>ENA-ORVG01003688-ORVG01003688.1-human-gut-metagenome-genome-assembly--contig:-NODE-3688-length-11572-cov-9.007294_pt1 | contig 11572 bp, 4 predicted proteins | sample MGYA00242091_ERZ509233 | MGnify/ENA primary metagenome ERZ509233 (study PRJEB26280, sample SAMEA2338840) | human gut metagenome | biome: human gut; feature: human-associated habitat; material: faeces... | reverse complement strand
GAGTTGATGAAGGCCGTTTTCATCTTTTCGCTCTCCATGGCGCGGCGGCTTTGGCGGGTTATCTCTTCGTTGGCATCGGTCAGTTGCCGCCTTATCTGCTTCAGCTGCCGAACCATGACGTACTGGTAGACGCTCCAGCCGATGAGCAGCAGCACCAGAATGCCGCCCGCAAGCAGGGCGATGAATCGTATGCGGCCGGTCAGCCGGGACTTTTCGAATTCCAGCCTGCCCACCTCGAACAAGGTCTGCATTTCGGCAAGACTGCTCTGCGCCTCTTCTACCCGCTCGTTGAAGCGGATGTTATTGGTTGTCCGCACCGCTTTGAGGGCGTTTTTATAATCGCCCATTTCTTCGTACAGATAGGATTGGGTGGCATAGATAGGGGCTAAGTCCGCTTTTATGCCTTTGCTTTTGTAGGCGGTTATGGTCGAGTCGATGTAAGCCACGGCCCGTTCGTAATCCCCCGTACACTGATAATACCGGGCGCTGGTGCTGTATATTTCCGCCATGTCGCCTCTGGCGCGGGCCAGCCCGATGCATTTTTGGTAATACTCGTTCAGCTTATCTCGGGAGATCAGGTCGCGCAGGTATACCATTTTGGCATAGGCGCGCATCATGTAGCCCGTCGTGTCGCGGTGGGGCCGCTCGAAGCGGTCGTCCATCGCCAGCCATTTGTGGTGCAGGTCGATACATTGTCCGATCTGCTCTTCGGCGCGCTTGTCCTTGCAGAGCATATAGAGATCGGAAAGTTCGTCGTGGCAAATCTTTTCCAGGTGGAGACGCTCTTCGAGCGGGTATTTCCTGAGGTTTTCCAGCGCTCGCTCCACATAGGGGATTGCCTTGGCGATGTTGTCGTAGGCTTCGGTCGTGACCGACGAAAAGTCGATGGCCAGGCCTGTCAGGAATTCCCATTCGATGCGCTCCTCGGGCGTGAGCCGATCGTAGTTTTTGCCTTTGAGTTCTTCCAGCGCACGCGTTACCGTTTCGATCGAATTGTTGTCGTTCATCTGTTTCCAGAGGTAGTAGGCGTAAAGCGACGAACGGAACAGGGCGTGGTGGGAACCCGGGAGAATGCTGTCCGAGAGGGCGATGTATTTCTCGGCTCGCCGGGTGTCGCGGTCGGCGAATTTACGAACCAGAAAGTCCAGCGCATCTTTGCATCCGTAGGTATCCCCGGCCTTGTGCGCTTCGGCGAGTGCCGCTTCCCAATAGGGTGCGGCCAGTTCGAGGCTGTCGCCGCTCAGATCGGCCAGTTGGACGTATATTCGTCCCCGGTCGGCGGCATCGGGTGTTTTCGGTAAGAGCGTAAGCAGACTGTCGGTTTGTGCCGGCTTGGGGGACGCCGATATTGCAGCGTACGGAAACAAGGACATAATTAGCCCTGACGCAAGGGCTTTCAGGAGAATATGATGCATGTCGGTGTCGTGAAACAATATTAAATTCGGACAAATTTATGAAAAAAATCTTTCGGGGAATTATCATTTAAAAAATAGCAAACATAAAAACAGAGACCGGTTGCAAGCCGGTCTCTTTTAACGGGACGGGTCTGAACCGTCCGGGAGTCATGCCACCCGCAGCTTTACGCCGTGCGATTTGTCCGACTCGACGACGACCGTGTCGCCTTCGTGGAGTTTGCCGTCGATGATCAGCGTCGAAAGCGGTTCCTCGACATTGTCCATCAGCGTACGCTTGAGCGAGCGGACTCCGTAGCGCGATTCGTAGCCCATGGCCGCCAGGCGGCGTTTGGCGCCGTCGGTGATCTTCACCTTGTAGCCCAGGCGGCGCGTGCGTTCGAAGAGCCCCTGCAACTCCAGCTCGATGATACGCTCCACATCGCTCAGTTCCAGCGTGCGGAACAATACGATGTCGTCGATCCGGTTCAGGAACTCCGGGGCGAAGGTCTGCTCGAGAGCCTTGCGGTATTCGCACTGGGGCATTGCGGAGGCCGTGGCGCTCTTCGACACGGTGCTGTAACCTACCTGCACCGATTTCTTGACCACGTTGCGCGACCCGACGTTCGAGGTCATGATGATGATCGTGTTGCGGAAGTCCACCTTGCGGCCAGAACCGTCGGTGAGGTGCCCCTCGTCGAAGATCTGCAACATCGTGTTGAAGACCTCGGGGTGTGCTTTCTCGATCTCGTCGAACAGGATCACGGCATAGGGCTGGCGGCGTACCGTCTCGGTGAGCTGGCCGCCCTCGCCGTAGCCGACATAACCCGGGGGCGAGCCGATCAGCCGGGCGACGTTGTGTTTCTCGCTGTATTCGCTCATGTCGATGCGGATCAGTCCGCGCTGTTCGTCGAAGAGCCATTTCGAGACCTCCTTGGCCAGCAGCGTCTTGCCTACCCCCGTGGGGCCGACGAAGAGGAATACCCCGATCGGACGGTTCTCGTCCTTGAGTCCGGCCCGCGAGCGGCGGATCGTGCGCGAGATCTTCTCGACGGCCTCCTGCTGCCCTACGACCCGCTGCGAAAGGTGCTGGCAGAGGGTTTGCAGGCGGGTCATCTCTCCGCCCGAAATGCGCTCGGCGGGGATGCCCGTCATCGAGGTGATGACCTGCTGGATATGCTCGGCCGTGATCTCCACGGGGTTGGTTTCGAGCGACCGCTGCCATTCGTTGCGGCTTTCGCCCAGTTTCGAACGGAGTGCGATTTCGCGCAGGCGTGCCGAGGCGGCCTTTTCGTAGACCAGTTCTTTGACCGCCTCGCGGCGTTCGCGCCGCACTTGGTCGAGTGCGTTTTCCATCTGGCGGAGTTCGGCCGGTTCGCGCGCCGATTGCAGGTGTATGCGCGAGCCCGCCTCGTCCAGCACATCGATCGCCTTGTCCGGGAAGAAGCGGTCGGTGATGTAGCGCCCGGTGAGTTCCACGCAGGCTTGCAGCGCCTCTTCCGTATAGCGTACCTTGTGGTGCTGCTCGTAGTGGGAGGCGATGTTGCGCAGGATCTGGAGCGTCTGCTCGGGCGTCGTGGGCTCGACGACGACCTTCTGGAACCGGCGCTCGAGCGCCGAGTCGCTTTCGATGTTCTCGCGGTATTCGTCGAGCGTCGTGGCGCCGATGGTCTGCAGTTCGCCCCGTGCGAGTGCCGGTTTGAGGATGTTGGCCGTGTCGAGGCTGCCCTGTGTCGAACCGGCACCCACGATGGTGTGTATCTCGTCGATGAATATGATCGTGTCCTTGGCCTTGCGCAGTTCGTCGAGCAGTTGCTGCATGCGCTCCTCGAATTCGCCGCGGAACTTCGTGCCCGCTACGAGCGACGATACGTCGAGCGAGAAGAGCGTCTTGTCGGCGATGGTGTAGGGCACCTCGCCGCGTGCAATGCGCAGAGCCAGCCCTTCGATGATGGCGCTCTTGCCCACGCCCGCCTCGCCGATGAGGATCGGGTTGTTCTTCTTGCGGCGCGAGAGTATCTGGACTACGCGCTCGATCTCCTGCTCGCGCCCCACGACGGGGTCGATTTTACCCTCTCGGGCCATCTGCGTGAGATTTACGCCGAACTTGTCGAGCACGTGCGATGTGTTTTTCTCTTCGGGTTTGTTTTCCTCGCTGAAATCGAGCATGTGTACCTGTATCTCCGTGCGGAAATCGTCGCCGGCGGCGAATTTCTTGATGTCTTCGGATACGACTTCACCCGTGATGCCGTACATTTCGAGTACGCGCGATGTCGCGGTCGAGCGGTCGCCGACGATGGCTCGCAGCGCGTGGGCCGTAGAAACGCTCCGCGTGGCGCCCGATACGGCGCACAACTCGTCGGTAAAGGCGCGGTAAAACTCTTCGGGGCCCGTTTTCTCACGCAGCCTCGACCCCAATACCTCGCGTTCGATACGCAGGCGTACCTGGTAGAGCTCCCAGTCCTTCAGGCGGGAGGATAAAAGCTGGTAGGCGAGCGATCCCTCTTCGCGGAGCATCTCCAGCATGAGAAAATCCTTCAGCGAGTGGTCGATTCCTGCCTTGGTCGTATTAAACGCCGCGCGGGCGATGATGCCCTCGAGCGTCTTTGAAATTTTTACTTGCATGTTGCGTCGTCATGAAATTTAATGTTCTAACTTTTGATTCTTCGCCTATCTAACGGCGTGTTATTGCCAAATATTATGTTAACTTGTTTGTCGGCATTTATTGCATTGTCTCTGAGTGGATTGTGTGGGTGAAATTTTTGACGTGCGATGCCGGAAACGGGTTTGGGTGTATTCTGAAAGGGTTTTCGGCCTTTTTCGCGGGGAAGAGACGCTCCCTCGGAAGGGTGTCGCGTGTAGTATGGAAAGGGTGCGCGGAGGCAGGATCGGTTCCCTGCGGCCAGTGTCGGAAAGAGCTCTTGCGGGGCGGGGTTCGCCGGCTTTGGTTTCCGGGGCTGCCTGCGGTGCAGAGCGGCTCTGTGCCGGGCGGCTTCTTGTGCGGAATATACCGACTGCGCCGGGATTAGTTGCCTGTTGCCGGCCGGTGCCGGGCGTCAGTTGCTGTTATACAATTATGATTCGGAATGTTTTATTTTTGATACGAAGGCCGAAAGCCGTACCGATACCCTGCCGAAACCGGATGTAAATTTTTCCAGCGTATTATCTCTCTGAAAGATAATTATTATTACGACTATAAAACGGGACGTATGTGTTTTTATTGTGCTGGTCTTGTTTATTTGTGTTGTTAATTTTGTATTTTTGTGAAAAAGGCCCGTCCGGGGCTGTTGACAACCGACTTCAACCCGAAAAGAATATGAAACGGATCCTGATCCCTCTGCTGGCGCTCGCCGCAGCCATGACCTTTGCACAACCGCCGCGCCCGCTGCCACCGGGCTATCCCGATCGTTCGGGGAGTATAGACCTCGAAAGGGGGTTCCGAACCCCGCCGGCAGGTTACGGCGAGGTGCCCTTCTATTGGTGGATCGGCGACACGCTCACACGCGAACATCTCGCCTGGCAGCTCGACATGCTGGCCCGGAAACGGATCAGCAGCCTGCAGATCAACTATTGCCACACCGATACGGGCGGCATCACCTACGGCAGGACATTCCGTTCGAAGCCCGACCTCTTCACTCCGGCGTGGTGGGAGCTTTTCGGGTGGTTCATGACCGAGGCCGGCAAACGCGGTATGACCGTCAGCCTGAGCGACTATACGCTGGGCGTGGGGCAGGGCTCCTATGTGGACGAGATGCTGGCCGAAGACCCGACGCTCAACGGTTCGGAACTGCATTTCGACAGTCTGGAACTCGGCCGCGGGGAGCGTTTCTCGCGGGCTTATGCGCAGCGGCCGCTTTCGCTGAACGCTTACCCGCTCGATGCCCGGGGCCGGATCGACGGGGCGCCGGTCGACCTGTTGCCGGAAATGGGGCCCGACGGGGTCGAGTGGCAGAACCCCTGGCCGCGGGCCCTCGTGGCCGAAGTGAAGGCCGAGCGGCGCCTGCCTTCGCTCGATCCGATGCACCCTCGGGCGGGGCACAGTTACGTGCGGCACTTTTTCCAACGTTTTGCCGACCGTTTCCCCGGGGAATCGGAAACGGGGCTCAATTTCTTCTTCTCCGATGAGCTGAACTTCAACCTGCAGGGCAATATCTGGAACGATATTTTCCGCGACGAGTTCATGCGCCGCAAGGGATACGACATCCTGCCGCAGATCGACGCGCTGTTCGTCGACCTGGGTGACAGTTCGGTCAAGGTACGCATGGACTATAACGACGTACGCGTGGCGCTGAGCGAGGAAAACTTCTTCATCCCCGTCTATGAGTGGCACCAGCGGCGCGGGCTGCTTTTCGGATGCGACCACGGCGGCCGTGGCCGCGACGTGGGCGAGTTCGGCGACTATTTCCGTACCCAGCGTTGGAACCAGGCTCCGGGTTGCGACCAGCCGATGTTGCAGAAGGACATTATTAAAAACAAGGTCGCCTCGTCGATCTCGCACCTCTACGAACGCCAGCGCGTCTGGCTCGAAGGTTTCCACAGCAGCGAGTGGTCGACCAACTCGGCGCAGCTGACCGATGCGATCTTCGCCAATTTCGCCATGGGGCAGAACCTGCTGAGCCTGCACGGGCTTTACTATACGACCATGGGGGGCTGGTGGGAGTGGGCGGCGCCCTGCAACCATTTCCACGAGCCTTACTGGGACGAGATGGACGGGTTGCTGGAGTGTACCGAGCGCCTGAGTTATATCCTGTCGCAGGGATACCACGTCGCCGACGTGGCTATCCTCTATCCCGTCGAGCCGGTGGTGGCCGGGTACGGCAACGAGGCTGTCGAAGCCGCCTTTGCCGCCGGGGAGGCGATTTACCGCGACGGCATCGACTTCGACTTCATGGATTACGAATCGCTCGGCCGGGCCGAGGTGCGCGACGGTCGGTTGCATGTGGCCGGGGAGTCGTTCGGCGTGGTCGTGGTTCCCGCCATGCGGGCGATCCGCCACTTGTCGCTCGAAAAACTGCGCGACTTCGTCCGCGACGGCGGCATGGTCATCAATATCGGCCCGCTGCCGGAGGCCTCTGAAAAGGAGGGGCGCGGCGGCCGGGCGTTGAAGGAACTGGTGGCGGATCTCTTCGGGGGCGGGCACGACCGGGTTTTCCGTATCGGCGACCCGGCGGATGCGATCGCACTCATCGGCCGCAATACGCAACGCGATTTCACGCTGCTCCGCCCGGCAACGGATGCCGGGGCGCATCCTGCCAAGCAAAAGACGGGCGATCCGACCCCTTACGTCATGCACCGCCGCATCGGCGGCCGCGACCTCTTTGCGGTCTATAACGTCGGGCGGGGCGCAACGTGCCGTTTCCGCGCATGGGGAGCCGCGGAGCTGTGGGATCCGTGGACGGGCGGGAAACGCCCGCTGCGGGTTGCCGCCGTCACGGATGCTGGAACCGAGGTGGTGATGCCCCTGGAGCGTACGGACATGCAGCTGATCCTCTTCGACCCTTCCCGCGATGCGGAGGTCGGGGCGGAATTCGCCGGCGCGGGGGGCACGCAGCGGATCGACCTCGGCGGGGAGTGGGATTTCCGGCTGGAACCCTTGCTGGACAACCGTTTCGGCGATTACCAGTGGCCGGGGACGGACGAAAAGATCGGAGCCTGTATTTATGATGCCGAATACGAACGGCTCGGCGGCGAGGCTCGGAAAGGCCGCGGACGTTTCACCTTCGGGGAGCGGTTCATGCTGCTGGGAGCGGTACCCGCCTCGGTGGATGAACGGACGGTGCTGGACAACCTGCCCGGCACAGCGTCGGGCGTGGAGGCAGCCGGCGTGCGGTACGAGTGGCGGCCCTATGCGTTCTCATGGCGCTGGGGCGTCGAGGGCGACTTCGGGCATCAGGGCTGGCACGGCCTGAAGGCGGAGATGTACGACGATTTCATCCGCCTGGGTGCGACCGAACGGGCTTTCAACGGCATGGTTCGCAAGGCCGAGGCATCGGGAATGAAGGATTATTACCTCTACACCTGCGTGGATGCCCCGCGCGACGGGTTGTACGACGCCGAATGGGGCGGGATGCAGCCCGTGGGGTTCTATGTCGGCGGGGAACGGCGGGAGCCTGCGCCGCAGGTCGCCCTGAAGCAGGGCATCAACGAGATCGTGCTGCATTACGATTCGTTCGGCACGGCGCGGTTCGCCCTGCGCGACGGTGCGGCGGACATCGCGCCCGAGACGCTGGCCGAGGCCCCGTTGCGGATGAAGTTCCGCGGCGACCGGGCGCTGCTGCCGTTCGACAGCCGGAAGACGGCGGATACGCGGGCGCGGTTCACCTTTACGGCGGCGCCCGGGCTGGAGGCGCTGGAATTCACGGCTTTCGGCCGGAAACCCGAAGTGCGTGCCGACGGCCGGAAATGCCGGGTCGCCGAGGTCGCACGCCGCAGCGACGGCGCCGTAACCTACCGTGCCGTGTTGCCCCGGCGTGCCGAACTTCCGGCGGAGGTGTCGCTGACGCTTACCGAAGAACGCGGGTATGCCGGCGGTGCGGCGATAGACGGCCCTGTGAAGCTGGTTTGCGGGGCGGGACGCTATACGGTCGGCGACTGGTGCCGTAACGATGCCTTGCGTACTTATTCCGGTGCGGCGTGGTACGGCCGGGACTTTACGCTGACGAAGAAACCCGCGGGGCGTGTGACACTCGACTTGGGCGAGGTCGTCTCGACGGCACGGGTGCTGGTCAACGGGCGAGAGGCCGGTTTGCGGCTGACGCCGCCCTGGCGTTTCGATGTGACCGGACTGTTGCAGGAAGGTGCCAACCGGATCGAAATCCGGGTTTGCAATACGACGGCCAATATCTTCCTCTCTTCGCCGACGGTCTACCGCGGCGATACGAAGGCCGGAATACTCGGCCCGGTGCGGATCGAGATCGCCGAATAATCTGCGGCCGGGAGTGTTAAGGCGGGCGCCGCAATTTTGCGGCGCCCGCCTTAATCGGATGAAGCCCCGGCGTGGATTCTCCGGCGTATTTTCGGGCGGGCGTCTTCGGTACGTCTTCGGGGCGGATTATTTCCGCGGCCACTCCCCGACCTCCATGTCGCGCATGTCGGCGCCGTCGATCACCAGCCGCACGGCCGTGCGGACTTTGTGGAAACCGTATTCGCCGGCTGCGCCCGGGTTGACATGCAGCAGGTCGTAAACCGGATCGTAGACCACCTTGAGGATATGCGAATGCCCGGCGATGAAGAGTTTGGGATGCAGCGCCTGTATCTTTGCCGCTGCGCGCGGGTCGTAATGGCGCGGGTAGCCGCCGATATGGGTCATCAGCACCCGCACGCCCTCGCATTCGAATGCGAGGAAATCAGGGTAGACGCGGCGTGTGAGCCCTCCGTCGATGTTGCCCGAGACGGCGCGCAGGGGTTTGAACGACGCGATCGTGTCGGCCAGTTCGAGCGAGCCGATGTCGCCCGCATGCCAGATTTCGTCCACGTCCTTGAGGAATTCGCGCAGCGTGTCGTCGAATGTCCCGTGGGTGTCGGATATGATGCCGATGCGTTTCATTTTATGGTCGTGATGCGGGTTGCCGTGCCGGGAATCGTGCGTATGCCGCGCGTGCCGCCGGAAATCTTCGATGTACTATTTATACTTGTCCTTCCACAACTCCTGCATGCGCTGGGCGATCTTCGCCTCGGTGGCATTCCCGGTGTTGGGTTCGTAGAATTTCGTCCCTGCGAGGCTTTCGGGCAGGAACTCCTGCTCGGCGAAATTGCCCGCGTAGTCGTGTGCATATTTATACCCTTTGCCGTAGCCTGCCTTGTCCATCAGCTTGGTCGGGGCGTTGCGCAGGTGCAGCGGCACGGGGCGGTTCGTGGTGTCGTGCTCGACCAGCGACATCGCCTTGTTGATGGCCATATAGGCCGAGTTGCTCTTGGGGCTGGTGGCCAGGTAGATCGTCGTTTCTGCCAGCGTGATCCGCGCTTCGGGCATGCCGATCTTGTGTACCGTGTCGAAACAGGCGTTGGCCAGCAGCAGTGCGTTGGGGTTCGCCAGCCCGATGTCCTCCGAGGCGAGGATCACCAGCCGCCGTGCGAGGAAGCGTGGCTCCTCGCCCCCGGCCAGCATGCGCGCCAGATAGTAGATCGCGGCATTGGGGTCGCTGCCCCGCACCGATTTGATGAAGGCCGAGATGACGTCGTAGTGCTGCTCGCCGTTCTTGTCGTAGAGGGCGATGTTCTGTTGCAGGCAGTCGGTGACGTACTGGTCGGTGATCGTCAGTTTGCCCTCCGTCGCCCCGGCCAGTATGTCGAGGATATTGAGCAGCTTGCGGGCGTCGCCGCCCGAGAATTTGAACAACGCACCCGTCTCCTTCACTTCGACCTGGCGTGCTTTGAGTTCCGTGTCGGTCGTCAGCGCCCGGTCGAGCAGCGTTTGCAGGTCTTTGTCCTCCAGCGATTTGAGGATGTAGACCTGGCAGCGGCTCAGGAGCGGCGAGATCACCTCGAACGAAGGGTTTTCGGTCGTGGCGCCTATGAGCGTCACGACGCCCTGCTCGACGGCTCCCAGCAGCGAATCCTGCTGGCTTTTGTTGAAACGGTGGATTTCGTCGATGAACAGGAAGGGCGGCTTGGCGTCGAAAAAGCGCTGTTTGCGGGCCGACTCGATCACCTCGCGCACGTCCTTGACGCCCGACGTGACGGCCGAGAGCGTGAAGAACGGACGGTCGAGCTGCGTGGCGACGATTTTCGCCAGCGTGGTTTTACCCACGCCCGGCGGGCCCCAAAGGATGAACGACGGCACATTGCCCGTTTCGAAGAACTTGCGGAACACACCGTTCTTACCCACGAGGTGCTCCTGCCCGATATATTCGTCTATCGTGCGGGGGCGCAGTCTTTCGGCTAAGGGAGCTGACATGATCCGTGTCGTTTTATGATCCAAAAATAGGTATTTTTCCCGGAACAGGCAAATGCGGTGCCGTGGATGCAGGCAAAAAAAAGTGCCGCCGTCAGGCGGCACCCTGTATCGCATGGAACCCGGCCGGGCGTTACTCTTCCGGCTTTACCAGCGAGAGGCACAGCTCGTCGAGCTGCGCCTGATCGATGCAGCCCGGGGCGTCGAGCATCACATCGCGGCCCGCATTGTTCTTCGGGAAGGCGATGTAATCGCGGATCGAGTCCGAGCCGCCGAAGAGCGAGCACAGGCGGTCGAAGCCGAACGCAAGGCCCCCGTGGGGCGGTGCGCCGTATTTGAAGGCGTCCATCAGGAACCCGAAGCGCAGCTGGGCCTGTTCGGCCGTGAAGCCCAGCACTTCGAACATTTTGGCCTGCAGCTTCGAGTCGTGGATACGGATCGAACCGCCGCCGATTTCGGTGCCGTTGCACACGAAGTCGTAGGCGTTGGCACGTACCCGGCCGGGGTCGCTGTCGATATACTGTACGTCCTCCGGCTTGGGCGAGGTGAACGGGTGGTGCATGGCGTAGTAGCGCTGCGTTTCGTCATCCCACTCGAAGAGCGGGAAGTCCACGATCCAGAGCGGCGCGAACTTCTTCGGGTCGCGCAGTCCCAACTGCTGGGCCACTTCCAGACGCAGGGCGCAGAGCTGCGTCAGCGTTTTGAACTTCTTGCCGCAGAGGATGAAGACCATGTCCCCGGCCTTGGCGCCGCAGCGGCCGGCCATCGCCCGGATCTCGTCGGGCGTGTAGAACTTGTCGACCGACGATTTTACGCCCTCCTGTTCGACGCGGATCCAGATCAGCCCCTTGGCGCCGATCTGCTGGCGCTTGACGAACTCCGTGAGGGCGTCGATCTGCTTGCGCGTGTAGGCGGCGCAGCCCGTGGCGGCGAATCCCGTGACGTATTCTGCGTCGTCGAAGACCTGGAAGCCGTGGCCTTTCGCAAGGTCGGTGAGGTCGGCGAACTCCATGCCGAAGCGCAGGTCGGGTTTGTCCGAACCGTATTTCTCCATCGCCTCGATCCACGGCATACGGCGCAGCGGTTCAGTCAGTTCGATGCCCATTACCTCCCTGAACATGTGCTTGGCCCAGCGCTCGAAAATCTCCAGCACGTCTTCCTGCTCGACGAACGACATCTCGCAGTCGATCTGTGTGAACTCGGGCTGGCGGTCGGCGCGCAGGTCTTCGTCGCGGAAGCAGCGCACGATCTGGAAATACTTGTCGTAGCCGGCGACCATCAGCAGCTG
>ENA-ORVG01003685-ORVG01003685.1-human-gut-metagenome-genome-assembly--contig:-NODE-3685-length-11588-cov-2.664268_pt1 | contig 11588 bp, 10 predicted proteins | sample MGYA00242091_ERZ509233 | MGnify/ENA primary metagenome ERZ509233 (study PRJEB26280, sample SAMEA2338840) | human gut metagenome | biome: human gut; feature: human-associated habitat; material: faeces... | reverse complement strand
GAAGGAGCCGAAACACTTTAGCAAACGGAAGGAGGCCAAGCATGATTAAGACCATTAAAACCATGTCCAAACAGGAAAAGGAGCGTTATACCGTCCCCCGGAAGGTGCAGGATGTGATCCCCGTCCGCCGTATCTGGCAGGACGGCATTTTTTTGACCGGGAACAAGTTTTCCAAAAGCTACCGTTTTTCGGATATTAACTATCTGGTAGCCAGCCGGGAGGATAAAGAGAGTATGTTCCTGATTTATTCGGAGCTGCTCAATTCCCTGGATTCCGGTGCGGTGACGAAAATCACCATCAACAACCGGCGCATGAACAAGGCGAATTTTGAACAATCCATCCTCATGCCTATGGAGGAGGACTTCCGGGACGAGTACCGCAGGGAATACAATCAAATGCTGCTGGACAAGGCAACCGGAGCCAATGGGATCACCCAGGAGAAATATATCACCATTTCTGTGGTGAAAAAAGACATTGAAGAAGCCCGCGCCTATTTCTCCCGCGTAGGTGCAGATCTGATTTCCCACTTTGCGGCCCTGGGGTCCAAATGCGTAGAACTGGATGATTCAGAACGCCTGCGCATCCTGCATGATTTCTACCGCCAGGGCGAGGAGGCGGAGTTCCATTTTGACCTGCCTGCTATGGCGAAACGGGGTCACGATTTCAAGGACTATATCTGCCCGGACAGCATTGTGAAAAACAGCGATTCTCTCAAACTGGGGGATAAGTTCTGCCGGGTGCTGTTCCTTAAGGACTACGCCAGTTATATCAAGGACAATATGGTGACGGAGCTTACCGATTTTAATCGCAACCTGATGTTGTCCATTGATGTGGTTCCCGTTCCTACGGACGAGGCGGTTCGGGAAGTGGAAAACCGTCTGCTGGGTGTGGAAACCAACATCACCAACTGGCAGCGCCGTCAGAATGCCAACAACAACTTTTCGGCGGTAGTGCCCTATGACATGGAACAGCAGCGCAAAGAAAGCAAGGAATTTCTGGACGACCTTACCACCCGCGACCAGCGGATGATGTTTGCTGTCATCACCATGGCCATCACCGCCGACACCAAGGAGCAGCTCGACAGTGATACAGAAGCGGTGCTTTCGGTGGCAAGAAAGCATATGTGCCAGCTTGCGGTGCTCAAATTTCAGCAGCTTGACGGCCTCAATACAGCCTTGCCCATCGGAGCGCGCAAGATCAATGCGTTCCGTACCCTTACTACCGAAAGTCTGGCGGTGTTCATTCCGTTTAAGGTACAGGAAATCCAGGATAAGGGCGGCATTTACTTTGGGGAGAACGCCATTTCCCACAACCTCATCATGTGCAACAAGGCGAATCTCTTGAACCAGTCGGCCTTTTATCTGGGCGTTCCCGGTGCCGGAAAATCTTTTGCAGTGAAAGAGCTGATCGCCTTTCTCATGCTCCACCCGGATTATGCCAATGACGAGGTCCTGATTTGTGATCCAGAGGGGGAATTTGGCGCACTGGTGAAAGCCCTGGGGCGGGAAAAGGCTACGGTGGCCCATCTGGTGGCAGGCGGCAAAGACCGTCTTAACGCCATGTATATGGTAGAGGGCTACGGCGAACAGAACCCTATTGTAGAGAAGTCGCAGTTTGTTATGTCCCTGATTGAGCAGATCGACAAGCGCGGCGTGGGGCCGCAGCACAAATCCATCATTGACCGCTGCACTGCCATGGTGTACCCGGAGGCGGAACAGGCCGGGCGGGACGCCACTCTGTGTGACCTGCGCAATAAGCTGCTGGAACAGCCAGAGGAAAAGGCCAAAGAGATTGCGCTTTCCCTGGAACTTTACACCACTGGTTCCCTGGACATCTTTGGGCGTGACAGCACGGTGGATTTGAGCAAACCGTATGTGGTCTTTGACATCCACGGCCTGGGCGAGCAGTTAAAGCCTGCCGGTTCTCTGGTCATTACCGATACGATTTTGAACCGTGTGACCCTCAACTGGAAACGCGGTAAGCGCACCCATGTGGTGATCGACGAGTTCCATGTCATGTTTGAAAATGAGCAGAGTGGTATTTTCTTCAACTCCGCATGGCGTCAGTTCAGAAAGCGCGGCGCTTACCCTACCGCTATCACCCAGAATGTCGAGTATCTGTTGGATTCCGTCCAGGCCAGCACCATGCTCAGTAACTCCGAGTTTATCGTCATGCTGAACCAGGCGGCTTCCGACCGGGAAAAACTCTCAAAGCTCCTCAATATCTCCAAGGAGCAGATGAGCTATGTTACCAATGCAGACGCTGGCTGCGGCCTCATTCGATACGGCAGCGCCCTGGTGCCCTTCGTCAACCGCTTCCCGCGCGACACAAAGCTGTATGCCCTGATGACCACCAAGCCCGGTGAGGGCGTGTTCGGCGGCGAGGAGGTTTTGGTATGAGCAGGCTCAATATCCGGTTTACGTCCGCAGAACACCGGGATTTCTTTTTGCGGATGATGAGCGAGGCACGGAAAAACGACTGCTATCACCAGTCTTTCTTTTATGTCATGGGGATAGCCCCGGAAACACGGGCCAACATCCGCCAGATGTTTGATTTCAAGCAGGACTGTATCAAACCGGAGGGTATGCACGGAGGCTGGCAGACCAGTGGCACCGTTCGGGTTTGCCGTCTTGCCTTTAACCTCTGGAACGGTTATACCGAACCGGAGCACAGCAACGCCTATTCCCCGGAGGATTTATTCTGCTGTGAGTTTGCCCCTTATCTGATGGAGGGGGTAAAGATCCGTTACCCGGAATATTGCCGGGATCTTGCGCCTGTCAAAAGACAGACCGAACAAGCGAGATAAATGTTCAGATGGGAGGAATACAAAATGGATGGATTGACCTATACGCTGGGGGAACTCCCCCAGATCAGGGAACTTCTCTCCGTGCTGGAGCAGAACAACCTTCAGCAGCAAAAAGAAGAAGTGCAGGCCCTGGTGGGATATATCGACAGCATGGAGGATAAACTGTCGCAGATGATGGACGAGATGAAGGAAATGCGCCTGGAAATGGGAAAACTTCACGACAAGGGAATCCGCGCGCAGTGCGCCCAGCTTGTAACGGCGGCAGAGGGAAAAATCCAGCAGGTAAAAGGTATGGTGTCCGTTACAAAAGCCAACCTTGTTTCCTCTGCGGGGCGCATGGTGCAGACCTTTCAGGAAAAGGGCCGGGCTGCTTTGCGCCATACAGTACAGGCTTTGCGTATCTCCTCTGTCCTCTCACGGATGGAACACGGGTTTTCTCATGCGAGCCAGGCGATGGAACATTGCGCCGGAAAGCTGGATGTGATCCGGGAGGAACTGCACCAGGCAGGAAGCCACATGAAAAGTGCCGGACGCACTCTTGCAGGAAAAGACGCACGGCAGGCTCAGGAATTGGAGGCCGATAAGGGCGCGCTTGCCAAGCTGCGGAATCTTTTCACATCCTGCGGCAAAACTTTTTCCGATATGGAACGCGGTGCAGGACAGTTGGCAGAAAAAGTAAGCGGTGAGAAATCTTCCGTAAAATCGGAGCTGCGCGGCCTGAGATCGTCCCATACTGAAAAGCACCGTCAGGCAACAAACAAGGAACAGGCACGATAAATACAGGAGGGTCAAAATGAATCATAAAGTGAAAACCAGATTGATGATCGCGGGGGCGGCCTTTTGCGCCGCCCTTTTCCTTTTCTCCGGGGCTATGCTTGCCCGTGAATATCTGGATCAAAAGCAGAGCGCACAAGCCTTTGAGGAAGTAGCGGGGCTGGTAAAGGAAGATGTGGAGCCGCCTGTGCAGGAGCCAGAAAACACCCCTGCCCCGGAAAATGTAACTGCGTTTGAAAAATATGCGGAGGTGTATGCCCAGAACAGCGACCTGGTGGGCTGGGTATCCATTTCAGGCACCCGGATTGATTATCCAATCATGCAGACAAAGGATAACCCCAACTTCTATCTGAAACACGCTTTTGATAAGTCATACAGCAGTTACGGGGTGCCTTATCTGCAGGAAAACTGTGACATCGGCATTTCCGACAATCTGGTATTGTATGGCCACCACATGAACAACGGCAGTATGTTCTCCGATTTGTGCAAGTACGAGAGCGAAGATTTTTATCGGGAGCATAAAACCATCTGCTTTGATACGCTGGACCATTTTGGTGAATACGAGGTGATCGCTGCTTTTAAGACGGTGGCCTACTCCGAGGATGGGTTCAAGTATTACCACTTTGTCAATGCAGAAAATCAGGCGGCTTTTGAGGAATATGTGGCGAAGTGTAAGGAACTGGCCCTCTATGACACAGGTGTAACAGCGAAATACGGCGATCAGCTCATTACCCTTTCTACCTGCGAATATTCCCGCACCAACGGACGGATGGTTGTGGTGGCAAAGCTGTTGGAGGAATAAGGGCGGCCCCGCCCATGGAAGGAGGTGAAGCCCATGGGGAAAGGAATTAAAACAAGAGTTGCCCAGAAAGGAATTAAGGCGATTGATAAAGCGGCGGTTGCTTCTGAACGGATGAAGGAGGCGTATATCCGCACCAAGGATAAGGCCGAGCATGGCCTATATGCCGAGGAAGGCTCTCCCGGTGAATATGCGTCCGACCGTGTTTCTTCCAATGTGGACAGCGCGGCCCATGAAGCGGTTTATCAATTTGATAAGCAGGGGCGCAAGGGGTTGGAAGAAACCAAGCGAAATGTGTCCAAAGCCAAGGACGGCGTTCAAAGGTTCCGGGAAAAGCGGGCGGCTGAGTCGATGAAAAGGCAGACTGTCCGCACCTCTGGGAATAAGGCCATCAAGGCGGTCGAGCAAACGGAAAAGACGATCAAACAGTCTGCCGGTTCTGCCGGTAAGAAAACCATCAAGACTGCCGGGAAAGGTGCAGCCAAAGCCGCACAGAGGTCGGTCAAGACCACGAAAACGGCAATCAAGACCACACAGCAAGCGGCAAAGGCGGCACAGAAAACCGCACAGGCTACGGTGAAAGCATCGCAAAAAGCCGCACAAGCAGCCAAAGCCACAGCCAAGGCAACAGTTGCCGGTGTAAAAGCTGCCGTAAAAGCAACGATTGCCGCAGTCAAAGCGATCATAGCGGCGACAAAAGCACTGGTCGCCGCTATCGCCGCAGGCGGCTGGGTTGCCGTTGCGGTCATTGTCGTAATTTGCCTGATTGCTCTGATCTGCGGCTCGGTTTTCGGGATATTCTTTTCCGGCGAGGATTCCGGAACGGGAATGTCGATGCAGACTGCCGTGCAGGAAATCAACGCTGATTACGATGCCAAGATGGAAGCGGAGAAAAACTCGGTAGCCTATGATAATATGGAGATCAGCGGCGGTCGAGCCGTGTGGAAGGATGTGCTTGCGGTCTATGCAGTCAAGACGAATACAGACACGGACAATCCGCAGGAGGTTGCCACGATGGACGAGAGCAAGAAGCAGATTCTCTCGGACATCTTTTGGGAGATGAACTCCATATCCTCCCGCAGTGAAAGCCACTCGGAAACGGAGATTACCGAAACGGACGACGGAAACGGCAACATCGTTCAGACGGAAACGACGGTTACAAAGACAACGCTTTATATCACCGTTTCTCATTTGACGGTGGATGAGATGGCTGACCTATACGGCTTTGACGCAGAACAGCGGGAATACCTTGCCGAACTGCTCAAGGATGAGAATAACTCTATTTGGGCAGCGGTACTTTACGGTATCCGATACAGCGACGATCAGATCGTCACTGTGGCGCTTTCGCAGGTCGGCAATGTGGGCGGCGAACCGTACTGGTCTTGGTACGGCTTCGGAAGCCGTGTGGAATGGTGTGCTTGTTTTGTGAGCTGGTGCGCCGATCAGTGCGGCTATATCGACACCGGGGTTGTGCCGAAATATGCGGGCTGCGTGAACGGCGTCCAGTGGTTCAAAGAACGAGGACAGTGGATCGACGGTTCTGCCGAGCCTGTCCCCGGAATGATTGTTTTCTTTGATTGGGATAACAAGGGGTCGTCGGGTCCGCAGGACGGACAATCCGACCACACCGGTATTGTTCAAAAAGTCGAAAACGGTATCGTTTATACCGTTGAGGGAAACTCCGGTGATAGCTGTCGGGTAAACCAGTACAGCGTAGGTCACTACGAAATCCTCGGATACGGGGTACCGCAATATTAAAATAGGTGGCTATGGGCTTTATTGTCCCATAGCCACCTATTTTTCTTTTTTGTTTAGAATTTGATCCGGGATAATTGAGGTGTTCAGCAAATCACCCGGCTCAATCTTCAGCGCGTCAGCGATATTAAATAGAACCTCTACGGAAAAGGGTCTGACGATATTCGGTGCTTCGATTGCGCTAAGATGCGAACGACTCATCATTGCCTCTGCTGCAAGCTGCTCCTGCGACATTCCTCGCATTTTACGAAGAACTGAAATTGTGATTCCCAGTTGAATAAATCTATCTCTATTTTTGAAGTCAATTTCTTTGCCCATTTGCTCCACCTCGAATCCATAATAATTATATGTTATTCTCCACTTGCTTTCTGTTCTCAATGTGAAGCTATTGACTTATATATAGAGCAAAAATATAATAATTAGTGCAGATGAACAATAATATACTCATTTGCTCTACTGTTTTTCTTGGTGGTGTTTGTATGACCTGTTGTTTTATCGGGCATAGGAAAATTAAGCATAAGAAGGAGCTTGCAAGTCGATTGCGGGACAGTATTTGCTATCTGCTTGAGCAGGGCGTAGCAATCTTTCTGTTTGGAGATCATTCCGAGTTTAATACCCTCTGCTACAAGGTGGTTTCAGAACTAAGAGAAGTTTACCCCCAAATTCGCAGAATACACTATCGGACGGATTATCCTGATGCAGACGCTTATACGATGCAGTTCCTATTAGATGGATACGAGGACAGTATTTGCCCTGACGGAGTTGCTGCTGCCGGGAAAGCTGCTTATGTGGAACGCAATCAAGCTATGATTCGGGCAAGTGACTTTTGCGTCTTTTACTATAATAACGAATACCTTCCGGCGAGTCGAAAAGAGTCGAAAAAAGCAATAACAAGCTATCAGCCCAAAAGCGGCACCGGGCTTGCCTTTGACTATGCAAAAGCGCACGGAAAAACAATCATTAACCTATACGAAGAAGATGAACACTGCAATTAAGCATCGAATCTGTTGAGATTTGACTTTTTTGTAACATTTATATCCGAAATCCCGTGCTTTACAATAAACACCTTTTGAGTTATTTGCATCATTGGAGCAGCCGGTGACGGCTGCTTTTCCTTTACGCTGATGAAGGGTGATAAGGTTGTCAAGTTTGGCAAAAAACGAGGATAACTGTTCCCGTTCTTCTGCTTGTGTTGGTATCTGAATTACAATGTCTGCCATTACATTATTCATCAGTTTTGGATTGCCAACATAAGACACATATCCCTTTGCTACACTGTTCAAGGCTTCAGCTATCATCTGATTAGCCTTTACTTCATTTGAGAGCAAAACTCCACAAACATTGGTACAATAGAACTTTCCGGCTCGGTAATTAACTGTTCCTGCGTTAGCACCATCAGTTGTCCAAGTAATTGCATCTTCATAAAGGTAGTCTTTGTAGTATCCCATCAACCCTTTATCTTTGGTCTGTGAAGAATAGACCGGATAAGGCTTTTCGTCTGTTTTCGTCGTTTCTGTTTGTGTCGCCGCAAGAACATACCCACGGGTAACTCTAAACAGTTCTGAAACCTTACGCTGTTCCCAAGAGGATGTATAAAAAGGATGGATCAGTTGGACACTCAGAGAAATTTCCGGGGTTGAATGCAAAAAAGGCTGTCGTTGATGAAGGGTGATAAGGTTGTCGAGAGCGGCAAAGTATGAGCCTATTTGTTCTTGCTCTGCTGCCGATGATGGTAAAACCAATGGAGTGATTTTCAGGATTTCCGTGTTAATGCTTGGCATAGTTTGACCAACAGCTCTTGTTCGGATGTCCGTTTTAATACTCTCGGTTTCTAATCGTGTATGCAAAAATTTAGATGAAATATCTGTCTGAGGGCGTACTCTTAGAACTCGTCCAGAGAATAGCCAATTACTCTGAAATGGCGTAATTAGGGCATTTATATCAACTGAACCAACACGAGAAAATACAATATCACCGTTATTCAGTGTATATGCAGATAGCCGTTTGTAGTCAACTTCAGAAACTTGTGGCAGGCCGCTTGCGCTCTGTGGCAGGGAACCTGTTTTGAAATGCTCCGTTGTAATAATCGGGACACCTTCGCTCACATAATCATCAGCGTGAAGTGTACTGCCAAAAGGCCCTGTCTTAATTTCCGAAATTTTCCCCAACTTCCGCTGTTCCCAAGCGTCAGTAAATCCCTTGAATCGGATGGCAGGTTTGTTCTGTTTTGCCATATCAGTCACCCAACAAGAGCGTCTTGAACTCGCTCAGGCCTTTCAGGTCGTACTCACTGCCGGTAAGGTCGTCCATCATCGCGGCCAGCTGCTTTTCGGTGGCGCGGATTTCGCTTTCCACATCAAAGAAGGTTGTGCTATATTTATTTTGCAGGGTCTGAATCTTGCTAACAAGGCTGTCCACCATGGCATCGGGCAGTTTGGCAAGCTCGTTCGTAAAGGGCGCAATCCATTTTTGCTCCAGCAGCTCCAACACCTGCGCATCGGTCAGCCCCTCAATGGTCTTTTTGGTCAGGGCTTCCAGTGCTGCTGCGCCAGATTTGATTTCGGCTTTCAATGCCTTTTCCTGCCTGGTCAGTTCCTCTACACGGCTGAAAATGCGGCAGGCATTTTGTGCCTCGGGGGCGCGGTCTCGCCGCAGTTCCTTGACCTTTTTGGCAATCTCCTTCGGCACAAAAGCATCGCCTTCTTCGGTAAAGCACTCCTTATAGGCGTCCTTGTCGTCCTCGGTAAATTCATCCAGCAGGGCTTCATATTCGGCGGGAAGCTCGGCAAGCTGATTTTCCAGCGCGTGGAGCGCGCCAGCCTTATCTTTCAACAGTGTTTTTTGCAGCAGATCAAAGGGCAGAATGTGCCCGACCCAGCCGTCCTGCACTTCCTGCTCCTCGTTGCCCTTCTTTTTGGTGACAAGATGGGGGTCTACCTTTTTGGCTGCACCGAACCCCTCGGTCTGGATCATTTCAAGGTCAACGGCAATCGTGTTCCAGTGGTCGTCCAGCAGCTGATAAGCCTCGTACTTGTCAATCAGCGGAATGTCGGCAAGGCGCGCAAAAATATCCTTGCTGAGGGCGGTTTCCGTCTTGGCAATCTCAATTTTGTCCATGCCGTCCAACAGGACAGCCTTCATATAGGCGGGCAGCGCAGCAAAGGCGGAGCGATAGGCGTCCTCAAAGGCGGTTACATCGCGGCTGTTTTTGATAGCCGACTTGATGTCCTCAACGGTCAGCGCCGCATAGGGCGTTCCGTTTTCAGCAAACAATTCACCGCGCAGCGCAGGGAACGCCGCCCAGTACGCGGAAAGCTCGTCCAGCTCTGCTGCGGGGATGCCGCCGAACATAGAGGCGTATACATCCCAATGTTCCGCCGCCTCAGAGGAGTCCACATAGCGGGGAATGTTTAAGTTGTAGTCGTTGGCGCGGATTTCCTCACGGCTGACCGTGCGGGAAAATTTGGGGATGCTCTCACGCTTTACAAAGGTATCGGCAATGCGCTTGATGTCGGAGGCGCGGAGCTTGTTGTTTTTGCCCTCCTTGGTGTACCCCTTGGAGGCGTCAATGATAAGTACATCCTCGCGCTCGCGCTTTTGGCGCAACACCATAATGATGGTGGGAATGCCCGTGCCAAAGAAAATGTTGGCGGGCAGACCGATGATGGCGTCAATGTGGTTGTTCTCAATCAGATTTTTGCGGATCGTGCCTTCCTCACCGCCGCGGAACAGAACACCGTGGGGCAAAACGATGGTCATAATGCCGTCTGGCTTGATATGGTAAAGGTCGTGCAGCAAAAAGGCATAGTCCGCCTTACCCTTGGGTGCCAGACCAAAGCGGGCATAGCGGGCGTCGCCCTCCTTGTTGGTTGGATCCCATGCCTGCGAATACGGCGGGTTCGATACTACGGCATCTACATACAGCGGGTCATAGGAGTTGATGGGGTCGGCATCGTCAAAGTAGGGCCAGTCCTCCTCCAGCGTATCGCCGTTGCGGGTAACGATGTTGTCCGGCTTGATGCCGCGCATTACCAGATTCATACGGGTCAGGTTGTAGGTGTTCTCTTTCAGCTCCTGCGCGTAGTATTTTACATTGTTTGCGTCTGCCATATACTTGGAAACGCTTTTGCCGATATTGATCAGCAGCGAGCCGGAACCGCTGGTCGGGTCATAGATTTTGATTTCGTTCTTGCCCTGCAGGTGGCTTGCCACAATTTCAGACATCAGCAGCGAAACCTCGTGGGGCGTATAGAACTCGCCCGCCTTTTTGCCGGCATTGGCGGCAAACATACTGATAAGATATTCATAGATGAAGCCCAGCACATCATAGCCCTGCTTGCCGTCCATCGGAATATCCTTGATCAGGTTCAGCAAACCGCTGATGGCTTTGGTCTGGGTGCCGGAGCTGTCGCCCAGTTTGGAAAGACCGGTTTCCAGTGTGTTGAAGATTTTCTCAAACACACGCTTGTGCGTGGGGGAGATCAGCCGGCTGAACGCCGACAGCGCGTCACGCACATTGGAAACATCAAAATCCTTGCCCATGCCGAGCCAGGTGGAGAAGAAATCTTTGTAGGAGATAAAATAGCCGATGTTTTCCTGCACCCATTTGACGGTTTCGGGGTCGTCCTCGGTTACGGTTTTCAGCAGCTCATCGTCATAATCGTTGTCTTTCAGAAATTCGATTTCTTTATCGGACAGATATTTATAAAAAATAAAACCAAGGATAAAGTCTTTGTACTCACTGGCCTCGATTTTGGAGCGCATCTGGTTAGCAGAAGCCCAAATCTTCTGCGCAAGCTGTTGTTTGTTCATCGGTCAAGCTCCTTTTGTTTTAGAAAATACCCTTTCTTGGGAAAAGCGTAAGTAGTTATTTCTATTATAACACAGATCGTTAAGGTTTCCACAAAAATTTGTGGCTTATGCTATAAAATACCTACGCTTGGGAACAGCGGAAGTTGGGGGAACTTGTTGAAATAGGTGATATAGACCATAGAATGCCTGAAACAGTCGCTGACGGTATTCCGTATCTGATGACAGGAGATTTTTGTGGCACTAATGAATTGAATTTTAACAGTGTTAAAATGATTTCGGAGAATGATTATCGTCAACTCTCACAAAAAATCAAACCCGAACAAGGCGACATTATATTTGCGCGATATGCCTCTGTTGGTGCAGCCAGATATGTCGATTTCACGAGAAAGTTCTTGATTTCATACTCCTGCGCAATCATAAAGCAAAGTAAAAAAATAGACTCTAAATACTTATATCATTTCATTACAAGTGCTAGTGCCCAAAAACAAATTAAAATAGAAATCAATACAGGTTCCCAGGCAAACATCGGGATAGACTCAATGAAAAACAATATTATTGTGGATATGCCATTGCCGGAGGAACAACGAAAAATCGGAATTTGTGGAGAGATTTCCTGAACTTTCCTTATTTTACAGGCTTTTC
>ENA-ORVG01003674-ORVG01003674.1-human-gut-metagenome-genome-assembly--contig:-NODE-3674-length-11630-cov-8.745572_pt1 | contig 11630 bp, 8 predicted proteins | sample MGYA00242091_ERZ509233 | MGnify/ENA primary metagenome ERZ509233 (study PRJEB26280, sample SAMEA2338840) | human gut metagenome | biome: human gut; feature: human-associated habitat; material: faeces... | reverse complement strand
GCTGGCAGATCGACATCTTCAACGGCCTGACCAACGCCAAACGCAAGTCCAAGGCGCTTTACCTCCAGAGCAAGGAGTACGAGCAGGCCGTGAAAACGCAGTTGATCTCGGGCATTGCAAACCTCTACTACACGTTGCTGATGCTCGACGGACAATACGAGGTTACCGAGCAAACCGCCGAGAAATGGCGCGAGAGCGTCCGCACGATGCGTGCACTGAAAGAGGCCGGCTTGGCCAACGAAGCCGCCGTAGCGCAGTACGAAGGCAACTGCCTCGCCATCGAGGCTTCGCTGCACGACCTCGAATACCAGATCCGCCAGGCCGAGAACAGCCTTTGCTCGATGCTGGCCGAAGGCCCGCACCCCATCGAGCGCGGCCGCCTCGAAAGCCAGCAGCTGCCCGACGACCTGACTGTCGGCATACCGGTGCAGATGCTTTCGAACCGCCCCGACATCCGCAGCGCCGAATACTCGCTGATGCAGTCCTATTATGCCACCAGCGAGGCACGCTCGGCCCTCTATCCTTCGATCACGCTGAGCGGGACTCTGGGATGGACGAACAACAGCGGGGCCCGGATCGTCGACCCCGGAAAATTCCTCTGGTCGGCCGCCGCTTCGCTGCTGCAACCCATCTTCAATGCCAACGCCAACCGCGCCCGCGTGAAAATCGCCAAGGCACAGCAGGAAGAGACCAAGCTGGCATTCCAGCAGGCCCTGCTCAACGCGGGCGCCGAGGTCAACAACGCCCTCACGCAGTGCCAGTCGGCCCGCGCGAAAACCGGCCTGCGGACACAGCAGATTGAAGCGTTGGAGCGCGCCGTAGAGAGCACGGAACTGCTCATGCAACACGGCAGCACGACCTACCTCGAAGTACTGACCGCCCAGCAGTCGCTGCTTTCTGCTCAGCTGAACCAGATTGCGGATCGTTTTGACGAGATCCAGGGTATCGTGAACCTCTACCAGGCTCTGGGTGGCGGACGCGACATCGCAGCGGAGGCGAAATAATGAAAAGGGGAGCGACCAAAGAGGAGATCATCCGCATCACGCAGGAGCTCATCACCCGGAACGGCATCCGTGCCGTCCGGGTGGATGAGATCGCGCAGACGCTGGGAATCTCGAAACGCACCCTCTATGAAATGTTCGCTGACAAGGAAGACCTGGTGAGCGCCTGCCTCGATTTCATGTGCCACCAACAGCAGGAGCGCATCACGGCTTACAGGAAACGCCGCAGCAGGAGTTCGCTGCAACGGGCTTTCAAGCTGGTATATGAATACATCGAACACTTGTACACGGTCGAAAGCAGTTTTCTGTCCGACCTGCGCCACAAGGTGGCCTACGCGGAACATTTCGACGAACACCGGGAATTCTGGCGCAGCGAACTGACCGCCCACCTGCGCGGAAGCCGCGAAGAAAAGCTCCTGTTGCCCGAAATCGATGCCGATAGTTTCGCCGACCGGATTTTGGAAACGATCTTCGAAATGCGGATAAACAATGCGACGCGCGAGGAGTCCTACCTCTTTTGCAGGACGATCCTGCGCGGTGCGGCAACCCGCGAAGGGGTCGAGCGAATCGACAGCCACAGATAATTATTCTGTAATACAATGAAAATCCCCGCAGGAGAGAGCCCTGCGGGGATTTTTTCTGTCATAATGGCGGGCGGCAGGCAAAACCCAGAACGAGAATACGATTGGAATACGGGAAAGGCAAGAGGGGAGGGGCGCAAATCCCGCCGTCGGGCATCCGCACAAAAAGGGCCGCACTTGCGAAGTATGGCCCTTTTCAACCATCATATTTAACCTCTGACTAATAGAGCAGGGTTTCGTCGGCTTCGTCCCGATACCATTCCACATGTTCCCGGCCGCCCGATGCAGCCCATGCGTTGAAATATGTATAGACATCCCGGATATCGCTGCGTTCGAGCGGATAGCGGAACTCGCCCGGGATACACAGCGCCCACATCATGTAGTTGTTCTTCACACCGTCGCCCTTGGTGACGAAATAGCGGTAGGGATCCGACTCCAGGAAGGTGTTGCCCGATACGACCGCGAATTGCGTCGGCTTGCGCCCCGGTATGTGGATCTCCTTCTCGCGGGTGAACGTGCCCGAACTCTTCTGGTTCACAACGATGAACGCATTGAGCGCCGATTCGCGGACGGCTGCGGGGTCGACCGGCTGCGCAAAGGTCACCGTCGTCGTGTGTTTCACGGTCGGTATGGCCACGCCCTTGGTCGTATTGATGTAAGTCCCTTCGCCCAGGATCTCCTGCGATGTGTTGAAAAGCGGGATCACGGCCAGTTCGCTGCCCGATTCGGGGCCGGAGCCCGCAAACGCACCGCGGCCGAAGGTCGTATTGGTGGTCTCCACGCCGGCGACCTCCGACGCACGTACCTTGTCCAACTGGACGGCAAAGGCATTCAGATGCGCGGCCCCTGCGGCCTTCAGTTCCCAGTTGATGCGGATCAGGTCGACCTTCCCGGTCTCCTTGTCGCTGCGGCGGTCGACGCTTACGACCACCACGACATCGTTCATGTCGTAGTCGCCGATCCACGGCCAGCCGTCCTCAAAGCAGTAGGTATAGGGTAAACCGTTGACCTCGACAAACTCGGGTTCCGGTTCCGGATCGGGAGTAACGGGCTGCCTGCCGCCGTTGCAGATGGCCTCGGGGATCACGACCGTTTGCTTGGCACGCATCACGGCGCCACCGGTAAGGCTACGCTCGTCGATAACGTATTTCGAATCGGCCGCATTGTCGTACACGACTTCCATCAGCCCATCGAACTTCGTCCCGTAATAGCGTGAGCTCACGCCTTTCTCGCGGATCACGACCACGGCCATGAGCTGGTCGGCGGCAGCCTGGCTCACGATACGGACATTGCCGCCCGACTTACCGACATTATACTCGTCCATGGCGAAGATCGAGCCGGCAGCGGCGTACAACTCCGTATTGCTGTTGAAATAGACCTCCTCGGCATCGAGCCCCGCGCCGGATGCAATATAGAATCGGGCACCTTCGGCGGCAATTTCCTCGGCTACGGTATGGCAATTCACATAGAGTGTCCCCCCGCCGCGGGCTTCGAGTTTCTCCATCGAGGCCAAACCTTTCTGGTAAACGACCGAGTTGTTGGTCAAATAGAAAGTCCCGTCAACATCAACGACACCATTCTCGCAGTTAGACAGTTCGGCGTAGGAGTTGAGCTCCAAATCATCGCTCTCTATCTTGCCGTCGTTATAAAGTTTCGCCCGGTTGGTGATTTCCATGTCATCGGCCTCCAATTCTGCGGCGGCACCGTTGTAGAACGCACAGGAATTATTGATGTCGAACGTCCCGTCGACGATGAATTTCCCTTCGTTGACCACGGCCTTGCAGGAAAAGTTCGTTTTCCCGGCCGTGAACTTACCGCCTTCGAAAACGAAAATCGCGGGGTTGGGTGCGTTCTGCTGCATGTTCGCACTTGCTTCACGGATGTACACCTCGCCGCCCGGAAGCACTGCGAGCGTCGCCTGGCCGATCGTAACGGAGGCATCGAGCGTCAGTTTGCCCGCCACGTAGAGGATCGGCGAGGGGTTGGGGCTAAAGGTTCCGTTCAGGCCGATATTGCCCGTAACCTCGGCTCCTGCCGGGATATAATACTCCGCAGCGGCAAAAGGAGCCCAGCTCGCACCCAGGTCGATCTTGCCGGCAGGCGTATTCCGGATGATGGCCCCTTCGACGAAATCGCCCTCGCCCTTCGCCGTGAGCCGCGGGTAATCGGGCATCGAACTGTCGGCCGCACCACGCGTCATTCCGGCCATCCGGAGTAAGGGCGTCCCGGCTGCGGCCTTCATCCGCGCACCGGCGACGTTCACCGACGCTGCGACCGGTTCCATGGAGACGGCCACCGTACCGTCGGGCAGGGTAGTCTGGACATAAATGTTCCCGATCCCGGCCGGGATCGTCACCGCGGTTCCGAACACGGGGCGGGATGGCGTCACCACACCCATCGCCACGATATTGCCGTCCGAGAGGATCGGGGAGCAATACACGCGGATAACGGCATATTGGGGCGTATTGCCCGTAACACTCGGCATACCGACCGAAATATCCAGGTCGCGGGTCGTTTCCCATTTGAAGTCGGCGGGAACTGCAGACGAGGGCTCCTGCGGTTCGCCGCTGCCGGTGCCCATGTTTTTCTGGCACGAAAAGGCCAAAAACGTCGTTGCAATAACTGCAACAGCGTAAAGTCGTTTCATAAATTGATATTTTTAATCTATCCCTTGTGCATAGTGCACATTCTTCGACACAAATATAAACATTAATTTTTCAAACCAAAACTTTTCCGCCCTTTTATTTAACAAAAAAGGTCAAGGTAGCAACTATGGCATGCAAAACCCCGGCCGCTAAACAGTTTTTTGCAAAAAAATCGGGCCGACCGCAAGCATGAGTCGAAAAATTCCTATATTTGCACACAGGAAAACATCCAAAAGCAGAAAATGATTGCCACGACGACATACCACGACACATACGGCGGCTCGCTCCGCAGTATGACCATGGATATGATGTACATGCGCAACCGATTCCGCCGGGTGTAGATTTTCCGTGTATACGAACGACACAATCCGGCTTCAGAGAGGTCGGATTTTTTTTGTAACGACTAAAAAACAGATAGCATGGCTGAGAAAAAATTACGTTTCGAGACATTGCAGATCCACGGAGGGCTGCAACCCGACGACCCAACGGGTGCCCGCGGTGTGGCAATATATCCCACGGCGGCATACCGCTTCAAGAGCTGCGAACACGCCGCCAAACTCTTCGACCTGAGCGAAGGGGGCAACATTTACACCCGGCTGCAAAACCCGACCACGACCGTATACGAGCAACGCATCGCCGCCCTGTACGGGGCCGTGGGGGCGCTGGCCGTCTCGTCGGGCATGTCGGCCATACTCATCGCCGTGCTCTCGCTGGCGGCCGAAGGCGACAACATCGTCGCCTCGCCGTTCCTCTACGGCGGCACCTTCACCCAGTTCCGCATTTCGCTGCGCAGGCTCGGCATCGACTGCCGCATCGCCCGAAGCGAACGCCCCGAGGACTTTGAGGCGCTGATCGACGGACGCACGAAAGCGATTTACGCTGAGAGCATGGGCAACCCCTCCTGCACCGTATCGGACATGGAAGCATTGGGCAAGCTGGCCAAACGCTACGACGTGCCCTTCGTCGCGGACAATACGTTCGGTGCCGCGGGCTACCTGTGCAACCCCTTCGAATGGGGTGCGAACATCGTCGTCGACTCGGCGACCAAATGGATCAACGGCCACGGCACGGCCATGGGCGGGGTGATCGTCGACGGGGGCAATTACGACTGGGCCAACGGCAAGTTCCCGCAGATCGACGGCCCGTCGGAAGGGTATCACGGACTGAATTTCCACGAGGCATTCGGCGCGGCGGCCTTCATCGTGAAATGCCGCGTGGACGGTGTCCGCGACCTGGGCTGCTGCCCCTCGCCGTTCGACTCCTACCTGATGACCCTCGGGCTGGAAACGCTTTCGCTGCGCGTGCGGCACGAAGTCGAGTCGGCCCGCAGGCTGGCCGAATACTGCCGCAACCATCCCAAAGTGGAGCGCGTGAGCTTCGTAGGCTTCGAGTCGCACCCGAGCTACGCGAACGCGAAGAAGTATTTCCGGTTCGGTTCGTCGGCAGTCTTCACCATCGAACTCAAAGGCACGCTCGACAGCACCGTGCGTTTCGTCGAATCGCTCAACCTGGCGGCACACATGGTCATGATCGGCGACTCGGTCACGGTCGTTACGCACCCGGCATCGACCACGCACAAACAGCTCAGCGACGCAGACCTCGCCGCAGCAGGCGTCACGCCGACCATGCTGCGCATCTCCGTCGGGCTGGAGAATACCGACGACCTTATCGACGACTTCGAACAGGCTTTCGCACACATCGGATAATGGAACCCAGCATTTACAAAGCACCCGGGCCGTTCGAGCTCGAAACGGGGTATACGCTGCCCGAGCTGAAGATCGCTTACCACACCTACGGCAAGCCCAATGCGGCGTACGACAACGTCGTGTGGGTATGCCATGCCCTGACGGCCAACTCGGACGTGGCGGACTGGTGGCCGCACACGGTCGAGGCGGGGCGTTTCCTCGACCCGGCACGCCACTTCGTGGTCTGCGCCAACATCCTCGGGTCGCACTACGGCACCACGGGGCCGCTGCACGTGAACCCGGAAACGGGAAGCCCCTATTACAAGGATTTCCCGCCGTTCACGATCCGCGACATCGTCCGTGCACACCGCCTGTTGGCCGGCGCGCTCGGCATCGGCCGCATCGACACGCTCGTAGGAAGTTCGGTCGGGGGATTCCAGGCCATCGAATGGGCGGTCTTGGAGCCGGAGCGCATCGGCAAACTGATCCTGATCGCCACGGCGGCCAAGGCCTCGCCCTGGACGATCGCCATCGACCAGACCCAGCGCATGGCCATCGAGGCCGACACGACGTTCGGCGAGCCGCGAGACGACGCCGGGATGGCCGGACTGGCTGCCGCACGCGCCCTGGGGCTGCTCACGTACCGGGGTTCGCTGGGATACAACCTCACGCAGCAGGACAAGGAGGAACTCCCCGCAGTACACCGCGCATCGACCTACCAGCAATATCAGGGCGAGAAACTCTGCCGGCGCTACAACGCCTACTCGTACTATGCCATACTCAACGCCTTCGACACCCACGACACGGGGCGCGGGCGCGGCGGGGTAGCAGCCGCCCTCGCACGCATCGAAGCCCGCACGGCAGTGGTCGGCATCACGACCGACATCATTTTCACCCCGGCAGAGATGCGCGAACTGCACGGCATGATCGCCGGAAGCACGTACCACGAAATAGATTCGCCGTTCGGGCACGACGGGTTCCTAGTCGAGCACGGGCAGTTGAACGACATCCTCTATCCGTTCATGAACAATCAATAAACAAGCAGCATATGAGCAAAATCAAAATCGGCCTGTTCGGGTTCGGCGTCGTCGGACAGGGAATCTACCAGGTAGTGCAGAAATCGAAGAACGCCCACGCGGAGATCGTGAAGATCTGCGTCCGCGACCCGGAAAAACCGCGCAAGATCGAGGTCGACAAATCCCTCTTCACGACGTCGGTCGACGAGATACTCGACAACAGGGACATCAACCTGATCGTGGAGGTGATCGACCAGGCCGATGCTGCATACAGCATCGTCAAGCGGGCCCTGCTGCGCGGCATCCCGGTCGTCTCGGGCAACAAGACCATGCTGGCGCACCACCTTCCGGAACTGATCGAGATCCAAAAGACGCACAACGTGGCGCTGCTGTACGACGCCTCGTCGTGCGGTTCGATCCCCGTCATCCGCAACCTCGAGGAATACTATGACAACGACCTGTTGTTAGAGGTGAAAGGCATCCTGAACGGCTCGTCGAACTACATCCTCTCGCGCGTCTTCGACCACGCCGAGAGTTACGACAGCGCCCTGGCGCAGGCGCAGGCGCTCGGCTTCGCCGAAAGCGACCCGTCGTTCGACATCGAAGGCTACGATTCGCTCTTCAAGCTGGTGATCATCACCGTACATGCGCTGGGCACCTACGTCGCCCCGGAAAAGATTTTCACCTACGGTATCTCGACCATCCACGATTCGGACATCCGGTATGCCCGCGAGAAGAACGTCAAAATCAAACTCGTGGCGCAGGTTGTCAAGGTGAGCGACGAACACTTCACGATGTTCGTCATGCCGGAATTCGTGACGCCCTCGAAGTATATTTACAGCGTCGACGACGAGTACAACGGCGTAGTGATCCGCGGCGAGTGCTACGACCGGCAGTTCATGTTCGGCAAGGGCGCCGGGAGCCTGCCCACGGCCTCGTCCATCCTGAGCGACATCATGGCCCGCCTGAACAACTACCGCTACGAGTACAAGAAGCAGAACTACATGCAGAAGCCCGACTACACGACGGACATCACGCTGAAGGTCTACGTGCGGTACAAGGAGACCGACGTGCACGGCATCCTGAATTTTACGAAGGTGCACGAACAGTACACCAGCGAAGACAGCAACTACGTCATCGGCGACATCCAGCTGAGCGAACTGCTCGCCAAACGCGACCGGCTCCGGGGAAAGGACGTGTTCCTGGCCAACATCCCGATTTTCTTCCTGAACCGCGACAACTGACACGACGCGGGCACTGGGCTCCTGCGGGGTGGGACACGCATTCGCTGCGCCACCAAAAGGTCATCACGCAATGGCCTGTGCTCACCGCAGCCCCGAGGAAAACCGCACGGCGGCCTGCCTCAGGAGGGTAAAACCCGCAGTAAAAAGACGATCCCCGGCTCATCCGAGACCGGGGATCGTTCCGTTGCCGCATCCTCGGCTACGGCTATATATCCTTCACGCAGCGCAGAGAGACACCGTTTCCGGCCGGAAACGGAGCAAGCCCGGCTACGATACCGCCAGACGAATAACTCAATGCCTGATAGCCCGAACCGCCGTCTTGCGGGGTACAGCTCATCAAATAGCCTTTGGTTTCAGTAAGATAACGCCCCGTCTCCGAATTCCACATCCCGGCGCTACGGAGCAGGGACGCATCGTATTCGGGGCTGGCGATCATCTGCTCGATCTCGGCGCCCGTGGGGACATGCCAGCCCGGCGGACAAATCCCCTGCACCGGGGTACCGGATGCAGCCGTCGCACCGCCCAGGGCCGTTGTGAAGCTGTAAAGCAACCCCCGTTCCGCGACATATTCGGCGTCGTTCGATCCCGCCGTACCGCGGCAAGGGTACCAGATACCGGTTCCGATCTGGGCACCGTCAGGCAGGTAACGCAGGTTCCGGGTCATCCAAACCCGTCCGCCGATCGTCGCGGTGGGGTAGTCCACACCCCCGTAGGAAAGCGTCCCGGGATCACCACCCTCGCCGCCGCCTTCGCCACCGCCGCCATCGCCGCCGCCATCGAGCGAACCGCCGTCGCCCCAGTCGACGACTTCGCCGCTCAGTTCCACGTCGATGTCGATATTGGTCACAACGACCGACATGTCGTAGCGTTTCCCGCTTTCGAGCTGTGCCGAAGAGAGGGTTTTACTGCGGCTCTTTCCGTCACCGGTCGCTACCGTAACCGTCAGAGTGGCCTGCTGCGGCACGAGGATAGCACGGTAGGCGGCATCGGCCGTCACTTCGAACGCCTCGACGTCGGCAGCAGCAGCCCCGCTCTTGGCCGCGGCGGAGGGCACCGTGAAATCGACCACGGCCGTCGGGACAAGCCCGCCGACCGTAACCCCCGTAACCGGGGCGTCGGAATTGTTGGTAAGGACGATCGTCAGCTGCGACATCACATGGTAAAAGAGCATCCCGACAGGTACCGAAGATGGGGTAACCTCTTTTTTCACCGCGACCAGCAGGTCGGACGATGCACCTCCCGACGTCTGGTCTGTAACAACGGAAAACTCCGCGGGCATTCCCTGTTCGGAGTAAGGATGGTAGGCAGTGAGCGTCGATTTTTCATTCGAATCGTTATACCACAGCAAATCCGCGGCCGTAAAGGCCGTACCGTCGTAGGTCATCGGAACGTTCTGCGCATAGGTTTCCGAACCTTTGGCAATGCTCAGCCCGATGCGGTCGCCGGTATCGAAATGCAATCCCGTAACACGGGTCTGGATCGTCGGCGCGATTTTCACACAAGGCGTACCTGTGTCGGACTTTGAGCAGCCTGCCGCAAGGGCAGCGGCGGCCAAAGCCGTCAGAAGTGTTGTTTTCATCTCGCGATAATCGTAATAAGGTGTGACTTTTCAGCACAAATTTAAACCTTTTTACGTCATTAACAACACTTTCGAACAGTTTTTACAATCAATTCCGGTAATAGGATTCGTCGAGTCCGAGCGTAAAGCTACCCCGGCGCAGGAGTGTGCCGACAGCAACGGCCAGCACCAGTGCCGCATTGAAAAAGAAGGGGAAGCGGTCGCTGTGCGTCCCGAAAACATGACGGAAGAGGTCTACGATAAAAGGGCAGACCATCACGGCCAGGTAATTCACCGACATGACGAACGAAAGGGCCAGCGTAGCGGAACGCGGCGGGGCGATGGTCGCCGCCTTGTCGTAAATGACAGGCTGCATGATCCCATAGCCCAGCCCGGTGCAAAGCGCCCCGAAGGCCAGCATCGCCTTGCCGTGGAAAACCCCGACACACAGCAGCCCCACACAGACCAGCACGAGCGCCACGAGGTTGACGTTCCGCTTCAAAGAACGGATAATCTTGTCGATGAACAGCCCCGGCAGCATGATCGCAAGGAAAAACAGCGAGATCAGCACCCCGGAAAACGAGCTGTCGATCTTGTAGTCGTCGATCAGGAACGAGGCATAGAACGTCACGACCAGCACGGCGTAGGTGACGAAGAAATAGAACACCATCAGCCCGGCGAGCTTACGGCGGTCGATCATCTTGTGGCGCAATTGGATGCTCTGTTCCGGCTCGGGAAAGGAGCGCTGCCGCTTGAGCAGGAACGACAGCGCAAGCGAAATACCCGGCAGGGTATAGACCAGGAAGGGCAGGTGCCAGTCGACGTTGGCCAGGTATCCCGTCACGACGGTCGCCAGCACGAGCGTCAGGTTGTTGATCGACGAGCTGTACCCCAGCTGCCGGACACGGTAATCGCCCGTAAAGTAGTCGACCACGAGCCCCGTGGAGAAGGGGATTACCATACCGGCGCCGATACCGAGGATACAGCTGATGACGATGAGCCACATCATGCTCCGGGCGAAGAGGCATGCCACGCCGCTCAGGAAGAAGACCGACAGTCCGACGGCGAGGATCTTGAGCTTGTCGGCGGAAGCCATGGGCGCGTAGTTCTGGGGGAAGAGGAAGGTCATGTCGGCATGGCCGCCGAGAACGGCGGTGGCCGCTTCGCCGCCGCTCTTGTATTCGACCTGCTTCACCTGAACGCCGGTGCCGGTGAACCAGTTGCGCATGGCGAAGGTCAGCCACGAGGTGGCGGCGGGGCTGGCGAATACGAGTTTGCCGGGCTCCTTCTTGGCGGCGGCCTCAAATTCCTTGAGATTGTTCCACGGGGCGTCCTTGTTCACGACCACGGCGCAGTTGGCGACCATGATGCGGGCGATGTAGTCGAAGCTGTCGAAGCTGTAGTTCGCGCCCTTGGCGGTCAGCGGGATGATGATGTTCGGCCCGGCCTGCGCGAGGAACAACGTGTAGCCGTCGGGCTTGGCCTTGGCCGCGAAGAGGCTGCCGGTCAGCCCGCCGCCTCCGGTCTTGTTCACCACAACCACGGGCTGCCCCAGTTTCTTCTTGGCGAATTCCGCCCACACGCGGGCCGTCAGGTCGGAGTCGCCGCCCGCGCCGTAAGGGCTCACGAGCTGGATGGGCTTGCTCGGATAGTCGGAAGCCTGAGCCGGGACCGTCAGAAGGCCGCCGGCGAGCAGGAACGCGCCCATACCGAAAAGTGCTGTGCGGAGGGTCTTAAACATAAGGTTCTCCCCTTGGGTTGGAGGTTTGCAGGGGCCCCTGCCCCCTATATCCTTGCGCCGCATTCCCGCCCGCCGTTTACCCTAGGATGGCGGTCCCGCGTCGCGTCTTCACGTTTTGTTGGTCTCCGAAATGCGTTCTCACGGGGCGTCCATAACCCC
>ENA-ORVG01003672-ORVG01003672.1-human-gut-metagenome-genome-assembly--contig:-NODE-3672-length-11637-cov-5.199620_pt1 | contig 11637 bp, 5 predicted proteins | sample MGYA00242091_ERZ509233 | MGnify/ENA primary metagenome ERZ509233 (study PRJEB26280, sample SAMEA2338840) | human gut metagenome | biome: human gut; feature: human-associated habitat; material: faeces... | reverse complement strand
TTATGTTGTATTTATTTTCTTTTTGCTTTTCTATTGAAACATTGAGGGTTTTATGGTAGTATACCTTCAAAGCATATTTTTCTTAAAGTTCCTGGCATCATGCCATCTATATTATCTCATTCACATTTCAGAAATTCATGCTTTTCATTCAAACAAATCAATTAAAAAGCAGGAGTTTCCAATTGTGACAGATAGGTAATGCATATGGCTGTCTCACATTCGTACACTCCTGTAAGAGGAGGTACTGCCTATGGCACACAAAAAGCAGCTGACAACCCATCGTAACTATAAGGATACCGTATTCCGTATGCTGTTTTCTGACCGGAAGAATTTACTGTCCCTTTATAACGCAGTCAGTGGGGCTCATTATGAAGATCCGGAAATGCTGGAAATCGTCACCCTGGAAAATGCTATTTACATGGGAATGAAAAACGACCTGGCTTTTATCATTGATACAGACCTGTTTCTCTATGAACACCAGTCAACTTATAATCCAAATATGCCATTACGTGATCTATTTTATATTTCCAGCGAATATCAGAAACTGGTAGATAAGAAATCTCTTTACTCTTCCGTATTACAGAAAATACCGGCACCACAGTTTATCGTATTCTACAATGGCACAGAAAAGGAAAAAGACAGCTGGGTAAACCATTTGTCAGAAGCTTTCCAAAATCTATCCGGTAATCCAAAACTGGAACTGGAAGTGCTGACCATAAACATTAATGAGGGACATAATCTCGAACTCATGGAACAATGCCAGACTTTAAAAGAATATGCACAGTACGTAAATTGTGTTCGAAGATATGCGAAGAAATTCGAATTAGCAGATGCCGTAGAGCAAGCTGTGGATGAATGTATTCATAAGAATATTCTTTCGGAATTTCTTCGTAAAAATAAAGCGGAGGTAATTGCGATGAGTATTTTTGAATATGACAAAGAAGAGGAAGAACGGAAACTGCGAAAAGCTGAGTACGAGGCCGGTGTTGAATCTGGCATTGCGGAAGGCAAACGACTTGCACAAAAAGAGGGTACGATTGCCCTTAGCAGACTTGGATTGCCTGTTGAACAAATTGCAATGGCACTGCAAGTAGATGTAGAACTTGCAAAACAATGGATTGGTGATAAATAGCAAATAAAAAGTGAACGAGCTCTTTAGAGCGAGAGATGCTTCTTGTCCGAGGATCAATCTGACGAGAACAGTAGCGATCACCGTTCCGATACCTACGGAATCGAGCTGACCGGAGAAACGCCGAGGTTCGATTTTACGGACATCGAAACACCGAGTGTCATAATAAAAAGCCCGGCGATGGCATGGCTGTCAACAAACGAAAAGTCAATGAGAAAATTTCTTGTTAAGCACATTTACACTTGATGAAAATGAGAAAATATGTTACCTTATTCAAACGTAAGTTTAAACAAACTAACAAAAGATAGCCATGGAGGAAAAGGAATGAAGCGATGGAAAAAGAATTTGCTGGTATTGGCTCTGCTGAGTTTTGCGGTAATTTTTGCTAACGTTACACCAAAGTATCATACCGTTTCAGCAGCGTCCAAAACCACACTCAATTACAAAAAGAAAACACTGAGCAAAGGCCAGACCTTAAAGCTTAAGGTAAAAGGCACAAAGAAAAAAGTGAAATGGAGCAGCTCGAAAAAGAAAGTTGCATCCGTTACTTCAAAAGGAAAGGTTACAGCAAAGAAAAAAGGAAATGCTGTGATCACTGCAAAAGTTGGCAGCAAAAAATATCGCTGCAAAATTAAAGTAGTTCTGCCAGAGAAGCCGGCAGTCGATAATAATAAAACACCGGAGACACCGGCAACGCCAAGTACACCGGAAACACCGGCAACTGAGACACCGGCAACGCCAAGTACACCGGAAACCGAAACACCGGCAACGGAAACAGAAGCTCCAAAAACAGTTCTGGTAAAGGAAGCTCAGACAAAAGTTCTTGATCTTGGATACGCACAGTATCTGGTGGTAGCTTTTGAAGAAGGTTACGATGTGGAAAACTGCAGCGTTGCGGTAGATGGTGTGGATATCACAGGGGCTATGACCAAAGTTACCGATGACGGAAGCATTGTGAAATGGGAGCTGACAGGCTTAAATCCTGCAAAACTGGTTATTACCAAAAAAGATGACCAGAAAACACAGGATGTTGTGCTCAGTGACAATGAAAATCCGGACAAACCGGTTGTAAAAGCACAGGAACCGATGTATTTCCTGACACATGCAGCCATCCCGACCTGGGATTATCATCTGACCAACTACGATGAAGAAGGAAATGCAAGGGTTACTCCGAAAAAAACAACCTTTGACCTGAAGGAAACTGCAAAAGAAGATGTGAAATATTATGCACCGGATGCAGAATTGAGCAAAAACGAAGATGCTGACAATCTGTACGGTGTGAGCGGAAACGTAGAAATCCTGTTCAACTACACAACACAGGAAGAAAAAGACTGGTTTGATACGATCGCAGACGAAGGTGCACTGGCACTGCTGTCAAACGATGAGAGCCTGAGCACGCTGAACGATCAGCTCGCTTATACAAAAGATACCACCGAACATGGTGGAAATGTAGTCGGAAGAATTACCATTCCGCTGGGACAGAGCAATTTCTATTCCAATGGACGTTACAAAGTACGCATCCGTTCCAATGGAAACAGAACCCTGATCGCATCCATCCATGTGGTAAATGCACAGACTCCGTCCATGAAGATTTCTGAGACAGGTGCGATCAAATCCGGACAGAATGTTCATTTCCAGGTAGAAAACATGGTATACGGCATCACCGTTCCGGTTGAGATGGTAACACTGAAAACCCCGTCAGGAGAAGTGAAAACACTGGAAAAAATCACAGACTGGTATCTGATCGGAAATACCTTTGTACTGTATAACGATGTAAATGCAGAAGGTGGAAGAAACAACATCGAACAGCCGGGTGTGTACACACTGACGGTATACTCAAATGGCTTTAAGACCATGAGCAAATCTTTCACTGTTGCAGGCAAAACAACAAAAGCTGCAAAAACAGCAAAGACTTATGATGTTGTGACAAGAGCGACTTCAGGCGGAAACTCCGGAAGCAGCAGCGACGGTGAAAGCGGAAACTCTGTTATGCCGGCAAATCTGGCATTTTCTGAGGATCTGATCTCCAATGCAAAGATCCTGACGGCACTGGATGTGAAGAATGCTTCGGCAGAAGCAGTTGCAGAACGCTGGGATAATCAGATCACAGCATGCGATGCCGTTTATGGCGAAGACGGAGTTGTATTCTACGATTATACAAGCTACTATGATGCTGTTCAGGAAGCAAAATTAAAAGGACAGTATCTCTCTTTTGAAGATTATGTTGCAGATGAAAATGCAGTTACTACAGAAAACCGTCCATACGCAGTTAAGGTGGTTCTGGAAGATGGTCTGCTTGGAGAAACACAGTACAACGGATCTTACAAAGGAAAAGAAGCACCGGTCCTGACACTGGATGCGGATGCAGAATTTGTTGCAGAAGGCAAAGATCTTGTACTGACAGGCCAGGATGCAAGAACAGCAGAATACTTTGAGAAAATTACCGGAATTTATGTGAATCAGAGCCGGAAAGAACTGACAGAAGATCAGTACAGCGTAGAGGACGGAAAACTGGTGATCAAAGATTCTGTTCTGACACTGGGAACAAATACCGTAGAGATCAAAGCAGAAGGATTCAAAAACAATACACTTTCGGTTGAGTATAAAAAAGTTCTGGAAGAGAATTTAAGTCTTGTTTCTGACAAAGAACAGTACAACAGAGGCGAGAATGTGGTTCTGACCGTAAATGGTTCCGAAGGCGATTTCCTGAAGAACTTAAATGCAGTCAAAGTAGATGGAAAAAACATTTATGCAAAAGGTGTTGCAGGATCTGATTATTACTATGAAGCAGCAGAAGATCTGAAATCCATCACCATTTACGATAACGGAAACCTGTTCAACCAGAACAAAGCATATACCCTGACTTTGGAAGCAGAATATTATGAAGCTCTGGAAACAGAGATCACCGTACAGGGTGAAGAAAAAGATGTTCCGGCATCAGAGCCTATGATCAGCAAAGACGAAGACGGCCAGACTTATCTGGTATCCTTTGGAACACCGACAAACTTTGTAGGCTGGAAAAATAAAGTAACCTCGATCACTGTAAATGGAACAGCCTATACAGAAGCAGGCTGGTTTGGCATGTCAGAGAATCAGTTTAAATGGGAAACAGACGGATACGGAAATCAGGTCCTGAAACTGAAAGTGGACAGCGAATTTGATGAAAATGCCGACAATACCTTTACGATCAAAGCAGAAGGCTATAAAGATCTGGCACTGCCGCTGGTTGTAAATGTGATCAAAAAACTGACACCGCCACAGGCGGTTTCCTGCCAGAAAACTATCTTCTCAGATTACTATATCGTTTCCTTTGGCTATGGTTCTGAAATCGAACAGTGGCAGAATCAGATCACAGGCATAAAAGTAAACGGAACAGAGTATAGCCTGGTAACTTCTTCCTTCAGCGTAGGTGATACGACAACCTACTGTCTGCTGAAAAACGATGGTCAGATTTATGTTGGAACAAATGCAGTTGCAGATGGAGAAAATACCATTGAGATTTCAGCAGAAGGATATGAAGACTGTACCGTCACCTTTACTAAATAAGAAGTTGTCGGTGACTTCCTGGCAGGTGTAAGAAATTGAAATCCTGAGCATTTTATCAGGAGGCTGTCAGCGAAAAAACAGCAGAGCATGTGCAAATGAACGAATTCCCAAATTGTCATTAGACAGTTTGGGAATTTTGTGGTTAAAAAAATCCTTCCTGATATAATAAAAGTAACTCGGAAAACGGGAAGAAAAATCAGGAAAACAGAAAATATGTCAGGAGGGATTTGTTATGAAAAAACAAAAAGGCGGTTTTCAAAAAATAATCGGTTTTTCAATGGTATGCTGTATGTTGACCAATCTGGCAGTGCCGGTTTCTTTTGCGGAAGAAACAAAAAAAGAACCAACGTATGTGCGGATGGACCATCCACTGAAGGAAGAAAATAACTGGGATATTTCAAATGAGCTGATTATGCCGGGCGAAGCATTTTACACCGTTCCGAAATTTGAAGTAACGTATGACCATGGTTATTACGGGCAGACAGTTACGAACCTGTACCTGAAACACGTTTCCCTGATACTTGGGGAAGAACCAAGACTTTATGACAGTAAACTGATACGGAACAAAGTGGATCTTGCCGGACTGACGGCGGATCGGACAAACACGTATAATGTCTGGACAACACAGACGGAGCTCTGGAAGAAGAGTCTGGAAAGTGCAGAGATGGGTGAAGATACACAGAAGCAGCTTAAAGCCTTTCAGGAAGGCGAGAGCACAGAGAATGCGGGTTACACAAACAATACAAACACCCCAATTGTTTTGGAACAAGTGCGTACAGGAGCTACCGAACATGAAGGAACCATTTATGGTGGTGAATATAGCAGTACACCGATGATTGTCGGGTATACCACGCATAATTCAAACTGTACGATCCAATTCTATGAACCGTATTATACTATATCCTACAAAGAACTTTCAGAAGAAGAACAGGAAGGCATGCCGGATCGTTATTATGTGCAGAGGGAAAAACAGGAACTGATTTTAAAAACACCGGTTCGTGCAGGGTGTCATCTGACTGGATGGAGCGGTATGGCTTTTGTGGATGAAAAAGTGGAAGAGGGAAGAACCATATTCTCCTTTGACTGGGAACACAATATGATTCATGCAAATTTAGGTGATGAGACAGTGACACCGAGATATGACAGCGGAAAAACAATTACATTTAACGCAAATGGCGGAAGTATTGAGGGAAAAGAGTCTGTCATTTATGAATTGCATATGGACAGTGAAAACTTTTTTGATATTGCAGATCACATTCCGCAGCAGGAGGGGTATCAGTTTGCCGGATGGTGTCTGAAACCGGATGACTTAGATGGCAGTCTGCTAAAGCATACGGAAAACTATGACTGGGTTCCAAAGTACCGGGATGATATCCAGGTTTATGCAAAATGGAAAGAAAAACCGAAGGAAACAGAAACGGAAAAAGAAACAAAAACAGAAGAGGAAACAAAGACAGAAGAGGAAACAGAGAACAGAGAACAGATACCGGATGTAAATTCGAAGGATGGTCAGAAACTTTCCGGTATTTCCATCAAAAAACTGACAGCCGGAAAGAAAAAATTTACAGTAAAATGGAAAAAAGCAAAGAAATCGGAGTCTGTTTCCGGTTATCAGATTCAGTATTCAACGGATAAAAAGTTTAAAAAGAATGTCAGAACAAAGAAGTGTGGAAAGAAAAAGAATTCGCTTACGGTGTCGAAACTGAAAGCAAAAAAGAAGTACTATGTGAGAATGCGGAAATTCCGGAATGTAAAAAAAGATGGAAAGAAAAGCAGGATTTACGGTTCCTTTAGTAAAGTAAAAAAAGTAAAAGTCAGGTAGATCAAAAATTCCCGCCATCCGGTCAGGATGGGCGGGGATTTTTTTAATCTGAAATAATCAGACAATATCAAAGTTTCAGGCTGAAAAATATAAAAGACTTGAGCGTTTACAGAATAGATGATATAATATTTGCATATAAATCGTGAATAGAAAGAAACTTATGAACGGGTAAAATGGAAAAGGAGGAAGAAGAATGGAAAAGAAAAAATGGATAAAAATTTTATTTGCATTTTGCATGATCTTGATTTTATCACCGGTCAGTACAGTTTTTGCAGATGAAATTTCAGAATCTGCAGATATCATATCAGCTCCAAAGGCAGTTTCTGCATCAGATTCGCGTGAAACAATTAGAGCGATAGAGCTGAATCTGAAACCAATAACCGAAATTACAAATATTAATGACTTTCAACCAATCACTTATTCTCCATCAGATAAAATTACTTTGAAAGAAGTTATTGTATATGAAGGGTATGATAAAGTAACGGGTCCAATTGCTTCCGCATATAATTCTAATAAGGCCTATACAGTTATGTATGAATTTGGATGCGATAAGGAAGCGTATGAACTTGACTCTTATTATAGTAAAGTAAAAATAAATTCTAAATATATACAGGACTGGAGTTACAAATGTCTCTATGGGGACACACTAAGGGTTTTTGTGTCTTATCCAAGTCTGAAAAATAAAGTTGGTGTAACCTTTAAGCCAAGAGATCAATGGAGTGGCAGCATTTCTAACATGTATGTTGGTCATGATCTGGGTGATGTCTATTCCGTTTGGCTTAGTTATTACAATGGGTTAAATCAAATTGATAAAAGCATTGATAGGGATACAGCATATGATCCAACAAAAGATTACAGTGTATGTATTACCATTACTGGGAAAGATCATGCTGTTACCATTTCACCTGATTTAACAAAGGATGATGTTACAATTAATTATGGCACGATCTGGAAAGTTGCCAGGGATGATTATTATGGTTATACAAAAATCTATGTGAATTTCCCAAGTGTAGAAGATGACAGCAGGGAATATACAGTCAAAGCGAAAAATGCTGAAATAATGAATGAAGCAGGTGAACCTGTTTCTAAGGCAAAAGCAGGGACAGTCCTTACAGTGAAACTTAAGGATCTCGATAAAATGTACGCTTTTGAGAAATGGGTGGTTGATGATAACAGTACAGATGTGAAGTTTCATGATGCGAAGAGTACGACAACAACCTTTGTTATGCCAAAAGGAGAAGTTTATATTTCACCGGCCAAGCTTTGGATAACGAGTGTGTTTTCTTATAAGCGGACTTATACCGGGGAAGAACAAACAGGAGTATTTATAGATCCTAACTATGCCGGTACAGTTACCGGAAATAAAGCGACAGAAGCAGGTACCTATACTGCCAGGGTCAGTTTAAAAAAGGGATATAGTTGGTCTGATGGTAGTACAGAAGACAGGGAGATTGTCTGGAGCATCGCAAAAGCTGACCGGGATGGACCAAGACAATTAGCCGGTGCCATGCCAACAAAGGAAGGAGCCAACGATGGCCGTATATTAGCAACAACAACGGAAATGGAATACCGAAAAGTCGGAACAACAACATGGAAAGACTGCCCGGATGAAGAGGTTACCGGGTTATCCACGGGAGACTATGAAGTAAGATATAAAGACACCAAATCTTACAATAGAAGTATAGCCTTAATCTACACCGTTCCAATTTGGGGATCAAAGACATGGGCAACATGGATTGAAAATGGAACACCAGAAATAACAATGTTACCGAAAAATGCAACGATTACCATTACTGCAGATCCGCCTGAAAAAGGTGAGGAATTTGACAAGTGGGTTCCCAATGCATCAAGTAATGTAAAGTTCGAGGATGAAAAGAGCGAAGTTACAAAAATGACAGTATTAGGAGGAAGTGTAACTGTCAGAGCTACCTACAAAGAGAAAGAAACACCAGGTGTCTGGAAACACGATTTAAACGTAATGAATGGTCAGGGCAGTGGAAAATATGCATATAATAAAACAGTAGAAATAACAGCGGATCTAGCTCCGGAAGGCAAAGAGTTTGATAAGTGGGTAGTAGTAGAAGATACAGTGGCGGTAGCAGATATAACAAAACCGAAAACTACCCTTACAACAAAAGGTGTTGACGGATGGGTGGTAGCCACCTATAAAGATATCGGATCGACGGCTGTCGATCATACATTAACAGTCGTAAACGGGAGCATCTATGGCAGCTCTAATCCAGGAAAATTTAAGCGGAATGAAGCAGTAACACTCTATACTAAAGAATTTAAAAATTTTGATAAATGGGTTGTGACATCAGGATCCGTTGTGGCTATACTTCCAAATGAATATACTCTTAATGTAACTGTCATAACATCCGATGAAGATGCAACGATTGAATCAACTCGTAAGAATGTTGAATCAGATACAACGCACACACAGACACCGGATACAGACAATACAGATAATACAGATCCGAATAAAAACCAGAAACTTTCCGGTATTTCCATCAAAAAACTGACAGCCGGAAAGAAAAAATTTACAGTAAAATGGAAAAAAGCAAAGAAATCGGAGTCTGTTTCCGGTTATCAGATTCAGTATTCAACGGATAAAAAGTTTAAAAAGAATGTCAGAACAAAGAAGTGTGGAAAGAAAAAGAATTCGCTTACGGTGTCGAAACTGAAAGCAAAAAAGAAGTACTATGTGAGAATGCGGAAATTCCGGAATGTAAAAAAAGATGGAAAGAAAAGCAGGATTTACGGTTCCTTTAGTAAAGTAAAAAAAGTAAAAGTCAGGTAGATCAAAAATTCCCGCCATCCGGTCAGGATGGGCGGGAATTTTTGCATCTGAAAAAAAGTAAAATTAGGAATTGACCCCGGAAATATATCTTTGTAAAATAAGAAAGAAACATGGAATATATGTAAAATTTAAGGAGGCTGTTTGTTTTATGAAAGCAACAAATGAGAAAAAGTCAGAAGGTTATTCTTCACCGTATGATTTTGAGGGAAGAATTCCACTTTCTCAGGCAATTCCACTGGGGCTTCAGCATGTCATGGCAATGTTTATCGGAAACTTGACACCGCTGATCATCGTGATGGGAGTTTGTGGACTGACCGCAGATGCAGGATTTGGCGAACTTCGTACGGCATTGCTCCAGAATGCAATGATCATCGCCGGAGTTGTTACACTGGTTCAGATGTTTTCCATCGGTCCGGTCGGAGGAAAAGTGCCGATCGTTATGGGAACGTCATCCGGATTTCTCGGAGTTCTGAACAATACCGTGGCAGCATGCGGCGGCGGTATTCTTGCTTATGGTGCGATTATGGGAGCCTGTATTGTCGGCGGTATTTTCGAGAGTGTTCTCGGAGCATTTTTGAAACCGCTTCGTAAATTTTTCCCGCCGATCGTTACCGGATCGGTTGTTATTGCAATCGGATTATCACTGCTTGGTGTTGGTATCAACTATTTCTGCGGAGGAAGCGGCAAAGCGGACTATGGTTCACTTCCGAATCTGTTTCTGGGATTTGTAGTACTGGTTGTAATTGTACTGCTGAAACATTTCGCACCGCAGAAAAGTATCCTTTCTTCGTCTGCAATCCTGTTTGGTATTCTGGCAGGATATGTTGTGGCGATCATTATGACACTTACGCTTCCGCACACCGGTATCGATGCAGATGGTGTTCAGTATACTTACTCCTGGGTTGTTGATTTTGCCCAGGTAAAAAATGCAGCGTGGATCGCTGTGCCGAGCTTTATCGGTTTTGGTGCTTTATCTGATGTAAAGATCACATTCCAGGCAAGTGCGATCATCCCGATCGGCATCATGTTTATCGTAACGGCGATTGAGACAGTCGGTGATATTTCGGCCTGTATCGAGGGCGGTATGGATCGTGAAGCAACCGATTCTGAGCTGTCCGGCGGTGTGATCTGTGACGGACTTGGATCTGCTTTTGCAGCACTGTTCGGTGTACTGCCGAATACTTCATTCTCGCAGAATGTGGGACTGGTTTCTCTGACAAAAGTTGTCAACCGTTTTGCAATCTCCATGGGAGCGATTTTCCTGATCCTGTGTGGATTCTGCCCGAAGATCGGTGCACTGATGTCCATCATGCCGCAGTCGGTTCTCGGAGGGGCAGCCGTTATGATGTTCGCATCGATTCTGATTTCCGGTATCCAGCTGATCACAAAGCATCCGATCGGCAGCCGTGAGATTACGATTATTTCCGTAGCGATCGGTCTTGGATATGGTCTTGGAGCAACCACAGGGGCAACCGCTCATCTGCCGTATTATGTACAGCTGATCTTTGGCGGTTCCGGAATCGTACCATGTTCTCTGGCAGCGATCATTTTAAATATCGTTCTGCCGAAAGAATCCAAACCGGTTCGTGAAATGTGGGAACTGGAAGATAAATAAATGAAAAAAATCATATCAGTCATCGGAGCGGGCGGAAAGACGACCCTGATCCATCGACTGGCAGAAGAATATCAAAGGAAAGGAAATGCTGTGCTGGTGACGACGACAACGCATATGTTCGCAGAGCCGGGCACAGACCTCTCCGGCGATGCTTTTTCTATACGGGAGAAATTACAGAGAGATCACTATTGTATGGCGGGCATACAATGCTCCGAAAATCCGCAGAAAATGCAGGCACTTCCGGAGCATACACTAAGAGAATTGCTGCATTACGCGGATATTGTTCTGATAGAAGCGGACGGAGCGAAACATCATTCTCTGAAATATCCTTCCGGGGCAGAACCGGTGATTTTTTCGGGAACGACGGATCTTTATCTCGTGCTTGGAACGTGGGATATTGGGAAACCCTGTAAGAAGGTAATCTTTCGCTTTGATGAGATGCAGAAAGAAGAGCTTATCCGGGATGATATGGAGCTGCCAAAAAGAAAGATTCTGCCGGAAGAAGCAGTGACAGAAGAGCATATCCGCAGAATCTTAAGGGCGTATCGGTACAGGCTGAAAGAAATCGGGTATAATGAGAAAATAACTTGTCTGTTTTCAAAGCAAGATGGGGAAAACATTCGATTCTGTCAGGCAGATACCGATATAGCCTCCGGCGGATTGCAGAGGTGCACAGAAGAATATGTCATGCGATGCATGACGTGCACCTCGCAGCAAGAATGCCA
>ENA-ORVG01003668-ORVG01003668.1-human-gut-metagenome-genome-assembly--contig:-NODE-3668-length-11649-cov-2.449284_pt1 | contig 11649 bp, 11 predicted proteins | sample MGYA00242091_ERZ509233 | MGnify/ENA primary metagenome ERZ509233 (study PRJEB26280, sample SAMEA2338840) | human gut metagenome | biome: human gut; feature: human-associated habitat; material: faeces... | reverse complement strand
GAAGTTATGGCTGGATGGGACAGAACTGGTAAGTGCTTCGCATTCATGAACTTCGGATATGAACCGGACATGATCACATTCGCTAAGGGCTGCACTTGCGGATACGTTCCTCTCGGCGGCGTTGTTATGCAGGAAAAGATCGCTAAGTTCTTCGACGAAACTTCTATGGGATGCGGCCTGACTTACTCCGCTCACCCGATGGGTTGTGCTGCAGCTGTTGCAACTATCGCAGAATACAAGAATGAAGACATCGAAAACAAGATGAAGGTTACAGGCAAAGTTTTAGCTGACATCTTAGATGGATACGTAGAAAGCCACGCTTCCGTAGGAGAAGTTAGACACATTGGTCTGTTCTCCGCTATCGAGCTGGTTAAGGATAAGGAAACCAGAGAACCGCTGGTACCGTTCGGCAAGGATCCAGAAGGCATCATGCCTAAGATCCTGGGAATGCTGAAGGCTGACTGATGCTGGATCGTTTTGGCGACGGTCTGCTCGAAGTGCTCTTCGGGTTCAAGTCGCCGAGAGAGGCGTTTGAGGCAGCTCAGAACCGCTGAGCGGTTTTCTAAAATCAATTTAAAACCTAAAGAGGCGACCGTCGGGCCGCCTCTTTTTTGGGGTATTAAATTCTCATTCAGCCAGCGCAAACGCCGCCGCGTTGACGCCCGCCATGCGGCCGGAGGTAAAGCCCCAGCCCAGCGCAACGCCAAACAGATCCGGATAGGCCGTTCCGTCGAGCACGGCGCCGATGGAATCCACGCCCGCGGCATACAGACCGGTGATCGCCCGATCCTGCGTATCCTGTACGCGGAACAGCTCGTCCACCTTCACACCGCCGAGGCTGTTATACGACATGATGCAGCCCACGACCGCATAGAACGGCCCTTCCTCGTCATAGCTGTACAGATAATTCGGATTCTTGTAGTAGTCCGTATCCACGCCGTTTGCGCAGAACGCGTTGTAATCCGCCACGTTCCGCTTGAGAATCTGCGCGTCCATTCCGGTGATTTCGGCCAGTTCGTCAAGCGTATCCGCCTTATAAACCATGCCGATTTTCTCCGCCGCATCCAGAACCGCCTGAATGTTCTCCATCGGATCATCTGCCGGAGCCGGGAAGGTGTAGAAGCTCGGATCACACTGCTTATCCATGCCCAGACCCGCGGTGCCCTTTTTCCTAAGCACTTCGACCTGTGCCTGCGTCAGCAGCGTGAAGTATTCGGGGCCGTTGGAATAAATGTAATTCGAGGAAGCCGTCGGCGAGAAGCTCTTTTCATCCTCGTTCATAAAGCGCTGGCCGTTCTTACTCAGGCGCATGAGCACCGGCACGTTGCAGATCGTGTAGGGAATCGCCGTATCTTCGGCGTTGAAGCCGGAAACCTGCACGGGAACCTCGGTCTGATGGGCGCAGGCGCCGCCGATATGGTATTCCTGCGCGCCCGCCGCCGTCATCATCATCAAGCCTTCGCCGACGTTCTGCGTCAGGCCGAGCAGCTTGAAGTAGCCGCCATTGTATTTGGTCATCAGCTCTTCGCTGCCGCCAAAACCGCCGGAACAGACGATCACCGCTTTGGCATTTACCGTCACCTGCGTGCCGTCGTATCGGGTCGCCTTTACGCCGACCACGCTGCCGTCTTTGACGATCAAATCATGAGCCGTCGTCTCATAGAGGATGGTATCTACATCGGCGCACATCTGCTCAAACGAGGTCTTCTGCGTCATCGTGCCGATGGACGCGTCCACATAGTGCAGCGTGGTGTCCGTCGTCGTGCCTTTTTCAAACTTGAATCCCTTTTCAACCAGCCAATCGCCCGTCTCGCCGGACGCATTGATGAACTGGGAAACCATGCGGCCGTTCACCGCCCAGTGATTCTGGCTCAGCCAGGCGTCAAACGTATCCTGCTTGAGCTGATCATATTCCAGCCCCGCATCCAGCTGAATCTTCGCGCCAAAGGTCATCGGTTCAGACGAAAGCGCGCCCGTGCCGCCCAGACGAGCCGACTTTTCAATCAGAACGACATTCGCCCCATGCTCGGCTGCGGAAGCCGCCGCCGCCGCGCCGGAAGTGCCGCCGCCAATGACGACCACATCCGCGTCATAGGTCTCCTGCGCCTCCACTTTAGCCACCGGCGTATTGAACGCGCTCTCCGGCGCGCCAGCCTGGGTCAACGCGCTGCGAACAGCCGCCACAAAGCCGTTGCTGGAAACCGTCGCGCCGGTCACAGCATCCACGGCAAGGGATTGCGCCTCCAGAATGCGCTGCGGCAGGCGATCCGTCACCGTGCAGAAAATCTGCGGCGTTTCATCCAGCAGATCGACCAGATACCCAGAAAGCCAATGCGTCGTATCGATCAATTCGTTTTCACGCGGGATGGTCTCTACAAGCTGAATATCCGCGATCGCGTCTTCCGTCACCGTCACGTCCACGACAATCGTGCCGTTCATGCCCTTCGCTTCGCCGCGATAGGTGCCCGGCGTCATGTGTACAGGTTCCGGTGCCATCTCCGTTCCCGCCGCCTGCGCAAGAGCCTGCGCCGCGGCGGCCTTGATCGCGCCGCTGGTGATGGTCGCGCCGGTCACGGCTTCCACATCCGTCGAATTGGCCTCGATCATCTTGCCGGGCAGCTCGTCAATCGCGCGGCTGCCAACGCCGGCCGTCTCCTTGTCGCCGACCGCCTTCACATCGACGATTCTGCCGCCTTCCAAGGTAACGCTGACCGTCACGTCGCCGCCGAATCCCTTCGCGGTTGATTCATAAACGCCGTTCGCCCCTTCCGCCTGAGCGCCGACGCTCAGCGCGCAAAGCGCAAGGAAACATGCAAGTCCTTTTTTCATAAGTCGCCCCTCCTTTTGAATTTGGCCGTTCTTTTTTCTTTCCGGCCTGTGATCTGCATTATATTGCATACTGACCAGTCAGTCAATATACTGTTTGAAAAAAAGCAAACAATTTCGCTTTTTCATCCGCGTCCTTGTCTGCACTGAAATTCAGCCGAAAATCCGCCAAAACGTTTCGACAACAAACTCAATATAAGCTTCGTCCTTCACCTTTTCCGGATTTCTGGCGATATAGCCGTTTAAAATAAAGGCCATATTGTTGATCAAAATGTTCAAATACTCCCGATACGCCTCCGGCGCATGCGCCAGAACCCGCGCGCGGAGCACCGGATGATCAAACATGCCCTGCACCCGTTCATGAAATTCCGAACTGAGCAGATCGCTGTGGCGGCTGTCGTTATAGCGTTCCGAAAAGATCACCTCGTCCGGAAAATCGCATCCCCAGCGAATGGCCTTGACGATCACCTGCTTAACCAGGTCGCGCGTCTCCCAATCCGGCCGTTCAAAATCAATTTCGTCATACGCAATGCGCCGCGCATGCTCATGCGCCGAATGAAAAGCTTCCCAGAGCAGCTGTTCCTTGGTGGGAAAATAATGAAACAGCGTCCCCTTGCTGATCCCCGCGTCGCTGCAAACATCCTGCGTCAGCATCTTTTCGCCATCGCGGATATAAAGCTTATAGGTACTCTTTAAAATGCGCTGCCGCATCGCCTGCTGGTATTCCTCGCTTACATAAGGCATATGTCGATCCCGCTTTCCCGGTTTGATTTCGTACATTGTTTTATTATACTCGACTTGACCCCCTTTAATCAATCTTTTTCTTTTGCCGGTTTCGGGCCAGCCGCAGAAAAATGTAAAATTTCCTTGACATTTCCGTTTTCAAGTGCTATGCTGTTCATGTAAAGCAAGCTTTACTTTTGATCGATCGAAGGAGTTTCATTCATGAAAAACCAACTGGAAGAACTGCGCAGGCAGCACGCCATCCGTCAGGAGGATTTGGCGCAGGCGCTTGGCGTATCGCGGCAGACGGTCATCTCGCTGGAAAAGGGAAAGTACAACCCTTCTCTGGCGCTGGCCTTCAAACTCGCGCGGTATTTCAACCTGTCCATCGAGGATATTTTCGACGACAGCGACGACTGCCCCGACGCGGCATCGCCGCGATGAACACGCCGCCCCGCATTGGGCGGCAGGCATGGATGCCAAGGAGGATTTTGCTATGACCTGCAAATGGGGAGAAAAGAAGAACATGACGGTTTTGCTGGCGGTCGGCCTCTTTTTGCTGATCGGCGGCCTGATCTGCAATCTGTTTTTGCCGGAGGAAGCGCACCTGCCCTCGCGCATTGCGGGCTTTTTCAGCGGCATGGGCGGCTCGTTCACGGCGATCTCGCTCGTCGTGATCGTGCGCCGCAGGATCCTCGGCGAAGCGCGCGCCAAGGACAGCGAACTGGCCGCCACAGATGAGCGCGGACAGCTGATCGCGTTGAAAGCGCAGAACGTTTTAGCGCTGTGCGTCACCTTCTCGCTCTGCGCGATGGTCATCGTCGCAACGGTTCGCGGCGACAAGCTTTACACGCTGCTGGGCGGCGCGCTGCTCCTGTTCAGCGCGGCCGGCAAAGCCGTTGCCGGGTATCTGTATGGCAGACGGCTTTGACCTTCGGACAAAACCGCTCCGCTGACCCTTGTATCCCGCCCGCCGATTCTGCTATACTAGACGTACAACAAACGGCAGGAGGGACTTTTATGTTTGAGCTGATTTCCGAAACCGAGTACCGCGAGACGATGGAAAACACCGTCGAGCCGCAGCTTGCGGCCATTCGCGAAGAGCTTTCCATGCCGCTTGAGAACGGCGGCGTGCTGCATGCCGAGCTGTACGAACAGCCGTCCGCCACGCGTGCGGTTATCGTGCTGCACGGCTACACGGAGAGCGGCGAAAAATTCCGCGAAATGACGTGGTATTTCCTGCAATCGGGTTTCAACGTCTACGCCATCGACCATCGCGGCCACGGCAAAAGCGCGCGGTCAGTTGAGGAAACGTGGCTGACGCACGTCGATCATTTTTCGGATTACGTAAACGATTTGGAAGCGTTCATGGATCACGTCGTTCTGCCGCGCACGAAAAACCTGCCGCTCTGCCTGTATGCGCATTCGATGGGCGGCGCAGTCGGCGGAATGACGCTGCAACGGCATCCCAAGCGCTTTGCGCGCGCAGTTTTGACCGCGCCCATGATTGCGCCGTCGAGCGCGCCGTTCCCGTCGTGGATGGGCGCGGGCATTGCGAAGTTCATGTGCGCCATCGGCAAAACAAAAGAGATGGCGTTTATCGGCAAGCCGTTCGACCCAAAAAACGAGACGTTCGAGGCTTCTTTCGGCACGAGCCGCGCGCGTTTTGACTACTACGCGCGCAAGCGGCTTGAAAACGCGCATCTGCAAAACACCGCGCCGACCTACGGCTGGGTCAAGGAAGCCGTCGGCGTAACGAAAGTTCTGCTGGACAAGGAGCTTGACCGCCAAATTGAAACGCCGCTTCTGCTCTGTCAGGCGTCGCGGGACACGGTCGTCTGTCTGCCGGAACAGAACCGATTCGTTTCGCTCCTTCCGCACGCGCAGCTCCGCGCGTTTGACGCGAAGCACGAAATCTACATGTCTGCGAACGACATCATGCGCGAATACGTTCCGACAGTCATTGAGTTTTTGCGGGGATAACAGCGGGGCTTTGCCCCTCACTCCACAAGGGAACCGAGTTCCCCTGACCTTCCATATTTTGATTGCTATGCAATCAAAAAGCAAATATAAAAGGCTTTTTGTTCTGATGACGGCAACAGAACGAAAAAGCCTTTTTTTCTCGGCAAAATCCGCTTATTCGCTCTGCATATCGCCCACAACGCGATGCAGAACATCCAAATACATCTGCCCCAGCGCAGTCGGACGGTAATCCTTGTGGGTAATCACGCCAATGCGGATGATTTCCTCGACATCCAGCGGGATGGAGATGATGTCGTCGCCGCGCAGATACGACGGGCAGATACCGGAAGATATGGTGTAGCCGTCCGTGCCCGTCATCAGGTCGATGATCGTGCCTTTATCCGTCACCTTGATGCTCTTTTCGTGGTTGAGGGTCGAAAGGATTTCTTCGGAGAAATAGAACGAGTTCTGGTCGCCCTGCTCATAGGTCAGGCAGGGCAGAGATTCCAAATCCTTCATATTGACGCGTTCGCGTCCCGCAAGCGGATTATTGCGGCCGATAAAGATATGCGGCCTTGCAGAAAACAGCTCGGAAAAGACGAGGTTCGATTCCCGGAGCGTCTTCTTGATGACGGCTTCGTTGAACGAACAGAGGTAAATCACGCCCATTTCGCTGCGGAGATGGCGCACATCCATGATCGTATCATAGGTTTTGCCTTCGCGGAGGATAAATTCATAGGATTGGCCGCCCTGCGCGCGCACCAGTTCGACGAACGCGCTGGACGTGAAAGAATAATGCTGCGTGGAGACGGAGAAACGCTGGCGGCTGGCGGAGTGTGCAATATACTTATCCTCGATGAGCGCGGCCTGCTGAACGACCTGACGCGCATAGCCCAGAAACTCGACGCCTTCCTGAGTGAGAAGAATGCCGCGGCTGTTGCGCAGAAAAATGGTAATGCCCGCTTCCTCTTCCAGCTCGCGCACAGCGGCGGAGAGGCTGGGCTGGGCGATAAACAACGCCTTGGCGGCCTCGGTAATCGAGCCGCGCTCGGCGACCTCGACGACGTATTTCAGCTGTTGAAGTGTCATAAAAAGCCCTTTCCTGGGGCTCTGCCCCAACCCCCGCCAGAAACCTGAGGTTTCTGGACTTCCCATTATGATTGCTTCGCAATAAATGGCCAAACTGTTTATCCGTGCAAAAAGTCTTTCCTCGAAAACGAAACTCCCTATCCTCTCAAGCACCTTATACCAAAAGGCTCCCTCCACGAGGGAGCTGTCATGCCAAAGGCATGACTGAGGGAGTTCTCATCCACATCCGTTCATAGCTTCTCAAGAGTCCTTCCCATTCTACCACATCTCTCCTTCCTTTTTCAACTGTTTATATAGGCTCATCCTATGACCAATCATACAATATACGTGTTTGCCTATGTGGCGCAATTCGGATATAATACATCTCGTCACAAGGACGTGGCAAACCCACATACACGTGTTGAAGGGAGTGCTTCCATTTTGGCGCTCATTGAGCTGAACCATCTGACCAAAACCTTCAAGGGCAAAACCCAGACGGTGGACGCTTTGAAGGACATCAACCTGCAAATCGAGCAGGGCGATATTTTCGGCATCATCGGCATGTCGGGCGCAGGCAAATCAACGCTCGTGCGCTGCATCAACTTTCTGGAGCAGCCGACGTCGGGCAGCGTCGTCATCGACGGCAAAGACCTCGCGTCGCTGACCCCGAAGGAGCTGCGGCAGCTTCGCCAGCAGGTCTCAATGATTTTCCAACATTTCAACCTGCTTTCCCAGCGCGATGTGCGCGGCAACATCGCCTTTGCGATGGAAATCGCGGGCATGAAACGCCCGCAGATCGAGAAGCGCATCGACGAGCTGCTTGAAATCGTCGGCCTGACGGACAGACAGCACAACTATCCCAGCCAGCTTTCCGGCGGCCAGCAGCAGCGCGTGGCCATCGCCCGCGCGCTGGCGACCAACCCGAAAATCATCCTCTGCGACGAAGCGACCAGCGCGCTTGACCCGACGACGACAACCTCGATTCTCAACCTTCTGCGTGAAATCAACCGCAAGATGGGCATCACCATCGTGATCATCACGCATGAAATGAGCGTGGTGGAAAGCACCTGCACCCACGTTGCCATCATCGACGACGGCCGGCTCGCCGAATGCGGCACGGTTGAATCGGTGTTCAGCCAGCCCAAGTCTGCGGCGGCGAAGAAGCTGATTTTCCGCACAACGGGCGCGGACAGCGGCGCGATGGGCGAGCGGATGATCCGCATCGTGTTTGAGGGCAGTTCCGCCGACGAACCGACGATCTCCGACCTGGCGATGCAGTGCCACGTGGCTGTAAATATCCGCTACGCCGACACCCGCGAGGTCAGCGGCAAGCTGTTCGGCCAGATGATTTTGCAGCTGCCGGAAGATCACTTGCAGCAGGAAAAAGCGATTTACTTCCTGCAAAACAAGGGCTTGCGCGTTGAGGAGGTGACCGACCGTGTCCATGGATAAGATGATTCCGCTGATGCTGGACGGCATCAAGGATACGCTGTACATGACGACCGTCTCCACGCTGTTCGCGTATCTGCTCGGTCTGCCGATTGCGATTCTGCTTGTTCTGACCGCGCCGAGCGGCCTCAAGCCTCAGAAGCTGGTCTACCGCCTGCTGGATATGATCGTGAACATCTTCCGTTCGATTCCGTTTTTGATTTTGATGATTCTGGTCATCCCCGTTACCCGCGCGATTGCGGGCAAGGCTTACGGCTCGACAGCGACGATCGTTCCCCTTGTCATTGCAGCCGCGCCGTATGTCGCCCGCATGATTGAGTCTTCTCTGCTTGAAGTTGATCCCGGCGTGATTGAAGCCGCGCAGTCGATGGGCGCGAACATTCCGACGATCATCTTCAAGGTGCTGATTCCGGAGGCCAAAACCTCGCTGATCGTCGGCGCGACCATTTCCTGCGGCACAATTTTGGGATACAGCGCGATGTCCGGCGCGATTGGCGGCGGCGGCCTGGGGCAAATTGCCATCAGTTACGGCTACAACCGCTATCAGACGGACGTGCTCTTTGTCACTGTCGCGCTGCTGATCGTACTGATGCAGGTCATTCAGATTGTCGGCATGAAAATTTCGCGCAAGACGGACAAGCGCGTGCGAAACTAAGGGGAACGACGCGGGGCTTTGCCCCGCACCCCACCAGAAACCTGAGGTTTCTGGACTTTCCCCCCTTTAACTGTTCACTATGTTTTTTAGAATCAAAGGTTTCCAAAGAGGTTTTCGACTGTTGCCGCCGATGGCGGAAACAAACAGAAAAAAACGATAGCCCTTTGGTCGCACCCGAAGGTGCGAAATCCAAAAACAGACAAGCCGAAAGGCTTCACCTGATAGTTCAAATCAAAACGATTTTCAAGGAGGAAACCCACTATGAAAAAGCTGCTTACGCTCGCCCTTTCCCTCGCGCTGACCGCCACGGTCGGCGTCGCCAGCGCCAACACGAAACTGACCGTCGGCGCATCCGCCACCCCGCACGCCGAGATTCTCGAAGCGGCCAAGCCGATTCTCGCTGAGAAAGGCATTGATCTGGAGATCGTGATCTTTGACGACTATGTTCAGCCGAACCTCCAGCTCGAAGCGGGCGATCTGGACGCGAACTACTTCCAGCACATCCCCTATCTTGAGAACTTCAACGCGGAAAACGGCACGCATCTGGTGAGCGCGGGCGCGGTTCACTACGAGCCGATGGGCCTGTACGTCAACCCGGCAAAGAGCATCGCGCTGGATTCCATCCCGGACGGCGCGACCATCGCCATCCCGAACGACACCACCAACGAGTCCCGCGCGCTGGGTCTGCTGGAATTCAACGGCCTGATCAAGCTCGACACCGAGGCCGGCCAGACCGCGACTGTGCTGGATATCGCCGAGAACCCGCACAAGTTCGATTTCGTCGAGGTCGAGGCCGCTCAGGTGCCGCGCACGCTGGCTGACGTCGATCTGGGCGTGATCAACTCCAACTACGCGCTTCAGGCGGGCGTGGACGTTGTCGGCACGCCGATTGCCTACGAGAGCACTGAGGTGGCCTATCCGAACATCATCGCTGTCCGCGAAGGCGATGACCGCGAAGAGCTCAAGACGCTGGTCGAAGTGCTTCAGAGCGACGAAATCGTGAACTTCATCAACGAGACTTACAAGGGCGCCGTTGTGCCGACGAAGTAAGCTGCGCTATCTTTTCAAACACATCAAAATCGGCCTTCTTCCCATCACACGGAAGAAGGCCGATTGATTTTATATTCCTGTTCTTTATTTCTTTGCCAGATCTCCCAGAATCGCCTGCTCGGCGAACAGCGCCGTCGCGCCGCCCGTATGCCAGAAGACGACCGTTTCGCCCGGCGCAACCCGCCCCGTGCGCACATGGTCGATCAGCCCCGCCAGCGCCTTGCCCGTGTAAACCGGATCGGTCAGCAGTCCTTCCGTCCGCGCCAGCAGGCGAATGGCCTCGTTCGCCGCCTCGTTCGGCTGTTCATAGCCTGGCTCGAAATAGCCGCGATCCACATTGAAATCCGCCGCCGTCACGCGTGTGTCGCTGCCCAGCCAGGTCAGAGACGCGTTCGCCAGCTCTGCGCACCGCCCCTCGTAGCCCGCATCCTTGCGGCTGACGGCCACGCCCGTGATTTCCGGCCCGACGCCCAGCGCCTTATGGCCCGCAACCAGTCCGGCGAGCGTGCCGCCCGTGCCCGTCGCTGCATACAGGCGCGTCGGCACGATCCCCATCTGCGCGCACTGCTCCATCATTTCCAGATAACCGCCGACAAACGCCGCCGAACCGACGAGGCTTGCGCCGCCCATCGGCACATCATAGCAGCGGTGGCCTTCCTTTTCCAGCCGCGCGGCGTGTTCAAGCCCCAGCTGGTGGCAACGTTCCTCTGTCTGCGCTTCCGTTTCGCCCGGCAGGCCGGGAATGACGTTCACCTGTGCGCCAAGAATGCGGTCAAGCAGCATATTTGCGCGAATATCGTTTTCATCCGGCTGCACATAAGCGTTCAGGTAGAGAATCGGCTCCATGCCGATACGGCGGCAGGCCGTCACGGTCTGCATGGCGTGGTTGGACTGCGTCGCGCCGTAGGTAAACACGGTGTCGCATCCCTTTTCCTTCGCGTCGCCCAGCAAATATTCGAGCTTGCGGATTTTGTTGCCGCCAAAAAGGCTCATGCCGGAAAAATCGTCGCGCTTGACGTAGAGATTCACGCCGAGCTGTTCGCTCAGTCTGTCGAGCCTAACCAACGGGGTCGGGAAAAAGCCGAGGTTCGCGCGCGGCTTCTGGTCAAGCAGCGCATGCAGCTGTTCAAATCGGTTCACGGTTAATCCTCCTTACATCATCGTCACATACAATGCGGCCGCGATGCTGATTGCCGCGGCAATCGGCGCGCTGACGGTAAACGCGCGGTGCTTCGTCTTATGGCGAAACACGCGCATGCCGATGAGCGCGCCCACGCCGCCGAAAAGCCATGTGCAGGTCAGCAGCGTCTTTTCCGAGATTCGCCACGCGCCGCGCCGGGCCTTGCGTTTATCTGCACCATAAAGGCTGAAGGTGAATATGTTCATCGCCAGCCATGCGGTCAAAAGAATGCTCTTCATGCTGTCCTTCGCCCTTCCACCGTCCACAGATAGTGGAAAGGTATCCCCTCTACCCAAAGCAAGGCTGTCAAGTTGTATCCTGACAGCCTTGCTTCTTTTACTTCACTTCAACGTCGTCTGCGGAATCGTCCGTTTTTTCTTCCGGCTTTTCCTCCGCCTTTTCGCCCTCGGCAGAGGGCAGCTGATTCGGAGCCAGAATCGCCATGAATTCCATGCCGGTGATGGTCTCCTTTTCCAGCAGCACCTTGGCCGTCTCGTGCAGCTTTTCCTTGTTGTCGTTCAGAATCTGATAGGCCTGCTCATAGCAGTTGGCGATAATCTGCTTCACTTCCACGTCGATGCGCGCCGCCGTCTGATCGGAACACACAAGGTTGGAATCGCCGCTGAGATACTGGCCGGACTGTGTTTCCAGCGCCATCATGCCGAACGTGTCGCTCATGCCGAGGCGGGTGATCATTGCGCGGGCAAGCTTGGTCGCCTGCTCGATGTCGTTGGAC
>ENA-ORVG01003662-ORVG01003662.1-human-gut-metagenome-genome-assembly--contig:-NODE-3662-length-11693-cov-2.267915_pt1 | contig 11693 bp, 9 predicted proteins | sample MGYA00242091_ERZ509233 | MGnify/ENA primary metagenome ERZ509233 (study PRJEB26280, sample SAMEA2338840) | human gut metagenome | biome: human gut; feature: human-associated habitat; material: faeces... | reverse complement strand
TCAGTATTATGAGCAGAAATTAAGACAGGATAAGACGGCACATGATAAGATTGAATTTGAGATTATTTTCAACACCTATGACTTTATGACAGATACCCGTCTGAAGGAGCTTGCGGAATATGGCTTTGACGATGTCGAGATTTCCCAGCTTCGAAATGCGCTGTTTGAGATTGCAAAGCAGACGTTAGAACATTACGACGAAATTTGCGAGGAGGATCTTCGCTCGCTGGGACAGCTTACCGAGCTGCGGCATGAACTTCGGAAGCATGCGCCGCTTGCGGAGACAAATGTCATGAAGCTGTACAGCTACATTGACGAGTTGTTAGATTCCATCAAGGACCATGGAACACCACAGTTTACAAGACAGGCGCGTTGTGCATTTATGGCGCGGAGTTTTTGCCGGACGTTGGTGGAAAAAGGATATTTTACGAAGCAGGAGATGGATGATTTCATGTTGTCCATTCCGACGGTTGCTTCGGAATTCGAACGTGATTTTGATTTATACAGTCATGGCAAGCTGAGCCGGGATGATTTCAATCATCTATATGGACATTTAAGGCTTGGCACCTATGATATCCGTTCAGACAGCTACCGGAACATTTATTTTGATGTCGCATCTGCGAATCTGACTGGAAACAATAAGGTGAAGCAGGAGGCAAAAAGTCTCGATTTAGAACGGTTGCAGGTTGCTTTGGATGAAGCAGGCATTCCGGTTACACCGGAGAAATTCATCGAGTTTATCAAGAAAGCGACACAAAACCGGGAGTATTTTAAGTTTGAGTTTACGAAGTCGTTGTCGCTGATGCTGGATGTAATCGTCAAGCTTGGCGAGGTGATGGCGATTGCCAGAGAAGATATGTCTTATCTGGAAATTCAGGATCTCTTAAGCTATCACAGCCGTGATTCTTATATTCAGACGATTGAGACACGACGTCGGTTTTACCATGTGAATTCGTATCTCGTATTACCGGAGGTCATCTTCGATGTCGGGGATATTGATGTTATTGATATCGACGAGGCAAGACCGAATTTTATCACGAATAAGGTTGTGGAGGCACCGATCGTCAATCTTGATGAGGATCATGATTCGGACATTACCGGCAAAATCGTGGTGCTTACGAAAGCAGATCCGGGATATGACTGGATCTTTGCGAAGGATATTGCAGGCTTTGTGACCAAATATGGCGGTGCAGCATCCCATATGGCAATCCGCTGTGCAGAGTTTGGAATTCCGGCAGCCATCGGCTGTGGAGAGAAGATATACCAGCGTATCCACCGGATGCAGATCATGTGTCTTGATTGTGAAAATGGAAGAATTACGGAAAAGCAGAGTCAATAAATTGATTTCGAGGTAGGCATGGTGTATAATGAAACGATGAGACAAGGAGGAAGTCTACATGGGATTTTTTAAAGATTTCAAGCGTGATTTCGCGCAGGCAGTCAATGAGCTGATGCCGGACAAGGATGAACTTGGCGCGGAATACGATGATGAAGATATGGTAAACACCTTTGATGAAAATGACCAGATGGAGGTTGCACCGGAAGATCTGTTGGAGAATCTGGATGAGATCCGGATTGACAGACCGGAACCGGAGATGCCAGAGGCATCTGAGAATCTGGAACATTTCTCAAATGTAGAGACAACGGAGAAAGATAAGACATCAGATGAGACTTCTGTGTTTGACACCGTGCCAGAGGCAGAGGTGATTCAGGACGGAAATGGAACCGGAGCCATTCTCAGAGGATGAGCTGGAGCCAAAACCAGATACCGAATATCTGCAGGCGGAGACGGTAACAGAGGCAGGCGCAGAGATAAAGGAAGATACCGCGGATGAGACAGATGAGTTAAAGGCGCTGGATGCACTTGATGAAGAAAATATGCTGGAGCATACGGAGGAAGCACTTCTGACGGAACCGGAGACGGAGACAAAGCAGGAAGAACTGCAGAACTTCCTGACGGCGGATCTGGAGAAGGCTGTGGAGGATACATTGGCGAAGCAGGCAGAGGAAGAGACGCAGATGGAAAACGAACGCGTACAGGAGGATGCAGCGATGGAGACAACTATGGACACAGCGGCAGTTGAAAAGGCAGATGTCAGCTCTCTCGTAGAGGCAGATACAACCTATATTACAAAGACGACAGTTATCAATGGAGATTTGCAGACCGACGGCTGTATCGATCTGATTGGAACGGTAAACGGTGCGGTAAGCTGTGATGGAAAGCTGATCGTGGGCGGTTCAATCACTGGAGATGTACAGGTCGGCGAACTGTACGCGAATGCTGCAAGAATTGAGGGCGATGTACATGTCGTGGATGCAGCAAAGATTGGTGTGGGAACGGTCGTTGTCGGAAATGTATTTGCTGGTTCTGCTGTGATCGCAGGCGCTGTCAAGGGTGATATCGATGTACAGGGATCGGTGATTGTGGATTCGACCGCGGTAATTATGGGAAATATAAAATCAAGATCCGTACAGATCAACAATGGTGCTGTGATCGAGGGAATGTGTTCCCAGTGCTATTCGGAGATTGATGTAAAGAGCTTTTTTGAATAAAAGGAAGAGGAGTATCAAACGATGAAGATGGACAGAATTTTATTGAAACTTTCAGGAGAAGCACTTGCCGGAGAAAAGCATACCGGATTTGATGAGGCGGTTGTCCGTGACGTGGCAAAGCAGGTAAAGGCAATCTGCGATAAGCATATTCAGGTAAGTATTGTAATCGGCGGAGGAAATTTCTGGAGAGGCAGAACATCCGACAACATGGATCGTGTAAAGGCAGACCAGATTGGTATGCTGGCAACGGTGATGAACTGCATTTATGCAGCAGATGCGATGCGTGCAGAAGGATTGAAGACACACATTATGACACCATTTGCCTGTGGCAGCATGACAGAGCTTTTTAACAAGGACAAGGCAATCGAGTATCTGGAGAACGGAGAGGTCGTATTTTTTGCAGGCGGAACCGGACATCCATATTTCTCAACGGATACAGCAACCGTACTTATGGCAATCGAGGTAGAGGCAGATGTGATCCTTTCTGCCAAGGCAATCGACGGTGTGTATGACAGTGATCCAAAGACAAATCCGAACGCAAAGAAATATGACACGATGCCAATCTCTGAGATCGTGGACAAGAAGCTTGGTGTGATCGATCTTGCGGCCGCTGTGCTTGCAATGGAGAACAAGATGCCGATGATGCTGTTCGGCTTGAATGATACCAACAGTATTGAGAAGGCTGTGACTGGTGGATTTACCGGAACAACCGTAACAGTAGAGTAAGCGTGTGTTACATGTCAGGAAGACAGGACGACAGAAAAGTATATTATATTTGGAGGAAGAAAAATGTTAGCACAGTATGAAGAGAAGATGAAGAAGACAATTGAGAGTCTGGAGAAAGAATACAGCACAATCCGTGCCGGACGTGCGAATCCACATATTCTGGATCGTATCACAGTACTTTATTATGGAGCACCTACACCATTGCAGCAGGTGGCAAATATCACAGTTCCAGAAGCAAGAACGATTATGATCTCACCTTGGGAGTCAAGCCTGATCAAAGAGATCGAGAAGGCGATTGTATGTTCTGACCTTGGTATCAATCCAAACAACGATGGTAAGAACATCATTATCAACTTCCCGGAGCTGACAGAGGATCGAAGAAAAGAGTTGGCAAAGGACGTTAAGAAGAAGGGTGAGAATGCAAAGGTTGCCATCCGTAATATCCGACGTGATGCAAATGATGCATTGAAGAAGGCGAACAAGGCAGCAGAGATGTCTGACGATGAACTCAAAGGCAACGAAGAGAAAGTTCAGAAGATGACAGACAAGTATGTGGCACAGGTAGATCAGGAAATCGAGACAAAGACAAAGGAAATCATGACAGTATAAGCTATGAAGAAAATCATTGATGGAGAAGAATTGGAAATACCTACTCATGTGGCAATCATCATGGATGGAAATGGCAGATGGGCAAAGAAACGTCTGCTTCCACGGAACATGGGACACAGACAGGGGGCGAAGGTGTTGGAGCAGATCTGCCGGGATGCAGCGGATTTGGGAATCCGGTATCTGACGGTGTATGCATTTTCCACGGAGAACTGGAAGCGTTCGACTGAGGAGGTAACCGGTATCATGAATCTGCTTCGAAGCTATCTGTCGAACTGTGTGGAGCGTGCATCAAAGGATGGACTGCGTATCCGTGTGATCGGAGACCGGAGTGCCCTGGATGCAGATATCGTGGAGATGCTTGAACATGCAGAGCGTGAGACAGCAAAGTTTGACAAGCTGGATTTTACAATCGCGTTAAATTATGGTGGCAGGGATGAACTGCGCCGGACGATGACGAAGCTTGCAAAGCAGGTACAGGAAGGAACACTTGCACCGGAAGCAATCACAGAGGATGTGATAGCAAAGCATCTGGATACGGCAGATCTTCCAGATCCGGATCTGCTGATCCGTACAAGCGGCGAACTGCGGTTATCGAATTATCTGATCTGGCAGCTTGCTTATGCAGAATTCTATTTCACAGATACCTTGTGGCCGGATTTTGACAAGGAATCATTGAAAGAGGCAATCCGGTATTACAACGGTAGAGAGCGAAGATTTGGTGGAGTTAAATAAACTATGTTTAAAACACGTTTTATCAGTGGTGCAGTATTAACGCTGCTCACAATTGGAATTTTATATCTGGGTGGTTATGTAACCGGCGTGGCTGTTATGCTTTTGAGTTTGGGCGGAGTGTTCGAGCTGATGCGCGTCTATAAGCAGGAGAAATCTGCGATGGCAGTGCTTGCTTATCTGATGACGATCGCGTATTATTGCTTCTTATTCTTCCATTTGGAGAAATACCTTCTGCCGCTCATGATTCTGTATGTATTATTGGTATTGGCTGTTTATGTGATCACATATCCAAAGTACACGGACAAAGATGCGATGGTTGCAATCTTAGCATTTTTCTATGTTTCATTGCTGCTGTCCTTCCTGTATCAGGTTCGTATCTTAAAGTACGGTGGTGCTTTGGTTGTGATGGTATATATCTGTTCCTGGATCAATGATACATTTGCTTACTGTGTTGGTGTGAAGTTTGGAAAGCATAAGATGTCACCAAAACTCAGTCCGAAGAAGAGCGTGGAAGGATTGCTTGGCGGTATTTTTGGTTCTGCATTGATTGGCGCATTGTATGGAATATTCTTCAATGCAAAAGTATATGAATTAACAAATGCACCACTTATTTTTGCAGTGGCAGGCGCTGTAGGAGCCGGATTTGCGGTGATTGGAGATCTGACCGCTTCCGCCATCAAGCGAAATAATGACATTAAGGATTACGGAAAGCTGATTCCGGGACATGGCGGTATCATGGACCGGTTTGACAGTATTATTTTTACAGCACCAATCGTATATTATTGCTTTTCAATTATGATTGGAAACTTAGGAGGCGCAATGTGAGAACAATCGCGATTATCGGCTCGACCGGTTCGATTGGTACACAGACGCTCGACGTCGTGCGTGCCAATGCAGATATCCGTATCGGAGCCTTAGCAGCAGGAAATAATATAGAATTACTGGAAAAACAGGTGCGGGAATTCAAACCGGCACTCGTAAGTGTACAAAGCAAAGACAAGGCAGATGCGTTACGGATTGCCTTGTCTGATTTTAATTGTAAGATCGTTTATGGTATGGATGGACTGATTGCGGTCGCTACATATGAACCGGCGGAGCTTGTTGTGACAGCAATCGTTGGTATGATCGGAATCCGTCCGACGATCGAGGCAATCAAGGCGGGAAAAGATATCGCACTCGCAAACAAGGAGACACTGGTAACTGCCGGACATCTGATCATGAAGCTGGCAGAGGAATATCATGTCCGGATTCTCCCGGTAGACAGTGAGCATTCTGCAATATTCCAGTGCCTGCATGGGGAAAGAGAAAACAAGATTGCGAAGCTTCTGATCACAGCATCAGGCGGACCATTCCTTGGAAATACAAGAGAGGAATTAAAGGATGTTACAGTGGAGGATGCATTGAAACATCCGAACTGGTCTATGGGAAGAAAAATTACGATTGATTCTGCAACACTGGTAAACAAAGGTTTAGAGGTTATTGAAGCGCGCTGGCTGTTCGATGTGATGCCAGAGGATATCGAGGTTGTTGTGCAACCACAGAGCATCATTCATTCGATGGTGGAATTTGAAGATGGTGCGATCAAGGCACAGCTTGGAACTGCAGATATGCGCCTGCCAATCCAGTATGCGCTTTATTATCCAGAGCGTAGATATCTGGCTGGTGACCGTCTTGACTTTTCGAAGATTGCCGGAATCATCACAAGCAAACCAGACAGAGAGACATTCAAGGGACTGGATTTTGCATATCAGGCAATTAAAACTGGCGGATCTATGCCGACGGTACTTAATGCGGCAAATGAATGTGCGGTTGCAAAGTTCCTGCACAAGGACATAAAATTTTTACAAATCTATGATATAATTGAAGCCTGTATGGGGGAGCATAAGACCATTGCGAATCCGACACTTGAAGAGATTCTGGAGACGGAACGCTGGGTATATGACTATATTGAACGACAATTCGGTTGATAGAGTTTCGATGTAAAAGGAGATTGTATGAACATTATTCTGATTATATTGGTGTTTGGTGTAATCGTGTTTTTTCACGAGTTCGGACACTTTATTGTTGCAAAGATGAATAAGATCGCGGTTATGGAGTTTTCCATTGGTATGGGACCGGCTATTTTTTCAATACAGAAAAAGGAGACGAAATATTCCCTGCGTTTACTGCCGATTGGTGGGTACTGCATGATGATGGGGGAAGATGGCGAGAGTGAAGATGAGAATGCGTTTAACAACAAGCCGCTGCTGGCACGGATTCTGGTGATTGCGGCAGGCCCTGTGTTTAACTTTATTCTGGCATTTGTTTTTTCAATTGTATTGATTCATTTTACGGGCTGTGATCCTGCCAGACTTACAACCGTGGTAGAACATTCTGCGGCGGAGGATGCTGGAATCGTTGTTGGAGATACAGTGACAGCGATTAATGGCAAGAAGATTTATAATTATCGTGAGATTTTACTCTATATGCAGGCAGAGAATCCTTCCAAGCCGGTAACACTTTCGATTGAGCATGCAGATGGTTCGAAGGAATCGGTTGTTGTAACACCAAAGGTGGACAATGAAGGAAATTATAAACTTGGAGTTGCTGGAGGTTATGTCGCGTCCACCGGATTTGGAAATGATATCAAATATGCAGGTCTGGAGCTTCGATATTGGGTGAAAGCGACGGTGACGGGACTCCGGATGATCGTGACTGGCGGCGTGAAAAATGGAGATATCATGGGACCGGTCGGCGTTGGAAGTGCCATGAACGAAGTGATTGAAGAGGCAAAGGATATCAGCACAACGCAGAAAGAGGCAGTGATCAATGTAATACTGAATCTTTTAAACTGGAGTATCTTGCTGAGTGTGAATCTGGGTATCATGAACCTGCTTCCGATTCCGGCACTGGATGGCGGCAGACTGTTGTTCCTGTTTATTGAGGCAATCCGCAGAAAGAAGATTCCACAGGAGAAGGAAGCGATTGTGAACTTCATCGGATTTGCGTTACTTATGGTATTGATGGTTGTAGTATTCTTTAATGATATTAAGAATGCATTTTTCTAAAAGGTTAGAAAAGGGGTTGTGATTATGAGATACGGAACGAAAAAAACACTTCCACACAGAGATACGACGAGAATGATAAATATTGGCGGTGTCGTGATCGGTGGCGGCAATCCGATTGCGATTCAGTCTATGACAAATACAGAGACATCTGATGTAGACGCAACCGTGGCGCAGATTCTCGAGCTGGAGAAGGCAGGCTGTCAGATCATCCGTTCCACCGCGAATACCGAGGCGGCTGCAAAAGCATTTGATAAGATCAAGGAACAGATCCATATTCCAATCGTGGCAGATATTCATTTTGACTATCGGCTGGCAATTCTTGCGATGGAATATGGTGCAGATAAGATTCGGATCAATCCGGGAAATATCGGCGGAGAAGAGAATCTGAAGAAGGTTGTAAAAGTAGCGAAAGAACGGAATATTCCGATTCGTGTCGGTGTGAATTCCGGTTCCTTAGAGCGGAATCTGGTTGAAAAATATGGTGGCGTGACAGCGGAAGGTATTGTGGAGTCTGCACTCGATAAGGTACGGATGATCGAAGAATGTGATTATGATAACCTTGTGATCAGTATCAAGAGTTCGGATGTTATGATGTGTGTACATGCGCATGAATTGATTGCGGAACAGACGAGTTATCCTCTGCATGTTGGAATTACAGAGGCTGGAACAGTCTATCGTGGCAATATCAAGTCTGCAGTAGGGCTTGGTATGATTTTAGGACAGGGAATTGGCGATACGATGCGTGTGTCTCTGACGGGAGATCCGGTTGAGGAGATTACATCGGCAAAGCTGATCCTGCGGACGTTAGGGTTGCGCAAGGATGGAATCGAGCTCGTGTCCTGTCCGACTTGTGGCAGAACAAAGATCGACCTGATCGGACTTGCGAATGATGTAGAGAAACTGATTGCCGGCTATGACCATCTGTCAATCAAGGTTGCTGTGATGGGCTGTGCGGTAAATGGACCTGGTGAGGCACGGGAAGCGGATCTTGGTATTGCAGGCGGAAATGGAGAGGGACTTCTGATGAGACACGGTGAGATCATTAAGAAAGTTCCACAGGAGAATCTGCTTGCAGCACTGAAGTACGAGCTGGATCACTGGGAAGAGGAGTAAAAACGTGGATAACAAAACATTTTGTAATGTATTTCCGGCTTTTAAGGGTGGAGCGGAACTTGACGCCCTTTTTTCGGATACGCAGGTGGAGAGTATCAAAACCTACGAGACAAAAAAACAGATGATTGTTACGCTGCAAAGTGACCACTTGATTCCATATCATATGATTACCCGTATGGAAGCATTGCTGACACAGTATGCATATCATATGGGTGGTGCAGGAAAGAAAATCCAGATATTTATGCGATATCAGCTATCGGAACAATATGATGTGAGACAGATTGCGGAGAATTATAAAGAAAGCCTGTTAGAGGAACTGCGCAGCATCAGCCGGATTGCATTTCGGTTGATGAGCCGGGCGGAGTGGTATTATAACGAGGATGTGATCAGTATTGCGGTGGAACATTCCTCAGTTGCAAAGGAACATGAAAAGCTGATACGGGATTTTCTCGTGTCTTATTTTCGTGATCATTTTGGAAAAGAAATCGAAGTTGGATTCAGCTATTCCTTAGAGCAGAAAACAAAGCTGCGGCAGGCAAATGCCCTGCGCTTACAGCAGGAGCTCCGTACGATCGAGGAGAAAAATGCAGAATTACAGGCGGCAAAAGCTGCTTCGGATGCTTCGGAAAAAGAGAAGAATGCAGAAGATAAAAAGGACTCCAAGGATGAAAATAAACAGGCAGAAGCAAAAACGGCTGCAAAGACAGATGCATCAAAGTCTCCACAGCCAGCCGCATCCAGTGCAAAACCAGCGGCTGCAGCAGCCAAATCCTATGGCGCAGGTGCCAGATCCGATCGCAAATTCTCAGGGAAAGGCGATTATGGAAGTTATCGCAAGCAGCAGTCACAGGACCCGGATGTGTTCTATGGCAGAAACTGTGAGGCGGATATTGTCAAGATTGAGGCACTCGAAGAAGGTACCGGTGAATGTTGTATCCATGGACAGGTAATTGCGTTGGAAGATCGCGAACTGCGAAGTGGAAAGTTTATCATCACAGGTGCGATCACCGATTTTACAGATACGATCATGTTCAAACTGTTTGTATCACCGGATGACCGGGGACCGTTGCTGAATGAATTGCAGAAGGGAAAATTCTATATCATAAAAGGTGTGCCAATGTATGACAGCTACAGTAAGGAAATCACCTTTTCATCCGTTGCCGGAATCAAACCGGCAAATGATTTTCGGGAGAAACGGATGGATAACGCGCTTGAAAAACGTGTCGAGCTGCATCTGCATACGATCATGAGCGAGATGGATAGTGTGGTTGGCATCGAAAAAGTTATTGCCCGTGCGAAGGAATGGGGCATGAAGGCGCTTGCAATCACCGATCATGGTGTTGTACAGGCATTCCCGATTGCAAATCACCAGCTCAAAAAAGGCGAGGACTTTAAAATCATCTATGGTGTAGAGGGCTATTTTGTCGATGATGTAAAAGGTTTGATCCAGAACGAAAAAGGACAGAAGATTGATTCGGAATATGTGGTATTTGATATAGAAACCACAGGTTTAAGCCCGACAAATAATCGTATCATTGAGATTGGTGCCGTGCGGATTAAGGATGGAAGGATACAGGATACATTCTCTGAATTTGTCAATCCAGAGGTGCCGATTCCGTATACGATCACGAAGCTTACATCCATCACGGATGCGATGGTGCAGAATGCACCAACAATCGAAGTGATCCTGCCGAAATTTTTAGAGTATATTGGCGATGCGAGTGTAGTTGCGCACAATGCCACCTTTGATACCGGATTTATACGGGAGAATGCAAAGCGGCTGGGACTGGTGTTTGACAGTACGATCGTGGATACGATGACACTGGCGCATATCCTGCTTCCAGAGCTTGGTAAATATACACTGGATCGTCTATGTAAGCAGTTTGGTGTTGTAAATGAGCATCACCACAGAGCCTGCGATGATGCGGCTGCTACAGCCGAGATCTTCGTCAAGATGATCAAGATGATCAAAGAAAAAGGTATTACAACGATCCATGAGTTAAACGAAGCGGGTGCTGCATCTCCGGATGCAATCCGGAAAGCAAAAACGTATCATGGTATCATATTGGCGGCAAATGAGGTTGGACGAGTGAATCTGTACCGTCTGATTTCTGAGTCGCATCTGACATATTTTAACCGGCGTCCACGTATGCCGAAGAGTCTGATCAACAAATACCGGGAAGGTCTGATCATTGGCTCCGCCTGTGAGGCGGGCGAGCTTTACCGTGCAGTATTGTACGGAGAGGGCGAGGATGAAATCACAAGACTTTGTAATTTCTATGATTACTATGAGATCCAGCCGGTTGGAAACAACATGTTCCTGCTTGATGATGAGAAAGCACCGGTAAAGACCGTGGAAGATCTGCAGGATGTCAACCGGAAGATCTGCGATCTAGGCAAACAGTTTGGCAAGCCGGTCGTTGCAACCTGTGATGTGCATTTCCTCGATCCGGAGGATGAGATATACCGGCGGATCATGATGGCGGGAAAGGGCTTCCATGACGCAGACCGTCAGCCACCGCTGTTTTTCCGTACAACAGACGAGATGCTTGCGGAGTTCCAGTATTTAGGAAGTGATCTTGCAAAAGAAGTTGTTATTACAAATACAAATAAAATCAATGATATGATCGAGCGTATCTCACCGGTGCGGCCGGATAAATGCCCGCCGATCATTGATAATTCCGATGAGACACTGACGACGATCTGTTATGACAAAGCGCATGAGATCTATGGACCGAATCTGCCGGAAATCGTAGAGGCGAGACTGAAACGGGAACTGCATTCTATTATCTCGAATGGATTTGCGGTTATGTATATCATCGCCCAGAAGCTGGTTTGGAAATCGAACGGCGATGGCTATCTGGTAGGCAGCCGAGGTTCGGTTGGTTCGTCCTTTGTTGCGACGATGGCAGG
>ENA-ORVG01003642-ORVG01003642.1-human-gut-metagenome-genome-assembly--contig:-NODE-3642-length-11768-cov-2.883121_pt1 | contig 11768 bp, 10 predicted proteins | sample MGYA00242091_ERZ509233 | MGnify/ENA primary metagenome ERZ509233 (study PRJEB26280, sample SAMEA2338840) | human gut metagenome | biome: human gut; feature: human-associated habitat; material: faeces... | reverse complement strand
ATCATAAACATATTTGTACCTCCTTTCCAGCGCGGCAGCACATTTCGCACTGGCCGCTGTCCATGTGGGGGTTCTTTTTTATAGTATAGCTGTACTTGAGTGCATCTGTCAATTCCCACAAAATAAAAAGCCATTTCTATTTTTTATTGTGCATATAATTCATTTCCATCGGTGAGCCCGTCACCACCACATCCACCCCCAGGCCGAAGGGGTCCTGGAGGGCGGTCTGCCCCACTGAGAGGGAGGCGGCGGGGAGGGTGCAGTGGCGGAGGGTCTCCATGCAGGCCAGCAGACGGTCCCTGGGCACGCCGCCGCTGGTTTTCACCGGGATCAGCCGCCCATCCGCCCCTTTCAGGGTGGTGGTGAGCACCCGCCGGGGGTCCACGGCCTCCTGGCGGGCATAGTCGGCCCCCTTGGGGCAGCCGTTTCCCCGGGCGCCCTCTCCGGCATGCCAGGTCACCTGACAGCCCTTGGGGCAGAGGATGCAGGTGGTCACCCCCGGCTGGGGCAGGCCCTTGGCCATGGCGTTGGCCGTCTCCGGGGGCATGGGGGCCAGGGGCTCTCCCCGGACAAACCGGGCGGCGTTGGCCCCGGCGGACTGGCCCTGGACGGTGACAAAATCCGCCAGGTCCATCACCCGCCGGCTGTTGCCGCAGGCAAAGATGCCCGGCACACTGGTCTGGAGAAAGGGATCGGTCACCGCCCCATTGGTCACCGGGTCCAAGGCAATGCCCGCCTGGGCCCCCACCTCGTTTTCTGGAATGAGGCCCACCGAGAGCAGCAGGGTGTCACAGTCCACCCGCCGTTCCGTGCCCGGGCACAGGCGGCCCTGTTCGTCCACCTGGCACAGCACCACCCCTTCCAGCCGGCCCCGGCCAACGATCTCCGTCACCGTGCACCGGAGAAGCAGCGGGATGCCAAAGTCGTCCAGGCACTGGCGCACGTTGCGCGCCAGCCCGCCGGGGGCGGGCCGCTGTTCCGCCACGCACAGGACCTTGGCCCCCTCCAGGGTCATCCGCCGGGCCATGATGAGACCGATGTCCCCGGAGCCCAGGACCACCACCCGCCGGCCCACCAGAAGATTCTTGGTGTTCATAAGATTCTGGGCTGTCCCCGCCGTATACACCCCCGCCGGCCGGGTGCCGGGGATGGCGATGGCCCCCCGGGTACGCTCCCGGCAGCCAGTGGCCAGCACCACCGCCCCCGCCTGGCAGGTCAGAAGCCCCCGTCGGGTAACTGCCGTGAGGGTTCGGTCCCGGGTCAGTCCTGTGACCATGGCTCCGGTCATCAGGTCCGCCCCGGCAGACCGGGCCTCCTCCCGGGCCCGCTGGGCATACTCCGGCCCGGTGAGGGCCTCCCGGTACCGCACCAGGCCAAAGCCGTCGTGGACGCACTGGTTGAGAATGCCCCCCAGCCGGTTCTCCCGCTCCAGCACCAGAACCGAGGCGGCCCCCGCCAGCCGGGCGCCCTGGGCCGCGGCCAAGCCGCCGGGACCGCCTCCCACCACCACCACGTCATACCGAATGGCCTCCATCACTTCACCCTCCCTGCAAACAAGGGGGACCCCTCCCCCCGGTAGGTCACATCCTCCGGCGCCAGGCCGTAGTCCTCCACCAGCATCTGGGCAATTTTGGGCAGGCAGTAGCCCCCCTGGCACCGGCCGGTGGTGGCCCAGGCCCGGTACTTGATTCCCGCCAGGGTTCTCACCCCCAAGGGGTTTTCCACCGCCTGGCGAAGCTCCGCCCGGGTGACGGTCTGACACCGGCAGACCACCTCCCCATAGTCCGGGTCAGCGGCGATGAGGGCGGCCTGCGCCGCCGGGCTCTGGTCCCGAAACCGCCGGATGCCCCGGCGACGGGCCTGAAAGTCCGCCCGGGGGGACAGGTCCAGGGACCCTCCCACCAGCGCCGCCACCCGCCGGGCGATGGGAAGCGAAGCGGTGAGCCCCGGGGACTCAATGCCCACCAAGTTGACAAATCCCGGCTTGTCCTCCCGGATCACAAAGTCCCGGTAGCCCCCCTCCCCCGGCGGGGCCAGCTTGGGCCGCAGACCGGCGTAGGCCCCGATGATCTGCCCTTTCTCCAGGGCGGGCAGCAGCTGCCGGGCCTGGAGAAAGAGCTGGTCCATCACCGGCCGGGTGGAGGCCGTGTCCTCAGAGCTTTGGATATACTCGGCGCTGGGGCCGATGAGAAGGTTCCCGTGGATGGTGGGGGTCAGATGGACTCCCAATCCCCCCGCCCCCGCCTTGGGGGCGGGGGAGACGGGCAGGGGCAGCAGGTCCCCTGCAATCTGGTCCAGGATGAAATACTCCCCCCGGCAGGGATAGATGCGATACCCCTCCACCCCCGCCAGGGCGGCGATCCGGTCACTGAACAGCCCGGCGGCGTTGACCACCACCCGGGCCGAGAAGGTCTCTCCCCCTGCCGTCACAACATAGCCGCCCTGGGAACCGGGGGCGATGGCAGTCACCGGGTGCCGGAAAAAGAAATGGACCCCGTTGGCCACCGCGTTCTCCGCCAGGGCCACCGTATAGAGAAAGGGGTCGAAAATCCCCGTCTCCGGAGAGACCATGGCCCCGATGCCCCCCACCTGGGGGAGGAACGCCCCCAGCTGGGCCTGGTCCAGCAGATGCAGTCCCCGGCAGCCGTTGGCCTCCCCCTGGGCCAGGAGACGGCGGAGCACCGCCAGGTCCTCCTGGTCAAAGGCCACCAGGAGTTTTCCCGTCTTGCGGTACGGGACCTCCAGCTGGCGGCACAGCGCCGCAAAGCCCTGGTTGCCCTCCACACACAGCTGGGCCATGAGGCTCCCGGGGCGGTTGTTGAAGCCGGCGTGGACCACGGCGGAGTTGCGGCCGCTGGTTCCGGCGGCCACGTCGGCCTCCTTCTCCACCAGGGCCACCGACCGCTGGGAACGGGACAGCTCCCGGGCAACGGCACAGCCCACGGCGCCGCCGCCGATGATGAGGATATCATAGGTTCTGTTTGACTGGTCCAAGATGGTCTCCCCCTTTTTGTTGGGTTTATCATAGCATATCATGGAGAGGCCCACAAGGGGGCCGGCTGGCGCCGTTGGAACGGTCGGGAACGGGGCCCTCCCGGGCGGGGCACGTTGCGGGGTTTCTCCTACGCCGTTGGAACGGCAGGGAACCTTGGCCTGCCCGGCCGGGACCCCCTTCTCTGGTGGGGTTGTATGGGGGAGGCTGTACTTCTTTCTTGGTACCTGGCCTGCGGCCCTCTCGTTGGAACGCTGGTAACGGCCCGCCCACCGGCTGGGCGGGCTGGGGACGTGGGTAGGTACCCTTTGGGAGAAGGCAGAGAATAACCGTTCGGTTTCCCGCTTTCTCCTCCCGTCAACAAACCACTTCTCCCGCCCGCCCGAGCTGGTGGGCGGGCCATGAGGCGTTGGTCTTGGAGGCCGCAGGCCAGGCCCCTACCTGACGGAACCACCTTCCCCCATTCCTCCCACCAGAGAATGGGGTTCCAAGGGGAAGGAACCTCCTTCCCCTTGGTGTTCTTTCCCCTATTTCTTCAAAGAAATAGGGCCCCGCCCGGGAGGGCCCCGTTCCCGCCCGTTCCAACGGCGTGGAGAAAAGAACCCTCCCCCAGGCAGACAGATCGAAACACCCCCCTCCCCCCACAGGAAAACCAGTTTAACAAGGAGAACAATCTATGGAACGCATCAAACCCCGGACCCTGTCCGGTTTTATGGAGCTCCTGCCCGCCCGGCAAACCCAGTTTGAGCGGATGCTGGAGACCCTCCGCACCACCTATGCCCTCTACGGCTTCACCCCGCTGGACACCCCCGTCATTGAATCGGCGGAGATCCTCCTGGCCAAAGGCGGCGGCGAGACGGAGAAACAGATCTACCGCTTCACCAAGGGGGACAGCGACCTGGCCCTTCGGTTTGATCTCACCGTCCCCCTGGCCAAATATGTGGCCCTCCACTATGGGGACCTGGCCTTCCCCTTCCGCCGGTATCAGATCGGCAAGGTCTACCGGGGGGAGCGGGCCCAGCGGGGCCGGTTCCGGGAGTTCTACCAGTGCGACATCGACGTGATCGGAGACGGTAAACTGGACGTGTCCAACGAGGCGGAAATTCCCGCCATTATCTACCAGGCCTTCACCTCCCTGGGGCTGGAACGGTTCAAAATCCGGGTGAACAACCGGAAGATTCTCACGGGATTCTACGAGATGCAGGGCCTGTCCGCCCAGTCCGGGGAGATCATGCGCACGGTGGATAAGCTGGATAAAATCGGCCCGGAAAAGGTCCAGGCCCTGCTGGTGGAGCAGGGGATCTCCCAGGCCGCCGCCCAGGAGATTCTGCGTTTTATCGCCATCACTGGCTCCAATGCCCAGGTGCTGGCGGCCCTGGAAGCCTATCGGGGCCGGAACCAGGTCTTTGACCAGGGTCTGGAGGAGCTGGGCCTGGTGGTCAAGTATCTCGCCTCCTTCGGGGTCCCCGAGGACCATTTTGCCGTGGACCTCACCATTGCCCGGGGGCTGGACTACTACACCGGCACAGTCTATGAGACCGTCATGCTGGACCACCCGGAGATCGGCTCCATCTGCTCCGGCGGCCGTTATGACAACCTGGCGGAGTATTACACCGACAAAAAACTTCCCGGCGTGGGCATTTCCATTGGCCTGACCCGGCTGTTCTATGTCCTGGGAGAGCAGGGATACCTCAACGACGGCCTGGTGACTTCCCCGGCTGATGTGCTGGTGCTCCCCATGACGGAGGACCTCACCGCCGCCATCTCCTTTGCCACGCTGCTCCGCCAAGGGGGCGTCCGGGCCCAGGTCTATGGGGAACAGAAGAAGTTCAAAGGGAAAATGAGCTACGCCGATAAGCTGGGCATCCCCTATGTGGCCTTCCTGGGGGAGGATGAGATCGCCCAGGGGGTGGTGAAGATCAAGGACATGGCCACCGGGGAACAGCAGACCCTCTCCCCCGCCCAGGCGGTGGACACGGTGGCCGCCGCCCTGGCCCAGCGGGCCCAGGGCAAGCCCATTCGGGAGAAGGACTGAGAAAGACGAAACGCCGGCCTGTCCTCTTCCCTGCCGCCGGCGGGGGAAGGGGCGCGGAGCCAAGGGTTTGCCCCTTCTGACCATGCTGAAAGAGAGCAGCATCCGCCCCGGGGACCAATCCCCGGAGAAAGGAGTGCCCCATGTCTCGACGAAGAAACCTCCTGATCCTTGTGGGGATTCTGGCCATTCTGACCGCCTTCTTGATGGCGGCCTATTGGCCCAGTACCCTTCCCCAGGTGCTGGGGAAGGACTTTGCCCAGCTGAAGGAAGTTCAGATCCATCTCAGCCATGTCAGGGACAACAGCCCATCCCGGGACCTGACCCTCTCCCCCGACGACCCCGCCACCGGGGATCTGCTGGCCCTGCTGGAGGGACAGCGGTACCGCCCGGTCTACCACAACCCCTGGGGCGCCATCAGCGGCCATCCAGTTGCGTTGGACTATGCCATCTATGGTGTGTTCGTCTTTCAGGGGGAGGACGGCGGCGTAAGCGTTCCCTTTTACTTTGACGGATACCGGGAGGTGAGCATCGGCTCTGGTGGCCCCTTCCGCAAGGGCTACCGCCTGGACCCCGCTGTCCAGCAGGCCGTGCTGGACCTTCTGCTGGCCCAGCCCGACACCCCGGCGTGATCCCCGGGCCCGGCCCTTCCCCGCCGGGCTTTCTGGAAGAGGAGGACACAATGACGAAGAAACAGAAAAGGTGGCTCGCCCTTGGAGGGGTGGCCCTGGCAGTCGGGCTTTTGGCCTGGGCATTCTGGCCCAGAACCTTTGCCCAGACGGTGGGAGAGGGCTATGATCCCAGCCAGATTTGGGAGATGCAGGTTACGCTGAACGATGTGGCGGACCCGGACCGGTCCCGGTCAGTCGTCCTCTCCGCCGGTGACCCGGCGTTGGAGGAAGCCCTGTCCATCCTGAACGGCCAGCGGTATCGTCCCATCTACCACTGGGGAGCGATAACGGGAAAGAGCGTTCCGCTGGACTACTATATCACCGGTTTCCTTGTGTTTGAAAAGGAAGGGGACGGCTATCCCGCCTCCTTCTTCTATTTCAGCGGAAATCGGGAGGCGGTGCTGTCCCGGCTGGGCGGAGAGGACAGAAGCTACCGGGTGGAGCAGGCCTTTCAGCAGGAACTGTTGGATCTGCTCTTAGCCCAGCCCTATACCCAGAAAAACCCTGTGGAACAGGAGGAACCTATGACGGTGTCATGAAAAAACTATCTCGAAAACATAAAATCGCCCTGGTGGAGCTGGTGGTCATTTTGGCCGTTGCGGTGTATTTTTTCTTTCCCCGGCCTCTCAGCAGTGCCCTGGGCAGCGGCTTTGACCCCGACGCAGTCACCGGAGTGCAGGTGGACTTGACCGCCTTCGGCGGGGAGGCCGAGGGGGGCAGAACCCTCTCCCTTTCGCCCGATGACCCGGCCTGGGAGGAACTGCTCTCCCTGCTCTCTTCCAAATGGTACCGCCCCTACTACTTGGAGGGGAGCAGCCGGAATGTGACCCTGGACTACACCGTCCAGATCACCATTTCTCAGCCGGAGGCGGTATTCCGCTATTCCCTGACGGGGGACAAGGCCATTGACCTGGCCGCCGGGGCGGAAGGGACCCGGGGCCGCTCCTTCCAGGTGACCGACAGTCAGGCCTTTCAGCAATCGGTGCTGGACTTCCTGCTGGAACAGGAGTACACTGAACAGGATGCCCGGCAGGAGTGAGGGCTTGCCTCCCCTGCCGGCAAAGGGGCGGCCTGTGGCGCCCCAAACGGAAGAGAATACCAAAAGAGCGTTCTGGGCGCTGCCCCGCTGTGGGCTCGGTCCTCTGCCGGGCAGGGAGCATCCAGGTACAAATTACACGACATTGGAGTGAACGAACCATGGACAATTTACAACATTTCCGCCGCACCGACTACTGCGGCACCTTTACCGCCGCCAACGTGGGCCAGGAGATCTCGGTCTGCGGCTGGGTACAGCGTCAGCGGAACCTGGGCAGCCTAATCTTTGTGGACCTGCGGGACCGCACCGGCCTGCTCCAGCTGGCCTTTGACGACAGCACCCCCCGGGACCTGTTTGAAAAGGCCGCTTCCCTCCGGGGGGAGTATGTCATCGCCGCCAAGGGGCTGGTCCGGGAGCGGGAGTCCAAGAATCCCGAGCTGCCCACCGGGGACATCGAGGTGAAGGTCACCGAACTCCGTCTGCTGGCCAAGGCGGCCACCCCGCCTTTTGAGATTGTGGAGCACTCCGATGTACGGGACGCGGTCCGCCTGAAGTATCGCTATCTGGACCTGCGCCGCCCGGACATGCAGCGGACCATTGCCCTGCGGCACAAGATTGTGAAGATCTGCCGGGACTACTTTGACGAGAACGGCTTTTTGGAGATTGAGACCCCCATCCTCACCAAGTCCACCCCCGAGGGGGCCCGGGACTATCTGGTGCCCTCCCGGGTCCACCCCGGCAAGTTTTACGCTCTGCCCCAGTCCCCCCAGCAGTACAAGCAGCTGCTGATGCTCTCGGGCTTTGACCGGTATTTCCAGATTGCTCGGTGCTTCCGGGATGAGGACCTCCGGGCGGACCGTCAGCCGGAGTTTACCCAGATCGACCTGGAGATGTCCTTCCTGGACGAGGAACAGATCCAGACCATCCAGGAGGGCTTCCTGCAGCGGGTGTTCCAGGAAGTGCTGGGCGTGGAGGTGCAGACCCCCTTCCAGCGGATGCCCTGGCGGGAGGCCATGGATCGGTTCGGCTCGGACAAGCCCGACCTGCGCTTTGGCTTTGAGCTCAAGGACATCTCCGACCTGGTGAAGGACTGCGGCTTTGGGGTCTTTGCCGACGCGGTAAAGGGGGGCGGCTCGGTCCGCCTCATCAATGTGGATGGCCACGCCAAGGACTTCCCCCGGAAGAAGATCGACAAGCTGGGGGAGTTTGTCAAAACCTATCAGGCCAAGGGCCTGGCCTGGGCCCGTCTGCTGGACGGCAAGGTGACCTCCTCCTACCAGAAGTTCCTCACGGAGGAGGAGAACGCCGCCATCCTGGCCCGGGCCGGCGCCAAGGACGGGGACCTGGTCCTCATCGTGGGGGACACCAAGGATGAGGTGGTCTTCGCCGCCCTGGGCGCCCTGCGCCTGGAGTGCGCCAAGCAGCTGGATATCCTGGACCCCAAGGAGTTCCGTTTCCTGTGGGTCACGGAGTTTCCCATGTTCGAGTGGTCGGAGGAGGAGGGCCGGTATCAAGCCATGCACCACCCCTTCACCGCGCCCATGCTGGAGGATAAGGACAAGATGCTCACCGACAAGGCAAACTGCCGGGCCCGGGCCTATGACATCGTCCTCAACGGCACGGAGCTGGGGGGCGGCTCCATCCGGATCAACACCCCCGAGATGCAGACCAAGGCCTTTGAGGCCCTGGGAATCTCTGACGAGGACATCCAGGAGCGGTTCGGCCACCTGGTGAACGCCTTCCAGTACGGCGCGCCCCCCCACGGCGGCCTGGCCTACGGCCTGGACCGGCTGGTGATGCTCATGACCGGGGCCTCCTCGATCCGGGATGTCATCGCCTTCCCCAAGGTCCAGAATGCCTCCGACCTCATGATGAACTGCCCGGACGTGGTGGACGAGAAGCAGCTGGACGACTTGTCCATTGCGGTGACGAGAGTGGAGGAGGAGCCTGAGGAAGAGGAATAACGGCGGAGGCTGCTTGCCCATCATACCAAGAGTTTTGAACAGACGGCTGGAAAGAAACCAAGCCGGGACACACAAGAAGCTGTGTGTCCCGGCTTTTTTATATTTTCTTATGTCTCTGGATGGGGTATAATGAAGGCACAATCTAAGAAAAGAGGGATTTCCCATGACCCATCTGGTACTCCCCTTCCACCGCATGGAGGAGGCGGCGCCCTATTTGGACCCAAAGCGGCTGCACTATCTCCACGAGGGGCAGAGCGAGAGCTTTGAGAGTTTTGAAGATTTTGATCTGCTGGCCTTTGACTGGTATGACATCCACAGCGACCGGACCGAAACGGCCAAAATTTTGGTCTATGTGACCCAAGAGGCGCTTTTTTTCTTCTGTGAAAGCCAGCCGGCGGAGACCTGTGTCCAGGGGATTATGGGGGAGATTTTGGAGCAGGAGGGAGGAGACCTCCCGGCGGAACAGGCGCTGTCCCGGTTTTTTCTGCGCCTGCTGAAGGGGGATATGGACTATCTGGACCGGTTTGAGGGGGCGGTGAACGAGGCCGAGGCCCATATCCTCTCCGGGACCCAGGCCACGAAAAAGGATGTCCTCCACCGGATCATCGCTTGGCGGCGGGAGCTGCTCCGGCTGAAACGATACTATGAGCAGCTCTCCGCCATTTTGGATGAACTGGCAGCCAATGAGAACCAGCTTCTCACCCGGCCGGTCCGCCGGCGCATGGTGATTCTGGGCAGCCGGATGGACCGCTACCTGGGGGCGGTGCGCAATCTCCAGGACATCGTCAGTCAGATGCGGGAGGCCTACCAGTCCCAACTGGCCATCCAGCAGAATCAGCTGATGAAGCTCTTTACCGTGGTGACCGTGGTCTTTCTCCCCCTTACCCTGCTCACCGGCTGGTATGGCATGAATTTTGTGGGCATGCCGGAGCTCACCTGGAAATACGGCTATCCGGTGGCCATCGTGGTCAGTGTGGTCATCGTGGTGGCGCTGCTGCGGCATTTTAAGAAGAAGAACTGGCTGTGACCGCTTTGGCTTCCCCGGGTACAAGAAAGGGGCATGAAAAGGGGGGAACCGCAGTGTGGTTCCCTTCTGTGTGCAGAGTAAAGAATAAGTTTTGTTACACAGGGGTGACCTTTTACCATTGGAAGAGTTCAGCTCTGCCGAAAATACGATCATGTTCAAGCACGAAGATGAGAAAGTCCATGTTGGGAAAGAGAACGTCTCTTAAATCGACATGGGCTTTTTAATGACAGAATTTTCGTATTCATGGGAGAAAGGGCGGCAGGCAGAAAAAAATAAAAAATTTTTGATGGGACGGCAAAAAATTGTCGTTGGCAAGACATAAATAAGATAGAAGGGAGTCTGAATGGAGTCCAGATCATAGAGATACAGCGGGAAAAAGCGAGAGAATGTGTTGCATTTTGGGAAAAAATCTAATAGGATTAAGAGGGAAAAAGACAAAAATAGATGTTTACTTTTTCAATAAGCGTGAAAGGCGGTGCAAACCATGACCCTGCCACAAAAAGGTTACCTGCTATCTTGTTTCGGTTTACTCGTGTGCATCAGTGCTGTGTTTTTGATGGAAGGGAGATATTACCAGGATAATGTATACCATGGCATGAATTTGTTTTTTGCGATTCTATGGATTTTAAGTGGTATCTTTGGTCTCTTGTGCCTGGTGTATATGATTCGCTGTGTGGTCAAAAAACGCTGGCGGGTCCGGGATCTGGTTTTGGGGTGTTTGCCGGTTGCCGCAACCTGCCTGCTCCTATGGGGACAAGAGTGGAGTGTGGTTCGGATGACGCTGATCGCTCCCTTTTCTGTCCTGTCCCAAGAGATTACTTGGTTTTTGTTTTAATACGGTGACGAAAAACGGGAACCGGCATGCGCCGGTTCCCGCTTTCTATCCATATAAAATTTATAGATCCAGCACCAGCTCCACCGGGCAGTGGTCACTGCCGTAGATCTCGCTGTGGATGGCGGCCTCCCGCACCTGGGGCATCAGGCGGTCTGAGACGATGAAGTAGTCGATCCGCCACCCGGCGTTCTTCTCCCGGGCGTGGAAGCGGTAGCTCCACCAGGAGTAGGCCCCCTCTGCGTCGGGATACTTGGCCCGGAAGGTGTCGGTGAAACCGGCGGAGAGCAGCTGGGTCATCTTCCCCCGCTCCTCGTCGGTGAAGCCGGCGTTGCGCCGGTTGGTCTTGGGGTTTTTCAGGTCGATCTCCTGGTGGGCCACGTTCAGGTCGCCACAGAGGATCACAGGCTTTTTCTCGTCCAGGGCCTGGAGATAGGCCCGGAAGGCGTCCTCCCAGGTCATCCGGTAGTCCAGGCGCTTGAGCTCGTTCTGGGCATTGGGGGTGTAGCAGCAGACCAGGTAAAACCCGGGGTATTCCGCGGTGATCACCCGGCCCTCGTGGTCGTGCTCCTCCAGTCCCAGGCCATAGGTCACCGACAGGGGCTCGGCTCTGGTAAAGACCGCCACCCCGGAATAGCCCTTTTTCTCGGCGCTGTTCCAAAACTGGTGATACCCCGGCAGTTCCAGCTCCACCTGCCCTGCGTGGTGCTGGAGCTTGGTCTCCTGCAGGCAGAAGATATCCGCGTCCAGGGCTGTGAAGGAGGCCATAAAGTCTTTTTTCAGGCAGGCCCGCAGGCCGTTGACGTTCCAGGATACCAGTTTCATGGGCGCATCCTCCCTTGTGAAAATCATACAGCGTTCCTATTGTATCGGAATTTTGCGAAAAATACAATCCCCACGAGGAGAGGCGGCTTGTGTGACGGCCCGTTTTTCGCATCTTCCCTTGTATTTTTTGGATTTTCAAACTATAATAATAATTCAGGCAAATACCGGCGCTCTTCCATTCGGAGCTGCCGTTTTAAAGGAGAGAATCCCATGGAAAAGAAAAAATTCTATATCACAACGCCCATCTACTATCCCTCGGACAAGCTCCACATCGGCCACACCTACTGTACGGTGGCCACGGACACGCTGGCCCGGTATCACCGCCTGCGGGGCGAGGACGTCATGTTCCTCACCGGCACGGACGAGCACGGCCAGAAGATCGAGACCAA
>ENA-ORVG01003639-ORVG01003639.1-human-gut-metagenome-genome-assembly--contig:-NODE-3639-length-11780-cov-2.677612_pt1 | contig 11780 bp, 9 predicted proteins | sample MGYA00242091_ERZ509233 | MGnify/ENA primary metagenome ERZ509233 (study PRJEB26280, sample SAMEA2338840) | human gut metagenome | biome: human gut; feature: human-associated habitat; material: faeces... | reverse complement strand
AGAAAACAGTTGTGCAACTTGCTGGGATTGAGAAAAGAACGGCAGAGTGCATTTTAGATGAATAGGAAAATCATGTACAAAATGCACAATAATCTGAGCGGATTGTACCTAAAAGATAAAAAACTTTGTGATTTCAGTGGATAATTTAAAATAGATATGAACAAATATGATGAAAATGAATCAGATTATTAAGAATCTATGGACAAATCCGTCAAATTACGATATAATGAAATCACCGACAAACAAATTGTTGAGGAGGAAAATGTATGGAAGCTTTTTTGGATCAATTGAATGAAGTGGTATTAACGCTCCAGGACTTTATGTCCGGTAAACTGTTGGTAGTACTTCTGGTAGGTACTGGTTTGTGGTTCACCATCCGTCTGGGCGGTGTACAGTTTACTCAGTTCGGTCGTGCTTTTAAATCCGTTTTCGGCAACATCAAACTCAACGGTGAAAAAGCAGGCAAAGACGGTATGACCTCTTTCCAGTCTTTGGCAACCGCGATTGCTGCTCAGGTAGGTACAGGTAACCTTGCCGGTGCTGCAACCGCAATGGTAATGGGTGGTCCTGGTGCTATCTTCTGGATGTGGATATCCGCAATCTTCGGCATGGCAACCATCTTCGTAGAGGCATCCCTGGCTCAGAAATATAAGACAACCGATGAAACCGGCGAGGTAACCGGTGGACCTGTATACTACATCCGCGCAGCTTACAAAGGCACTCTGGGTAAAGTCCTTGCAGGTGCATTTGCAATCCTGATTATCCTGGCTCTGGGCTTCTTCGGCAACATGGTACAGTCCAACTCGATCGGTGACGCTTTCAAGGGCGCATTCGGTATCAACCCTCTGTTCGTTGGTATCGCAGTTGCTATCCTGGCAGCATTCATCTTCTTGGGCGGCATTGGACGTATCGCATCTGTAACTGAGAAGCTGGTTCCAATCATGGCTGGTTTCTACATCATCGGCGCCCTTGTTCTGATCATCATGAACATCGGCAATCTGCCAAACGTAATCAGAATGATCTTTGTCGGTGCATTTAATCCAGAAGCTGCTATCGGTGGTTTTGCCGGCGTAGCAGTATCTCAGGCTATCAAATACGGTGTTGCCCGTGGTCTGTTCTCCAACGAAGCTGGTATGGGTTCCACTCCACATGCACACGCAGTAGCAAGAGTAAAACATCCTTGTGACCAGGGTCTGGTAGCTATGATGGGCGTATTTATCGACACCCTCATCATCCTGAACCTGACTGCTTTCGCAGTAATGATTACTGGTCAGCTGAACACCTACAACCAGGACCTGACCGGCGCTGCTCTGACTCAGGCTGCATTCACCGCAGGCTTTGGTAAATTCGGTGCAATCTTCATCGCAATCTGTATGTTCTTCTTCGCATTCTCCACCATCATCGGCTGGTACTTCTTTGGTGAGAAGAACGTAAGATACCTGTTCAGCAAACATGCAAACCTGGCAACCAAGATTTATGCGGCTCTGGTAGTTGTATTCATTGTTCTTGGTTCTACCCTGAAGGTAAACCTGGTTTGGAACCTCTCCGACCTGTTCAACAGCTTGATGGTAATCCCGAACGTACTGGGTCTGTGGGCACTGTCCGGTACTGCAAAAGAGCTGTATGAAGACTGGAAGAAACAGGCTCCTGCAAAAGTTAAATAAGAGATTACGTATACATCACGATACATGTCTATCTAGGGGAAAAGCGTCCGAAAGGGCGCTTTTTTCCTTTGTGTAAAAAGGCGCCCATGAACCACTTGACGGATGCTTTGCCATATACTATAATAAAGCCGAAAACTGAATGGTCGAAATACAGGTGCAGATGCACAAAAGGAACCGGGTGAAAATCCCGAACAAGACCGTTGCCGTGTTTAGCTCAAAGGGATGTGCAGAGAAAAGCTTTCTCAGCCACTGGAAAATTCCGGGAAGGCGCACATACCGCTGATTTCAGCAGCTATCAGTCGGAATACTTGCCTGTGTTTTACTCGTTTCCAAACGGGTGTTGTCTGTTTTCTACGGAACTCTGGAAAACAGATGAAGAAACTGTGGAGAGCAGCATGGTTCAAAGATATTTTGAAGGATGCTTTGCTTTGCTGTTTTGTCAACACAAGACATCGTTTGGAAAATTCCGAACGGTGTCTTTTTTATGTCAATCTCCGGTCGGAAAAGGAGTGACCATGATCCATCAGAAAGAAAAGAGGAAGCGTTATGGAACAAAAAACAAAAATATGGCTCAGTGATTTTTTGATTTTAAACTTTGGTACCCTGCTGACAGCGATTGGAAGCTACTTTTTTAAATTTCCAAATAACTTTTCTACCGGTGGCGTCACCGGTATTTCGGTCGTGCTTGCCCACTACTACCCGCAGCTGAGCAACGGTACCATTGTATCAGTCATCAATATCGCCCTGATGGTGGTCGGTCTGCTGCTGCTGGGCAAGGAGTTCGGATTTAAAACCTTTTATGTCACCATTGCTTTTTCGGCAATGCTCAAGATATTTGAAGTTCTCTTTCCGCTGACGAAGCCTTTGACCGACCAGCCGTTTATGGAGCTGCTGCTGGGCGTTTTCCTGCCGGCGTGGGGTTCGGCGTTGCTGTTTAACATCGGTTCCTCCACCGGTGGTACCGACATCATTGCGATGGTCGTCAAAAAATACTTTAAATGTCACATCGGAAAGGCGCTGTTGGTGGTAGACTTTTTTATCACGGTAATGACCTTTGTTGCCTTCGGTCCGACCACAGGGTTATTCTCGATGGTGGGTCTGGTGATTCGTTCCTTTGCGGTTGACTTTTTCCTGGAGGACATGAACACCTATAAGTCCTTTACCATCATTACTGACAAACCGGAGCAGATTTACAACTTTATTACCATCACCCTCCATCGCGGAGCGACCGTCTACCATGCGGAAGGCTTGTATGAACACACCGACAAGACGGTTATCCTGACGGCGCAGAATAAGAAACAAGGAATTCGTTTGCAGGAAGCCATTAAGCAGGCGGACCCGCACGCCTTTGTGTTGATTACCAACACCAGCGAAGTCATTGGAAAAGGATTCCGCGGCGGTAACTAAAAAAACAAGAGCAAAACAAACGCCTGCTTTGGAAAAAAAGCAGGCGTTTTTGTTCAAATTTTCGTTGACGGGAAATAGATAGATTGGTACAATGGTAAAAAGGAATTTAAAACGGCGCAGTTTGTACCGAACAGGGGGAAAATCGGATGGAAATATTAAAGCAACGAATTTTGAAGGACGGTAAGGTCAAGGAAGAAAATGTGCTGAAGGTGGACAGCTTTCTGAATCACCAGATGGACATCCGCCTGCTGGATGAAATCGGCAGGGAGTTTCGCCGCCGCTTTGCAGGGGAAGAAATCAACAAGATTTTGACCATCGAAGCGTCGGGCATTGGAATTGCTGTGGCAGCCGCACCACACTTTGACTATGCTCCGGTCGTTTTTGCTAAAAAAAGCAAGTCGAAGAATCTGGATGGGGAGCTGTACACCTCGCAGGTCACCTCCTTCACCAGAGGAACCACCTTTGATGTGCAGGTTTCCAAAAAATATCTCAACCCGGGTGACCGCGTGCTGATTATTGATGACTTTCTGGCTAAGGGACAGGCGTTGCTGGGTCTGCTGGACATTGTGGAGCGGTCGGGCGCAACCGCAGTCGGCTGCGGCATTGTCATCGAAAAAGGCTTCCAGGAGGGCGGACAGATGCTGCGGGAGAAGGGAATCCGCCTGGAGTCGCTGGCAATCATCGACCGGTTTGAGGATGACAGACCGATTTTTCGTGACTAAATAACAGAAAGGGGACTTTGGAATGCGGATGTACGATTTGATCGAGAAGAAAAAGCGGGGACACGCCTTGGACAAGGCTGAAATCTGCTGGATGATCCAGTCTTATACCGCAGGGCAGATCCCTGATTATCAGATGGCAGCCTTTTTGATGGCAGTTTGCTTTCAGGGGATGGATTTGCAGGAAACTACCGAGATGACGCTGGCAATGGCACATTCGGGACAGATGGCAGATTTAAGCGGCATTGCCGGTGTGAAGGTGGACAAGCACTCCACAGGCGGTGTGGGCGACAAGACCACCCTGATTGCAGCTCCGATGGCTGCTGCCTGCGGGATTCCGATTGCCAAGATGTCCGGCAGAGGGCTGGGCTTCACCGGCGGCACGGTGGATAAGCTGGAATCCATCCCGGGTTACCGCACAGTGCTGCCGCGGGAGGAATTTTTCAAGATTGTCAACGAGGTCGGCATCTCCCTCATCGGGCAGAGCGGGGAGATGGCAGTCGCAGACAAAAAAATCTACGCCTTGCGGGATGTGACAGCGACGGTGGACAGCCTGCCGCTGATTGCTTCGAGCATTATGAGCAAGAAGATTGCTGCCGGAGCGGACGCAATCCTGCTGGATGTCAAGACCGGCAGCGGCGCTTTTATGAAAACAAGGGAGCAGTCGGCTGCTCTGGCAAGGACGATGGTCGGCATCGGCAATCGGGCAGGCAGAAGGACCGCGGCGCTGATCACCGATATGGACACACCGTTGGGTAATACGGCAGGCAACGCCATCGAGGTCCAGGAGGCAATCTGGACGCTGCGTGGAAAGGGTCCTGCCGATTTGACCGAGCTGTGTACCCACCTGGCAGGCAACATGCTCTGGCTGGCAGGTCAAGGAGAGCCGGAGGACTGCCTGCGCAGGGCAGCAGCATCCTTGCAGGACGGCAGCGCCTACCGGTGCTTCTACCGGATGGTGCAGCGACAGGGTGGCGATGTCAGCTATCTCGAGCAGCCGGAAAAATTCCAGCTGGCTCCGGTTTATCCGATACAGGCGCCGCAGGATGGCTATATTGCCTCGATGCAGACCGATGAGATTGGCAACGTGGTCGCCTTGCTGGGAGCCGGCAGAGAAAGAAAAGAGGATGCGGTCGATGCCGGAGCGGGTATCCGTTTTACAGCAAAGACCGGTGCGAAGGTCTGCAAAGGACAGACGATTGCTCTGCTGTACACCCATCGTCCCGAGCGGGTGCAGGAGGCAACCGAGCGGTATATAAATGCGCTGCATTTTTCGCAGTCGGCGCCGTCACCGTCCGCTTTGATACAAGAGCGCATTACCGAAGTATAAAAAAGGACTCCCCTCGGGAGTCCTTTTTCTTTTGCTATTTTACCTTGCGGATGATACCGATTGGAGTTTGTTCCAGCGACTGACCCAGCGGGTTGTCCTTGAGGATTTTGACCAGCAGGTCGCGGTCCATGGATGGGTCGGAGGTGCCAAGGATCTGACCCTCCAGGTCGTTGATGTCGGTGATGGCTACTTTGATGCCGCCCAGACACTGGGACATCTTCTGTGCAGTTTCGTCCGGCTGCGCAGGACCCAGAACGACATATTCATTGTACGGCGGCAGGGTGTAGTCGCAAGGACCGTCGATGGAGCGTGCTTTGTATCCGGCAATGGTGTAGAACCAGCCGCGTTTGTGGAACAGCTTGCCCACCGCAGAAACAGCAGCAGCAAACAGAATCCTTGGAGTACCGCATTCCTGCAGCGCCATCTCCATCGTTTCCGGGATGCCCAGACCGATGCCGTATGGAGTTTTGAGGACAAATTTGCACAGGAATTTTGCCAGCGGGCGCGGGTGGATGTCCTTCATCGGGATGGCGCGGCGCTGGGTGCAGGCAACTGCCTTTTCGGTCATAAAGACGATGTCGTCCGGCTGGGCGTATGGCTTGGCATACTTTTCGATGACCTGACATACATCATCCTTATCGGTGATGACATGGGTGCGGATTGCAAGACGCTGGTATGAAATGCCATCCACCTGGATGACCTCATTCTTTCCTTCGTTTACGATATAGCTTTCTTCGCTCATTTTTCACAGTCCTTTCAAAGACGGATGCACCGCTTTGTGCGCATCCTTTTCCAGACAGACCTCGGTCGCCTGTAAACATATCTTTATTTTACCCCAAAAAAAAGATAAACTCAATATTGTGGGGAAATTTTATCGACAGTTTGTCAAAGGCGGCAATTTGTGTACGACAGGCGGTGGATTTGTGTATCAATCTGCCAACGACCCGGCAGAATTGGAAAATAAAAAATTGCGACGAATGAAAAAAGTCTCTTTTCATCCACAGGGATGTGTTATATAATTAAAAAAGCGAAGAGAAAGGTCCGGGAGGAAAAGCAAGATGGTGTTTTCAAATCTGTTTTTTATTTATCTGTTTTTGCCGTTGAATCTGATTTTATATTTTATATCGTCCAACAAAACCTGGCGCAATGGGGTGCTGTTGGCTTTTTCCCTCTTTTTTTATGCGTGGGGAGAACCAGTGTGGGTGTTTATGCTGATGCTCACCGCCTTTCTGGATTACACCTGGGCAAGGTGTATCGAATATTTTCGCCTGAGCGGGCAGAGCCGCCGGATGAAGCTGGCGCTGGCAGCCTCGCTGCTGTTTGATTTAGGGATGCTGGGCGTTTTTAAGTACAGCGGGTTTTTTGTGGAGAATTTGAATCTTCTGACCGGTCTTTCTCTGCCGGTTCCGCAGATTTCTCTGCCCATCGGTATCTCTTTTTATACCTTTCAAACCATCAGCTATGTGCTGGATGTCTACCGCGGGCAGGTGCCGGCGCAGAAAAGCTACTGCAAATATTTGATGTACCTGTCGAGCTACCATCAGCTGGTGGCAGGACCGATTGTGCGGTACAGCGATGTGGCAGCACAGATTGAGGAGCGCCACACCACCCCGCAGGACATGAGCGAGGGCATCACTCGCTTTTGCATCGGCTTGACTAAAAAGGTGGTGGTTGCCAATGCAGCAGGCAAACTGGTGGAGCAGTATCTGAATGCGCCTTTGCAGGAGCTTTCGGTAGCGGGCGCGTGGTTTGGAGTGCTGCTCTATTCCATCCAGCTCTATTATGATTTCTCTGCCTATTCGGATATGGCAATCGGGCTGGGCAGGATGTTTGGATTTCATTATCACACCAACTTCAACTACCCGTATCTTGCCAAATCGGTCACCGATTTTTGGCGCAGGTGGCATATTTCACTGGGCAGCTTCTTTCGGGACTATGTTTACATCCCGCTGGGCGGCAACCGCAGGCACCAGCTGCTGAATATCAGCGTGGTGTGGCTGCTGACCGGACTGTGGCATGGCGCCAGTTGGAACTTTGTGCTGTGGGGCGCCTTTTATGGAATCCTGCTGATGGTGGAAAAGCTGGGACTGCTGCGCTGGCTGCAAAGGATACCGGTGGTGTTTTCCCATCTGTATCTGCTGTTTATCACCTTGATTGGCTGGACCCTCTTTTACACCACCGACCTGAGCCGTCTGGCAGGCTATTTTCAGGTGATGTTCGGCGGATCGGGTAATCCGCTGACCGACCCGCAGCTTTCCATCACCTTTGCAAATCACCTCTTCTGGCTGCTGGCAGCGCTGCTGTTCTGCCTGCCGCTGACCCAGTGGTGCAAGAATCGTCTGGAGAGCTGGGTGGTACAGGACGGCAGAGGGCAGGGCAGACAGGCGCTTGTTTCCATCGGGACAGCGATGATGAATGTAGCGCTGCTGCTGGTGTGTACAGCGCTTCTGGTAGGGGACAGCTACAATCCGTTTTTATATTTCCGTTTTTGATGGCGTTAATCACCGGTCAAGGCGCTGCCAGGCAAAGGCAGTTGCCCTGTCGGTGGAAATAAGGAGGAGCTATGAAACAATCAAACCGCTCTCAGCAGCTGTATCTGGTCAACGTCAGTGTGGTGATTATGCTGCTGGTCCTGGTGGGAATCCTGGCAGTCGTTCTGCCCAAGCCCACCGTTTCCGAGGTGGAAAAAAGAGAGCTTGCAGCAAAGCCGCAGTGGAGCCTGCGCAGCTGGTTTTCCGGCGAGTATGCCGAGCAGTACGATGCCTACTATGCCGACACCTTTCCGCAGAGGGAGCAGCTGGTGTCGCTGGCATCGAAGCTGGAACAGATGCAGGGTGTTCACCCGGATGATGTCCGCATCCATCCGGCAGGAGGAAATGCTCAGCAAAGCCAGCAACTGCCGCAGCCTGAGCCGGAAGCTGAGCAGGAGCCACAGCAAGAGCTGGCAGAAGAGCCGCAGTCCCCGACAGTTGACTATGACGCTTACAGCGACCCGAATGCACCGGGAAACGGCTTGAGCGAGCAGGGAACCGCAGGCGAGCAGGTGGGCAGCCTGTTTTTGTACCGCAATATGGGGATGCAGATTTTCGGCTCCAGTCAAACGTTGTCGGAAGAGTATGCGCGGGTCATCAGCTCCTATGCCCAGCAGCTGAATGGGGTACAGGTGTACAATCTGATTGCACCGACCTCCATCGAATTTTATCTGCCGGAAAAATATCAGGGCATTGCAAGCAGCGAGCGGGAAAATATCGACTTTGTGGCGCAGCAGATGAGCGACAAGGTCATCTCGGTGGATGCGTACAGCCAGATTGAAAAGAATCGGGAGGATTACCTGTATTTTCGCACCGACCACCACTGGACGGCGCGCGGCGCTTATGAGGCATACATCGCCTTCTGCAAATCGGCAGGGTTGACCCCGGTTTCGCTCGAGGAGATGGAACATCAGCAGATTGACGGATTTTTGGGTACCTTTTACAGTCAGACCCATGACAGTCAGCTGGCACAGACACCGGATTTTGTGGAATACTTTGTTCCGCCGGTTCAAACGACCACCACCCGCTATCAAACGGGTGCGCCGTTTACGCCGATTGACAGCAGCATCTTTGCTTCCTATGCAACCGGCGGACAGAACACATACAGCGTTTTTCTGCACGGGGATTTTCCGTTGACCCACATCCAGACGGACAACCGCACCGGCAGAAAGATCCTTCTGGTCAAAGAATCTTACGGGAATGCCTTTGCTCCCTTTTTAGCCTGCAACTTCGATGAGGTCTATATTGTGGACCAGCGATATTTTGAACTGGGTCTGGTCGATTTTGTCAAGGAACATGGCATCACCGACCTGCTGTTTTTAAACAACATCTTTGCAGTCAATACCGATGTGCGCATCCGGGAACTCAGCCGCATCCAAAACCAGAGGTACCAGCCAATTTCTCAACAGCCGGTGCAGCAGCCGACCCAGCAGACGCAGGAAATCGAGAAAGAAGCGGAAGAGCAGAGAGAGGAAATGAGCAATCAATCGAAAGAACAGGCAGAGAAGCAGGAGAACGAAACACCCTCAAAGCCATCCAAAACAGGTGAGGTACCCAGAAGACTGGGTCGCAGAGAGTAAGCAGAGAAGAAAAGAGGAGGGATAGGATGCACAGGATGATCAAACGGCTGGGAGCAGTAGCAGCAGTTATTCTGCTCCTTTCTGGATGTACACAACAGGAGGCGCAGAAGGAGCAGGAGGAACAGCCGCGGACGATGTCGATGGTGATTGCCTCCGATGCACCGACGAGCATCCAACTGGCAGCGCAGGAATTTGCCAACCGTCTGGCATACTATTCAGATGGGGAACTGGAGATTTCATTGAGTGCCAGCGACCAGCTGGATGCTGTGCTGACAGCGGACGACACCCAGTTTGCTTTTGTGGAAAACGAGCGGTTGAGCAAAACCATCGAGCAACTGGAAACCTTTGCGCTGCCCTTCTTTTTTCAGGATGCCGATTATCTGTTCAGTGGGCTGAATTCCGAGCGCACCCGCAGGCAGCTCAATCGTCTGTTGGAAGAGGAGTATCCGATGGAAATTCAGATGTCGGTGGTGTACGGCTACGAGGATTTGGCAGCGGATGCAACGGTTGATTTGACCGATTTTCGCAAACGCTATCCGCTGGCGGTTACCCGCTCCTTCTTCTCGCAGGAGCAGCAACAGGAGATTGGTGCATTGGAAATCGAAGGGGAAGAGCCGTTGCAGATGCTGCTGGACAAAGAGGTGGAAATCGCGCCGGTGGAGCTAAGCGAGCTGGTACAGACCGTGCAATCTCAGGACAGAGCACTGGTGCTGTTGGAAAGCTCTCACCAACTGAAACCGGCTTATCTGATGATGCAAACCGGTTTGTATGAACAGCTGACACCAAAGCAGCAGGCGGCGGTGGAGCAGGCGGTGGTGATGGCGTGCGGATACTGCCGCACCGTTGCCGACCAGAACCGTCAGGAAAACCTGGAGCAGCTGCGCCAGTTGGGCGTGCAGATAGAACCGGTCAACCGAGAAAAGTATCTTGCGCTGTTGGCAGACATCTACCAGTATGATGCGGGCAATATGCTCTATCGACCGGATGCCGAGCTGGACCAGATGGTGCGCAGCGATGCGGTCAAATACAGTGTTTCTTAAAAAGGAAGGGGGCTACGGCTCTCCTTCTTTTTTGATTTGCCGATATTTTTGATAAAAGAAGAGAGCAGCCAGCACCAGACATGGCATCAGTAGACCTGCGATGCCAAACAGCTGCAAGCCGGCGTAGATGCTCAGCAAGGTTACCAGCGGCGGCAGACCGATGCTTTTTCCCACCAGTTTTGGTTCCAACAGGCTGCGGAGCAGGTTGATGGCAAGATACAACAGCAGCAGCCCGAATCCCAGCAGGCGGTTGCCCTGAAAAAGCGAGATAACCGCCCAGGGAATCAGGATAAAACCGATGCCGATGACCGGCAGCAGGTCCAGCAGGGAGGTCAGCAGAGCGACCGGGAAAAAGTTGGGAACCTCCAGCAGCCATAGACCGCAGGAAAGCGCAGAGAAGGTCACTGCCATTAAAATCAGGTAGGCTTTTGCCATGCAAAATAGGGTGGAAAAGAGAAAGTGCTTCATCTCACAGGCAAGCGAACGCAGCGAGGGCGGAAGCAGGCGGAGCAGAAACTGGGTCACACGCGGGTAGTCCAGCGAGATAAAACTGGAGCAGAGGATGGTGACCACCACGCCAAAGAAAAAATGAGGCGTACAGGCAGCAAAAGAGGTACAGCACTTCAGCAGGGAAGAGGACAGGGAAGCGGACAGTTGGGCAGCGGCTGCGGAAAAGCTTTGCCGCCACAGGGCGACGGTCTGGGCAAGGTCGGGAGAAAAGTGGGACAAAAAACGGCTGAGCCATTCGAAAAAATCAGCAATGGCAGGCAGAAAAACCGTCCGATAAAGCTGTGGCGCGCGTGCGGTCAGGGAGGAAAGCCAGCTCCACAGCAGCAGGAGCGCCAGCCAGACCAGCAGACCCAAAAGCAGGTAGAACAGGGTCATCACAAAGGCAGCAGCGCGGCGCCGACGCAGATGTAGCTTTTGGGAAAAGAGCAGCGACACCGGACGCAGCAGGGCAGCGATTGTCAGACCAAGCCAAAAGGGAAGGGTGGCGGGTAGGAAAAAACGCAGGACCAGCCAGCCAAGGAAAAGCAAACTGCCGACTGCCAGAGCAATCGCAATCAATTTATCTGCCGCTTTCATTTCATTTCCTCCTTCACCGTTTCAATATCTTGTGTCCATTAGTGTGCCCGAAGAGCTTGAAGGGATGAAAGAGAAATATTTCCCGGGAAAAGCTTCCTGAATTGGGGAAAAAGCGAAAATTTCCCGGGAAATTATTTTCTGGGAAATGATTTTTGAAAACAGCGAAGAATATGGCAAATCAAAAAATCTGAGTTGACAAACAAAACAAAACGTGGTAGATTAAAGTATACCCAAAAGTCAATACCACATAAATCGATGAGAAGGAAGTAAAACGACCAGCGCACTCACAGAGAGCCGGCGGCAGCTGAAAGACCGGCAGAAAGCGGGATCGACAAGGTAGCCTTTGAGAGTATGCCGAACGGCGGGAGGACCGCTCAGTAGACCATAACGGCTGAACCCCGTTACCGGGTCGGGGGGGTTTTT
>ENA-ORVG01003633-ORVG01003633.1-human-gut-metagenome-genome-assembly--contig:-NODE-3633-length-11794-cov-3.884743_pt1 | contig 11794 bp, 9 predicted proteins | sample MGYA00242091_ERZ509233 | MGnify/ENA primary metagenome ERZ509233 (study PRJEB26280, sample SAMEA2338840) | human gut metagenome | biome: human gut; feature: human-associated habitat; material: faeces... | reverse complement strand
GGACGGTCCCCGTCGCTGACCGGACGGAGACGATGACGTATCGCTGCCCCAGGCAAATGGAGCACAAGGCATATGGTGCGCAGCCAGCGTCCGTCCGGCATCAGGGGAATCCGTTTTCCATCAAAGACTTGCGGTTAGGGCCCCGGCTATCGACCAAAAATCGCAAACGTCCACAAAAGCAGATGGCCTTTCATGTCGCACCGTGGCGCGCAACAGCCTGAAGCCCGCAGCAAAAAAAGACCGGGAGCAGGAAATCCTCCTGTTCCCGGTCTTGCATCCGTCTCCCGTGCCGCAACCTCTCCCGCACGAACAACGGCGGGGACCGCCAGCCAGCGAAAAGCCATCAATGTCCCCTGCCCTGTCATCCTCCCCAATAAAAGTTTTTGGAAAGGATGGGGGGAGCTTGAGGGGGGAAGGGAGAACCTTTTTCCAAAAAGGTTCTCCCTTCCCCCCTCATTCCAGAACTTCCACCAGCCCTACCAGATCTTCTCGAAACGCTTGGAGCAGCCCGCACAGGGCAGGTCGGGCCAGGGGCCTGCCAGAGCGGCGCGGAAATCCCTGAAGCCCCTGGTGCGCCACAGCTCGGCCAGCTCTCCGGCGGGGCGGCCGTATTCGGCGCGGGCGAAGATGCGCCGCTTGGGGTCATCCTCGCTGGTGGGCAGGTTGACGTACACACAGGGCGAAAGATTGCCCTGCGTGTCCACATAGATGGTGCGGTCCACGTTTTCCCGGCAGCCGTTGCGCACGCGGCCCACGGCCTCGGGGTCAGGCAGGGCGTACCACAGCTCCCGGCCGCTCTGGCGCACCCGGGCCGCCACAGGCGCCAGCACGGCGGCCGCTGCGGCCACCTTGTCCGCCTCTTCGGGGCTGTAGGCCTCCACGGCCAGCTCCGGCGAAGCGATGTAATCCATGGTGCTGACCACCGCGCAATGCACGTCCAGCTCTTCCATGAGTTCGGGCAGACGCTTCACGGCTTCCAGCTGCGAAGGCAGGAGCAGATAGGCCAGATGCACTTCCAGATGGACGCCCTGCTTTTTGCGGCGCACCTCCCGCAGGCAGCGGATGGCCTCGCAGACCCGGCTGAAAGGGATGCCCTGGCGGCTGGCGTTGCTGGCCTCGTCGGTACCGGCCAGGGAAAAGGCCACCACGTCCATGCCGCTGTCCACGATGGCGGCGGCCAGGGACTCGTCCATGTGCTGGCCGCAGGTGGTGGTGGACACGGCACAGCCCGCCCGCCGGGCCACGCTGACGAAATCCATGAAGCGGGGATGCAGGAAGGGCTCGCCCCAGCCCTGCAGATGGACGCGGCCGCACTGGCGCATGAGCGGCCACAGGGCGGCGAAGGTCTCGGCGCTCATGAGGCGCGACTGCCAAACGTCTTTTTTGGTGGTGTGCGGGCAGTAGGTGCAGCGGCAGGCGCAAACGGACGAGACCTCCACCTGCATGCAGAGCAAGGGCGTGGGCCGCCCGGTGAAGGCCTCGCGCAGCCACTGACGCAGTCCCGGCCCGGGCAGGGCCTTGGGGCTCAGGGGATCGGGCGTGCTCATGCGGCCTCCTCTCCGCCCAGCAGGCGGCGCAGGCGGGCAAACCAGCCGCCGCCCGAGGTGGTGGCGCGGGTGCTCCAGCCGGTCTCCAGACAGGGCAGCGCCGGACGGGCATGCCACTTGCGCTTGAAGAAACGGATGCCGGGATCGATGCCCAGCCCCAAACAGAAACGCATATGCCCGCGGGCCTCGGCCTCGCTGACCAGCCCGGCCAGCAGGGCGTCGGCGCAGCCGGGCACGGCCCCCTGCCGCCGGAAGGCGAACATATAGAAAGCCGTGGTCAGGGAGGCGTAATCGCCCACGGCAAAGGCCTGAAGGCTGTTGTCCTCCCGGTGGCGGGCGGCCCAGAGCTGCACGTCGGGATGGGAGCCCACATAGCTTTCCAGATGGCTGAAGATGTGCACCGTGCCGGGCTCGAAGGGCTTGCGGCGCAAAAAGTCCTGCACCAGCGCGGCGTGATCCGGCTGCCAGGCCTCGCGCACCACCTCCACCTCGCGCAGGGCGCGGCGCTCCATGTTGCGCAGCTTCTGCCACGGCAGGGAGCCGTCCTCGCGCAGCAGGGGCAGCTCAAGATCCCAGTAGGCATCCGGCGTGCCCGTGCCGGCATCCTGCGGGGCACGCGTGGGGCGCACCGGGGCCAGGACGGTGATCTGGCGCACCTCCGGCAGGGCAAGGGCCGCATCCACAGCGGCATCCACACGCAGCTGCACGCCCTCCGCCGTGGCGGCCTCGGCGCTCTGGCGCACGCTCACGGCCTCCAGACGGGCGGCGGCATCCGTGGCCTCCTTCACTCTGGCGGCGGCCGCTTCCAGATCCGGCCCTCCGGCAAAGGTCTCCAGCATGGCCGCGTCGTAGGCCACCAGCACCAGATGCCCTTCCAGCAGATAGGCGGGAAAACCGGCGCAGGCCAGCGGCCGGGAACCGGCCACGGCCGTCACATAGTGCAGCAGCTGCTCCGGGACCACGGCCTCGGCCGTGAAATGCTGCAATCCCTGTGAAAACATGATGGTCTCCTTGTGGCGGAGCGCCCGGGCCACGCCTGTCCCCAACGGGATACGGACCGGCGGGACGCCCCCGGCTGTCAGCGATCCCCGTCAGCGGGGATGCGGTAAAGATCGTCCTCGCCACGCAGGCGGGCGCGCATCCTGTGGATCCAGGTGGGCCGCACCTGCCGCACGGTGAAGCCGTCCTCGGTGAGCATACGGCGCAGGCGCAGCATGTGGGCCGCGCCCACGAAGACCGCGACTCCGCCCTTTTCGATGAAGGGCCGCATGCGCTCGCGGAAGCGCTGGTCACGGAAGTCGATGACCTGCTGCGTGCGCGTGGGGAATTCCGTGCTGGTGCCCATCATGGGTTCCAGCTCGCCACGCAAGTAGTGGTAGATATTGCGCCTCATGTAGGAGCGCCACTGGCCGCAGTGGCGGAAGAAATCCAGCACGCGCGGCACGGGCACCACTTCCAGGGAATGGAGCTGCTCTTCCATGGTCTCCATGCCCAGCACGGTCTTGCCCATGTCGCGGGCCAGATGCCAGGCCTCCAGATCCACGGAATCGCGCCAGCCCTGCCGCTCCAGAAAGGCCGTCCAGAGGGAGAAGAAGGCGTACCAGTGCCGGGTGGCATGCAGGCGCTCCCGCACGTCCGGCGCGTCCTCCCACTCCATGTTCAGAAAACGCGCCACCGGCCCGCGCACGCCGCAGACCACGCGCTCCAGCCGCCGGATCTCGGCCTCGGTCATCAGGCCGTCCAGCGGCACGGCCCCGGGATCGGGGGATTTGCCGCAGGCCTCCACCTGCGCCAGACTCTCGGCATCCAGCGGGCCTTCAAAGATGACGGTATCCACCTTGCGGAACAGGCGGCGGAACGAGTCGGCAAAGGAATAGCAGAAGAAATGCGCCGTGCCGCAGATCCAGGAGCGGCGGCCCTGCTTCTCCAGCTCCCAGAGCATGGCAAAGGGGCGCTGGTCGGGCAGCCTGTCCAGTATCTGGCGCTTGGAAAGACCCTCGTCGCTGCGCTCCACCAGGGCCTGCATGAGCTCGTCCAGCACCACTTTATGCACGTCCGCACGCGGTCGCTCCTGCCACTGGGCCATGACGTAGAAAAGCTGCGGCGCTCCGCCCCACTTGCGCTTGAAGCGGGTGATGCCCTCGTTGACGCCCAGGCCCAGCTGGACGAAATCACAGCCCGCCGCACGGGCCTTTTCCAGCATGACGGCAAAGAGCGCGTCCCCGGCGTGGGGCACGGGATGGCTGCGCGAGCGGGCGCCCACGATATAGCTGACGAAGGCGGGCGTGCTGTAATCCAGCACCAGACAGGCCACCAGCCGGTCGCCGTCCCAGGCGTTGAGCAGGCGCACATCGGCGCCTTCGGCGGCCAGCATCTGCGGCGTGCGGGCAAAGAGCTCGCGCACGTTGGCCCGCAGCACGGCCCGGCCCATGAACTCGGCCCACAGGCGGCGATGCTGCGGACCGAACTCGCGCGTCTCGTCGATGCGCAGGCGTTCCCGGGCCTTGCGCACGGGCGAACGCAGACGCGGCGGCACGGGCGCATCGGCCGGAAGCGTGTAGAACTCGTCCCGCTCCAGCACGTTGTCCGCCAGACGCGGCGGCAGGTCGGGCCCCACGGCAAAGCAGGCCGTGGCCCCGGTCTCGCGCAGGGCCCCGGACAAGGCGGCCTCGAAACGCTGGTGGCTGTACTCGCCGCCATCCCGCAAGGGGTAGGCGATGGCCATGAGCCAGTCTTCGGCGGCGTAAAAGACGAAGTTATCCACCGTCAGCACCCGGCCCCCGGAAACGGCCTGCATGAAGGGCGCGGAATGCTCGGGGACCACGGCGCGGGCAAGGATGTCGGTGACGGGATTCATGACGCGGCCTCACTGCTGGAGTGCGGAAAGGATGCTCTTCGCATCTTTTCGCAGGATAGCCGCTTTGACGGCGGGCCGCAATGTGGGGTGCAGGGGGCCTGGGGCTGCGCAAGCCCCGGCCCTTTGCCGCATCGCCGCGCTTGCCCAGCCCGTGATGCTGGGCAGCAGGCCCCAAAGGAACGCAGCCTGCCGTGTCCGCGCAGGCGCGCCTACCCCAGCGCCCGCACCAGGCAGACCAGGCCCGCCACGGCGATGACGCAGAGCAGCACCTTGCGGAAGGCCTGCTGGGAGATATGCTTGACCACGGGGAAGGCGATGCAGGTGCCCAGGATGACGCCGGGCGCGCCGTACATGGCGCAGGTGAGCACTGTGGGCGTATAGAAACCGGCCATGCCCTGCAGCACCAGGGTCACGGTGGCGCGCAGCACGAAGAAAACGCCCAGCGTGCCCAGCAGCACACGCGGTTCCCAGCCCATGCACAGGCCGTAGGCCCCCACGGGCGGGCCGTCGAAGGCGATGGCCGTGCCCAGCAGGCCGGAGCCGAAACCGGCCACAGCGCCCAGCGCCCGGGGATGGGCGATGGTACCGCGGGCGCGGAAGGTCTTCTGCCAGTAGACGTAATAGAGCAGGAGCAGGCCCACGGCGCCTTGCAGCACGGGGCCGGAACAGATCTGGAGGATGTAGAGCCCGGCAAAGGACCCGGGCACCGAGGCCAGCAGCATGGGCCACAGGGCGCTGACGCGGCAGAAGCGGAAATGCAGGCTGGCCAGACAGATGTCCATGACCATGTTGACGATGCAGGTCAGGGCGATGGCCTCGTGCACCGGCAGGAGCATGGCCAGGAAGGGAAAGGCCACCATGGCGCCGCCGATGCCGCTGACGCCGGAAACGAAACCGCCTGCGATCCAGGCGAGGAACACACAGATCTCAGTCATCCCGGGCATACGCCCCTCCTGCGGCCACGGGCCGCCCCCATCAGTGCATGAAAAATCGAAATATCTTCCCAGTCGCTCCGCCAGCGGCAGACGACGGCGGGATGACAGCGCACGGCGAGACGATCGCCCCATGCGGCAATAGCCGTTCCGCCAGGCGTGAGCCGGACGGCGTTTCCCGTCCATCTGCAGAAAGACGGGCTGTACCGCCGCTCCCTGCGTCGCATGCGGCTTCCCGCTCCACAGGGAGCGGCACGAGCCGTGCGACAGCCTTCCGCACCACACGGCATCGCTCCCCGCAAAGCCGGTCTTGCCTGCGGGCGCCTTCCGGGCCGCGTGGTCTCCCCTGCCGTCCCGCACGTATGCGGAACAGGTCGCCGCGCAGTCCATGCTTAGGGAGGTAACGGCCTTTTGGCAACAGGAAGAAGGAAAAAAGGCATAAAAAAAGGGAGCCTGTCCAAAATGGACAGGCTCCCGCGTATTCGCCCTGATGGCGGCAGTCGCCAGCGTCAGGACGGCGTCGTCGGACGGGGAAACCGGCGCTTACGGCAGCCCTTCGCGATGGCATTGCCAGGGCAGGAGGCTTTACCGTACTCGCCCGGGACATCCCCGGGAGATTAGGCCTGGTTGGCGGTCAGGACCACTTCCTTGTTCTCGCCGTAGCTCAGCGTGAAGGCCGTCCCGTACTTTTCCAGAAAATCCTTCTCCGCGGCGAAAGGAACGCCGTCGATGTCGATCTGCTCGTCTTCGTCCTCATCAAATTCGTCCATGCCCAGACCGAGCACGATCTTGGCATGTCAGCCACCGCCGACCTTGTATTCGCGCAGGCGCACACAAGTACCTTCATCCTCGTCTTCCAGCATGCCGCGGAGCTTTTCCAGCATGCTCTCGTCAACAGTAACAGTGAACATTGTTTTCTCCATCAAGGGTTATACGATGACAGGGACAAGACCGTGGCGGGCAAAGCGCTCTTCCGCGGCCTTGAGACCTTCAGGGGTGTATTGCTGCACATCGGGGTAAGGCTTGCCCAGAGCGGCGTACTTGCTCTTGCCGAAGGCATGGCAGAGCATGATCTCCACCTGCTTGCGGCCGAAGCGCCCCAAAAAGGCCGCCATGGCCGCCATCCTGGCCCGCATCATCCTGGGCGAACGCCCTGCCCGCATCTGGTACCCGGCCACGGGCCTGGCCCTGGCCGGGCTCGTGCTGCTCAATCTGGGCAGCAGCCAGGACACCAGCACAGCCGCCCTGCTCCTGCCCCTGCTGGCGGGGGCCTGCTACGGCGCCTACTTCGTCTTCAGCAAGCCTCTGGGCCGGACCCACGCGCCGGAGCACATCATGCTCCTGCTCTGCGCGGGCAGCGGGCTCCTGCTGCTGCCCGTCCATTTCTGCACGCCGCCGCTCTGGCTGCTGCACCCCCAGGGGATGGGGATGGCCCTGTATCTGGGCGTCGTGACCGCCGCCCTGGCCTTCAGCCTTACCCTGGCCGGGCTGCGCCGCACCCCCACGGCCATGGCCGCCACGCTGGCCCTGGTGGAGCCGCTGGGCGCCGCCTGCTGGGGCATCTTTTTGCTGCATGAGCCTGTCGACGGGCAGGAGCTGGCAGGTATGGGACTGCTTTTCGGCGGTGTGGCCCTGCTGGCCCTGGGCAAGAAAACGGAGAACACGCCCCCGACGGAGGAACATGCCTCCTCCCGGCCCCTGAGCGGGGAAGGTGCCCCCCAGCACTGATAGACAGGCAAGATCCCGGAGACTGTCGGCTGCAGACGACAGCTCCCAAGGGGCCGGGAAGGATGTTCTCCGTGTCCTCCCGGGCCCTTGTTTTTTACCGGCCTCCGTACCGGCCGCCTGGCTCCGAAACACCAACGGGCCGCCCCTTTCGGGACGGCCCGTTTCGTTATCCGCGGGACACAGCGGCCCCACAGACGCAAAAAGCCCCTGACGCTCTCGCATCAGGGGCTTGCATGCAATGGTGGGTCGTGCGGGGGTCGAACCTGCGACTCTCTGCTTAAAAGGCAGATACTCTACCTACTGAGTTAACGACCCGTTGAGACGTTTCAGATATACAAATCCCCACATGAAGTCAAGGATTATTTTCCACAAATCCGTTTTTCCGGCCGTTCCATGCCGCAACGGCATGGCTTTGTCCCCCCTCATCGCGCGGGGCACCGCCACGGCCGGACACCCTAACGTCTTTCGCCGGGACTAGGCGTTCTTCTTTTCCTGCTTGGCCCAGGAATCGCGCAGGCCCACGGTGCGGTTGAAGACCGGGCGCTCGTCGGTGCTGTCCTTGTCCTTGCAGAAGTAGCCCACACGCTCGAACTGCACCTTGGCGTCCACTTCCTTGGCGGCCAGGGCCGGTTCCAGCATGGCGGTCACTTCGCGCAGGGAGTCGGGATTGATGGCATCCAGGAAGGTCTGGCCTTCGGGCATGGCATTGGGGTTCTCGGCCGAGAACAGATGCTCGTACAGGCGCACGGTGGCGGGCACGGCATGGCGCGCGGAGACCCAGTGGATGGTGCCCTTGACCTTGCGGCCGTCGGGGCTCTGGCCGCCGCGGCTCTCGGGATCGTAGGTGCAGCGCAGTTCCACCAGATTGCCGGCATCGTCGTACACGGCTTCGCGGCAGGTGATGAAATAGGCGTAACGCAGACGCACTTCCGCGCCGGGCGCCAGGCGGTGATACTTCTTGGGCGGATCCTGACGGAAGTCGTCGCGTTCGATCCACAGTTCACGCGAGAAGGGCACGGTGCGGCTGCCGTAGGCGGCATCTTCGGGATGCCAGGGCATCTCGAATTCTTCCACCTGGTCTTCGGGATAATTCTCGATGACCACCTTCACGGGATCCAGCACGGCCATGGCGCGCGGGGTGTGGGCGTTGAGGTATTCGCGGATGCAGAATTCCAGCACGGCGTAATCCACCATGGAGTCGGAGCGGGCGATACCGATGCGGCTGCAGAACTCGCGAAGGGCCTCCGGCGGCACGCCGCGGCGGCGCAGGCCGCTCAGGGTGGGCATGCGCGGGTCGTCCCAGCCCTTGACGTAGCCTTCCTTCACCAGCTGGATGAGCTTGCGCTTGGACAGCACCGTGTGGGTGAGGTTGAGGCGCGCGAATTCGATCTGCTGGGGATGGTACACTTCCAGGGCGTCCAGCACCCAGTCATAGAGTTCGCGGTTGTTCTCGAACTCCAGCGTGCAGATGGAGTGGGTGATACCTTCCAGCGAGTCCGACAGGCAGTGGGTGAAGTCGTACATGGGATAGATGCACCACTTGTTGCCCGTGCGGTGATGTTCGGCATGGCGGATGCGGTACAGGGTGGGGTCGCGCATGACCAGATTGGGCGAGGCCATGTCGATCTTGGCGCGCAGCACATGCTCGCCGTCGGCGAATTCCCCGGCGCGCATGCGGCGGAACAGGTCCAGGTTCTCTTCCACGCTGCGGTCGCGGCAGGGGCTCTCCTTGCCGGGACGGGTCAGGGTGCCGCGGTACTCGCGGATCTCGTCGGCGCTCAGGTCGTCCACATAGGCCTTGCCCTTGAGGATGAGCTGCTCGGCGTATTCGTAGAGCTTGTCGAAATAGTTGGACGCGTAGAATTCGCGGTCGTCCCATTCACCGCCCAGCCACTTCACGTCCTCGCGGATGGAATCCACGTATTCGGTGTCTTCCTTGACGGGGTTGGTGTCGTCGAAGCGCAGGTTGCACATGCCGCCGAACTCGCGCGCCACGCCGAAGTTCAGGCAGATGGACTTGGCATGGCCCAGATGCAGGTAGCCGTTGGGTTCCGGAGGAAAGCGCGTGTGCACCTGACCCCCGAAACGACCCGACGCGTTGTCGTCCATGATGCGGGCGCGGATGAAGTCCACACCGGCTTTGGGATTGTCGTTGCTTTCCGCGGCAGCGGCCACGGTCTCGGCCTTGTTTTCGCTCATGGCGTTGTTCCTCCGTAAGATATTGAACGCAGCAGGATACGCCAAGCCGGTACGGGGGTCAACGCCGCCAGCCGGGCCTTCCCGGCAAAGACGAAGATTTTTTTGTGCCTTTGCCGGATTTTCCCTTGACAAGTAGGCCCTTCCCGACTAATGTACAGCCTCACGCGGGAATGACGATGTCTTCCCTGAGCGGAGAGGTGTCCGAGTCGGCCGAAGGAGCTCGCCTGCTAAGCGAGTATACGGGCTTAAACCTGTATCGAGGGTTCAAATCCCTCCCTCTCCGCCACTAAGGCAGCAAAGCCGGTAGGTTACAGCACGTAGCTTACCGGCTTTTTTCGTGCCTGAAAAATAGCCTCCCCGGCAAAGATGTATACCAAGGAGTATACTGACGTGCCGAAACAGCCGTTTCCAGGGGGGCACGTAAACAGGCTGCCCAGCCTTGCTTATGGCGGCCTTTTTGAGCGTGGGAAACGCTTCGGCTGGTGGTACGGTGTGCGAAGCCGACAAAAAAGGCCGGAGATCGTCTCCCTTGCCCTCAAAACTACTCGTCTTTTTTGTAGCACCTCGGCCTCGTTATATAAAAAATTAATCAAATCCTCTTTGTTTTAAAATTTTTTTTGCCTCATTTATATCAATTTTAGCATTATATCCATGTTTTTCTAGTAAATGTAATAGATTGCTGCCAGACATTAATAAAATTGGTTTATTTTTACTAAATTCATATGCATCAGAGCCAAAATTTGACGTCGTAACCAAAATCCCCTTATTCGCGCCTTCATTAAGGATGGTTCCATATAAATCTCGTACAGCAGATACGCCTACCATATTTGTATATCGTTTTGCTTGTACAATAATTTTCCCACCACGAATAGGATCAGGATCAAAAATTACAGCATCAACGCCACCATCGCGGCTTGCTTGTGTAATTTTTACTTCACAACCAGTATTTGAAAATTCCTTCTCAAATATATCACGGATCAAATTCTCAAAATCCTGCCAATGCATACTAGCTAAATTCGTATCATTTGTAAGAGATGCAGCTACATTATAGCCATTAATAAATCTTTTATCATCCCTTTGAAAAGAAATAATTGGTGATACAGGGATAATCTCTTTGAAACTGCTTCCAGATATCCCTTTAAGTGCTTGAAAACATTTTTTAGAATCAACTTCGGCAAAGTTTATATCTTGAATCATGCTAGGGGTCGCAGAAATAGATGCTACATAGCATTCTGATTTTTTGCCATTTGCTTTATTTACAAATATATTTTTTATATTGACGCATACTATACGAATTCTATTTAGTTTGTCTGCAGAATTTGAATATAAAAGAACTGCTAATATAAATTGATATATAAATGTATCATATAATTTTATATGTTTTGAGTCAGAAATCTTTTTATATGCGACTACTCCTTTTGTTTTTAAATAACCCTTTAAATCTATTATATCTGGAAAATCATTATATTCCGGAAGCAGGCAATCAATACATAAAATTCCATTATCATATTTTGCGTCAATAGCAATCTTTGTTAGGCATGGATAGGGAACTGGAAAAAAATCGAATATAAAATTGAAATATTCTTCACAGTCATCATTTCTATATCTATCAAATATTTTTAAAATACGCTTCTGTTGATCCTCAATACACTTTATGCTATTTTTTATATTTTTATCAATATTAATTATAGTAAGTTTTTTCCTGCGAATATTAGCAGCAACATCAAAAACATTGTCAATTGTGTATACAAAGTCCTTTTTATATACCAATGAACAAGCATAATATTTTAGATATAACTTTGGATCTGCGATATCGATATCCTTTAAGAATAGACTTAATTCGTGTAAAAACAATAAATATGACTCTTGCAATTTTAATAATACAAATTTAATACCATCTATGCTATCTTCACGATTTCCATGATTATTTCTTAAACACTCCTCGTAGTTACTTATTATTTGTTTAACTAGTTTAGAAAAATATAAAATGACATCCTCATTTGAGGTAATATTACATCTACAAAGTGACATATAGTATTTGTTAAATATAAAATAATTTCTATATTTTAAATCGACATCTAATGTTATGGTATTTTTTATTGCGTTTTTATTGATACCAAATAAAGATAATTTTTCTTTTATATGGAAGTCATTATATATTGCCTTTACATTCATTTTCTCCACACTACATTCGAGTAATATATTTTTTATTACACTAATACTGATTGTGTGTATATATTCTTCTTTTTTAAATCTATGTTTAACAATTGATAATACATAATTAGAAAAAATTAATGCATTTTCATCATATTTATTATATACAATAAAAGGCAAATATTCACAAATATATTTTTTGACTCTATTTTTCAAATTTTTAATAGATAGCTTTTTATCTATATCAGTTTTTTTCTGTAGGATAATATTAAATGTATAAATTAAAATACAGCGTTTATCCCGCAGCTCTCTTTTGTAAACAACCTCTTCTTTTGTTTTCTTAAATTTCTTTATTACCTTGTCCATAATCATGCTTG
>ENA-ORVG01003622-ORVG01003622.1-human-gut-metagenome-genome-assembly--contig:-NODE-3622-length-11826-cov-4.033047_pt1 | contig 11826 bp, 6 predicted proteins | sample MGYA00242091_ERZ509233 | MGnify/ENA primary metagenome ERZ509233 (study PRJEB26280, sample SAMEA2338840) | human gut metagenome | biome: human gut; feature: human-associated habitat; material: faeces... | reverse complement strand
TCAATATACCGTTACTTCGGCAGAGTCCGAAAGCTCATTGATGCGCTCCGCCAGCGCGGTCTGGCACATCTCCTGATACAGCGTGTACGACAGCGCGTCGTGAATCGCATCCGTCATCTCAATCGCGCCGCTTTTGGAATCGCACAGGTAGTACAGAATGTGCACCCCCGCGTCGCTGACAATCGGGTCGCTCCAGCAGCCGGGCTGCGCCATGCGCTCACTGAACGCCGCCGATACAAATCTTTCGTCCCATACGATCGAATCCCGGTGCACCTGATACCCAACGGTCAGGAAATCCGCATCTTCAAACGCCGCGTCGGTGTTGTACTCTGCCATCAGCGTCTGGAAGGATTCGCCCGCATTGAGCCGCTCGCCAATGGCATCCAGCGTCGCCTGAACGCTTTCAAGCCGCGCTTCATCCGTGTCGCCCTCAGCGGGCAGGAGAATTTCCAGAATGCTGCGGTAGCCCTCCGGCTTGTACCACACTTCTTCACCGGAATACAGCGCCGTCTCGAATGCCGCGGCGTCGCCCTCGAAGCGCTCCTTGCTTGCCGCCACGTTCGTCTCGTAAGCGGACTGAATCGCGTCTTCCGTTACCGGGTTGTCGCCCAGCAGTGCCGCGTAGTAGTTCACCGTCGCGCACTGCTTGCGGTAGACGGCGATGTAATCCTCCGCCGTCACGCCAAGCGCCTTGGCGTAGCTCAGGGCGAAGGAAGACATATCCTCTTCGTCGCTGTAACCGAGTTCAGCGCGCAGGGTCTCACCGACGTTTGTCAGTGCCGTCTCATAGGCGGTCTGTCCCTGCGCTTGAATCCAGTTTTCCGTCTCTTCGTCGAAGTCATAGCAGCCCTTGGCGCGCATGTCCTGCTCGATGAGCATGTCCTGAATCGCGGTGGTCAGCGCAAGGTCTTCGATGTAGGCGGCTTGCGCGTCATACGCGCCGGAAAGCAGCTGCTGGTACTGCGTCAGGTAGGTGACATAGGCACTGTAGCGCAGCTCCTCGCCGTTGACAGTCGCCATCAGCTTATCATCGGTGCTTTCTGCCAATGCGCAGGAAAACAGCAGAAGCAGGGACAGCAGCAGGGCAGTTAAACGATGGATTCTCATGATAAAAACCTCCAATCAAGAAATGCGCCGGAGATGAACAACCGGGAGAGCCGGTTCGCGCGTTCATCTCTGGCGCAAAGGGGGGATGCGGAGGTCTGGCGGGTTGAAATCCGTCAGACCTCCGCAAATGACTCTTAGTAGCTCAGACCGAAGCCGGAGACGTAGGAGTTGCCGTCGGCATCCTTGTAGATGTAGCTGCCGGACGGAGACTGCGCCAGCACTTCAGGAGCAATGTACTGATCCTTGTCGTAGCCGGGCACGTCATTCGGGGAAGCGCATTCTTCGTAGAGCAGGTTGCCATCCGCGTCGCGGACTTCCGTCAGGGCGATAACAGCCTCGCAGGAAGGCATGGTCACAGACAGCTTGCCGGTCGGGTTGTAATTGCCGACGATGACGTCCACCTGCGCACTGTACGCGTTGGACAGGGAAGCCGCGGAGGTGGTGTACTGCGCCAGCAGCGCGTCGCAGTAGGGCTCCAGGTTGTCCAGAATCCACGGAGAGGTGCAGACGATGGTCGCGATGACCTTGCCGCCCTTTTCGTGCATCTTGTTCGCAGCCTTCTGCAGCTTCTTGATGCCTTCAACAGTGGTCACGTCAACCATTTCGCCAGTCTTAGCCTGACCGCCAGCGCCGAACATAGCCGTCATGGCCGCGTCTGCACCGCCGCCCAGCTGACGCTGAGCCACTTCAAAGCCGTCCACCAGGCTCAGAACGCCTTCGGTTTCGGAAGCGCCCGCCGTGATGGTCGCCTTGGGCTGCACATAGAAGTACACAACATCGGCATCATCCATATCCTCGCAGACGGTGAAGCCCTGCTGCACGAACAGCTCGGCCAGCGCCTTGAGGGTCGCTTCGTTTTCACCAGTGACGGTGTAGGAGGCGATGTAAACCTTGGTGCCCGCGTCCTTGCTCAGCGGCAGCGTGTTCTCATGGTTCTTCATGAGGACGGTCGCCTTCAGGTGGAGGGAATACGCCTGGTCATGCGCGGTTTCCATGTTGGTGGCGCGCACAACGTCAGCCTGTTCGTAGTCCAGGTAGGGGTTCTCGAAACGACCCTGCTTGAACAGCGCGGTCGCACGATTGATGTTGGCGCGGTCGAGGTCAGCCTTGTCCAGCAGGCCGAATTCAACAGCGGAAACAATGTATTCCGGAGCCAGCTCAGCGCCGATGGCGTCGGTGCCGGCCTTGATCAGCAGCGCGAAACGCTGGATGCTGGTCAGGGATTCCACGCCGTAGGTCTGGGTCAGGGTGATGCCGGAGTCGGAGTTCACGAAGCCCTTGAAGCCCATGATGTCACGCAGCAGGGTGGTGATGATTTCGGAGTTGTAAGCAGAAGCAAGCTGCTTGACGTCGATTTCATGGCCACGGTAGGTCTGCGGGACAGAGCGGACATCCGCCGCGTCGCGGGAGTAGCAGGGCATGATTGCGCCCACGCCTGCGTCAACAGCAGCCTGGAAGCCGACCAGCTGGTACTTTTCCAGAGAACCGGCAGTCGGGTACAGACGCCACTGACCCTGAGAGGTGTGAGACTCAAAGCCGTTTTCGGCAGCGCCGTCACCGGGGAAGTGCTTCGCAGACAGCACGACGGACTTCTCGTTCACGCCGTCCTTGCCATACTGATAGCCGTCCACCAGCGCGGTGATGATGCCGGCGGTGACGTCGGGACGCTCGCCGTAAGTGCCGCTGTTCCGAGGCCAGCGGGGATCGGTCACCAGGTCGATCTGCGGGCCATACATGAAGATGATGCCCTGCGAACGCCACATCTGGCGGTCAACCTCGGCATAATCCTTGATGGCGTCGTAGTTGCCGTCGCCCAGCACCGCTGCCGCCATGCCCAGAGAATCCGGGAAGCCGGCGGGAATCGGGTTGGAGATCAGCGTCACCGGGATTGCAGGCGTACCCGCCTTGGCGGAATCCCATTCAGCAAACGCAGTGGTTACGTTGTTGTACAGCGCAACAACAGAAGCGTCGTAGTTCAGACCGCCGCGGTACACGCCCGCGCGAATCTTGCCAATGGACATCACCTGATCGTCCAGGCTGGCGAACGAAGAGGAAGCCGAATTCAACATAATCAGGCTCTTCGTGGTTTCGCCTTCGGGGATGACGGTCATAACCTTGGCGGGATTGATGGTGCCGTCTTCATTCTTGACATCCGCAAGCGTCTTGGAACCGGGCATAACCATCAGGGCGTTCAGGACGAAACCAGCCTGTTCGGTCAGCGTCATCTTCGTGACCATGTCCGCGGCGCGTTCTTCCGCCGGCAGACGCCAGTCTTCGAACGCGTCCAGCTCGTGGTCGTTGTCAGAATCCTTGAAGTACAGACCATCCTGCTGGATGACACCGACGGTCGTCACGCCGATGGTCGGGCCATTCTCGTTCTGATAGAACACAGGCTCAAGGTAGGTCTTGGTGGGGTTAACTTCTTCCGCGTTGTAGGGAGCAGGAATGTAGGTTGCTTTGGTCGCCGTTTCCGCCATTGCGGGAATCGCAGTCAGCAGCATCGACGCTGCAACCGCCAAGCTCAGAATCCGTTTCATGCTGAGGGTTCTCCTTTTCCGTTTTCTCTTCCTCATGCTGCGCGAAACATGAGGTGCTGGTAATATAATAGCATAAAAATCGCCAGATTGGAAGGGGCTTGTCTTGAATGCCTGTACCCCCGTCGCAACCGTGTGGACGTTCCGTTCACGACGAAAATATGTCGCGAACGGCAACTTTTTGCCCTATTTGGGAGGGAAATGGGGGAAAAGTGCAAAATCACGAATGGAATATACTGGAACTGATGGCAGGTTGTGAAATGCGCCGTATCTCCTTTCCGGCAAGTTTGCGGGCGCAATTCAGCCTGCAAAAAAATCAGCACCGAGAAAAAATCCTCAATGCTGATGGGCAGCGCACTAATGTGCAGCGTGCTGGAAAGAGCGGGTTGATGGCGCAAAGGATGGGCATTTCGTCTTACTGGTTCTGCGTGCTAACGCGGGAAGCGCCGCATCCCGCCGGCGGGTGCAGAACTACCGTCAGCTTAAAAATGCCATTTTCCGCAACCACTGTCGCTATGCCGTTATACTTTTCAGCAATTGCCTGAATTGACCGCAAGCCAAACCCATGTCCCGTGCCGGCCTTTGTCGTCACCGGCATATCATCCACCATGTTCAGCGGCGCTTCATAGCTATTCTCCACATGCAGCACCACCATGCCGTTCATGGCGTTTGCCTTGAGCGAAATCACCCGCTTCTCATGGTCGGTCACCTTGTTGCAGCCCTCCAAGGCGTTGTCCAGCGCATTGCCGAAGAGCGAAAACAGCTCCATTTCCGACATGAAGCCGAAAATCGACCCGTCAATCAGGTACGAGAACTTTACCCCGCACGTTGAGCAGAGGATGTTCTTCTCCGTCAGCACAATGTTGATGGTTTCGTTGCCGCACTCGACAACCGTGCCATACTCGATGATGGAGTCCTCCAAGCGGTCAATGTACTTGTCGAAACTCTCCTTGCCCGCTTTCGAGCGGATGGTGGCGATTTGGTGCTTCAGGTCGTGGCACTTGATTTGCAGGGACGTGATACCGTCGCGGCTCATCTGGTAATACTGCATCTTGTTGGCAATGAACTTCTGCATTTCCTCGTTGTCCTGCCGATAGCGGGCAAGGTCGGCAATGGTGATCAGGATGATGTAGTTTGTTGCAGTATAGAGCAGGGCGCAGAGATAGAACATGAAAGACGAATCCGGCGCCGAGGTGAACACATGCCCGCAATATTCCAGCACTATTTGAAAAAGCAGGAAAACGGCGACCGAAGCCCGGACAATGCGGGAAGCCTCATTGAGCGGCGGATTGCTGTGAATCAGCCGCTTATAGAGCAAAGAAGCGGCTGCGCACACGGCGATATACACCAGATACGACACAAGGGCGCCGGAAACACTGTAACGTGACCAGACCGACGCGATACCCGTCATCCCAAATGCCGCTGCGAAAACCTTGAATGTGTTCCATGCGAGCTTGAAAATCGTCAGCGCAAGCAGTCCCATGTAGCACGATTCGGAGAGGGTTGTGTGGTAACAGATGGTATACGCGCCCCAATAGAGCAGACTCATGACCAACAGGTGCAGGCTGTACCCGATGCCCTGCGCGACGGTTGTTGTCAGGCAGAGGTCAATCCAGTAGCGCGTCAACCAGCTGACGGCGCACAGCGCGATGAAACTGACAAGGATGCGCAGGGGGAAATAGGGCTTCTTATGCCCGTTTCCCATCGTCATCAGCAGCAGAAAAAACACCAGCGCCGTGGAGACGCGGTGGTCAATCGTCGAAATCCACCATGAGTCATGCAGCATGTTCATAGGTTTTCCTCCAGAAAGTTCGAGAAATGCTGCAAAATCTCTTTGCGGTGCGATTTGGAAATGGAAATCTGCGTGCCATCGACAACGAGAAAATCATTGTTGATATTTGACACATAGCGCAGGTTGACGACATACGAGCGGTTGCACATGATGAACCGCTTCGGGTCGAGCCGCTTCATCACGTCGGAGAGCCGCCCGCGGATGTCGTAATTCCCCTTGGTGGTGTGATAAACCAAATTGTGGTCAAACACTTCGACATAGATAATATCGTTGGTAGATAAGCTGACAATACCGTCGGAAGTCTTGAGCGCGAATGCCGCGTTCGATACGCCTTCCAGCCGCTTCATTGCTTTATCCAGCACATAATTGATGGAGCCTTGGTCAGCCGGCTTGACGATGAAATCCAGCGCATCCACCTCGTAGCCCTTGATGGCAAGCTGCGCCATATGGGTGACGAAAATCAGCACGGAATCGGTGTTGATTTTGCGCATGATGCGCGCCACTTCCAGCCCGTCCAGCTTATCCATGCGGATATCCATAAACACGATGTCGTGGTTCTCGGTGCTGCGGATGAAATCCAGCGCGCCGTTGAAGACGTGAATCATATACGCCTGACGGTTCTGCTGGAAGTAGGTATCGACAAGCGCCTTAAGCGCGCTGGAATCGCTGCGTTCATCATCGACGATGGCAATTAGGAGCATTCGTCTCGCCTCCCCCTTGCGTGAAATATTCTGAAGCCATTATAGCATGGTTTCGGGGTTTGGACAAGTCGGAATATGCGGAAATTACTGCTTTTCCGCTGATTTGCAGGGGTTTCACCTCTGCGCAGCAAAAAGGGCACACAGCTTTTCGCCATGTGCCCCGAAAATCCTCAGGAAATTCCCGAAGAAGAAATCGAATTACTTCTTCGCGCCCTTCTTCTTGCCATCCAGCACGACCAGCACAAACGCCACCGCCGTCAGCGCGCCCAGTGCCCACTGCGCAATGTTCAGCGTCAGCTGCCACCACGTCGCTTCGCGTACCACGCGCGTGTACTGGCTGATGCCGTCCATGCCGCGCGAGTTCACAACCGTGTTCAGCACACGCTTTGCGGACGTGCGCAGCGCCTGCGCCACCATCGGGTTCGCCTTCGCGCCGTCAGGGCCGTAGTCCTTCAATTCGCTGATGTCTTCGCCCACGAAGTTGTCCGGCAGGTCGTTGCCCGCGACAATCTCGTTCACCTTCACCATGTAGGTGCCGTCGTACATGTCCGTGACCGCAAAGCCGCTCATGCCCGCTTCGCCGCGCAGCCAGTCCGTCAGCAGTTCGGTGTACGCGCCTGCCCAGATGGCGCCCAGACGGTTGAACGCCGTCATCACGCACTGTGCGTCCGCCTGAATAATCGGCAGCTCGAATGCGCGCAGGTAGATTTCGCGCAGCGCCTGCTCGTTGCACCAAGTGCCGATGCCCGCGCGGTTGTTCTCCTGATCGTTCAGGACGAAGTGCTTGTTGTAGACGTACACGCCCTTGCTCTGGATGCCCACGGTCTCCCGTGCGTCAATCAGACCCGTCAGGATGCCGTCCTCGGAGTAATACTCAAACACGCGGCCAGAATAGGGGGAGCGGTGGATGTTCAGACCCGTGCCGTACAGACCAGCGTAGCCTGCCCACATGGCGTCCTCGCCGATCAGTTCGCCGACTTCCTGCACCAGCTGGCTGTTCATCGTCGCGGCGATGATGCCGTTGCAGGGGTAGCAGGTACCCTTCATGTTCTTGTCGGGGTCGTTCGTCTGCACCGCGTAGCCGTTCGAACCGACGGAGTACTTCTGCGTCACGCCGGACGGCCCGTTGTGGTCAACCGTCTCCGGCTTGCCGATTTCGTTGATAGCAATCGTCATGCGCAGACCGTTGGCGCAGATTTTCGCCAGCTGGTCGAACGTCAGCTGATCCATGAAGGTTTCCCACTGCGGATCATCCGCGTCGACGCCGCGCATGTTGATGAGCTGCAGATCCGCCTGCTTGCCGAACACCGGCCATTCGTAGCCGTCAGCGGAAGGAAGGTCGCTGTCGGTCAGCACCGTGTCGTCGAAGAGCTGCTGGGTCATCGCCAGTTTCACCGCGCCGGGCGTCACCGTGCCTTCCCAGTTGCTGCGGGAGTAGTAGGTCACTGTGTTGTCGCCGCTGCCCTCGTAGCGGTTCACGTCCGCCGCTGCGAACAGGGAGGTGACGTCATTGCCCGTGCCATACGCCTTGGCGTAGGTCGTCGCGTCGAAGGAGTAGGTCGCCGTGTAAACCATCGAAGCGTCGCCGTCTGCGGTCATGCCGTCGGCGGTCGTCTTGCCCTTCACGGTCAGGATGTTGTTTGCCGCCGCGTGCGCGTCATCGGCAATCGTCAGGTAATGCGCGCCTTCTTCCAGAATATACACGCCCGTGTTGTAAGCGTCGTAGCTGGTCAGGAAGTATTCCGGCACGGAGACGGTCACCGTCTCGCTCTCGCCCGGCTGGAGCAGCTTCGTCTTCGAGAAGCCCACAAACTCCACCGCCGGCTTTTCAATGTGATTCTGCACGTCGTAGTCGGTATAGGGCTTTTGCGCGTAGACCTGCACCGCCTTCTTGCCTGCCTTGTCGCCCGTGTTGGTAACGGTGACAGTCAGCTGATACTCGGTCTTCAGCCCTTCGCCGACCTTCTGCACCTGCATATCGGAGAAAGCGAAGTTCGTGTAGCTCAGCCCGTAGCCGAAGGGGTACGCGACGACGTTATTGTACTGGAAATTGCCCGCGTTCGGCGTGCCCAGCACAACGTCTTCATAGCGCGTTTCCGTGTACTTGTAGCCCAGATACACGCCTTCCTGATAGACCACATAGTGGTTGTAGCTGTTGGCGTTGGCGGGATAGGTGTAGTTCTCCTGACCCTCATAGGTGTAGACACCGAAGTTGTTCTGCACCGGGTCAAGCTGATTGTCCTTCCACCAAGTGTCCGGCAGCGAGCCTGACGGGTTCACCGCGCCGGAAAGCACGTCGCCCAAGGCGTACAGACCCGTCTGACCGACCGAGCCGACCCACAGCACCGCGTCCACGCCGTAATCCTCTTCATCCGCGAACGCCATCGAAACCGGGTTCGCGCTGTTGACGATGACGGTGATGGAGCGGATATTGCCGTCGTCCTTCATGCCCTTCAGACCTTCCAGAACGCTCAGCTCGTCCTCGTTGAGGTGCAGGTAGTCGCCGCTCTCATCGAACGTGTCCTCGATGCCGGCGCCGACGTCGTTGCCTTCGCCGCCCACGCGGCCGATGACGTACACCACGTCTTCACCCTGCCCCAGGGTATCGTCATGGTTCTTTTTGACCTGCTTCCACTTGACTTCGCCGATTTCGTGGCCGTTGCGCTTCTTTTCCTCGCTCACATACCAGTTCAGCAGGGGTTTGTCCACCACGTCGAAGCCCGCGCCGGTCAGCACATCGAGGTAGTTCGGGGCGCCGTCCGCGTCCACCGCGCCGGAGCCCGTACCACCGTAGACGGGATCCATCGCCGTCACGCCGACGAGGGAGACCTTTGCGCCCGCGGCAAGCGGCAGGACGCTGTTCTCATTCTTCATCAGCACAATGCCTTCGCCCTCGACCTCGCGAACCTTCGCGTTGCCGGCGGCTTTCAGTTCGGCCAGCGTGCTGTACTTGCTGTCATAGTAGCGGACGTAGCCCTCTTCGGTCACGCCATCCGGGAGCTTGGTAACGATTTTGGTGCTGCTCGTGCCGAGGAAGGAGTTGAGCTGCACTTCGCACTCGTTGGCGATGATACTGCCCGTGACAACCAGCGCCGTCAGGCACGCCGTGACATTCAGGAACACTTTTTTCAGCGTCCGATGCTTGGAGGTAGATTTCATAAGAATCGGGTTCTCCTTTCAAATGACGTTTATTCTGACACACGAAAAAACGCCCTGTGAGTGAATGTCAAATCACAGCGCCAATGCGGTGGCGGAGACTCTTGCGCCGGGGAAACATCGGGGGAATCAATGCGCGTAGTTGACCGCCCTGTGTCCACCCGGCCACATTCTATCCTTATTCTATATCAAAACGGCACAAAAGTGAAGAACGTTTGTCGCACAAAGGAACACAAGCGTCGCAAGAACAAAAGATGCCCAAATACGGCAGATTTTATGCCGTGAACGGAATGCAATTGACGTGAATTGACGTGAATGTGACGCGAGAGAGCGTTTTTTTGTCTTTTCCCAATTCGCGCGGCGCGGAAACGATTTGCAACGATGGTCAAAATATGACATAATATTTCTATCCCAACGTGTGCCGTTCAGAGGCTGATGAGGAAATGCGGTTCCTCCCAGCGGAGGCGGCAAAGGTTCGTTTGGCTGCGCGGTGATGCAACAATCCCTATGCGAATAGGGCAATGGCTGCACCGTTTCTTTGCGGTGCAAAAAAAATCAGGAAATCCCTTTGACAGGGCAGAAACCGGGCGAAGGCAGAAGTCGGCGTGTTCCCGGTTGATGAAAGGAGTTCATTTTCCATGAGCAATTCTACCAAGAAGGGCTTTGGCGTTTATGCGACGCTCGTCTCCGCGGTGCTGGCGATTGCGGCGGCGGTCATCTATCAGGTGATTGGCGGCAAGTTCGGCGCGACGCAGCGCGTGTGCTATGACCAGTGGGTTGTGCTGCTGCTTATCGGCGGCGGCGTGGTGTCCGGCGCGCTGGTGGGGCTGAAGAAGTACGGCGTGGCGAGCGCGATTGCCGCGTTTGCGCCGTTTGCCGCCATCTGCTTCTTTGCGCACAAGTGCTACTGGTATGTTACCGACGTGTTTGTGGCGATTGACGAAAAGGGCTTTGACCCGAATTTCCTCTGGTTTGCCGGACTGGCGCTGGGCGCGTTCATCATCGGCGAAATCGCTGTGTACACTCGCAAAGAGAAGGCTGCGTAATCCTTCGCTCCACCCGCATGGGCGGAGCCTTTTGCGTCTTTTTTGATTCTCCCAAGGAGGTTCCGACATGCGACACATCATTGAACTCAAGGACGGCTGGCAGTTCACGAATCTGGACGGTCAGACGAGCGAAGTCTCCATTCCGCACACATGGAACGCCATCGACGGGCAGGACGGCGGCAATGACTACTACCGCGGCACCTGCTGCTACACCACCGTGCTGCCTGACATCGTCCTGCCGGAAAACGGACGCGCCGTTTTGCAGTTTGACGCCGTTGCCATGACCGCCGAGGTCTATCTGAACGAGCAAAAGCTCGCTGAGCATAAGGGCGGCTATTCTGCATTTTGCGTGGACATTACCGATGCGCTGCGCAACGGCAGCAACCTGCTGCGCGTGAATGTGGACAACAGCGACAATGATACCGTCTACCCGCAGAAGGCCGATTTCACCTTCTACGGCGGCATTTACCGCGATGTAACGCTGCATGTTGTGCCCGCTGCTCATTTTGCCCTTGCTGAAAACGGCGCGGTGCCTGTCAGGGTCACGCCGATTGTCACAGACCTCGACGCCCGCCGCTGTGAAGTGACGGTGGAGGCCGCTGTGGTGGGTGCCGAAAGTGTCACCTTCACACTGGATGGCCAGCAGACGAGCGTTGCCGTCAAGGACGGCACCGCCAGAGCTGTGTTCACGCTGGAGCATGCCCGCCTGTGGGACGGTCTTGATGACCCGTATCTCTACACCGTGACTGCGCGGCTGGTCAATGGCGAGACCGAGACCGCCCGCTTCGGCTGCCGCAAGTTTGAAATTGACCCGCAGAAGGGCTTTATCCTGAACGGGCGTCCCTATCCCCTGCGTGGTGTTTCCCGCCATCAGGACCGCAAGGGCGCGGGTGTGGCCATCACCAAAGAGATGATGGAGGAGGATATGGCGCTGATCCTTGAAATGGGCGCCAACACCATCCGCCTTGCCCACTACCAGCACGCGCAGGCGTTCTATGATCTGTGCGACGAAAAGGGTGTCGTGATTTGGGCGGAAATCCCCTACATCACGATGCACATGCACAACGGGCGCGCCAACACGCTGACCCAGATGGAAGAACTCATCGTCCAGAACTACAACCACCCCTGCATTGCTGTTTGGGGACTTTCCAACGAAATTACCGCTGCGTCGGCTGTCAATGAGGAGCTGCTGGAAAACCACCGCGCCTTGAACGAACTGGCGCACCGTCTTGACCCGACCCGTCCGACTACGATGGCGAACGTCTTTATGCTGGAAATCACCAGCCCGATTCTGGAAATTCCCGATGTGAACAGCTACAACCTGTATTTTGGCTGGTACTTGGGCGAGCTTGACCAGAACGATGACTTTTTTGATACCTACCACGCCAAATACCCAGACCGCTGCATCGGTTTTTCGGAGTACGGCGCGGACGCCAACCCCGCCTACCAGAGCGCCCACCCCGAAAAGGGCGACTATACCGAAACCTACC
>ENA-ORVG01003615-ORVG01003615.1-human-gut-metagenome-genome-assembly--contig:-NODE-3615-length-11843-cov-2.888446_pt1 | contig 11843 bp, 16 predicted proteins | sample MGYA00242091_ERZ509233 | MGnify/ENA primary metagenome ERZ509233 (study PRJEB26280, sample SAMEA2338840) | human gut metagenome | biome: human gut; feature: human-associated habitat; material: faeces... | reverse complement strand
CGCGGGGATCATCGAGGGCTATCCCGACGGGACCTTCGGCCCCCAGAAGCAGATCACTCGGGCCGAGGCGGTGACCATGGTCAACCGCACCCTGGACCGGCACCCCGACCCGGACCATTTCCTGAAGGACATGCTGGTCTGGCCGGACAACCTGGACACCGAGGCGTGGTACTATGCCGACATGCAGGAGGCCACCAACTCCCACGAGTACCAGATGAAGAAGGACGCCCAGGGCAACGAGTATGAGGTGTGGACCAAGATCCTGCCTATCCGGGACTGGGAGGCCCTGGAAAAGGAGTGGTCGGACGCCAACTCCTCCGAGAATCCCGGCGACGTGGCGGGCTGACCGTCGCGTCCCTTCCCGGGCAACACAGCCAAAAGGAACAGACGAGAACCCTCGTCTGTTCCTTTTTTTGTGGGCATGATCCCGTGACCCTGCCGCATAGGGTAAGGGGAAGGAGGGATGCGGGATGCCACAGACAGAATGCCCGGCGCAGGAAGAGGCCTGGCGCAGCACCACGGAACGAACCCCCGGGGCCTTTCGGCGGCTGATGTCGCAGTGTGGGAGCGGCGTGGAGAACTGTCTGCTTCCAGACAGCGTGGCGGGGTTTGTGGAAGGGGAGCATTGCAGCGTACTGCTCAAAGCCCTGGGCGACGGGCATCTTCGGCCCATCGGCAGTATGGTGGATGCCAGCGTGCGGGACCGAAACAAGCCGGGCGCGTGCTACGTGTATTTCCGGGTGATGAAACGGGGAGAGACGCCCATTCGCATGGCCTTTGGCAGCGTGGGCTCCTCCCGGATGGAGTACAAGGCGCGGATGCTGTTCCGGCCCAGGATATGGACCGCCAGCAGGGGCGGGTATGTCAGTGACCGGGATGGCATGGGAAACATCAACGGGACCCCCTTCTCCCAGACAAAGCAGCGGCAGACGCTGGAGACCCTTCTGGCCATGGACCGGACAGGGCGGGGCAATGCGGAGGTTGGCATCTATGGCCCGGTCTCCATGGAGGACCTTGACAGCGCCTGGTGTGTGTTTCCCTATTCCCTGGACAGAATCCAGCGGCGGATCCAAGCGGGGCAGAGGGCGGGGGACCAGATGGTCCGTCGTCCCCAGCCGGCGCTGGTGCGCCCAAAGGGGCGCCCTGCCAACCTGGGACGGCCTGGGGCGGCGGCGTATCTGGCCCGCCCAAAGCCCCGGGTGGAGGGCATGTCTGCCCAGGCAAAGCTGGAGGAGGCGGTCAGGTGGTACCAGAGTTTGTCGGCCCACCTCCCCCATGTGCAGGACAGGGGCGTGGTCTCAGAGGGCGGGCAGGCACACTGGATTCAATTTTCCCGATAGGAGGCAGAACCATGGAACAATGGGAAGCAATGATGGGCGGCAAGACGTTTATCACCGACCTGGGTGAGGAGCGGCACGCTGAGATCAACGGCGTGGACACCGTGGTGGGCCGGTACGCGGTGTGGTCCCCCATCCGAAACGCCAGCCGCCACCAGATTGTGGAGGTGGGCTGCGATTTGCAGGCCCTGGTGGAGAAATACCAGATTCCCGACAGCCGGGTGTGTGTCCTGGCGTAAAAAGGAGGCAGAGCGATGCAGGTTGAGTTCGGCCGCCTGGTCACGGCCCTGGGGCAGGCGGTCTCGGAAGCACAACGGGCGGTGGCGGCCCACGCGATTGGAAACTATCTGGCCTACTTCCGGCGCGGGCCCGCCGACCAGGACGGGGGCGCGGGCTATGCACCCAACACGACCTCGATCCTGTTCCCCCCATCCACCGGCGGAGAGGAGGGGGCACGGGTTGCGGTGCCCTTGGTGACCCTGGCCCACCACAACGCCGTGGGTCTGGACAGCGTCCGCATTAAGCTGTGTGCGGCGGCCGCGGTGGACGAGGAGGAGAAACTGCTGCTGGATTTCTCCCCGCCGGGGAGAGCCAGCGGAGAACCCCCGCTGCTGACGGAAATGGAGCTGTGTTTTCGCTGTGATGACCCGCCGGAAGGAACCGCGCGGGTCACCACCGAGATGAACAAATCATTATAAGAAAAGGAGATATTGACCATGGCAGAAGAGTTTGGGAGAAGTTTTGCCACGCTCCCTATGGGGCAGCTGATCTGCGGGCCGATCATCGCGGTGGCCCAGGGACAGTCTGAGCTGTGCAGGGTGTATTTGGACTACTTATTTGAGCTGGCGTTTCGGGAGGGCGACCCGGAAAAGGGGATTAACAGCGTGAAATTTAAGCTGCCCCGCCAGATCGTGACCCCTGAGGGCGACACCAAGACAGTGGAGCTGGAGGTGGAGGCCCCGCTGCTGTCCCTGGTGCCTGTGCCGGCGTTTACCATGGACGAAGCCACGGTGCAGTTTACCATGGAGGTCAAAGACATCAAAACCGACAAGAGCGGCAGCGCCTCCTCCCTGGACACAATGGCAAAATTCTCTGCTTGGGGGTTCAGCTCCAGCGTGACCGGGAAGGTGACCACGTCCCATGAGAATACCCGAACCACAGATCAGTCGGCCAAGTACGACATTTTTGCCCGGGCCTCTCAGCAGCCCCCGGCGGAGGGGATGGCAAAGCTCACGGCCCTCTTTGCGTCGGTGGTGGAACCCATTGAGGCGGAGGGCAGCGGCGGCTGAATCCCCAAACACAATAGGAACCTGCCCTGTTTCGGGGCAGGTTCCTATTGTGCTTTAGGGAGCGGAAAATGGGGCTGTCCATGCCGGGCAATGTTTGGTATACTATTCCTGTAATCCAGAGAAACAGGCCAACAGGCCGGAGAGAAGGTGGGTTCATGCTGCAGGAAACGCTGGCCTATGAGGTGCTCTCTGTGGTGGAGGAGATTCCGGCGGGGAAAGTGGCCACCTATGGGCAGATTGCCCGGCTCATCGGCCGGCCCAGGAACGCCCGCCTGGTGGGGCGGATTCTCCGGGGGGCCGAGCAGTATGGGAGCTATCCCTGCCACCGGGTGGTAAACCACGCAGGCCGCCTGGCCCCCGGCTGGCCGGAGCAGGCGGCCCTGCTCGCGGCGGAGGGGGTCTTCCTGAACCAGAGAGGTTGTGTGGATTTGGCCCGGGACCAGTGGGATTGCTGACATAAGTACAGAGGAAAGGAGGGGCACCATGGCAAAGCGCGAGGTTCTTCGGCAGTATTTTGGGCACAGCAATTTTCGGCCGGGCCAGGAGGCCCTGATTGACGGCATCCTGGCGGGCCGGGACGCCCTGGGGATCATGCCCACCGGCGGCGGCAAGTCCCTGTGCTATCAGGTCCCGGCACTGCTGCTGCCGGGGCTGACCCTGGTGGTGTCCCCGCTGATCTCCCTGATGAAGGATCAGGTGGCGGCCCTCAACGGCGTGGGGATTCCCGCGGCTTTCCTGAACAGTGCCCTGGATGCCCAGGCATTCCAGGCGGTTTGCCGGGAGATTCGGCAGGGGATGCACAAACTGATTTACGTCGCCCCGGAGCGGCTGCTCCAGGAGGGGTTTCTGGCGCTGATGCAGGAGCAGAAGATTGCCCAGGTGGCGGTGGACGAGGCCCACTGCATCTCCCAGTGGGGCCAGGATTTCCGGCCCAGCTATCGGAAGATCACGGAGTTTGTGGCCCGGCTGCCCCGGCGGCCTGTGCTGTCGGCCTTTACCGCCACCGCCACGGCGGAGGTCCAGGCGGACATTCTGGCCCAGCTGGAGCTGCGGGACCCGGTGAAGGTGGTGACGGGCTTTGACCGGCCCAACCTCTATTTTGCGGTGCAGCAGCCCAAGCGGAAGCAGCCGGTCCTCACCGCCCTGGTGGAGGCGCGGCGGGACCGGAGCGGCATTGTCTACTGTGCCACCCGGTCTGGGGTGGAGAAGATCTGTGATCTGCTGTGTCAGCGGGGCATCCCCGCCACCCGTTACCACGCAGGGCTGTCAGAGGAGGAGCGGCAGCGGAATCAGGACGACTTTCAGTTTGACCGCAAGACAGTGATGGTGGCCACCAACGCCTTTGGCATGGGCATCGACAAATCCAATGTGAGCTTTGTTATCCATTACAACATGCCCAAGAGTTTGGAGGCCTATTATCAGGAGGCCGGCCGGGCGGGCCGGGACGGGGAGGCGGCAGAGTGCATCCTCCTCTACGGGCCGGGGGATGTGGCCACTGCCCAGTTTTTCCTGCAACAGGCGGGAGAGAACGAGGACCTCTCCCCAGAGGAACGGGCGGAGGTTCAGGCGCGGGACGCCCGGCGCCTGGAGGCCATGGTGAACTACTGCAAGACCACCCACTGCCTCCGAGGGCACCTTCTGGACTATTTTGGCCAGGCCCACGATCCCACCTGCGGCAACTGTGGAAACTGCCGGAGCCAATTTGTCCAGGTGGACATCACCCGGCAGGCGCGGATGATCCTCTCCTGCGTCAAGCGGGTCCAGGGAAAGCTGGGGTACTATGTGGGCGCGGACCTGCTGAGCAAAGTGCTCCGGGGGAGCCGGAGCCAGCGGGTGCTCACGCTGGGATTGGATGGGCTGACCACCTATGGCCTGCTGCGGGACACCTCGGAGGCCTTGACCCGCCGCTATCTGGAGGCGCTGGAGGAGGCGGGGTATCTGGTTACAGAGCCTGTTCACAAGACCCTCCGGCCCACCCCCCAGGCAGGGGAGGTCCTTTTCCGGGGGAGCAAGGTATTCTTAACCCAGCGGGCGGCGCCGGCGGTGTTCCGTCCCAGGGAAGAGGGACTGGAGCGGTCGGGACAGCAGCCGGAGGACCAGGAACTGATGGCGGCGCTGAAGGCCACCCGGCTCCAGCTGGCCCGGCAGGAGGAGGTCCCTTTGTACGTGATTTTTTCCAATGCCACGTTGGCGGACATGGCCCGCCGCCGGCCGCAGACCATGGAGGAATTCCTGTCAGTGTCCGGTGTGGGCGAGGTCAAGGCCCGGAAGTATGGCGCGGCCTTTCTGGCGGTTTTGGCCCGGGCGGAGAAGGAGGAGGTATGACAGCATGACATGGACGCTGCGTCCCTGGCGGATGTCTGACGCCGGGGCCCTGGCTGCGTTGCTCCAGGACGGATGGGTGCTGGATATGAAGATGTACGCCCGGTGCCGGGGAGAAAATGACCCGCAGCCTGTGTTGTAGAGAACACAGGCTGCGGGTTTCTCAATAGCAGGAGAGGGTGAGGTATAGGGTGGGGAAGGGATGCCCCTGGGGATCAGCAGGGGTGCGGTGGTGGACCCGGTAGCTGCGCCGCAGGAAAAAGCCCAGTGCCCGGGTGTTGGCCTCCCAGACAGTGATCTGGGCGAGGTAGTGCTTGGCCATGGCATGCTGAAACAGGCGGCTTCCCAGCCCCTTGCCCTGCTGGTTAGGGGGAAGAAAAAACAGCTCCAGGCTATGGCCGCTGACGCCCAGAACGCCCACCGGGGCGCCGGTGTCATCCAAGGCCACCGTCAAATGGGCCACGGTGCGGAGGACCTGGACCACCCCGGCGGCCAGGTCCTGTACGGTGTGGCGGGGGAGGGCACTGTGGTCAGCCTGGACAGTGGCGGTCCAGAGGGCCTCCAACCGGGCGATCCACGCGGGGGAGCGGTCCTGAAAGGAGAGTTCAAGCCACTGCATCGGAGCACCTTCTTTCTACCGGAATGGAGGAGAGCGGCTCCACCTGAATTTTTGGTGGGGAGACGTACTGGGTATAGGAGTGGTAGGAGAGCAGGCAAAGAATCCCCCATAGAAGGACGAAGGCCAACAGGATGCCCACCACCACCTGCCAAATCCGCCTGGCCCGGCGGTTCTTTTGGGCCAGCTGCTCGTTGATCCGGGCCAGTTGTTCGGCCACCTGATCCGTGGAGGACTCCGGCGGCAGGGGGGCGCCCAGCAGCTGGCTGACGGGGACCTCCAATACCTCGGACAGGCGGACCAGCAGGGCGGCGTCCGGGACGGACAGGCCCTTCTCCCACTTGGAAATGGTCTGCCGGACCACATGCAGACGGACGGCCAGATCTTCCTGGGTCAGGCCCTTGGCCTTCCGGTAGGTTTTGAGATTTTCTTGAAACATAGACAGAAGCCTCCTTGTATTTCTTCTCTCAGCATAGTGAATTTGCCCCGTTGCGGCAAGCAACGGAAAGAAACAAAGGGGGAAACGGGTTAACGGACAGGCGGCGGAGCCTCCTGGGCCCATGTGCCGGAGAGGGCAAAACCGTGGTGCAGGGGACCGGAACCCTGTCCCAGGTCCAGCATGGCGGCCAGGGCCTGGGAGACGTAGTCCTTGGCCCGCTGTACTGCCTGGGGCAGGGAAAACCCTTTGGCCAGGTTGGCCGCGATGGCGCTGGAGAGGGTACAGCCGGTGCCGTGGGTGTTGGAGTTGGCGATCCGGCGGCCCCGAAACCACTGGAGGGTGCCGTCGGCGTAGAGCAGGTCATTGGCGTCGTTGACACTGTGCCCGCCTTTGCACAGCACGGCGCAGTGATAGGTCTGGCTGATCCGCCGGGCGGCAGTTACCATGTCGGCTTCTGTCTGAATGGAGCACCCGGACAGAACCTCCGCCTCAGGCAGGTTGGGGGTGAGAAGGTCTGCCAGGGGGAGCAAGGTCTGGGTCAAGGTTTCCACCGCGTCCTCATCCAGGAGACGGGCCCCACTGGTGGCGACCATCACAGGGTCCACTACGATGTTGGCCGCCTGATAGGTCCGAAGGCAGCGGGCGATAGTCTGGATGAGAGGGGCGGAGGAGACCATACCGATCTTCACCGCGTCCGGGGGAATGTCGGTGAACACCGCGTCAATTTGCTGCTGTAAAAAATGGGGGGTGACGTCCAGAATGGCCGACACCCCGGTGGTGTTTTGGGCGGTCAGGGCGGTGATGGCGCTCATGGCGTAGACCCCGTTCATGGTCATGGTTTTCAGATCCGCCTGGATGCCGGCGCCGCCGCTGGAATCACTGCCGGCGATCGACAATGCTGTTTTCATGGGGGTGTCTCCTTTGCTGCGTTGGTACAGAGATCAAAACCCGGCGGCACAGAGGCCGCAGGCTGTGAGGGAGGGACTAAGGAATGGGATGGGGGAACAAAACTTGCCGGGCCTGGCGGGCCAGGGCCTGGGCGGCGGCCTGGATATCCTCTGCCCCAAAGAGGCTGGAGACCACGGCGATGCCCGCCGCGCCGGACCCCTTTAACTGGGCCAGGTTGCTTGGGCCGATGCCGCCGATGGCCACCGCGGGGATGGAGACCGAGGCGCAGATGACCCCCAGCTCCTCTGGCGTAAGGCGCTGGGCGCCGGGCTTGGTGGGGGAGGGGAAAACGGCCCCCACCCCCAGGTAGTTGGCCCCGGCGGCTTGGGCGGCCTGGGCCTGCTGGACGGTTTTGGCCGTGGCCCCGATGATAAAGTCCGGTCCCGCCCGCCGGCGGATATGCGCCACAGGCAGGTCCTCACTGCCCACGTGGACGCCGTCTGCCCCGCAGGCCAGGGCCAGGTCCACCTGGTCGTTGAGGATCAGGGGGACGTGATACCGGTGGCACAGGGCCTTGACTTCCAGGGCCTCTGCCAGAAAGGCGGCTGGGTCCAGGTCTTTTTCCCGGAGCTGGACCAGGGTGACGCCGCCCTGGAGGGCGGCCTCCAGCTGTTCCAACAGGGTTTGCCGCCCGGTCCAGGCCCGGTCGGTGACAGCGTAAAGGAGAAGCTGATCAGGGTGAAATGGCATGGGAAAAGCTCCTTTCCAACGTGTGCAGGTAGGATGCGGGGTCGGGACAGGTCATGAAGCCGCTCCGAAAGCAGGCGCCTCGGGCCCCGGCCCGGCGTATCCCGGGGAGGGTTTCCGCCGTGATGCCGCCAATGGCGTAAACAGGCAGGGGGACAGCGGCGCAGACCTGGGCCAGGAAATCCAATCCCCGCCCGGGCAGGCCCGGCTTGCAGCTGGTGTCAAAAATATGTCCGGCCAGAAGATAGGTGGCCCCCAGTGCCTGGGCCTCCAAGGCCTCCGCCACGGAATGGCAGGAGGTACCCAGGGAGGAGAAGGCAGCGCGTTCCTCCTTGGGCATGGCGCGCAGAAGGGGCAGGGGAAGGTGAAGGGCCGTGGCCCCCAGGGCCCGGGCGGCGGAGGGGAAGGTGTGGAGGATGCAGGGGACCTGATGTTGCCGGCAGAGGGAGAGAACCTGGGCAGCCAGAGCCCGATAGGTGGATTCACACAGATCCTTTTCCCGCAGGATCACCCCGGCAGGACCTGCCGCGGCGATGCGGGAAATCTGTGAGAGAAAGTGTTCAGGACATAAGGTGCGGTCGGTGACGCACAGAATGGATGGGGCTGTGTGGAGCATGGCAATTCCCTCCGGGAGAAAGGGGGCGTACTGCCGGCCACCGGCGGCGTTTGGCCGGGGCGGGGGACATCGCTGTGGGATGGGTCCCTGTACTTTGTTTTTTCATTATAGCTTGCCGCCGGAACAAATACAAGAGGGGGCGGAGACGCAAACCCTCGACACAGCGGGGCCTTTGTGGTAAGATACAAAAAACATGCGGAAAAAAACGGAAACAAAGGGGGACGTGAGATGCATATTCCCACTTGCCAGACCCAGGAGCTGGAGATTTTGACCTTTGAGCAGGCCCTGGTCCCGACCCAATGGGATTTTGACCGGGAGAAGTGGTTGTATATTCCCGATTACTACGCGGAGTACCGGTACCTGCTGGGGACCCGGGGAGAGAATCCCCTGATCTGTATCGGGATCAACCCCTCCACCGCGGTGCCGGGGGACCTGGACAATACGCTGAAATCGGTGGAACGGATCGCGGCGGGCAACGGCTACGACAGCTTTTTGATGTTCAATGTCTATGCCCAGCGAGCCACCCGACCGGAGGACATGGATGCCCAATGCAACCAGGCCCTCCACCGGGAGAATATGACGGCGTTTCGGTATGTCCTCTCCCAGGTGGGGGCGGGTTTTACCCCTGCGGTTTGGGCGGCCTGGGGCACCATCATAGAAAAACGCCCCTATCTCCGGGACTGTGTCCGGGACATGGTCGCCATCGGGGAGGAATACGGCGCCCGGTGGCTTTGCGCGGGGAAGTGTTCCAAGAAGGGGCATCCTCACCACCCGCTGTATCTGCGAAAAGAGGAAAAGGTCCGGGATTTTCCCGTGACGGCGTATTTGGATCAGCTGTAAAATGACCGCCTCCTGGCAAAGGCCAGGGGGCGGTGACTTTCTTTTGGAGGAAGGCGCAAGAAGGATGGAAACGAACATACGCTTCCAGCTGTGCCGCTGAAGGAGAGGGCAGGAGAATTCATTGGAGCTCCTCCTCTGTCAGTGGACGCAGCAGACGGGCAGGGACCCCGGCCACCACGGTGTTGGGGGCAACGTCCTTGGTGACAACGGCGCCGGCGGCCACAATGGCGCCGTCACCGATGGTGACCCCAGGGAGCACCGTGGCGTTGGAGCCGATCCAGACCCGATCACCGATGACGATGGGAGCTGGGTGGAGCCAGGCGCGCCGGGCGGGCGCGGGGTCGTGGTTCAGGGTGGACAGCACCACGTTATGTCCGATGAGGACGCCGTTGCCGATGGTAATGCCCCCTTGGTCCTGGAACCGACAGCCGGCGTTGAGAAAGACCTCTTTCCCAAGGGAGATGTTCTTCCCGCAGTCGGTGGTAAAAGGGGGGAACAAGGTGAAGCTTTCGTCCACCGGTTTGCCGATGAGCTGGGAGAACAGAGCGCGGATCTCCTCGGGAGGATGGTACCCAGTGTTCAGCATGCCGGTGATGGCCAGGGCCTCCTGGCTGAGCTGGTGCATGAACTGATGAACGGGAGAGCCTCCCTCCACGGGGAGACCCCGGTTGAGATGATCTAAAAACGCTGGTAAATCCATAGATAGGTTCCTTTCTGGTGGTTTGTCAGTAGGATAGCAGAGGGAAGAAAAAATAGCAAATACCCATAAAAAATAGTAAGATATGCTTGATAAGCATGGAAAAAGGTGATACGCTGACCCAAAACAGAGAGGAGGACGAGTCTGTGGAACTACGGGTTCTGCGCTATTTTTTGGCGGTGGTCCGCATGCAGAGCATTTCCGCTGCTGCGGAAGAGCTTCACATCACCCAGCCGACTTTGTCCCGGCAGCTGATGGAGCTGGAGGAGGAATTGGGGGCAAAGCTCTTTGACCGGGGGAGGAAGAACCGGCGGGTTGCCCTGACAGAGGCGGGCAAACGTCTGCACCGGCAGGCGGAGGAGATTGTGGCTCTGGCAGACAAGACGTTGCGTTCCTTTCAGGCACCCCAGGAGGAGATCAGCGGAGAGATCGCCATCGGCGGCGGGGAGACAGACGCCATGCGTCTGGTTGCCCGGGCCGCCCGGGCCTTGACCCGGGAACACCCTAACATTCGCTATCACCTGTACAGCGGCAACGCCGAGGATGTCACGGAGCGGCTGGACAAGGGATTGCTGGACTTTGGCATTCTGATTGAACCGGTCAGCCTGGAGCGGTACGATTATATTCAGCTGCCCGCTGCGGATACCTGGGGGCTTCTAATGCGCCGGGACCATCCCCTGGCCCGGAAGCAGGTCATTTGCCCGGGGGACCTGCTGGGGGTTTCCCTGCTGGTGTCCCGCCAGCGGATGGTGGATAACGCTTTCTCCGGGTGGCTGGGCCAGAGTGTCCGGTGCCTGGAGCAGGTGGGCACCTATAATCTCATCTACAACGCAGCACGTATGGTGGAAGAGGGCGTTGGCTGCGCCCTGGCCCTGGACAAGCTGGTGAACACCGCCGGGACAGAGCTTTGTTTCCGGCCGCTGACGCCGAAGCTGGAGAGCCGTCTCAATCTGGTTTGGAAAAAGGACCCGGTCTTTTCCCAAGCGGCAGCGGCCTTTTTGAAAAAATTTCAGGAAATGCGCCCAAGGGAATCGGCTGACAGGGGAGGAGGGGAGAGAATAGGGCCAAAGAAAGCTTGACAAAATTCCTTTTCTTATATACTCTATTTTATAGAGTAATCTTGAAAGGAGAGTTAAAAATGGAAAATAACCAGACCACCCGAACCATGGCCATGGAGGACCTACATCTTATCCGTCAGGTGCTGGACCAGACGGCCACCTCGTTTCAGACCCTGGCGCCTGTCTTTTGGCGGATGGGGCTGGTGTGGCTGCTCTATGGGGTTCTGGCGTTTTTTGTAAACACCTCGGATTTTATAGGCTATTATTTTCCTCCTCTTGCGCTGCCCCTCAGCTTGTATGGGCTCCTCACCTGGGCCAAAGTGGCGCTGGTGGTCTATCTGCTGGTGCAGTGTGTGCTGTGGCAGAGGAGAAAAGGGGGCTTTGCGGCTCTGAGTGGGCAGCTGCTGGGGATTTGGCAGCTGTTCTTGGTGCTGTACCTTCTGCTGTTTGGCGTGGTAGAGGCGGGGCTTCGTTTTGTACCCAACCTGGGCATGGAGATGGGTGTCTTTGACATCATGACGGTGTGCATGGCCTTCCAGTGGTTTCTGCCGGTGATTTTTCCGGGGATGCCCCTGATAATCACAGGAATCCTGCTGCGGGAGAGGGGACTGTGGTGGTTGGGCGTGGGGATGGCCGTCTTGGGAGGAATTCTCTCCTTGGGCGGGATTCTGATGACGGGCTATCCCCAGCCGGCGTCGCGGCAGGTGCTGCTTTCCATAGGGGCGCTGGGGCTGCTGCAGTATTTCTTCCAACCCGCGGCGCTGCTTCTGCTGGCCCGCCGTCTGAAGCGGCGGCCGGAGGGGGCTTGAGACCATGGAACTGTCGCAGATTCCTGCTGCCCTGCAATCCCGTCTGCGGCTGTCGGTGATTGCGGCGCTGCTGTCTGGGCCCAAAAAGTTCCGGACCCTCCAGGACCTTACCGGGGCCACCGCCGGTAACCTGGGCAAACAGCTGGAACAGCTGGAGGAACTGAGAAACTATGACGGTGACGTAC
>ENA-ORVG01003595-ORVG01003595.1-human-gut-metagenome-genome-assembly--contig:-NODE-3595-length-11900-cov-7.843985_pt1 | contig 11900 bp, 10 predicted proteins | sample MGYA00242091_ERZ509233 | MGnify/ENA primary metagenome ERZ509233 (study PRJEB26280, sample SAMEA2338840) | human gut metagenome | biome: human gut; feature: human-associated habitat; material: faeces... | reverse complement strand
CAGCAAAGCGTCAGGAAGTTGGTCGTGGCCTGCGTCTTTGTGTAAACCAGCATGGTAACCGTATGGATGCCGAAAGCTGCGGTGACAGTGTTCATGACATCAATATGCTGACGGTTATTGCCAGTGAAAGCTACAAAGGATTTGTGGCGGATCTTCAGAGCGATATCAAGACTGTCCTCTATGACAGACCTACTACTGCAAGCAGCGAATACTTTAATGGTAAATATGTCAAGGTGGATGGAACACCGACACTTATAGATAAAAATGCAGCAGATACCATTGAGTTCTATCTGATCAGCAATGGTTATGTCGATATGAAGCGTAAGGTTACAGACAAGTACCGCACCGATGTGAAGATGGGCACAGTTGCTCCATTACCGGAAGAAATTCAGCCAATGGCAGAAGGTATTCATACTTTGATTCAATCTGTTTACGATGACAGTGTTCTTAAGGATATGTTTACCGATGGTCACGAGACAAAGGTGAAAGATAATCCGCTGAATGATAACTTTGCAAAAGCTGAGTTCCAGGCACTGTGGAAGCAAATCAATCACAAATACGCTTATACCGTTGAGTTTGACAGCGATGAGCTAATCCGTAAGTCTATTGACCACATCAATGAAAAATTGTTTGTTTCTGAATTGCAGTACACCACAACGATTGGTCGTCAAAAGGCAGAGATGAATGAACATGAAGTTGGTCGTGGTGCATCGTTTACTGGCGAAAAGACAAGGACACAGACTTTGAAGCACGCACAGACCAGTCAGATTAAGTATGATTTGATTGGTAAGGTTGCAGAGGGTACTGTATTGACCCGTAAAACGGTAGCGACTATTTTGAAAGGCTTACGAGCAGATAAACTTTATATGTTTAAGAACAATCCGGAAGAGTTTATATCCAAGGTAATTAAGCTGATTAAAGAACAGAAAGCCACAATGATAGTTGAACATATTTCCTACAATCAGATAGAGGGTGAATATGACAGCACTATTTTCACTGCTGAAAAGAGTGCCCAGACCTTTGATAAGGCGTTCCGAGCAACCAAGGCAATTCAGGACTATGTGTTTACAGATGGTTCTGCTGAAAAGAGCATAGAACGTCGTTTTGTAGAAGATTTGGATGCTGCACAAGAGGTTTGTGTCTACGCAAAACTTCCGAAAGGATTTCATATTCCTACTCCGGTAGGTAACTATTCTCCTGACTGGGCGATTGCTTTCTATGAAGGTATGGTAAAACACATTTTCTTCGTTGCTGAGACAAAGGGTACTATGGATAGCTTAAATCTCAGACCGATTGAGCAGGCAAAAATTTCATGTGCTAAAAAGCTGTTCAATGAAATGTCTACAAGCAAAGTGAAATATCATGATGTAGACAGCTACCAGAATCTGCTGAATGTGATGAAGTCATTGTAGATTTATTGGTAGATACCATTTATAGTTGTTTGTGAAAAAAGTTATCATTTGCTTGAGGAAAGAGCGGAAAGTATATTAGATTAGGCGACCAATAGTGTGATTGGTCGCCTAATTTTATCACGTTATGAAGTTGTTTATTCCGCCAACATCAGCTCTTTGTTGATGATTTCCTCCGCACGGTTGCGGATATTGTTCATAGCTCTGACCCATGCCATCTGATCCGGTGCTTTCAGATGTTCGCTAATGCCCCCTGTCTCTGCCAGATGCGTTACAAGCAAATCGAGCCTTACTCGTGCCTGGGTATCAATGTCAGCAAGGTAGCTGTAGAGCTTGCCACTGAGAATGAGGTCGTTGTAGAGCATAGGACGGTGTTCTATGAGATATCGCAGGTGCTTTCTGCCCCAAATACCGATGGTGTGGATTTCTTCTTCCAGAATGACCAGACACGGCAGATAATAATCTCCATGCAGTTCATACCAAAGTCCGTTGCTGTTGTCGTAGATATATTTTTCCATATTGCAAACCTCCATGTATCATTTGAAATAGATAGTTCCGAGTGGCTTTGAGGTGAATCAGCCAGCGGAGGTTGCATTGTAACCGGTGGCTACAAAATGGCTACAGAATTCGTAAAGACGCTACGGATAGCGTGAAATATGTGGAATGTGTGGACGAAAAGCGTACTTTTAGTGCATAAAATCACGAGAAATTAAGGTCTGGCGCTCGAGTGGGAATAATTTCAGAGGTCGAAAAAAGCCCGTAAACGCTGGACTTTTTAAGCCTTGAAGCCCCTCGCGGCAGCGATTTGGCAACAGAATTTTATGATTCATAAGAAAAGAGCTATCTGACTTCATTTGAAATCAGATAGCTCTTTTTTGTTTTACGCCAATGACAATGAATTCTTCGTTCTCTCCGATTTCTTCTGTGACCCAACGGTCTATAGCAGATATCGTTTCCTTAGCATCACTTACAAATTCGGGGAGAACGGTTTCTGGAATGTTCAGCTGCATCATTTTTCGCCATTCTCCTCTTGTAACACTAGTATCTTCAAACATATCGAATGACACAAAGACTTTTTGAAATGCACTTTCCAGGAAAAAGTAAAACGCGTTGTCCAGTACATACAGTGAATCTTGTCGAAGAAGCTTCCTGCCAGCACCAGAATTTCCCTTTCTGGATTCGAGGTAATCACTGCCGCTGAATTCTCCGAGCTTATAAACATATTTATTCATGTATCATTTCCTCAAGCAGCAGATTGTTCAGTCCCTGTGGCGGCGTGATTTTACGTCACTGACTGAAAGCGCCATGGTATTGCATGCACAGATTCAGGCGGCAGCCGTATGCTGCAAGTCACAGAGCATCCCGCTGTTCGGCCGGCATGCGGTATTCCGGTTTGACGTGGTAGGCGACCTCGGCATACTGCCGCGCACGTGCGCGCAGCGAGAAGTTGCCCTTTTGACTGCACCAGACATAGAGCTCATGGCAGACCAGATCCGTCGCGATGCGCGACAGCAGATCCGGCGGCTCCTCCGTGTCGATAATGCCCGCCTTGGCGCAGTTATTGGCCAGCGTTGCAAACAGATCGTCCAGCGCATGGATGGCCGTGCGGATGCCTTCGGGCGACTCGAACTGCATGATGAACAGCGTGCTGGTCAGTTCCGGGCCGAAGTCGTAAGCGATCGTGATGAACCGGTCGAACAGCTGCCAGATGCGCTCAAAGTCATTATCTGCGTGCGCAAACTTCATGAAGCTCGCATCATCGTTGTGCTGCGGTTTTTCCACCATGTATTCCAGAATGCTGCGTTTGCCGTTGAAAGAAGAGTAAAAGACGGAGCGGGAGATACCGCATGCCTTGCAGATGTCGTTGACGGTCACGTTGTTATATCCGCCGCGCTTAAAGAGGGAAATGGCTGTTTTCGCGACTTCCTCTTTGAATTTCCAGGAAGAATCTTGCACTTCAAACACCCCTGACGAAAAATGTTTGCCTATTTCAAACATTATACGACTTTTGTTTCTGTGATTCAACACACATAAGATTTTATTCGCAATTCTTTTACAGCTTTTTTGTGACTTGTTTCAAAAATGACCTGGAGGCCTTGACATTGCAGGGTTAATAAATTAACATGGCGACGCTGGAAGCCGTTCAAGTGTCCGAACGGCCAGTCGTTATTTGGATGTAAACTATCAGAGAAGGAAGCGAGAACATGACAAAAGACGAGAAAATTGCAAAGCTCGGCAAAGAAATCACGGATCGCGCAACGGTCCTGCTCGGCAAGGACAAGATCACGCCGGATGCCCCGGAGTATCTGGGCATCAACTCCGCACTGAAGTTCACGGCGGTGAAGTATGATGAGAAGATGGCGGACGATATCCTCGACATCGCCCTGACGATGAAAAAGCGCGTGCCGCTCACGATCGAGCAGCTTGCGAAGAAAAACCCGCAGTTCGACAGAGCCTATCTGGAAAAAGCGATGCAGGCTATCAGCGAGAGCGGTCTGGTCGAGTTCCACTGGGAGAACCTCGACGGCAAGAACCCGAACCATGAGAAACGCTGGGTGCTGGACATGTTCGTTCCCGGCAGTGCCGAGATCATGATGATCAATCCCGAGCAGTCGGATATGTTCCCGGAGACGGCAGACTTCTTCGAGCGCATGGCGTATCTGCCGCTGGCGGGCATCACCGAGATGGTGCCTCCCGGAGGCGCCGGCATCGGCATGCACGTCATCCCGGTCGAAAAGGCCATCCCGGCCGAGAGCAAGTCTCTGCCGATCGAGCACCTGTCCCACTGGCTGAAGAAGTACGAGGGCCACATCGGCGTGTCCGTGTGCTCCTGCCGCAAGCAGCAGCGCATCCGCGGCGAGGGCTCCGGCGACGTGGAAGGCGAGTGGTGCATCGGCGTCGGCGACTTCGCCGACTACTGCCGCGAGACGAACCACGGCCGCGACATCACCTATGAAGAGGCCATGGAGATCCTCCAGAAGGCCGAGGACCGCGGCTATGTCCACCAGATCACGAACATCGACGGTGAGAACAAGATCTTCGGCATCTGCAACTGCGCCGTCGGCGTCTGCAACGCGCTGCGCACTTCGCAGCTGTTCAACACGCCGAACCTGTCCGCCTCCGCCTACGTGGCCGAGAGCGACCCGGAAAAGTGCGTTGCCTGCGGCAAGTGCGTAGAGACCTGCCCGGCTGGTGCTGTCCGCCTCGGTCAGAAGCTCTGCACGAAGGAAGGCCCCATCCAGTATCCGCACCATGAGCTGCCGGACGACACCAAGTGGGGCGAGGATCACTGGAACAAGAATTACCGCAACGAGAACGGATGCATCCAGACCTGGCCGACCGGCACGGCGCCCTGCAAGGCTGCCTGCCCGGCGCACATCGCCATCCAGGGCTACATCAAGATGGCGGGCGACGGCCGCTATGCCGACGCGCTCAAGCTCATCAAGAAGGATAACCCGTTCCCGGCTGTCTGCGGAAGCATCTGCAGAAAGTACTGCGAGGATGCCTGCACCCGCGGCACCGTCGACGAGCCGCTGGCTATCGACGAGATCAAGAAGTTCATTGCCGAGCAGGACATGAAGGCCGAGCACCGCTACGTGCCGCCCATGAACTCCTGCACGCATGAGAAGTTTGACCAGAAGGTCGCCATCATCGGCGGCGGCCCGGCCGGTATGTCCTGCGCCTACTTCCTGGCCATCGAGGGCTACAGCCCGGTCGTGTTCGAGAAGGAAGCCGTGCCCGGCGGCATGCTCGTCAACGGCGTTCCGAGCTTCCGTATCGGCAAGGATGTCGTCAAGTCCGAGATCGATGTGCTGCGCGAGATGGGCGTGGAGTTCAAATGCGGCGTCGAAGTCGGCAAGGACATCACCATCCAGCAGCTGCGCGAAGAGGGCTACCAGGCGTTCTACGTCGCGGTCGGCCTGCAGCAGGCGTCGAAGCTCAACATCGCCGGCGAGGATCTCAAGGGCGTCAAGAGCGGTCTCGACTTTCTGCGTGAAGTCAACGCCGGCAAGCTCAAGAAGCTCACGGGCGATGTGGTCGTCATCGGCGGCGGCAACGCGGCCATCGACGTGGCGCGCGCGGCCCTGCGTCTGACCAAGGGCAGCGTGAACATGTACTGCCTCGAGAAGGACGAAGAGATGCCCACCGTTCCGGACGAGAAGAACGCCGGCATCGCCGACGGCGTCGTCATCAACAACTCCTGGGCGCCGAAGGCCATCCTCGGCGAGGGCGGCAAGGTCACCGGCATCGAGCTGATGCGCTGCGTGTCCGTCCGCGACGCGAGCGGCAAGTTCGCCCCGGTCTATGACGAGAATGAGACCATCACCGTCCCGTGCTCCAACGTTCTGGTCGCCATCGGCCAGCGCTCGGTCTACGGCGACGTTCTGGCCGGCACCGCGGCGGAGACGGCTGACGGCCGCCTGATCGCACACGACGCCGTGACGTTCCAGTCCAATGAGCCCGATATCTTCGTCGGCGGCGACTGCGCCACCGGCCCGAAGTACACGATCGACGCGATCGCGACCGGCCGCGAGGGCGCGGTGTCCATCCACCGCTTCGTCAACAAGGGCCAGACCCTGACGATCCACCGCAACACCCGCGAGTTCAAGGAGCTCAACAAGGACGATATCGTTCTGCCGACCGAGAAGATCAAAAAGCCCGCGCGTGCCGCCGTTGCCATCGACAGCAAGAAGGTGCGCACCATGCAGGACGACCGCGTGACGTTCACCGAAGAGCAGATCCGCTCCGAGGCGTCCCGCTGCCTGAGCTGCGGCCGCAGCGTCGTCGATCCGAATAAGTGCATCGGCTGCGGCATCTGCACGACCAAGTGCGAATTCGACGCGATCCACCTCAAGCGCGTGCGTCCGCAAAACAGCAAGATGATCCCGGCCGAGGACAAGTTCAAGGCCATCGGCCCCTACGCTGCCAAGCGTCAGGTGAAGATCATCAAGAAGTCTCTGGCGGAAAAGAAAAAGTAATCCATCATTATGAGGCGGGCACAGAACCCTTCCCGCTGTGCCCGCCTGCTTGAAAGGAGCCCCCATGCACGAGCTGAGTATCGTTACTTATGTTGTCAAGCAGGTGCAGGAGATTGCCAAGGAAAACAACCTCACCGAGATCGAGTCGGTCACGCTCGAATTCGGTGAGGTCTCCGGTATTGTGCCGGAATATCTCGAGGACTGCTGGAACTGGTATACCAAGAAGGAGCCGATCATTCAGGGCACGAAATTTCTGTATGAGATCATTCCGGCCGTCACCTGGTGCGACGACTGTAAGACCACTTACCCGACCGTACAATACGGCAAGACCTGCCCGCACTGCGGCAGCGGCAACACCTGGCTGCAGCAGGGCAATGAGATCAATATCAAACAGATCGAGGCGCGCTGATTCCGGCACGTCTCCCTGCCTATGGGCAGCAAAAGAGACAGAAGCGGTCGCGCAGCCGCTTTTGATAGAAACATAGAAACACGAACGAAGAGGGAGTGAACCATGAAAGACCTGAAACATCTTTTGTACTTCGAAAACCTTTTGCAGGAAGCGCACAATGACCTGATCGCTCAGGCGCAGAACGAGGGGAAGATCTGCGTTGCCTATGCCTGCGAAAACACGCCTGAGCCGCTGCTGAACCTGCCCGGCTCGTTCTCAACGCGCCTGCGCGCGCCGCGCACCGGCTCTATGGAAATGGCCACATATTATATGACCAGCTTCCTGTGCGAGTACAGCCGCGCGCTGCTCGAGCGCGCCATTGAAGGCGGCTACAACTTCGCCGACTGCATGATTACGCCGGACGGCTGCTCGATGATGAACCGCGCCGTGGAGAACATGGAGCTGCTCAAGACCATGGGCAAGGACAAGCCGAAGTTCTTCTTCGAGTACATGGAGATCCCGATGAAGGCGGACGACAACGGCCTGAACCTGTACGTCCTGCAGTGCCGCAACCATATCCTCACGCCGCTGCACGATGTCTATGGCATCGACGTCTCGGATGAGGCCATCCGCAAGTCTGTCGCCGAGCACAACCGCGTGTGCGAGCTCATCCGCGCCATCGGCGAGTACCGCAAGGGCCCCGACCCGCGCATCACGGGCTACGAATTCCACGTCATCACGCTTGCGACCTATGTCGCGCCGAAGTATCTGCTCATCGACAAACTCGAGGAGATGCTCAAGGAGCTCAAGACCCGCCGCCCGGACAAGAAGAATCCGTACCGCGCGCGTGTGGTCGTCGTCGGCTCTGAGGTCGATGACATCGATTTCATCAAGCTCGTCGAGGAGACCGGCGCGTACGTCTGCGCCGACCGCTTCTGCTACGGCTCGTTCCCGGGCCGCGACCCGATCGTGCTGACGGACGATGAGGACGCACTGACCCAGATCTGCCGCCAGTACATGAACCGCGCCCAGTGCCCGCGCTATATGAACATGCCCAAGATGATCGGCCGCCGCGAATACGTCAATCAGCTCGCCAAGGAGTACGAGGCCGACGGCATCATTTACGAGCAGATCAAGTTCTGCGATCCATGGGCGTATGAGCGCATGCTCGGCTCGCACATCCTCAACGATGACTACGGCTATCCCGTTTTGTCCGTTGACCGCCCGTATAACATCGCTTCCTCCGGCCAGATGCGCACCCGTGTGCAGGCATTCGTGGAAAGCATGGAGATCAAGAAGATTCAAGGGGGGAAACAGTGATGTCCAACAAGAGAATCGGCTGTGAAAACTTCGGTAAGTTCTATACCGAGGGCAAGGTCCGCAACCGCCGCGAGTGGCGCGGCGTGACCGACACGCTCTATGATTATTCCCGCTGGCTGCACAACTGGATCACCATGGCGAAGATGGTCTCCAAGCCGCGCAACATCAAGGCCATGTTCCGCTATCGCTGGATGGCCAACTATCTGGCCGTGCCCATGATGGTCGACCGCCACACCCAGGGCCTGCGCGATGAATATCTGCGCATCTGCCACCTGGAGCAGGATCTTATCATCGAGGACGTGGCAAAGCTGCTCGATGGCCTCTTCCGCGGCGACCGCCGCATCGGCAAGGACAAGAAATTCTCCGACAAGGTCGTGCTCGTGGACGAAAACGAGATGACCGCCGTCATGATGGGCTTCCCGACGCTCAAGGGCCTGAGCCGTGAGACGCCGTCGACCTATGTCTCCGTGCTGCTCAACCAGCACGCAGCCGAGCATTATATCGACGTCGCGCAGGAGTACGGCCTCGCGGGCGATGTCTGCCCGATGCCGGAGGCGGAGGCCGGTGTGTCCATCGACGACGACGCGCCGGTGCTCGGCGCGTGCGCCGTGCAGTGCAATACGACGTGCGACGGCTCTCTGCTCGGAAACGGCGTCATTTCCAAGCGCCTCGAGCTTGAGGACGGCATTCCGGTGTTCCAGCTGGCAGCGCCCCTGCGCCACCGCGAGGACGACGTGCAGGATTACGCCGCGCAGGAGATCAAAAATGCCATCGCCTTCATCGAGGAGCACACCGGCGAGAAGTGGGACTGGAAGGCGTACTTCGAGTGCGCCGAGCGCGTGAACTACGCCACCAAGTGCCGCCTCGAGTGGCTGGAGATGAACAAGACCGACTATCCGCAGGTCTTTGGCTCCAACCTCGCGCTGTACACGGAGACGAACTACATGGCCATCTGCGGCAAAGTGCCCGCATTCCGCGAGGTCGACCGCAAGATCACCCAGCTCGCCGAGCGTGCCTACCGCAAGCAGAAGAAGGCCGCCAACGAGTACCGCCACCGCGCCATCGTCTGGGGCGTGCAATCGCACTTTTATATGGACTTCCTCGTCTGGCTGCTCAACTGCTGGGGCATCGTGCCGCTGACGGATATGCTCTCCATGGTCTCGACACGCGAGCTCGCCACGACTGACACGCCCGAAAACCGTGAGCAGGCGTATTACGATATGGCATGGCTGACCGAAAACATGATCATGCGCAACCGCACGCACGGCGGCTACAAGGTGCTGCTTGATGAGCTGTGGGAGTTCTGCGAGCAGTTCAATGCCGACATGGTCATTCTCTGGGAGCACATGAGCTGCAAGGCACTCGACGGCATGCACGGTCTGTTTGAAGAGCGCGCCCGCGAGCACGGCATCCACCTCGTCTGGGTCACGCACGATCTGTTCGACCCGCGTGTCATCTCGCGGCAGGGCGTGCGTCAGCAGGTCAATGACTATATGCGCACCGTCATGCAGGAAGAGCCTGTGGATCCGAGCCTGGAGATCCTGAAGGACGAGAAGTCTTGGTAATCAGAGAGGAGATCGAACATGAACAATTTGAAATGCAAGCTGCTCAAGGCCCTGCTGGGCGTGTCGCTCGGTGCATTGGGCGCATTTGCGGTCACGTTTGTTGTCTACTTCTGGAATCTGGACATGAAGCTCACCTCCGTCATGGAGGGCATCCTGCTCAAGCACTACGACAAGATCGACCGCGACCAGCACCTGTAATCTTTTTCTGTACAGCCCGTCTGCTTCGGCAGGCGGGCTTTTTTCGCATGTAAACAATTTGTGACGCCTCTTGACGATAAAAAATATTATCGCTATAATGCGTAGCGTGCTACACATTGGAGGTGTATCATGGAGCAATTTCAAATCGGATGTCTATTAAAAATGATTACGGATAAGATCAAAATGCGGGCAGATGCCGATCTCGCGCAGCAGGGGCTGACGCTGACGCAAAGCCGCGTGCTGGGCTATCTGGACCGCAGCGGCGGTCAGGCGACGCAAAAGGAGATCGAGGGCTTCCTGCAGGTGTCGCACCCGACGGTGGCGGGCATCATCAACCGCATGGAGCAAAATGGCTTCGTGCGCTGCCGGCTTGATCCGGCGGACAAACGCAGCAAGATCGTCAGCCAGACGGAGCGCGCTGCCGCGGTCGCGCAGGATATGCACGCCACGATCCAGACAACGGAGCAGCAGATGCTGCGCTCGCTGACGCCGGAACAGATCGCGGCGCTGGAATCGGCGCTGCGCACGATCTATGCCGATCTCGGCTGACAGGCCCGTGATCCAGGAAGGAGGAAATCCATGCTTCATACATTATCCCGCAGCCTGCGGGAAAACAAAGGCCCCGCGCTCGTGACGGTGCTGCTCTCGGCGCTGGAGGTCGTGTTTGAGATCGTGATCCCGCTGTTCATGTCCAACCTCATTGACTTCGGCATTGAGGGCGGCAGCATGGCGGCGGTCTGGAAGTTCGGTGCATTTTTGCTGCTGCTGGCGGCGTTCCAGCTGGCGACCGGCGTGCTCGCGGCGCGCATCGCGGCGCGTGCATCCGTCGGCTTTGGCGCGAACCTGCGTGAGGATATGTACAACAACGTGCAGACCTTTGCGTTTTCCAACATCGACAAGTTTTCCACTGCGTCCATCGTCACGCGCCTGACGACGGATGTCACGAACGTGCAGAATGCCTTTCAGATGCTCATGCGTATGGCGATCCGCTCACCGGTCATGCTGGTCTTTTCCATGATCGTGTCGTTCCGCATCAGCCGTGACATCTCCATGACGTTTCTCATCATTCTGCCGATCCTTGCCGTGGCGCTGTTTTTCATCATCCGCAGCGTGTTCCCGATCTTCACGCGCGTTTTCCGCACATATGACGAGCTCAATAACGTCGTGCAGGAAAATGTCCGCGGTATCCGTGTCGTGAAGTCCTTTAATCAGGAACAGCACGAGATTCGCAAATTCGGCGCCATTTCCGAGCGCATTTACAAGGACTTTTCCAAGGGCGAGCGGCTCATCACGCTCAACGCGCCGCTGATGCAGTCATGCATCTACGCGTGCATGATCATCATCTCCTGGCTCGGTGCCAAGGCCATCATCGCCAGCGGCAATGACCCGGCACTCGGCCTGACGACCGGCAACCTCACTGCGCTCATCACCTATGCCATGCAGATCCTCTCGAGCCTGATGATGCTGTCCATGGTCTTTGCCATGCTGACGATCTCGCTCTCGTCCGCGCGCCGCATCGCCGAGGTGATCGAGGAAAAGACGGACATTCAAAATCCGGAGCACCCGGTCATGGCCGTGCGCGACGGCGCCATTGATTTTGACCATGTGAGTTTTGTCTACGCCTCCAAGGCGGACAAAAAGGTGCTCGATGACATTGATCTGCACATCCGTTCCGGCGAGACGATCGGCGTCATCGGCGGCACGGGCGCGTCCAAGTCCTCGCTCGTGCAGCTCATCCCGCGTCTGTACGATGTCACCGGCGGCAGGCTGACGCTCGGCGGCGTGGACGTGCGCGATTATGATCTGGAGACGCTGCGCAACGCCGTTGCCATGGTGCTGCAGAAAAACGAACTCTTTTCCGGAACGATCAAGGAAAACCTCCGCTGGGGCAACGAAAACGCTACGGACGAGGAGCTCCGTCACGCCTGCGTGCTCGCGTGTGCGGATGAATTCATTTCCGCCATGCCGGACGGTTATGACACCTATATCGAGCAGGGCGGCACGAACGTCTCCGGCGGCCAGAAGCAGCGCCTGTGCATCG
>ENA-ORVG01003592-ORVG01003592.1-human-gut-metagenome-genome-assembly--contig:-NODE-3592-length-11910-cov-2.856685_pt1 | contig 11910 bp, 8 predicted proteins | sample MGYA00242091_ERZ509233 | MGnify/ENA primary metagenome ERZ509233 (study PRJEB26280, sample SAMEA2338840) | human gut metagenome | biome: human gut; feature: human-associated habitat; material: faeces... | reverse complement strand
CTACACCCACGCCGACGCCTACGCCTACGCCGACCCCGACACCTACGCCTACACCCACGCCGACGCCTACCCCGACCCCCACGCCGACGCCTACCCCGACTCCCACGCCGACGCCTACCGTGAAGCCTACCGAAAAGCCCACGCCCGAACCGACGTTCACGCTTTCCTTTGACTCCGACGGCGGCTCGGCCTGTGACCCGATTTCCTTCAAATTCGGCGCGGCCATCGATTCCGACAGTCTCCCCAAGCCCACCCGCGACGGCTATATCTTTGCAGGCTGGAAAGATGTGCCTTCTACTATGCCTGCAAACGACCTCACACTGACGGCTCTGTGGGCAACCCCGACTCCTACGGCAACACCCACGAAACACAGCGTCACCTTCATGATTTTGAACCAGGTTTACAAGACGTTTGAGCTGTCCGAAGGCAAAGACATTCAACTGCTCGATCCGCCGACCATTCACGGCTACACGTTCGTCGAGTGGCAGCAGGACGGACGCAGGCCCGACACCGTCATGGGCAAGGATGACGTCATCATCAGCGCCAAGCTGAACGAAAACGAGCGTTTTGACGTGACCTATACGCTGTCCAACGAATCCTATGCAACACTGATTCAAGATGCATACCCCGACTTTGAAAACAACTCGTCCAAGTCTCTCTATGCAGGCGATTTTATTCCGCTTCCGTCCTTTAGCGATCGTGTTGTCTATGTAGGCTATAAACCGCTGCGCTTTGACGGATGGTTTATCGACGGCAGCCTTGATGCAGTTCCGCAGACCATGCCTGATCACGCGCTGGTGCTCGTGGCTAAATTCACACTTCTTGACGATACGCCATCCCTCAATGATCGACATATTGTCTCTTATCAAACCACATTAGGCACCGCTCCTGCTGAAGCCGAAGTTTCAGTTGGCGAATTTATCCCGCGCCACGATCTGGGTTGGGACGGCAACAATCTGTTTGTCGGCTGGTATGCGGATCCAGACTATCAAAATCCCGCGCCCAGCAGGATGGAAGACAGCAATTTGACCCTTTATGCCCGTTGGATTAACGTAACCAATCCCTCCCCGGCGGAGGTCCAAATTCTGCTGGCCATGGGCTATGCGTTCCCGGTCGTCGAACCGACTGCCACGCCTACGCCTGTGCCGACTGCCACGCCTACGCTTGAGCCCACGGCCACGCCTACGCCTGTGCCCACGGCCACGCCTACGCCTGTGCCCACGGCCACGCCTACGCCTGAACCCACGGCTACGCCTACGCCTGCGCCCACAGCCACGCCTACGCCTGAACTCACAGCCACGCCCAAGCCCGCAACGCCCGACGAATGCGCCTGACAAGGAGGTTCACCATGAAAAAACGTTTCCTGCTTCTCCTCTGCGCGCTGCTTGCGCTCCCCGTGTTCGCCTCGGCTGAGGATGTGCTGACGCTCAGCGGCGCGGCGCTCAATGCAGCGCAGACAATAGCCGCAGACGACAGCCTCATCATCACCGAAACGATCACCGACGGGGAGGGAACGTCCGTCACCGTGCTGTCCCACCGCTTAAACGACCTTCGCCAGGAGGTCTTTACCTTGCTGGATGAGGACGGCACGCTGACCCAACTGCGCCCCGATTACGGCTTCCGCCTTGCCCCGGACAGCGCTAATCCCGAAACGCTCGTCATGATGCCGGATGTTCTGGCTGAAACGCGCGAATCGCTTCGCGGCCAGCTCGCGCTGTTTGACGACGAGGAAACCTATCTCTTCGTCAGACAGCCGGATGGCACGCTGACCGCCGTCACGAGCTATGCGCTTGACGGCGAAACGCTCGCCGAAACCTATCGCATTTCCGCCGAAACGCATACGCTGGTCTATTACGCCGCCGAAGCGGCCGACGCAGACGGCGCGCTCGAAACGTATACCGTGTCCGTTCTGCGCGACGGCATCGATTCTTTCGACGAGCTTTTTCCAAACGCGGGCGAAGGCGAAACGTTCTCCCTTCGTCTGGTTTCCATCGACGGCACGGAAACGACCCTCTCGATTCCGCTGAATCTCGCCGTGGTCTTTTCGGACGGCGTAGAGGATAACGTGATGTTTGAGGATGCGGCGCTGACCGTTCCCGTCAGCCGCTTTGAACCCTGGACGCATGATTCCGGATTCACGCTGTACGAAGGAACGGAAGAATGATTGTCCCCCGGCCGCCGCGTCCACGCGACGGCCTTTTTCGCAATGAAACAAAACACGCTGTTTTGAGGGAGTGATTCTTTTGAAGCACCGCCGCTTTGCCCTGCTCTTTGTGATGCTCATCGTTTGGACGATGCTTCCCGCTTTTGCGTCCGCCGCTTCCAAAATCACGCTCAGAGGCGGAACCAAGGCGCCGTCTACGATTTATGCCGGCCACAGCTATGCCCTTTCCGTAAGCGGCCGCAATGTCAAATGGTACACAAGCGACAAATCCGTCGCGACCATCGGCGTAACCACGGGCCGCATGTGCCCTTCCGCCCCCGGAACCGTCACCATCAGAGCCAAAGACCGAAAAACCGGCGAAACCGTCGCAACCAAAACCTTCAAGGTTCTTCTGCGCGCAAACCGCATTTCCGTCGAGCCTGAAACGCTGACGCTTTATCTGTATGACGTCTTCACGCTGAACGCCTCCCTCCATCCGGGCAATTCCACGGACGTCGTCAAGTTTTTTTCTAACGATAAAGACATCGTATCCGTCGGTTTGACCAGCGGCAAAGTGACCGCCAGAGCCATCGGCGAAACGACGATCACGGTCTACGCGATGGGCGAAAAAACCTATTCAAAAACGAATAAGAGCAACCGGGTTACGACCGTCAAGGTGATTGTCACGGAGAAGCCCGAACCGACGCCCACGCCGGTTCCCGGCCCTGAGCTGACCAATCGGTTCTATCAAATCGAGGTTTCGCCACCCTACATATCCGTCTTTGAAGACGAACAGGACAGCCTCCAATTCACGTTTTATGATCCGTTCGGCAATCCGGTTCCCCCAGATTCGCTGGAGGTCAGCGCCCAGTCTTTCTTTGCAGATGTCGGCACAGGCCCGGTCGAAATAGGCGTTCCGTTTGAATTTGACGGCGGTTCTCTCCTGTTGACGCCAACCGAGTACGGTTATCAACTGACCGCTCACGGCTGCCGCACGCATGGTTCGCTTAGTCTTTACCTCACGGTGCGCGATCCCTCTCAGCCGGGGCTTGAGGTCACCCAACGCGCATGCGTTTTCCTGACCAGGAAGAAAGACCGCCGGCTCTTCATTCCCGACCGCTATGACAGATGGAGTATCTACTATATTCGCGGCGGCGATACCATCACGTTTCCCAAGTTCTATGAATATAACAAATATCCGACGCACGTTCTGACCGGATGGCGTTTTGAAAACAAGGACGGCCAGGATCTGGGGCCGTTGACCGTCATGCCTTCTTTTGACGTATACGCCTTCCCGCAGTGGCAGGCTGTCACGCCGAGCCCTTCGCCGACGCGTGCGCCGACTCCGACGCCTTCGCCAACCCCGACGCCTTCGCCAACCCCGACGCCTTCGCCGACCCCGACGCCTACACCGACTCCGACGCCTACACCGACTCCTACGCCTACGCCGACTCCGACGCCTACGCCGACTCCGACGCCCTCTCCAACCCCAACGCCAGCTCCGACGGCCACGCCTACGCCGATTCCTACCCCCACAGTTTCTCCCTCGCCTACGCCGGTTCCGCGCTACGCGCTTTCCTTTGACCTCGATGCGGACGGCGACGCCGTGTACGGCATGCCCGACGATCTGCTTTCGTTTGCCGCAGGCGAACCGCTTTCCGCTCCCCTGCCGCGGCCAAATCGGCACGGCTGGCGTTTCTCCCACTGGACAACGGCGGACGGCAGCGACGTTCCCGCCGTCATGCCCGCAGAAAACCTCACGCTGAAAGCCGTCTGGCAGGCCAAAACACCTCGCACGCTCACCCTGCTCTACATCATCGACGGCGAGCCGGAAACCTACCCGATTGAGCAAACGACGCTGTTTGAAAACGACTTCATCGTTCTGCCCGATTTGAGCGCCATGCCCCACTTGGCGGATTACACGCTTCGCGCCTGGACGCGCGCCGCCGCAACCGATCTGGACGCTCAGCTGCCCCAGCTCATGCCGGATGAGGATATCACGCTGCTCGCGCACCTGACCCAGGAAAAGCCGGAAGGGGAAACCTACACCGTCACCTACGATACGCAGTGTGCGCTCACCGTTGCGCCGCGCACGGTTGCGCCGTCTCTGCCGATTCCGCGCCCCGATCCCGGCGCACGCGAAGGCTATCGCTTCGTCGGTTGGTATCTGGATTCGGCGTGCACCGTTCCCATGCCTGACCGAATGGATCATGAAAGCCTGACGCTCTACGCCCGCTGGATTGACCTGAACCATCCGTCGCCCGACGAAATCACCCTGCTTGCGGCGCTTGGCCATGTGTGGACGCCGCCCGTCGTTGTCGATCTCCCCACCGAAGCGCCGACAGTTGAACCGACGGAAACCCCTTCCCCCGAACCGACAGTTGCGCCAACCGAAACCCCTTCCCCTGAACCGACGGCCGCGCCGACCGAATCCCCTTCCCCTGAACCGACAATCGTTCCGACGGAAATGCCCACGCCGGAATCCGCTACGCCGGGCGAAGCGCCTTTCTGATCCGTATTCTCTTTTCGCCGCCGGTTTTTCGGCGGCGTTTCTCATTTTGAGCCGAGAAAAATTGACATTCCCTCCGTCATCGTGTACAATGAAGCCATGCTGATAAAGCCTGTCCTTTCTGGACAAAATAGCCTTAACCATCAGCCAAGGAGGCAATTACATGGGCGCTTCACGCAATCAGGAATCCACGCGTCAGGAAAAAGACGGCGTTGTTTATTATGACCGCGGCATTTTGACCGGCAAAGACGGCCGCCGCTATCAGCGCTATGCCATTCACACGCACTTCGTTCAGCCGGGCGAGGATCAAGCTGAGCTTGTCCGCCGCTATGTGCTGCCGCTGTATCAGCCGGGCGACTGCCTGTCCTTCACCGCGAAGGTGATGGGCATGTGTACCAACAACGTGCGCACGCTGGAAGACACGCACCCCGGCTTCTGGGCCAAAACGCTTGCGCCGTTCGCCGGGCACAATTCCACGGGCATCGGCATGCACCAGCCGTATAAAATGCAGCTCGTCATCGAGATCTGCGGCCTGCCGCGCGTGCTCTTCGCGGCTGCGGTTTCCGCAATCACCCGTCCGTTCGGCATTCGCGGCCTGTTCTATAAGATCTGCGGCCACGGCGTGGCGGGCATCGACGGCTTCTATCCGGATTCGTCCTTTGAAGTGTATCACACGATGGGCGTCATCAATCCGGAACACCCGGTCGAGCTGTGCGACGCGCTGGAAGCCGCCACGGGCGTGCCGACCGTCGTCATGGATGCGAACGACTTTGACCAGAATCAGCTCGGCAAGGGCACGCATTTCCCGCTGACCGACGACCAGATTCAGGACGCCATGGCGGATAACCCCTCCGGCCAGGGCGACGAGCTGACCCCGTTCATCCTCATCCGTCCGCTCAAGGATTAAGTTTCCCCCGGCGTTTTCCTTTCGTGGGAAAACGTCTTTTTTCTGTTTACAAAGGAGCGTTCACCCATGTCCATCGCCTCTCAGGTCGTCATCCTCTTCCTCGTCGTCCTTGTCGGCGCGCTCTGCCGAAAGCTGCGCTTTTTCACCGACGAAACCATTCGCGGCGTGACGCAGCTGGTCGTCAACATCACCCTGCCCGTGCTGACGGTTTATAACATGCAGCGCCCGTTTGAAACGCGCGTGCTGATCAATTTTCTGCTGACGCTGGGGCTGTCCATCGTCGCGATTCTGGCGGCGCTGCTCGGTTCGCTCTTCCTCTTCCGCAACCGGCCGCATGACAAGCGCGCCGTGCTGGCCAATCTGGAAGGGTTTTCCAACAGCGGCTTCATGGGCTATCCGATCATTCTCGCCGTCAACCCGGACTGGATGATTTACGCCGTCGCTTACAACATCGCCTTTGTCTTTGTAACGTGGACGGTCGGCGTGAGCCTGTTTCAGGGGCGGCAGAACATCAGCCTCAAACGCGTGCTGCTCAACCCGAACGTCATTTCGGCGTTCATCGGCTTCGCGGTTTTCTGTCTCAATATCACCCTGCCCGACATTCTCTCGCAGACAATGTCGCTCGTTGGCGGGCTGACCACGCCGCTGTCCATGCTGCTCATCGGCACGCGGGTCTGCGGCATTCGCCCCGGCGATTTAAAGGACAAGGATTATCACATTGCCGCCGCGCTGCGCCTGATTGTGCTGCCGCTGCTGGCGCTCCTCCTCCTTCGTCCGCTGCATCTGGACGACTGCGTATGGCGCACGATTTATCTGCTGACGGCCATGCCTTGCGGCACGCTGACCGCCATGCAGGCCGAGCTTTACGGCGGCGACAGCCATTTTGCCGCGCGGGCCATCGCCTATTCCACGCTGCTGTCGCTGGCGACCGTGCCGGTTATGAGTCTGTTATTGTGATAAAAGAAGCACAGCAAACAGCGCCCTTCCTTGCGGACGGGCGCTGTTTGCTACAAAGAAGTTGCAGGTGTGGCTGTTTTATTTCGCGGCTTTCTTTTTCCTCATGCTCATCACCACCGGGCTGATCAGCATCACAATGCAGACGATAATCAGCACAAAGGCGATGGGATGCAGCGCCGGGTTGAACATCTGGAGGACGTTCGCGCGCGCCATCAGGTAGCCGCGGGAGAAGTTCTGCTCGCACATATTGCCCAGAACCAGACCCAGAACGATGGCCGCGCTGTTGAGATGGCAGGCCCGAACAATAAGACCCAGCACACCGGCCAGAACCATGATCTGAACGCTCGTCGCGGACATCTGGTCGCCATAGGTGCCGATGAGCGCGAGCATCATGATAATCGGCCCAAGGTAGGAATACGGAATCGCCAGAATCTGCGCGAACACCTTCGCAATCGCCATCGCGACGATAACCATCAGGATGTTCGTGACGATCATGGACATGAAGGTCGCGGAGAGGTAAGTCGGCTGATTCGTCAGCAGCAGCGGTCCAAGCTGGACGCCCTTGAGCGTCAGCGCGGACATCATAACCGCCGCGGCGTTGCCGCCCGGAATACCGAGGGACAGCAGCGGAACCATCGCGCCGCCGGTCGCGGCGTTGTTCGCCGTTTCGGAAGCGGCAATGCCGTCAATGATACCGGTGCCAAACTTTTCCGGATACTTGGAGATCTTCGTTTCCATCGTGTAGCACATGAAGGAGGCGATCGTCGCGCCGGCGCCCGGCAGAATGCCGACGATGGTGCCAACCACGGAGCAGCGAAGCATCGTCCACTTGATCGACCAGATCTCCTTGAGCGTCGGCATCTTGGTGTTGACCTTGCCGCCGGAAATACCGTCCTCAGCGGAAAGGCGCTTCTTCTTCGGATCGGTCTGCTTGAAGACCTCAGTCACGGCGAACAAACCGATCAACACCGGGATCATGTCAATGCCGGCCAACAGGTCGCGGCTGCCGAAGGTCAGGCGCTGCACCGCGTACATCTTATCCTGTCCGACGCAGGCCAGCAGCAGACCCAGCAGACCGGAGATGATGCAGGTCAGCACGTGGTCGCTGTCCAAACACGTCAGGATGGACAGACCCATGAAGGTCACGGCGAACAGATCGCTCGGTCCGAACTGGAGCGCGGCCTTCGTCAGCGGCTGAGACAGCAGGAACATCGCAATCGCGGAGAACAGGCCGCCGACGGCCGACGCAAACAGCGCTATGCCCAGCGCCTTGCCCGCTTCGCCGCGCTGCGCCATCGGATAGCCGTCAAACGTCGTCGGCGCGGAAGAAGGAACGCCCGGAATCTTGAACAGAATTGCGGTGATCGAGCCGCCCGTGATGGACGAGCAATAGATCGCGACGAGGAAAACAATCGCCGGAATCGGTTCCATCGTGTAGGTGAAGGTCAGGCCGAGGGCAACCGCCATCGTGGCGGAAACGCCCGGCAGCGCGCCGAAGATCGTGCCCAGAATGATGGCGACGCAGACCATCAGGAACATGCCCGGATTAAAGACCGCCGCACAACCGGAGGCCAGAAGTTGTCCCATACTCATGATATTGTCGCCTCCTTAAAAGATATTCTTGACCGCCGCGACCATCGATTCAAGCGACAGCGCGAAGTTGCGCAGGAAGCCGATGGTGCCGCGCGGCAGGTTGACGCTGAGCATGCCGCTGAACACGATGTAGAGCACCATCGTGATGCACACGGAAGCAATCAGCAGACGGATAATGTTCTTCTCGCCAATCAGCAGGCCGTAGAAGAAAAGAATGAACATCGAAGTTACGATAAAGCCGACCGTCTCCAGAATGAAGGACGCGACGACCATAATCACAATGCCGAAAAACAGTTTGCTTTTGAGGAACGCCGGCACGCTCTTGGCAAATGCGCCGAGCGTAAACTCCGGGTTGCCTTTGTTCTTTCTGATAATCTGGATGATGTTGATCAGCAGGCAGATTTCAAGCAGAATGATAATCGCCTTCGGCCAAACGTCCGGCTGGAGCGCATAGGGATTGCGCGCGACACTCGCGGGCACAGCCGCTTCCAGCACGTGGGTAAAGAACGTATAGCCAAAGAAGATGAAGAGCAGAATGTTGATAATCAGTTCAAACACAGCGCTGTCACTCCTTTACCCCTTGCAGCGGGGGGAAATTCTTTTTGGGTTGAGGCTTCCGGAATTCTAGGCCGTTCCCATACAGGCCGCAGGGCACGACAGCGGTGCGTGCGCGGCTGCGGGATATGCGAACATTTTCATCAACTTTCCCCTCCTTTTTCCCCAAGCCGTTTTTCGCTCACCGGCTCAAGTTTCATCGTTGCAGTTTTCCTGTTTATTTGTGGCATTATCATAATATGCGCGAGGGGTATAACGCAAATATGAAAAAAAATATGTTTAGGATAATCTTAACCTTATATTCCAGCAATACTTGGATTATTTTTTGCGTTATTTCATCGCATTAACGCCTTTTAACGGCTTCGATACATTCCTTTATACATTCTAAATGTATGCACCAAACGAAACGGGCGCGAAGCTTATCGCTTCGCGCCCGTTCCGCTATCATGGGGAAACTCCAATGGTATGGGATGTTGGAGGAGAGATTAGTCCTCGAAGGTGTACGGCTTAATTTCGCGCACCACGTCGAGGATGGTGCCGTCGCGCGCCTCAAGCACGGCGACAACCTTGTCCTTAAACTGAACCGGATCGGGGCGGCCCACAATGCTGTAAGCCTTCTCCTTGAGCGATTCAATGGAAACGTGCGGAATGCCCGCATCGTCGAGGCACTTGATGAGGTCGGGACGCAGCGGGTTGACCGCAATGCCGTAATCCGTGACCAGCACATCCACGCAGTCGCCCGGCGTCGTGACGGTCACAACGTCTTCGCAGACCGTCGCCATGCGGCCGCGCACCAGCGGGGTCACGATGATGCAGACCTTGCTGCCCGCCGCCGTATCCGGATGTCCGCCCGGCGCGCCGCGGAGCACGCCGTCCGAACCGGTCAGCACGTTGACGTTGAACTTGGTATCGATTTCCAACGCCGCAAGAACGACGAAATCCAGCTTATTGACAAACGCGCCCTTGTTCGCCGGGTTGGCATACTGGCTGGCGCTCATTTCAAAGTGGTTCGGCGTCTGATTGATGGAATTGACCGCGTCGAGGTCAAAGTCCTGCACATCGATGACCTTGCCGACTTTGCCCTTCTTGAGCAGCTCCACCATCGGGCCGCAGATGCCGCCGATGGCCCAGCCCATCTTGATGCCGCGCTCGTCCATGTATTTTTCCAGGAACAGGTTTGCAGCCAGACTCGGCCCGCCGACGCCCGTCTGGAAGGAGAATCCCTCCTTGAAGTACGGCGTGGAAGCGATGACCTTCGCCACGTCTTCCGCCATCATCAGATCGCGCGGGTTCTGGCTGATACGCGCCGCCGCAGAGGCGATCTTCTTCGGGTTGCCGATGGAATCGACGACCACAACCGCGTCCACATCGATCGCTTCAACCGACGCGGGCATGTTCGGGAAATCCACCAGGCAGTCGGTGACGACGACCACGTGATCTGCATACTTCGCGTCCGTCATCGCGTAACCCATCGATCCGCAGTTGCTCTTACCGCCAATACCGCGGCAGTTGCCCACGCAGTCGCTCGTCGGGGCGGCGACAAAGGCGATATCGATATGCACTTCACCCGCCTCGATTGCGCGCGGACGGCCGCCGTGGCTGCGGATGATGGCCGGAGTCTTGAGCTTGCCTTCGGAGACGACCTGGCCCATTCTGCCGCGAATGCCGCTGGTCTGAATGCCGATGACCTTGCCTTCTTCAATATACTCGGCAATCGGGTCGTGCGCCTCGCCCAGAGACGTGGCGGCGATGGTCAGGTCTTTCAGGCCGAGTTCCTCAATCGCGGCCTTCATGACCATGTTCACAACATAGTCGCCGTTGCGCAGATGATGGTGGAACGAGAACGTCATGCCGTCCTTCGCACCGCACTGACGCAGCGCGTCGGCCAGCGTTTCCACAATCTTGCTCTCCTGCGGCTTTTCATAGCGGCGGGTTCGCGGGGCGGCCTTCTGCAAATACTTGCCGTCCATATAGTTTTTGCCCTGATAGACCTCCTTGCCGTTCACAAGGAGCTCCTCCGGGATATCGCGTCCAACTGCGTTTTTCATACCAGATCCCCCTCATACATGCCGCAGGCTTTCGCCAGCTTCAGCGTGCGCTCTGCGCCCGGAATAAAGGCGACGTCAACCATCTTTCCGTTGACCGTGAACACGCCGATACCGGCGGCCGCAGCCTCGCGGAACGCGCTGACCATCGCTTCCGCCTGCGCGACTTCCTTCTCGGTCGGGGCGAAAACCTGGTGAACCAGACGAATCTGCTTCGGGTTGATGAGGCTCTTGCCGTCAAAGCCCATCGCCTTGTTCTGGCGGACTTCGGCTTCAAAGCCCTCGTTATCGTCGAGATCGGTGAACACCGTATCGAAGCACTGCACGCCGGCCGCGCGCGCCGCCATCAGCATCTGGCCGCGGGCGACGAGCATATCGATGCCGTCTTTCTGGAACTTGGTCTGCATGCACTTGCGGAAGTCGCCGCCGGAGATGGCGCAGCCCAGCATTCTGTCGGAAGCGGTGCAGATCTCGTAGGCGTTCATGATGCCCTTCGGGCTTTCCAGCGCAGCCATCAACAGCGTGCGGCCCACTTCCACGCCGAACTCGCGCTCGGCGGCTGCCACATGCTCTTCAACCGTCTTCACGTCCTGCGCGCTCTCGCACTTGGCGATGCGGATGCCGTCCGCGCCGCCCGCGACGCACACGCGGATATCTTCCTGCCAGTGCGGCGTATCCAGACCGTTGATACGGACGATGACCTCGGTGTTGCCGTAGTCAATCGTCGTCAGCGCGTGATACAGGGAGAAGCGCGCCGCGTCCTTCTGGTTTTCGGCAACGGCGTCCTCAAGATCGAGCATGATGGAGTCGCAGCCATAGATATAAGCATCCTTAATCAGTCCCGGCTTCTGCGCGTTCATGAACATCATCGTGCGGCGCAGGCGGAAACGTTCCGGCTTCGGGCGTTTGATCATTGGATCACACCTCCCCACGGAATCCCCGCCGCGCTCTTGTCGCAGCTGCGGAACACGGCGCATTCCACACGCGCCTTGAGCGTGCAATCCAGCGCGCCCTTATCCACGACCGTCACCTTGCCGCTCTTCACGTCGAGGCGGTCGAGGGTTTCCAGCACAGTCTGGCGGATCTGCCGCCCGTACTGATTCATGACGCTGGACGAAATTTCCAGCTCAATGCCCTGCTCGGCAGGCTCAACCGTCACCAGCGCGTCGCTGGATTCAAGCGTGCCCGCCACAGCATTCTT
>ENA-ORVG01003583-ORVG01003583.1-human-gut-metagenome-genome-assembly--contig:-NODE-3583-length-11937-cov-2.406750_pt1 | contig 11937 bp, 4 predicted proteins | sample MGYA00242091_ERZ509233 | MGnify/ENA primary metagenome ERZ509233 (study PRJEB26280, sample SAMEA2338840) | human gut metagenome | biome: human gut; feature: human-associated habitat; material: faeces... | reverse complement strand
TATTTTTGAATCATATCAAGCTGGGTTGCTAACACATAAAGGTTGCTGCCCTTGGCATATTCAATCTTAATGTAGTCCTTTACAATATGGTCTACTTCTATTTTTTCTATTCCACGATAAACACCAAGTCCGTGGTTTTCGTGGACAACATAATCACCAATGTTAAGGTCGGTAAAACTTGAAATATTAGTACCTGAATAGCCATGCTTTCTACGTTTTCTTTTCTTCTTTTCTCCAAAAATATCCGTGTCTGAAATAGCCACAAACTTAATCATAGGGTACATAAAGCCACTGCGAAGCTGACCTTTTATAATCATAACTTCACCAGGCATAACCTGACGTTCCCCGTCTTCTTCGAAAAATGCGCTAATCTCAAACTCTCTAAGATCCTCCGCCAAGCGCTGGCCTCTTGTTTTTGAACCGGTTACAAGAAGAACCGCATATTTTTGCTCTTTATATTTTTTTAAATCCTGAACAAGAATCTCAAACTTGCCATTGTATGGACTTACGTTTCTTGATCCCACTTCCACAAAATCATCCACGCTAAATCCCTGAATCTTCTGGGCAATTGCTGTAAATAGGACTTTTTCGCCACTATCAATCTTGGCAATTATCTGATTTTTGTCCCAAATTACATCTGTCTGCCCCGGAAGCACGTAGCCTTTCTGAAGACGGTTAGCCATACTATCTCCAAACTCCGCATCAACCACGTTAAGTTGCTCCGTTACCCTCTTTGGCTCATCAATAAAAAATATTGGATTTTCAAAATAGTCAAGCAGACTTACCAAATTATCATAAAAATAGTTTACATAACTATCTACTGCTACCTGACTTGGGTTAATATCCATATTTGTAAGAAACTCTTCAACTGTAACTCTAAGTCTGTTAGCCTCTTCCGTCTTAAAATCTTTTCTGAATTTTTCAACATTTTGGTCTAAATCCTGTCGAATCTTCACCATTCCCGCCTGAATTTCTTTCTTAGTCAGTGAATATTCGCTGGCAGGATAAATTTTTACCGATTCAAGATTCTCAATTGAACGCTGGCTTTCCACCTCAAAACTCTTTATTATGTCAACCTCATCGTCCCAAAAATCAATTCGATAAGGTACCTCATCTGTCAGCGTGTAAATATCAACAATACTTCCTCGCACCGCAAACTGTCCCGGTCCATCAATCTGAACAACCGGCTCGTATCCCATCTGCACAAGCTTGCTCTTTAAGGCATCCATCTGAATTATGCTACCTTCTGCTATTTCAAGATAATTATTTTTGATTTTTTCAATTGGCATTATCTTGTCCATAAAGGCATCCGGCGTCAAAATTACCGTAAATGGCTTATCTTCAACTATTTTTTGAATAAATTCAAGTCGTTGTTGCAATATAAGATTTCCGTGTACATCCGCACTAAAGAAAATAAAATCCTTTGCAGGATACATTACAACATCGTCCGCAAAACCCTTTAAATCCTGATACAACTGACTTGCTTTTGTTGCACTAAAAGTAACAATGACTTTCTGCTTGTAGCCATTGCTCAATCCATTAATAAAATGAGCAAGCTGGGATTCCCCACACCCTGTAACCTGACAGGATTTGTGTTCAGACAAGCAGACCTTAACCTGCTCAAACTCATTTAATTGTAATAGTGGATAATCAAAACTTTTCATTTACTACTCCCGGACTTCACTATTTTGATAGATTCTAGTTGAATTTATTCATTGCTATATTTATATCTTCTAATTAAATTTGTTCATTGCTGTGTTTATATCTTCCAAAATCATAACTTCAACTGCTGAGGCTGCATCTTTTATACCCTGCTCAGCCAAAACTCTTTCGCCCTTGCTAAACTTACCAAGCACATGATTTACAAGATTTCCTTCATTTGCACCTACTCCCACACGCACCCTCTTAAACTTCTGAGTTCCCGCGTGACTAATAATACTCTTCAAACCATTATGACCGCCTGCGCTGCCCTGGGCTCTAATTCTAATTCTTCCCGTAGCCAAATTAATATCGTCAGAAATAACAATAATGTCATTCTCCGGATCAAGCTTATAGAAATCCATAACTGCTCTCACTGACTCACCGCTAAGATTCATATAAGTCTGTGGCTTCACCAAAATCACTTTCTCGCCACCAATATTTCCAATACCGCATAAAGCCTTGTGTCTCTTAGTCTTCACCTCAACACCCATCTGACTTGCCAACTCATCTATAACATCAAAACCAATATTGTGTCTTGTTTTATCATATTCCTTATCAGGATTCCCTAATCCAAAAACTGCATACATAATCGTACCTGCCTTCTATAATTTACAAAATAGTCTTACTCTTAATGATACTATTTTTAGGAGTTTATTTCAACTAACTAAGGTGATTATGTTTGTATTTAATCCTTTTAAAAAAAATTAACCCTCCGAAAGCTGACACTTTCCGAGGGATTCTTCTTTTTTAATATTTACTTTTCATCTCTTGTAACAACACTTATTCCAATACCAATTGCATTAGGTCCAACGTGACATCCTATACTAAATGACAATGAATCATAATATATATCGTCGATTTCGTTTTCAAATGTGTCTTTTACCATCTTGTACCACTGGTCTGCGTCTTCCTGTTTCTGGAATGTTCCTGCTGCTCCAAGTCTTAATTGTTTTCTATCTACATCAGCAAATCTTGTATTAAGGTCTTCTTCAATAGCTTCTAACATCTTAAGTTCAGCTTTCTTCATTCCTCTAACTTTAGTGAATGCATCAAGCTTTTCACCCTGAATTGTAAGTACAGGCTTAATGTTAAGAACTGCTCCTATGGCTGCTCCTGCTACTGTAACACGTCCTCCTTTTTTAAGGTATTCTAAAGTATCAACAGCAATGTAAATACTTGAATTGTAAGCATTTTCTTCAAGTTTCTTTTTTATTTCTTCTGCTGTCATTCCCTGATTAGCCATCCATTTTGCTTCAAGAACTGACTCTCTCATTGTTACTGAGATTCTGTGGTCATCAACAACCTGAACCTTTCCGTCATATTCTTCTGAAAGCTGAATTGCCGCGTGACATGAAGCACTTAATCCGCTTGACATTGGAATGTAAACAACCTGTTCATAGCCTTCCTTCAAAATGCCATCCCACATATCCATTACATCCCCGGGTGATGGCTGTGATGTTGTAACATTCTTTCCTGAAGTCATTGCGCCATAATATTCTTCCTGTGTAATGTTCTTTCCTTCGTAAAAAACATCTCCCTCTATGATAACCGGCATTGGAAGAGAATATATTCCAATTTTCTTTCCTTCTTCCGGTGTAATTCCACTATTACTATCAGTCATTACTGCTGTTTTCATATTAGTCTACCTTTCTCTAATAATTCATATTTAATGTTTTCTCGTTATTTCTTCTATATGATTGTATCTAAAACAGCCCAAATCAACAGGCATATTTTACCCAATATTAACTTTTACAGTATAACATCTGATTGCTAATTAATCAATAAAAGTAAGCATTTAGGGAATTTTTCTTTGATATTAAAAATAATTTTTGCAATTTAATAATTAGTACAAATTAGTTTATAAGAAGAAAAAGACACAGCCTACTAATTACCGTAAACTGTGCCTTTTTAACTTAAATTTTATTTAGTATAAACACTCATTTCCCACAATGAATATCCATATGGAAGTGCTCTTTCCACGCCCTGCATTCTTACATATCTTGCCTTTGTAGCGTCAAATGTTATAGTTTCTTCTCCACCTTTTCCATCTGTTACATTCTTAACTGTTGTCCAGTTTTTGCCATCTGTTGACGTCTGAATCTTGTATGCCTTTCCGTAAGCACCTTCCCAGTTAAGTACTACCTTGTTGATTGTGTAAGCCTTGCCTAAGTCTACTAAAAGCCATGCATCATCCACAAAGTTTGATGACCAACGTGTTCCGTTGTCCCCATCTACTGCATATTTTGCTGCCATTGCATCAGCTTCATTTCCTGATGATGTAGCCTTAGCTGATTTTGCAACGTTTGTACCTGATGGAACTGATGAATCTTCATTATTTGAATCATCTGATGTTGAGCCTGAAACTTTACCGTAAACTTCCATTTCCCACAATGAATATCCATATGGTAATGCTCTTTCTACACCCTGCATTCTTACATATCTTGCATCTGTAGAATTAAATGCTACCGTTTCTTCTCCACCTTTTCCATTAGTCACGTTTTTAACTGTCTTCCATGTTTTTCCATCTGTTGATGTCTGAATCTTATATGCTTTTCCGTAAGCACCTTCCCAAGTTAAAACAGCTTTATTAACTGAGTATTTTTTTCCAAGGTCTACATAAATCCATGCATCGTCTGCAAAATTAGATGACCAACGTGTTCCCTTATCTCCGTCTACTGCGTTTTTGCCACCAAATACATCATTTTCTGAACCTGATGTTACTATTTTACAACCTGTAGAAATAATCTTTGTTTCTGATGTGTCAGGTGTTGTTGGCTGCTCAGGTTCTGTTGATGAACCGTCAATCTTGTATTCTGCTGTTGCCACAGGTGAATCAATCATTCCTTTTCTGTAAGCAATCGCTTTTAATGTTGTATTCTTGCTTATCTTAATACTTGGAACGTATAAGTTTGACTTTTCGTTAGGTGTTGAACCGTCTGTTGTATATCTGATTTCCACACCCTTAGTCTTACTGCTAATGTTTACATTCAAAGCCTTACTGTATGTTCCTGATGGAATGCTAAATATTGGTGTTTCAACTTTTGCAGCTTCATACACACCCATTTCCCACAATGAATATCCGTATGCTAATGCTCTCTTTACACCTTGCATCTTTACATATCTACATTCAGTTGCATCAAATACAATGCTTTCTTCTCCACCTTTGCCATTGTTGTTTTCATATACTGTTGTCCAGTTGTTTCCATCTTTTGAAACCTGAATCTTGTATTCCTTAGCATATGAAGCTTCCCAGTTAAATGTAACCTTATTAATTGTGTAATTCTTTCCTAAATCAATCTGACAATACTGATTATCTGTAAATTCTGAAGACCATCTTGTTGTTCCGTCGTTATCGACTATCTTACTTCCGTCTACACTTGGATTTTCTGATGATGAAACCTTAACGTTCTTGCCTAATGCAATATTGTCTTTAAGTGAAACATCTGTGCCATTCACAGTGATTGTGCTTGAAGCCATTGCAGATGTAATATATTCATCTTTTACTGCGATAGCTTTAACTGTTGCTGTACTTGATACTGCAAATACTCCATCATAAACCTTTGATGATGTTGTTGGCATTGTTCCGTCTGTTGTATAGTAAATAGTAACTCCAGGTGTTTCTGATGAAATTGTTACATACTGTGTATCATCATATTTTCCTGATGGAACAGATATTTCAGGAGTTGAAGCCTGTACTATGTTAAAGCTCTTATTCTTATATACTTCAAAGTTTACAAGTGCCTTTGCACCAATTGTTGCTGTGCCAATCTTGTTACCGTTAGTTTTAAATGTTACAACCTTTGTGTCGTTAGTAGGATTCCAAACTGTTGCTGTGTATTTGCTTGTATCCTTGTTGTAATATACTGCTGCTGAGCAATCTCCTGTTGCAACAATGTCAGTTGTTTTTACGCCTAACTGTTTCATACTGTTAATAAACCAATATGTGTTAGCTGTATCTGTTTTCTGAACCTTTGTATCGTTTGCAAGGAATTTCTCCATTGCAAGACTTGGATTAGTCTGTGAAAGGAATGGCCATATAATATGTTGCCAACCTGTATCTGCCTGTGGATACTCTTTAAGCATCTTGTCAATTTCTTCCTGACTCTTTCCTTCGTTCTTAGCTGCCTGTACTGCCTTAGCCATTGCTATTGTTGTATCATCTAACAATCCCTGATATATTTCAGCACATCTGCTCTGATTCATTCCGTAATATGTTAAATATTCTGAAATCGGAAGCCACTGAATACCATAAACATATAATGGCTGTCCACCAAAGAATGTTCCATAGAAGTTAATTCCACCGTAGACCTGACCTACTACATTGTATGGCCATTCTTTAATCCAGTTGTCTTTGTCGTAATCGAACCAATACTGTTCCACTGCTTCCATTTCATTTGTAAATCCAAATACTCCTGCATCTCTGTATTCATCATTTTCTGTAAGAACTCCCCAAAGATACATACTTACCCAGCTAAATAATGATTCACTGGCTGATTCCTGATTGTTACCTGAATCATTGTCTGCGTATCCGCCTGCCCATGAATGTCCTTCGTACATATCATAAGCTCTAAATCTACAGTATTCACTATCATTGTCAGAAGGTCCGGCATAATCTCTAATCATCATTTCAATCATACCTTTGTAATCATTATAAAATTCATTATCATATGTAGCTAAAACTGTTGCTGCAAACATGAAGTAACCATATGTAAAATGGTGATCACAAATTGCTGCATTTGCCCCAAACTCGCTCTGTTCATAGTAAAGAGTTCCCCAGTTATTATTATAAATAAAATAACTGATATCATCCTTTCCTTCATAAGTAAACCAGTTAACAAGAATCTTCTTCATTCTCTTTAAGAATGTATCTCTAAGTTCTGTTTCTCCAAGCTGGTCTGCCATAAGAACTCCCATTCCCAAAGGATGAAGGTTCTTGCCTTCCCAATATGCATCACCTGCAGGATTTAAATTCTTTGTTGCATCCTCCAATTCATTTAAGTAACCTAAAACTGCCTCTCCATCAAACTCTGCATTAGTTGGAAGAGCAAATGTTGGAAGAAGTCCTGCAAACTCTGAAACTGTTGTAAATGAAAGTCCTTCAATAGTCTTTAAATCACCTCTTACAGATGAATATGTTGCAAATGCCTTATTATCATCTGTTGAATTTTTCCACTGATGAGGAAGCATACATATAAATGTCTGATCTGTAAATCCATTTCTCTTAAGACTTGTTGTAGTCTTATATGTTGAAGTTACCTTTGCTTTACTGTCATCATAACTGTATGTAACTTTTGTATCTGTAACAAAAGCATATCCATGTCTATAGAATGTTTCAATCTGTGATTTATCTTTCATTGTTCCAATAGACATATAACCGTTAGTTTCAGGGAATGTTACTCTAATATAACTTCCGATTTTCTTAAATGTTGTATTTTCAGGAACAGTTAAACAATAATAACTTTTTGATGTTTTTGTTTTGCTCTTGTTATCACTGTCTGTAATTTCAAGACCGATATGATCTGCTTTCATTGAATCTAGATTTTTTGCCAATATTTCATTTCCGTTACCGTCAAAAATTGATGTAATGGCTGATGATGAAATATAAACTGACTTTGTATCGCCATATTCTGTATAGATGTAAGGTGAACCTTTTACAAATGTACTTGTCATTGCAACATGATTGTCGTCTGCAAGCTGTGCTGTTACTGAATAGTCACCATATCCACTTACCTTATCACAAGCTGTAGCTGTATCAAGGTTTTCAGGCAAAATATAAAAATCAGTTTCAGTTTCAGAATTAACCGATACGTTTACATCAGTACTGCCCATGTCAGGAAGCCAGCCACTTGTTGCTGTCAAAATGCCAAGTCCCTTAGTTGAATATTTCATTTTCATTGGAAGAGTTGACATTAAGTTTCCAAACTTATTAATAAGCATTGACTGCCACCAGTCATTACTTGCTATCGGTGATTTAACATCATCTGTTTTGTAAACAGGTAATTTTGCTTTTTCGTTGTACATTGAATTTGCAAGATATGTTCCCTTACCGTTTGAAACAACATACGAATCAGGAAGATTTGGAATACTGTGGGTTACCTTTCTGTCGCCTGCTTTGTACTTATAAACCTTCATTTCCTTTATGCTAAATCCGCTACCACTTTCAACCCTTGTATATCCATACATTCTTACATAACGTGCATTGGCATATAGTTCAATATTTGCAACTTCATTACCATAACCTTTAAGCTGTCTGTATAAAGTTGTCCAATTACCCCCATCTTTTGAAACCTGAATGTCATACATCTTTCCTGCATCAGATGACCAATCAATTTCAACACGTCCAATATCATAATTTGCTCCAAGGTCAACCATAAACCACTGATTGTCTTTTTCTCCTGATGTCCAATATGAATTATCATTTCCATCAACTGCATTCTTAGCCAATACAGAAGTCTGGTCAATTACTCCATTATCGTCGTACATCCACCATACATCTCTTAATGATGATGCTGTAGCATTTTTATTTAAGGCAAGATTTTCACCATAATCTACGGGTCTTTTTGTTACCCCGTCTTTACCGTACACTTCAAACTCATACAAAGAATATCCGTAAGCTTCTAAAGCCTTCTTTGTCATATAAACTCGTACATATCTGGCATTTGCTGTTATGTTTAAGTCCTCATTTCCACCTTTGCAATCGGAATTAACATAAACATCACTCCAATTTTCTTCGTCATTTGAAACCTGAATCTTGTATTCCTTGGCATAAGCACCTTCCCAATATAACTTTACGCCTGTTACATCAGTAACTTTTCCCAAGTCAACATAAATCCACTCTGTGTTATCATTCCATGCACTTTCCCATCTTGTACCGGTGGATCCATCTACTGCATAAGCCGGGTCACTATTTCCCACTGAAGAACTTGCATACACCATTCTTCCTGTAGAAATTACATAAGGTGAATCGTCTGCTGCCATAACCTTTTGAATCTGCCCTGCCGGCAACATTCCCGTAACCATTGCCGCTGTCAAAAAGGCCGCTGCGGTTTTCTTTGCCACTGCAATCTTCTTACCTTTTCTCATTATTTTCTTACCTCCTAAATAAAAAAATACAATATATACTTTTAACCCTCTAAAACCTTCCGTACCTGGATTTCTTTAAAGAAATATTCTAGTCCTTTCCAATCTAAAACATTCTCAAAAAATCAAATTACTTTTCTAGAATATTTTAGGAAAACGTTTTTTGCAATATTTCAACAAAGAATAGTTGATTTTAGGCATATTTTTGTATATATTGTATAATTTTTACTTAATTTTACTATTATTTAGCTCGAAAATTCGGCATAATTAAAATTTTATTTCTTTCATATTTTTATAAAAACGATTCATTTTTCTAAAAATAGTTTTATGCTAATACTTTTCCTTCAGGGAATATTGTTCTAAATACTTTTCTTACTAATGGTCCTGCAATAATTAACTGGAATGGTAATGCCATTACAAAATTCTTTGGTATGTTAGTTAACCAGATGAATAATACGTTGCTGAAATCACCCATTCTAATACTTGCTTCAACCGCACCATAAAGTGACATTATAATTACCATTGGAACAACCATTGAACATGAAACTGAAATTACTTTTCTAAGTGTACTGCTATCCGGCTTAACTAAATATTTAAAGGCAAATCCCTTAGCCAATCCTGAAACTACAAACCAATCCATACATGCTGCAAATACATAGGCAATTGGAAATCCTAACCATGCATCCTTAATAACCTGCGCGTTAAATGTTCCTGTGTGTAATGTTACGTTGTAAATGCTCATCCATAAAACCATAGTGAAGCACATAATTACTGTGTAAATAAAACTTTCTCTCTTATTCTGTGGCATAATAAATCCTCCTTTTATTTTGTGTTCTTTTTCAACAGTGAAATCCATCTCCATTGCTATTCTCAATGAGTTCAGTGTGGAAGACTTTTATTCAAACATAAGAAGTTTCCGTTTAGCTCATTTCACATAATAAAAAGTAGAGATGTAATAGTTGTTAAACTCGTTACCATCTCTACTTTCGTATCTGACTTTCACTGCGTTCTTTTAATTTTCCTTAGGTATTCTACAGTAAAATTTTATTTTTCGTAAGTACTTTTTTAAATTTCGGCACTTTAAACAATAATATGTATAAAGCTACGTTAAGGCACACACTATTGCATAAAAAATCTCACGAAATAATGCTGATATTATCTTACATTTCCGCCTTTCATGGCTGCCTTTCTCTGATACATTTTCTTGTCAGCATTTTCAAGAAGAATTTTTAAGTTTAATTCTGATTTTCTCTCAGATTTTCAATTAATTTAAACACTTCCGGATGCTTTTCTTTTAAATGCTCATCAAGAACATGTCTTCTTTCCTTAAATCTTTCTGCCATTTCAGGATGTTCATCCCTGATTCTTCTATGTATTTCTTCTCTATGCTTTTCGAAACGTTCAGCAATAGTTTTTTCATCTTTTCCTGAAATATTAACAATCTCTTTTAGATGTTCTTCAAGATGCTCTAACCACTCGTCCTCGTCAAAAGCATCCATATGTGACCAGCTTCCGTGGAAAAGTTTCTCCATATCTCCTGTTTTCTTTAACTGCTGAATCTGCAGAACAATCTGCTTTTCAATTTGCTCTTCACTTTCAGCCCCGTATGCCCAAACGAACTCCTGAACCTTGTTATCTGCTCTTTTTCTTGAAGCACTTCTTTCTTCATTTTCTACGCCACCCTCTAAAGGATAAGGTCTTCCAATACCCATATCCTTCAAAGCAATGTGAATAGTTCTTCTAACTCTTCCTTCTTCAATCATATACCCTAGCCCCAGTGTTCGAAGTTGCTCATTAATCTTTGCAATATGTTCAGTAATATAAAATCTAATGCCTTTGTCTTCAAGTGACTTGTACAACATTGCCAGCCTATCTGCTGCAGTTATGTCAATACTTCCAACGCCGCCTGCATCAAGAATTACAGCTTTGGTATCCGGTTTTATGCTGTCTTCAATATCGCGTTGCAACACCTGAATATTACCAAAAAATAAATTACTGCTAAATCTATAAATTACAACTCCTTCAATGGCATGTATTTGTCTTCCCTCGTTCAAATCCCTAAAATGTCTATGCCCCGGCTGTATTCCAAGAAAACATCTTGAAGGTTTTGATGTTCTTATAATCATTTCTGTAAAAGAAAGAATAATACCAATTAAAACACCATTTATTGTTCCAAGTAAAAGTACACCGAGAAAAGCTCCCATAAAAATTAGAAATTCAGTTCTGCTTACCTTCCACAACCTTGCCGCCAAGTCAAACTCCGTTGCACCCATAAGTGCTGAAATAACTATTGCCGTCAAAATAGGAATAGGAAGATATCCGATAAATCCTGTTCCGCAAAGAAGTAACACTATCATAGAAAATCCTGCCACAATGCCTGTTAGCTGAGTTTTTGCCTGATATTGTTCACCCATTGCCGTACGGGAAACTGAACCGTTAATAGGGCAACATCCTGTAAAAGCAGCCATAAAATTACCTAAGGAAAATGCAAAAATCTCCTGATTATCATTTATTCTGTAATTATTTTTTTGAGCAAAACTATTCTCTGCCAACAAAGTTTCAGCCATAATTACTACTGCCACCGACAAACTGATAGTAATAGTCTGCTGAATTGGAATAGCCGAGAAATCAGGAATACTCCACTTTGGAAGTCCCGGCTCTACTGCATTTAAAGTCTTAATTCCCCAATCTCTTATTGGAAGACTTATTGTGAAAATCGTACCCACAAACATTAAAACTACTGCCATTGGAAATTTAGGCATTATCTTCTTCGAGGCAAAAAGTATTACCAGCGCTATCACTCCCATAATTACTGATGGCATATTTATATTAAGCGCAGTCTTATAGATATGTTCGGCTAATTCGAAAAACTCTCCTGTTCCCGATGTGCCTCCCATAACCTTTGGAATCTGCATTAATATGATTGTTGTACAAATACCTGTTATAAAACCACCCATTACCGGTGCTGAAATGTAATTAACCAGCTTTCCGGCTTTCATAAAATAAAAAGCCAACAGCCAAACTGCCACTAAAAAAGTAATTATAGGAACTACCTCCATTGCTTCTTTTGTACCGCCCTGAATATTCATACTAAGAAGAGCTGCACCTACCAACGCCGCCGGAGCTGCATCAACTCCGAAAATAAACTGTGGTGAT
>ENA-ORVG01003578-ORVG01003578.1-human-gut-metagenome-genome-assembly--contig:-NODE-3578-length-11968-cov-2.950894_pt1 | contig 11968 bp, 9 predicted proteins | sample MGYA00242091_ERZ509233 | MGnify/ENA primary metagenome ERZ509233 (study PRJEB26280, sample SAMEA2338840) | human gut metagenome | biome: human gut; feature: human-associated habitat; material: faeces... | reverse complement strand
TATTTTTGGTGTCCACCCCCAGTCTTATCTCGACGGGCGCCTGGTCTATTGCCGCCTTCTGCATCGTTTCTGCGGCCGCACTGCTTCTGGGCGTGCTCGCCGGCGACGATGGGGATCTGGAAGGAGAGCGGCTTGGGGGTAGGGTATTGTTGAGGGTCGGCGAGTTCGCCTGCAGCGTGATGGCAACCGCGCTTGCGCTGGTGGTGATCATATACTCCGGTGTGTTCCTGTCCATGTATCCTTCGTTGCCCTTCTTGCACACGCCGCTCGTTCCGATACTGTTCGTCGCCTCGGCCTTGGCCTGTGGACTTGCGGGGTTGGTGCTAACTGCCTTTTTCCGTCAATCGGAGTCTTCTATGCAAGAGGCCTTGGAATCTCTGCTTCTCATCGACGTGGTGCTTGTTGTCGTGGAGGCGACGGCGCTTGCGGCGTTTCTCGTGGCGAGCTGCCTTTCGGGCGGTCCTTCTCTGGGAGCTGTACAACTTCTGACAAGCGACCGGCTGGCCATGCTCTTTTGGATTGGCGTGGTGGTTCTGGGATTGGTGGTGCCCCTTTCGGTGGACGTGGTCTGCCGTCGTACGCCTGCATTTGCGGCGCTCGCTCTTGGCGCGGGGTGTACGCTGGTCGGAGGGTTGTGTCTGCGCCTGTCGTTGCTTATGGCCACAGAGCGATTCAACCTCGCCTTCATGAGCGCCTTGGGCTTTTGGAGTTGACCGTAGGCACGGCGATGTCGTATGGCGAGAACGATGATCTCTTTTGTCTGCGTTAACTGTGATACTATGACAGCATTGTCGAACTAAGGATGGTTTCAATGAGCATGGTAGAGGAGGCGGCAGCGGCGGTGGTGTCGGCGGCAGAGGCCGAGCCCGCGAGCGAGTTCCGCATTAACGAGAAGAGTGTCGTTCCTATCTGGATCCAGATTCGCAAGCGATTGGTGTATCTGATATCGGCCGGCAAGTTTGAGCGCGGTGAGAAACTGCCATCGGTTCGCGAATTGTCAGTGGAGTTGGGCGTGAACTACAACACGGTCAACAAGGTGTACCAGGATTTGGAGCGTGACGGCTATATCTACACGCAGCGCGGTCGGGGCACTTTCGTTACCGACCTCAAGGGTGTGAAGCTGTCTGTTGTGGATGAGGATGTGAAGGCTTTGGCTGTTGATTTTGTTCAGCAGGCGCTCACACGGGGCATGTCCTCGGAGGATATCCACGACTTAGTGTCCGAGCAGCTGATCTTGCTCGGAGGGGTCGACTAGGGCAACATCGAAAAAGGGGGATTGGGTGAGAAGCAAGGCGAAGCAAGCCAAGGAAGCCGTTCAGACTCCTGCGAGGGCGCAGGCCCTAGCCGGGTCGATGGCAGCCCCGACGGCAAAAAGGACCTCGCGCAACAGCGTATACGTGTTCGCCGTGGCGCTGTTTCTGGTTGCGGGCGGCCTGTTCGCTTCCCTGGTGTGGAGCGCTTCGTTGGCGCTGGCACTCATAGGGGGAATGATCGTGGGCGGTATCGTCGCGAGCACGGTGCGAATTGCGCCCCAGTGGGAGCGCGTCGTCATACTCCGCTTGGGGCGCTTCCACCGTATCGGGGGCCCGGGTGTCTATATGGTCGTGCCTATCGTGGAGACCGTGGCCGCTCGGGTGGACCAGCGTATGATAACCACGCCGTTTCTGGCCGAGGAGGCCCTGACTGCCGATCTGGTGCCCCTGGGTATCGATGCGGTGCTGTTCTGGATGGTGTGGTCTCCCAAGGATGCCTGCGTGGAAGTGGAGGATTACTCCTCGGCGGTGTGGTGGGCCGCGCAGACGGCCCTGCGTGATGCGGTGGGGCGTATCAACCTTGCTGAAGTGGCTACGCGCCGCGAGCAGCTGGACAACGAGGTGAAGGAGATCCTCGAGGAGAAGACGCGCAACTGGGGCATCACGGTGATTTCGGTGGAGATACGCGACATCGCCGTGCCATCGGATTTGCAGGACTCGCTCTCTCGGGAGGCTCAAGCCGAGCGCGAGCGTAATTCGCGGCTGCTTCTGGCCGAGGTGGAGAAAGACATCTCAGAGATGTTCGTCGAGGCGGCTGCTGTCTACGAGCGCAACGACAAGGCGCTTCAGCTGCGCACTATGAATCTTATCTACGAGTCGGTCAAAGAGAAGGGCGGCCTGGTCATCGCCCCTTCTGCCTTCGGCGAGGCATTCAACAATATCGACAGCTTTCTTAAATAAGGTCGTTTGCTAAGGATTGCTCTGCTTTTCCGCTGGTCACTTCCAAGCGGTCGCATCTTGATGCCATTCGTGGAAAATATCCCTATTGAACAGGACGAACTTCACGTGCCTTAACGGGCTTCGTTCATTTGGGCGAAAGCGTTCTCGCGCTGAAATCGAATTATATTGAAAATAGGATAATATAAAATATTGATTGTCATAGTATGGTAGTGTACCCTGACAATAGGCATTATGGTAATGCCTATGGAGCACCTGCAAGGGCGGGTGCATAAGATCAGAAGGAGGTAGTAATCTATGGGCGAGAGCGGTCTGAACATCAGCCGTCGAGGATTCATGGCAGGAGCAGGAGCCGCGGCCATCGGGGCCGGGTTGGCGGGATGCTCTTCCGGCACGGCGGACAACACCAGCCTGTCGGACACGTCGTCGACTCAGAGCGTCTACGATCCGGAGGCGGGGGAGTGGATTCCCACGAAGTGCAACATGTGCTTCAACCGCTGCGCCATTCTGGCTCACGTGGTCGATGGCGTCGTGGTCGAGCTGAAGGGAAACGAGGCGAGCGAAATCGGCGGCGGCCGCATGTGCGGCAAGGGTGCGTCGGGCATCATGCAACTGTACGATCCCAACCGTATAACCAAGCCGTTGAAGCGTACAAATCCCAACAAGGGCTTCGACCAGGATCCCGGTTGGGAGGAGATCTCTTGGGAAGAGGCCTACGACATCTGCACTACCGAGTTGAAGAAGGCGGCCGACACCGGTCCGGGCGGCTTGGCCTATTCTTCGATGATCGCCAACAACCAGGCATGGCAGAAGAGCTTCGTCACGTTCGGTGCCATCTTCGGTAATTTTTGCCAAGGAGTGTCGGCCGACATTTGCGGTGCGGGCATTCATATGGCTTCCGACGTGTTCAATGGCACCGGCAACGGTCAGCCCGACTACCAGTACTGCAAGTACCTCATTCAGTTCGGCACTCAGGCGGGCACGGCAACCCGTCACGGCTACAACATGAGCGCGCATCTGTTCTCGGAGGCGCGTAAAAATGGTTGCAAGCTGGTCAGCTTCGATCCTCATATGAGCCATGGCGCCGATGCCTCCGATTTGTGGGTTCCCATCCGTCCTGGTACCGATGCCGCCGCCGCGCTCTCCATTGCCAACGTTCTTCTCAACGAGTTGAACATTTGGGATGCCGAATATCTGGCCAAGCGCACGAACGGCCCCGCCCTTGTCGATTCGGAAACCGGCCGTATTCTGCGCCAGCCGGATACGAACAAGGCCATGTTCATGGATGCCGATGGTGTCGCGAAACCCTACAACGAGACGACCTCGCCCCAACTGGAGGGAACCTTCCAGATCGATGGGCGCACCTACCGCACCGCGTTCGACGTGTATCGCGAGCACATGCTCGCGTACACCCCCGAGTATCAGGAGTCCATCACTACCGTTCCCGCGGCCACCATCCGCAAGGTGGCCAAGGAGTTCGGTGAGGCCGCCCGCATCGGCGAGACCATTGAGATCGATGGCGTGACCATGCCCTATCGTCCTGCGTGCGCCGATTTGTTCTCTGGCGTGTCGCGCCATAAGCATTCCATGTTGTCCAACATAGCCATCATGCAGCTCAACGTTCTCGTCGGCTCTTGCAACATGCCTGGCGGCCTCATCGGCTTTGCGCCGCGCTGCGAGGGATGGACCGATGACAACCATCAGATGAGTTGGGAGATCGACCTGTGGGAAGAGGACGGCTTCATCAACGGGAATTCTCTCTTCTATCCCAGGAAAGCCTCGGTCTATGAGGATATTCGCGCCATCAACGACAAGGTGGACAACGGCAAGCTCGATGCCGGCATGTTGGCTATCGCACCGTGGAACTGCCCAGCTGACACGCACTTCTACCATGTCAACCAGTGTCGTCCCGAAGTGTACAACAACATGTTCAACCCCACAAAGGCCATGTTCGTGCTCGCCTGCAATCCCGTAAAGTGGATGGGCAACCATGACGAGATGGCCGAGATGTACAAAGGCTACGACTTCGTTGTCGGGTGCGATATCTATTTGAACGATTCCTCGTACTTCTACGACATCCTTTTGCCTGAAGCGTGCTACCTGGAGCGCTATGACGTGTTCCCGAATTTGTTCTTGGCGCACCATACCCCCGGCGGGATTGGCATCGACTGGTCGATCGATATCTGCCAGCCGGTCGTTCCCGCTCGCGACGGCTGTCCGACTTGGCTTGACCACATGGCAGAGTTCGCCGATCGTCTCGGCCGTAACAAGGAGTTCATCACTGCGCTCAATGCCGCCTACTCCATCAAGGAGGAGTATTCGGTGCCCCTGGATCAGAAGCTGTCGGTGGAGGCTTTCTACGACTCGGCCTTCAAGTCTCTCATTGATGAGGAGCACGATCTGGAATGGTTCAAGAAGAACGGCGTCTATCGCTATCCGCGCAAGTTGGAGGAAGTCTACATCTGGTCGCGCGATGACATCGAGGGCCGCGTGCCGCTGTATTTCGACAACTTCTTCGAGGCCAAGGAGCGCATCCAGAAAGTGGTCACCGACCTCAATATTCCGTGGGAGCTCGATGACTGGCAGCCCATGCCTGACTGGAAGCCCTGCAACGACCACGAGATCGTCGACGCAGAGTATGACATCATGCCCATCTACTGGACCAATTCCCTGAATACGGATACCTGGCAGACCCAGAACGCCTACATCAATGAGCAGAACGAGCTCGATCCGCGGGTCTACGGCATCGAGATGAACAGCAAGACCGCAGTCAACAAGGGTTTGCGCGAGGGCGACGAGGTGCAGATCGGTGACGTCGTGATGAAAGTGAACCGCCGATGACGGACGAGGAGCGGATCTTCCCGCAGGGCCGGGACGGCCGGGGGACGGTTGACCCTGTCGGAAGGCGTGCACGAGGAATGCGTGGCCGTTGTCGGCGGCCATTGGGGCGCGAAGTCGGAGTATCTTCCCATCGCGAAAGGAAAGGGCGTTCCCATCAACCATCTGATGACCTGCATTGATCCGGCGCGCTACGACCATGCATCGGCTGCCTATGACCAGTGCTGTCGCGTCAAGGTCGAGAAGATCGGTTAGCAGGAAAGGAGCAACGAACCATGACGTACGGAATGGTCATTGATTTGGAAAAGTGCACCGGCTGCCAAGCGTGCACACTGAGCTGCAAGAATTCGAATGGCACCCCTCCCGGTGTGTTCCGCGCCCATGTGGAACGCGTTTTGGAAGGCGCATACCCCGATGTGACGGCCGTAATAACCCCCATGTTGTGCATGCAATGCAATAGCCCCCTGTGCATGGCCGCCTGTCCGGTTGGCGCAATCGCGAAGGATGAGGAGACGGGCGTGGTCACCACGAACCCGGACGAGTGCATCGGCTGCAAGGCCTGCATAACCGCCTGCCCCTACGGCGCGCGCTACTATGTGGATACCACCGCTGGATACTTCGGAGACGATCTCGTGGAGTATGAGCAGGTGCGTTATGCGGAGAAGAAGAACGGCACGGTGGATAAGTGCGACTTCTGTCAGGTCCGCGGCTATCAGCCCGCCTGCGTCGCATCGTGTCCCAGCGATGCCCGCATCTTCGACACCGTTGAGAATCTGCAGGCCATGGTGAAGGAGCGCGACGGTTACCAACTGCTTCCCGAGCAGGGGACGGAGCCGTCGGTGTGGTACCTGCCCAAGACGGCCATCTAGCGTAACAACCGAAAGCGGATCCGCTGCGGCGCCGCCCCTCCCGGCGCCGCAGCCTCTTTTAAGGGAAGGGAGGACGATATGGGCGTTTTCGCCACTCGTCCGGCAACGGTCTCCGATGCCGGACGTTGCTCCTCTTTCGAGGTGCGTCGTTTCCAAAACAACGAGTTCGTCTTGAGAGACGACCAGATAGCGCAGGAGATCCGCGTTGATGTGTTCGTTGACGGGCATCTATCCCGCAGTCTCATGTGCTCTCCATGGGATGTCGATCTGCTCGTGGTCGGCAGCCTGTTCATCGACGGTGTCATCGACGGGTACGAGCAAATCACCCGTCTCGAGGTGGATATCGATGAGGGGATCGCCTGCGTGGAGCTTGCCCCCTTCGGGGACTTCGGCGAACCAGGCGCAAAGACGGTCTCTTCATTTGTCGCCACACCCGAGCAGGTTCTTCGCGGCATCTCGAGATTGGAGAGCGGTTCGCATTTGTTCCATAGAACCGGTGGCGTACATTGCGCGGCGCTCTTCGACGGATGCGAGTTTCTGTGCTGGTTCGAGGACATCGGTCGACATAACGCTATCGACAAGCTGGCCGGATGGTGTCTGGTGCATGCTGTCGACACGAGTGACAAGGCGCTCATCTTCAGCGGCAGGGTACCCTACGAGATCATCTCGAAGGCGGTTCGCCTCGGTTGCCCGCTCATCGTCTCGCCCGGGGCACCCACGAGCCTATCGGTGGAGTACGCCCGCGAACACGACATCGCCTTGGTGGGTTTCGCGAAGCGCGATCGGTTCAATGTCTATTCGTTCCCGGAGCACGTCTGCGAGGAAGGGCTGCGTATGGCCGGATAGTCGCTGCTGACGCAGAGGAGGCAAACAAGGAAAGGGGGCCGGTGAAACGCAGCTGCGTCTTCGACCCTCTCTTTTTGCCGGGCGGCGTCTTCCTTTTCTGGCCACGGACCTTTTTTGGAGGGGCCGTGTTCTGGGCCTGCGCGGGAGCGGCGGGGCGGCCCGCGCGCTATAACGCCCTGAAAGCTAAGGAAAGGATCTCATGGAAGCAACTTCGGACCCGTCTTTGGACGAAGGCGGGCGCACCTCGTTCATTCACGAGCTCATCTGCCGCTTCGAGGAGGAGGTGGGATCGTTCCAGATCGACTCTGTCATCGAGGAGGCGGTGTTCACGGTCTATGTGGACGGCGAGGTCTTCCGCGATATGACCTGCTCGCCATGGGATGTCGAGGAGTTGGTGGTGGGAAACCTCTTCACCTCCGGGCGCGTGGACGCCATCGAGCAGATCGACTCGGTTGAGGTGGACGCCGAGGCGGGCGAGGTGCGCGTGGTACTGTCTGAGGACGGCGGGTCGGAAGGTCGGGCGTCCGGTGCCGTGGTCGACCGCGTGCTGTGCCCCCAGGTGGACGCCCGCGCAGAGGTGGCTCCCATGCTCACGGCTCGCGAGGTGAGCGCACGCATAGGCTTTCTGGAGGGCAACTCGGATTTGTTCCACCGCACTGGCGGCGTGCACAGCGCCGTCATGGTGGACGGCGCCGGCGAGCCGGTGGCCTGGTTCGAGGACATCGGGCGGCACAACGCCCTGGACAAGTTGGCCGGGTGGTGTGTGCTGAACAAAGTCGACGCCTCCGACAAGATTCTCCTGTTCTCGGGACGGGTGCCGCGCGAGATCATCGCGCGAGCCATTCGCGCGGGTTTCCCCATAGTCATTTCACCAGGTGCGCCTACGAATCTTTCCATTCGGTTCGCTTGCGATCATGGCGTGACGCTTATTGGTTTTGCCAAGGATGGCAAGTTTAACGTCTATACTCACAGCGCTCGCATTCGGTGAGCGGGGCAGAGCACGTGGTCGAAGAGGTGCCTCGTTGCGTGCGTCGATGCGCCTCACCGCCGGCCTCGCAGGGCGCCTGCCGCAGATGACCGCAGATTAACGGGTCGTCAAGGGGTCATCGTCGGATGGGCTCATCGCGAGGCGACGACGGGCGCGGCACGGTATGGTGGATGCACGCGCAAGACCCGATGAAGGGAGATTCACCATGAGTTTCATCGATAAGATGAAGGAAGCCAAGGGCGTCAAGAACGACGTTGACCTGACTGCTGACGACCTGAAGGAACTGGTCGGCACCTTCAAGAAGATCTATGAGGACAACGAGGGCAGACCCTTCCCCCAGGACCCCAAGGATCAGCTCATCGAGGCTGTCAAGGCCGTCTTCCGCAGCTGGGACAACCCCCGTGCAAATGTCTATCGTAAGATGAACGAGATCCCCTACGAGTGGGGCACCGCTGTCAACGTCCAGCAGATGGCTTTCGGTAACTCCGGCGACCGCTCCGGCACCGGCGTTGCATTCACCCGTGACCCCGCCACCGGCGCTAAGAAGCTGATGGGCGAGTACCTCATCAATGCACAGGGCGAGGACGTCGTTGCTGGTGTCCGCACTCCGTCTCCCATCAGCCACCTGCACGAGCAGATGCCTGAGGTCTACGACCAGTTCGTTGAGATCGCTACCCGTCTGGAGAACTACTTCCGCGATATGCAGGATATGGAGTTCACCATTGAGGACGGCCACCTGTATATGCTGCAGACCCGTAACGGCAAGCGTACCGCTCAGGCTGCTCTGCAGATCGCATGTGATCTGGTGGACGAGGGCATGATCACCGAGCAGGAGGCTGTCCTGCGCGTGGAGCCCAAGCAGCTGGATACCCTGCTGCATCCCCAGTTCGACGCAGCTGCCCTGAAGGCTGCTGAGGTCGTCGGCAAGGGCCTGGCAGCTTCTCCCGGTTCTGCCTGCGGCCAGATCGTCTTCACCGCCGAAGAGGCTGAGGAGATGGTCAAGTCCGGCAAGATGAAGAAGGTCGTTCTGGTCCGTCTGGAGACCTCTCCCGAGGACATCGTCGGTATGCAGGTGTCTCAGGGCATCCTGACCGTCCGCGGCGGCATGACCAGCCACGCAGCCGTTGTTGCTCGTGGTATGGGTACCTGCTGTGTCTCCGGCTGCGGCAACGACAACGACGTGAAGATCGACGAAGAGGCTAAGACCTTCGAGCTCAACGGCCACAAGTTCGTCGAGGGCGACTGGATCTCCATCGACGGCTCCACTGGTAACATCTACGGTGAGCAGGTCGCTACCGTCGCCGCCACCGGCAACAAGAACTTCAACCGCTTCATGGGCTGGGCAGATGCTGCTCGTCAGCTGCTGGTCATGACCAACGCCGATAACCCGCGCGACGCACAGCAGGCAGTTGACCTGGGTGCTGAGGGCATCGGCCTCTGCCGTACCGAGCATATGTTCTTCGCTGAGGACCGCATCAAGGCTGTCCGTGAGATGATCTGCGCACGTACCGTGGAAGAGCGCGAGGCTGCTCTGGCCAAGGTCGAGCCGTTCCAGCAGGGTGACTTCGAGGCGATGTACCGCATCATGGGTGAGCGCCCGATGACCATCCGTTATCTGGACCCGCCTCTCCACGAGTTCCTGCCCAGCAAGGACGAGGACATCAAGGAGCTGGCTGCCGACATGGGCATGACCTTCGATGACCTGAAGAACGTCGTTGCTTCTCTGCACGAGTTCAACCCCATGATGGGCCATCGTGGCTGCCGTCTGGCTGTCACCTACCCCGAGATCGCAGCAATGCAGACCCGCGCTGTTATCAAGGCAGCTCTGAACGTCTCTGCTGAGACCGGTTATATCATCACTCCGCACATCATGATCCCGCTGGTCGGCGAGGTCAAGGAGCTGAAGTTCGTCAAGGACGTTGTCGTCAAGGTCGCAGACGAGCTCATCAAGGCTTCCGGCGTTGACATGAAGTATCTGGTCGGTACCATGATCGAGATCCCCCGTGCAGCTCTGACTGCCGGCGAGATCGCCAAGGAGGCTGAGTTCTTCAGCTTCGGCACCAACGACCTGACTCAGATGACCTTCGGCTTCAGCCGTGACGATGCTGCCAAGTTCCTGGGCGCTTACTACGAGAACAAGATCTACGAGAGCGATCCGTTCCAGCATCTGGATCAGGTCGGCGTCGGCAAGCTGGTCAAGATGGCTGCACATGACGGCCGTGAGACCCGTCCCGACCTGGGTCTGGGCATCTGCGGCGAGCACGGCGGCGATCCTTCCAGCGTCGAGTTCTGCCACAATGTTGGTCTGGACTACGTCAGCTGCTCTCCCTTCCGTGTGCCTATCGCACGTCTGGCTGCTGCCCAGGCTGCGATTAAGAATCCCCGCAAGTGATTGCGTGAGGGCTTGAGAGAGCACGAATAAAGCATAATGAGCCGCCCCGGTTTCCGCAACAGGAAGCCGGGGCGGTTTTGCATCTTGTTTTGTAAGCGGAAAGAGGTTACAATAATAGAAAAGAAAGCGTATATCAGTCGAATAAGGTGGTAGGCCTATGAAGTTTTTCGAAGTGGTTCCAAGCGAACTTTTCTCGCCGTTGGCTTCGCCCAACCGTATTTTATATGCGGATGCACTGGACGTACTGTACGCAGCATACCAAGAAAACTTGAAAATACGGGAAGATGTCTTGTATTCAATGCTGCGCGGCAGGCTGGAGCAGGAACTGGCGGATGCTACGTTTGAAGATGAAGACATTGACGAAGAGGAACTGAGGGATATCTCTGGCCGCGCCCGTTTTTTGATTCGCAAGCTGTGTAGTAAGGGGTGGTTTGAGAAAGAACGCGGGGACGACTTTGAAGAGTATATCACGATTCCTAATTACAGCAGCCGTTTGCTGGAATTATTCCACCAACTCTGCGATGATAGCCCGGCTCGTGGATATTCTTATGTGTTCGGAACTTTCTCAGTCTTAAAGACCGCCGACGACAGCAACAATGCTTACGATAAAATGACGGCTCTCTATAGTGCCTACGATAACACAACGGCGCTGATTAGTTTGTTGCAAATGGTCTATCATAATGTGAAGCATTATTTTCAGACACAGATCGATATGCAGGATGTCAACCAGGTACTAGCTGCACACTTTAACGACTTTGGACAAAAGGTTGTGGAGGCATATATCCGTCCGCTGAAAATCAAAGATTCAGTGCCGAAGTATCGTGTGCCCATTCAGTCTGTGCTTAGGCGCTGGGAAGAGGATGATACCTTGCTGATGGCGATGGCAAATGAAGCATTGCGTGATAAGCGGGGCAAGACATTGGAAGACTGCCGTGCCGATCTGCTGAGGAAAATTTTCTGAATCGAAGAACGCTATGACAATTTAGAGAAGGACTATCTTGAAGAAATTGATACGCAGGTCCGGCGCTATACCAGGGCAGCAACACAGAAAATCGAGAACCTGACGAACCGAGATCAAAGCGTGCGCGGCAATTTGAATGTTTTGCTGACGGCACTGTCCAGAAACCGCAGGGCGGCTGAGCTGGTGGACCAGATACAACCGGCATTTCAATTGTATGAGCAGTCTTTTTTGTCAGAAAAAAGTCTGTGGTACCGTAAGCGCCCCGAAAAACGGACAAAAACCGCGTCGGTGCTGATACAAGATGATCAGGCACCGAATACGGAAGAACAGGTCAGAGCGGCACAGTTACTGCAATCGAAATATGGCCGGGCAGCAGTAAATGCTTACGTGCAGGGATGGCTGGGAGACGCTGACATTTGTTGCTCGGAGGAGCTCTCGCTTGAAGAGGACAAGGATTATATCATGAGTTTGCTGGCAATCCTTGGAAGCAAGGATGCATCTGCCGGTTATGTGGTCCAGGAACTCGATGGCATTTTTTGCAAAAACGGCTATTCGATCCCGCAAATGCAGATCCGGAGGAAGGAGAAGAAGTCGTGAATTTTGATTTTGTTACCAATGCAACGGCAAAAGAACTGGAACAATTCAAATCTGTCTGCAATCAGCTGCTCAGCCGCACATACATTGTGCGAACTATCTACCAGCTGGGAAAAGGCAGGGTGGATAACCCAGACTATCTTTTTCTATCACGGCACTATGAGGCTGTACAGGAGTACCTGAGTCTGCTGGACTGGGATTTGCGCAGGGATGAACTGAACGGATACTTTTATGTGTTGAACACAGACGAGGCTAACCGTTGCAACCTCA
>ENA-ORVG01003576-ORVG01003576.1-human-gut-metagenome-genome-assembly--contig:-NODE-3576-length-11974-cov-4.510529_pt1 | contig 11974 bp, 6 predicted proteins | sample MGYA00242091_ERZ509233 | MGnify/ENA primary metagenome ERZ509233 (study PRJEB26280, sample SAMEA2338840) | human gut metagenome | biome: human gut; feature: human-associated habitat; material: faeces... | reverse complement strand
CAGCAAAGCTGACCAGAATCGCGTGCCAAGTCTCACGTGCGTTCGACTTGAACTTGAATGAGCAGGAAAATCGACAAACAAGACTGGGGGACTACAAGTTGATAAAGATGGATCGTCAGAAGTTTATCCGGCCAGATCGTCAGATGGTTCGGATATCCAGGAAGAAGCTGATCATACCGGAGCGTGAGGCAGCCACACAGCGGATGCTGGCTGGATTGCAGAGGGAAACAAAAACGGCAGATATAGCAAAGACAGAAAAAACAGCAAATGAAAATAGAGCAGAAGTTGTAAACGCAGCAAACAAAAATATAGAAAATGCAGTAAATACAGCAGCCACAGAACATCTGCAAACGAAGCAGCCTGAAATAGCAGAGGCAGCGAATAAACCAGAAAACAGCATCGTCTTAGCATGTGAGATCGATGAGGTGATCAACTATGCACTGGTTCACAATGGTGCTTCTGTCGTGCGTGATATCTGCATCAAAAACACATCCGAAACGGAACGGAATGCTCTGCTTTTAAAAATCGCTTCGGACGGTGAGCTGATGGAGGATTTTGTGTGCGGGATCGAGGCACTGCAGACAGGTGAGGAGCTGCATTTTCGAAATCTGGATCTGACATTCCATGTCGGATATCTGGCATCGATCACGGAGAAGTTTTCCGGTCAGCTGACGGTTACAGTTCTGGATGGGGAAACTGTGCTGGCATCGGAAAAGATCAATATCACGGTTATGGCGTTTGATGAGTTCCCGGGATTTCAGTATACGCCGGAGCTTCTGACATCTTTTGCAATGCCGAATCATCCGGCGGTGGTCAGTCTGATCCAGCTGGCATCGAAATATCTGGAGAAATGGACGGGCGATCCTTCTTTGGACGGTTATCAGTCCGGTGATCAGGAGCGTGTCAAAAACATGGCGGCAGCAGCTTATGCGGCGATCCAGCAGAAAAATATTACATATGCATCGACAGCGAGCTTTGAGGCATGCGGGCAGAGAGTCCGCCTGGCGGATGCGGTGCTGGAGCAGCATTTTGGAAACTGCATGGATCTGACGCTGCTCTATACGGCGTGTCTGGAAGCGATGGATTTAAATCCGTTCATGGTGGTTGTGGAAGGTCATATTTTTGCCGGTGTCTGGCTGGTGGACGGAGCGTTTGCAGATATTCTGGTGGATGATCCGTCACAGCTTGAGAAACGTATGGCAAAAGGCATTCAGGAGCTTACGGTCGTGGAATGTACGGCGATGTGTTCCGGGCAGAATGTAAGTTTTGACGAAGCAGCAGCCATGGCAAAACGGCGTGTTTCCAATTATGGGAAGTTTTATTTTGCAATCGATGTGAAGCGTGCCAGAAGCAGGGGAATCCGTCCACTTCCAATCCGGGTTCAGACGGCAAACGGGTTTGAGGTTCTGCACGAGGACCGAAAAGAAAAAGAGGTCACAGGTGGATCAGACAGCAAAATCGAGATCTTTGATTTTTCGGACTGTACGGAAAAGGCACAGGTTACAAAACTGACGCAGTGGGAGCGCAAACTTCTGGATCTGAGCCTTCGGAATATGCTGATCAATATGCGTGTCACAAAGAGTGTTGTGCCGGTTTTGTCCGCGGATATCGGAAGTCTTGAGGATGCACTGTTTGACGGGGAAGCGTTTCAGGTGATGCCGCGGCCGGCTGATGTAGGTGTGAATCCGGCAGCAGAAAGTCAGATCGAACTTCTCAACAAACTGGGAGAATTATCAGAATTTATTTCTTTTGAAAGCAAACACAAAAGACTGCATTCCATTTACAGCGAGAAAGATTTAAGCACTTCTTTGACGAAAATGTACCGTTCTGCAAAAGCATCTCTGGAAGAAAATGGAGCGAGCACGTTATATCTGGCACTTGGTATGCTTCGTTGGTTTGAACAGAAAAAGAACGCACAGGCAAGATACGCGCCGATCGTTCTGGTACCGATCGACATTGTGCGAAAGTCTGCGGGCAGAGGCTATGCGATGCAGATGCGGGATGAGGATTCACAGATCAACATTACGCTTCTGGAGTTTCTGAAGCAGAATTATGAGATCACGATTCCTGGCATGAATCCGCCGCCGCAGGATGAGCATGGAATGGATATGCCGAAGATTTTTGCAATGATCCGAAAAGCGGTGATGAGCATGGAAATGTGGGATGTGCTGGAAGTTGCCGTGATCGGAAACTTTTCTTTTTCGCAGTTTGTGATGTGGAATGATATTCATAACAACCGTGATTTCCTGGAGGGAAACAAGATCGTCCACAGTCTGATCGAAGGAGCTGTGGACTGGGACTGCACGATCCCGGAAGAAGTTGATCAGGAGGAGGCTTATTTACCGGTAACGGCGGATGCTTCTCAGCTGCATGCCATCAATATGGCTGCCGCAGAGGTGAGTTTTGTACTGCACGGACCGCCGGGAACCGGTAAATCGCAGACCATTACAGCATTGATTGCAAATGCACTGACAAAAGGAAAGACAGTTCTTTTTGTGGCAGAAAAAAGAGCTGCACTGGAAGTGGTACAGAAACGTCTGGCGGCACTTGGAATCGATGATTTCTGCCTGAAATTACATTCGAACAAAGCTACGAAAAAGGCAGTTTTAAATCAGCTGCGGCGTGGTCTTGAGATTGACATGGAAGGCACAAAAACAGATTATGAGCAGAGAATTGCGGACATCCATGCGATGCGTACCGAACTGGATGCTTACGCAAAAGCACTACATAAAAAAAGAAATTTCGGAAAGAGTCTGCGTCAGCTGATCGATCTTTACGAAAGTATTCCGGAAACAAAAGAACAGGTAAAATTTCCGGTATCGGATATCAAAAATATAACAGAAGCTGATCTGAGCAGTCAGAAAAACCATCTGGAACGTCTGATCTCAGCCGGAAGATCCATCGGTCATCCATATCAGCATCCGCTTGCGGCAGTGAAAAAGGCACAGTACAGTCAGCATCTGAAAACGGAACTGGAGCCGGCGATGCAAAACTATCTGTCTGTACTTGATAGCATCCAGGCTCAGATGGCGGATTTTGCCGCCTCTGCCGGAATCAAAAACCCGGTCACAAAGGCAGAATGGAATCAGGTATCCGAACTGATCCGGTGTATGGAAAGTACGGAAAAAATGCCTGCCTTTTTGAGGACAACAGATTCTGTTGAACGTGAATTTTCCGTTCCGGAAGAATATCTGGAAAAACAGGAGAAATTTGAACAGAAAAAGGCAGAAATGCTTTCAAAATGGAACGAAAATTTCTTAAGTCAGGACATGAGTTCTTATCATGCGAAGTACGAAGAAGCAAACAAAAAGGTATTTTTCTTAAAAGGAAAAGCACAGGCGGCACTTGTGGCAGAAATGCAGCTGTTTGCCGCATTTCCGGTGGAGGTCGAGCAGATTCCGCTGTATCTGACGGAGATCACTGCTTATCAGCAGGAAGAGCAGAAAATGGAAGCGGCAGAAGCAGAACTGTCTTATGACTGGAAACAGATCTTGAAAGAACATCTGACAAATGAAGAATTGCAGTCTTATAAAGTACAGATCCAAAATCAGAGAAAGAATATGGTACGTTTTGCCGGAATACTTCAGGAAATCGAGGCGAGGGGCATTTTAAGTACACTTGTCCGGAAGGGAAAAGCACTCTTTTCTATCTGGAATAGCATGGATGCTGCAGAGCGAAAGGTTGCAGAGCTGCTGGAACTGAAATTTTGCGATGAGAAAGCAGACTGGATTGAGAACAGAAAGGCACTTTGTGGCTGTATTCTGGAAAATGCAGCCGCATTAAAAGACTGGATTGTTTATCAGCAGAATGTAGATTTGTGCCGGAAAAACGGGCTTGCTCCGATCTGTGATGCCTATGAAAAAGGCCTTCCGCATGAAGTGGTATTGAATGTATATCTGCGTTCCATTTACCGGGCGATCATTCTTGGCGTGATCGAATCCGAACCGGTGCTGAACGGATTTACCGGAACCGGTTTTCAGGTTCAGATCGGGCAGTTTAAAAAGCTGGATCAGGAATGTATGCAGCTGACGAAAGAAGAAATGTTTTACCGGCTGTCATCGCAGCTTCCGTCTGTCAGTGATTCGGTGGAAGTCAGCAGAGAACTGAATTATTTAAGAAGGGCGATCAGCAGCAACGGCAGAGGTATTTCCATCCGTCTACTGTTTGAACAGATCCCGCATATTTTGCAGAGACTCTGTCCGTGTATGCTGATGAGTCCGATTTCGGCGGCTCAGTATTTAAAGGCAGAAAATGATCTGTTTGATATTGTGGTATTTGACGAAGCATCGCAGCTTCCGACCTGTAAAGCAGTCGGTACCCTTGCAAGAGGCAAAAATGCAGTGATTGTAGGGGATCCGAATCAGATGCCTCCGACCAGCTTTTTTGCGGGAAATTCGGTGGATGAGGACAATCTGGATATCGAAGATCTGGACAGTATTCTCGATGACTGTCTGGCACTTGGCATGCCGTCCGCACATCTGCACTGGCATTACCGAAGCCGCCATGAGAGCCTGATCGCTTTTTGTAACCGGGAATTTTATGAAAATTCTATGCTTACGTTCCCATCGGTAAATGACCGGCAAAGACGCGTCAGCATGGTAAAAGTGGAAGGCTTTTTTGACCGCGGCAAGAGCCGTGTGAACGAAGGAGAAGCACAGGCGATCGTTGCGGAGATCAAGAAAAGATATGCCGATCCAGAGCAGAAAAAGCAGACGATCGGTGTGGTTACTTTTAATGTTAATCAGCAGACTCTGATTGAGGATCTGCTCCAGGAAGAATATCAGAAAGATTTAAATTTTGATAAATGGGCAAATATGGGAGAAGAGCCGCTGTTTGTAAAAAATCTGGAGAATGTCCAGGGAGATGAGCGTGATGTGATCCTGTTTTCCGTGGCATTCGGACCGGATGCGGAAGGAAAGCTGTCCATGAATTTCGGACCGCTGAACCGGGATGGCGGATGGAAACGTCTGAATGTTGCGGTGTCCCGTGCCCGGTGTGAAATGGTGGTGTTTTCTGTTATGACAGCCGATCAGATCAATTTGAGACGAACAAAAGCAAAAGGCGTAGAATCTCTGAAATATTTCATGGAATTTGCTCAAAATGGAAAATTGCGGGGAGACTACAGACAGAATGAAGCAGTCAAAAATCAGGGGATCAAAGCAAAAATCTGCCGGGCACTTGCAGATGCTGGATACGAGTATCAGTTAAATGTCGGCCATTCAAAATTCAAAGTGGATATCGCAGTGATCAATCCGGATCATCCGGAAGAATATCTGCTCGGAATTATGACGGACGGAGATTCTTACTGTCAGTCGGCAAATACGAAAGATCGTGAGGTGGCACAGTTTGAAGTGCTGAAAGGACTTGGATGGAAACTGTATCGCATCTGGACGATGGACTGGTGGGATGATCCGCAAAAGGAAATCACAAAACTTCTCGGAGTGCTTGAAATGAGAAAGAAGGAAGAACAGTAACAGAAAGGAAGCAAAATGGGAAAAGAAAAGGAAAACAGAAATGGAAAAACAAAAGGAAATGCAATCGCTTTAATGCCGATCGGCGTATTTCTTGTGCTGTATCTCGGACTTGGTATTTTATTTGAATACGTGATGAAAATTCCGATGGGATTTTATAATGTGCCGATCGTGGTTGCTTTTCTGGCAGCGATCCTGGTTGCCTGTCTGCAGAACCGGGCGGTAAATTTTGAACAGAAACTGGAGATCATGTCTGGCGGCGTGGGTGATAAAAACATCATCACGATGCTGCTGATCTTTCTGGCGGCGGGTTCGTTTGTCGGAGTTGTGGGAAGGGGAAGTGCAGAGAGTGTGGCGTATTGTATGCTCTCCCTGATCCCGGCGAGATATGCAGTGGCAGTATTGTTTGTGGTGTCCTGTTTTGTCTCCGTGGCGATGGGAACATCGGTCGGAACGATCACACTTCTGGTGCCGATCGCATCGGCTGTTTCCGGTGCTTCCGGATTTGAACTTGCATTCTGTGTGGCATCTGTTATGGGCGGAGCAATGTTCGGCGATAATCTTTCCTTTATTTCCGATACGACGATCGCCGCCTGCAACGGGCAGGGCTGTGAGATGAAAGACAAGTTCCGGGAGAATTTCTGGATTGCATTTCCGGCAGCAGCCGCAACGCTGATTTTAATCCTGATTCTGTCCTTTCAGACAGAAGTGCAGGGGCAGGTCAGCCAGTCTTATCATCTGGTGCAGGTGATCCCGTATGTGCTGGTGCTAATCGGAGGCATTATCGGCATTAATGTCTTTGTGGTGCTTCTGGTCGGGATTGTTTCCGGGGCGTTTATCATGCTGGCCGGAGGGCATATCGCACCGGTTGATCTTCTTGCAAACATGGGGAATGGCGTTTCTGGAATGTTTGAAACCTGCATGGTTGCGATTCTGGTTGCGGCAATGTGTGCCCTGATCCGTGAATATGGCGGATTTGATGCTCTGCTTGCCTGGATCCACCGGATTTTCCGCGGCAAACGTGGCGGTCAGCTTGGCATGGGACTGCTGGTCGGTGCAATGGACATTGCTACGGCAAACAATACAGTGGCGATCGTCATGGCAAATCCGATCGCAAAAGAAATGGCACAGGAGTACGGCATCACGCCGAGAAAAGCAGCCTCGATCCTGGATACCTTTTCCTGTATTTTCCAGGGCATCATCCCATACGGTGCCCAGATGCTGGTGGCGATTTCTGCCGTAAATGAACTTGGCGGAGAACTTTCGGCATTCCAGATCATGCCAAGACTCTTCTATCCGATGCTGCTGCTTGTCAGTTCCGTGCTTGCAATTTTATGGAACAGAAACGAAAAGTAAAAATTATCTTGTGATGTAAATTGTCTTATGATACGATACCTGTAGTTAAATGAAAGTATGCCGAAGATATAAATTTTGAACGTCCGCTTTACATGGACGAAATAAATCGGATAAAAGAGGACAGCAGACATTATGAGAATAAATGAGACTTTGAAAAAGCCGATGTTGGAGGCGAAATACCTGAATGTAGACAATACAGACAGATATCGCCCGATCATCCGGCTTTTTTATTTAAATTATGAAAAGCTGAAATACTGGATCTACCAGGAAGAAGTTTATGAGGAATTAAAAGAAGATCCGTATTTTCAGGAGTATACACCGGAACAGTGTCAGCAGGATCTTACGGCACTGACTGCCTGGGGGAATCTGATCACCACGCAGGATACCAGGAGAGTGACCACGATTGAAGAATTTAAAAATAAAAAATTTCGCTATCAGCTGTCAAAAGCGACAGTAGAAATCGAGCGAATGGTGATCCGGGTAGAAAATCTGTTTATCGAAAGTTCTTCCCTGGAGCCGACACTTCTGGAGCGGATCCGCATGAATCTGGAAAAAATCCCGCAAATGCAGAACGAAGAACCGGAAAAAATCTACAGCTGGTGGAATGATCTGGGCAGCGATTTCATCCGTCTCAATCAGAATTATCAGGATTATATGCGTGAGCTGAACAGTGTGAAAGCGGAGCAGATGATGAAAACGCAGGAATTTCTGATCTTCAAGGACCGGCTGATCGAATATCTGCGAAGTTTCGTAAAAAGCCTGCAGATCAATGCGTCGGCGATCGAGCAGTACCTGAAGAATACAGAAGAACATCAGATAATTGCTATACTGGAGAAAGAAGCAGAATATGAAGTCTCGATTCCTCAGATTGATGTAGAGCTGACAAAAGAAAGGATCCTTGATAAAGTCACCGGACGCTGGCAGAGCCTGAAAGAGTGGTTCATGGCGACGGAGGATCAGCAGTCGGAAGTGGTGCGTGTGTTTGATACGACAAACGAAATCATAAGAAAAATCACAAGATATGCAGCAAGGATCAGCGAACTGAGCAACAGCGGTTCCAATCGAAGAGAAGAATACCATAAACTGGCAGTGATGTTCTCAAAATGCGAGGATATCTATGAGGCACACAGGCTGGCGGCTTCTGTTTTCGGGATCGAAAAACCGCTGCATTTAAAGGGGCTTTCCGGGCGAAAGACGGAGAGCATCAACAGCGGTGTTTTTGAAGAAGATCCGCATATGGTAACAGTGCTTCCGCGTGTACGGACCTACAAGGAAAAGGCAAAACGAAGCGGCATTGCAGACCGCAGCAAAGAAAAAGAGGCAGTGCGCCTGGAGACGATCCGCAGGCTGGAGGAAGAACAGAAACTGCTTCGCAGCTATATTAAAGATGGAAAAATTTCGTTTGCAGAACTGCCGGAGATTGAGCCGCATGTAAGAGATGTTTTTCTGCTGTGGCTGTCAAAAGCACTGGAGAATAAGCATTTTCGCGGGAAAACAGAGAGCGGCGAAATTTATTATATCGAAAATGCAGATACGAAAGAAACCTGTATGCTGCATGCAAAAGACGGGATTTTACAGATGCCGGCGTACACGATCCGGTTTGAGGAGAAAAAATGAATGCGTTAGAAATATTACTGGGGAGAAGATGGATTTTAAAAAGCAGAGACAGGGAATTGTATTACCGGATGAAAGATGAAGCACCGGCCATTAAGAAATTTCTGACGGAGAAGCTGGGGTATCAGATGATCGTTAATCCATATCTGATAAAAATAGAGAAAATGCCGGCAAAGCCGGAGAACTGGATGGGGATTCTGGAATTTAACGACAAGATAGAGTATGTATTTTTCTGTATGATCCTGATGTTCCTAGAAGAAAAAGAAGCGATGGAACAGTTTGTATTATCAGAACTGACGGAATACATACAAGGGCAGTATCAGGAAGAGCAGATTGACTGGACGGTCTACCAGTACCGCAGACACCTGATCAAAGTGCTGAAATATTGTGTGAACAGCGGCATTCTTGATGTGGATGACGGAAGTGAAGAGAATTTTGCGAAAGACGGGAGCAATGAAGTGCTCTATGAAAATACCGGGGCGTCCCGCTACTTTATGCGGAATTTTACGCAGGATATCATGGGATATACAAAGCCGGAGGATTTTCAGAAAGAAGAGTGGATCGATGTCGATGAAGACCGCGGAATTGTGCGAAGACAGCGAGTTTACCGCCAGCTTCTGATGACGATGGGGATGTATAAAAATGAGCAGAATGAAGAAGATTTCGCCTATATCCGCAATCAGAGGAATCTGGTACAGAGTGATTTTGAAGAATATCTGGACTGTGAACTGCACGTGCACCGCACGAGTGCATTTCTCATTCTTTCACAGGACTGCCGCATGGGGCGGTGTTTTCCGGAAGAAAACACGATATCGGATGTGATCCTGCTTGTGAATGGCATGATCTGTGAAAAGATAGAAGAAGGAGAGATCGTGCCTGCGGCAGATGAACGTATCTTTATCCCAAGAGAGATGTTTACAGGCATCCTGGAGTCATGCAAAGAGCTTTATGGAAGGGGATTTATCAAAACATACCGTGAGATGACAACAGGAGAATTTTGTGAAAATGTAAAGAATTATATGCTGGAACTGGGACTGATCCGGGAAGAGAAAGATATCTGGCTCAGTCCGGCAGTCGGAAAAGTGATCGGAAAGTATCCGGAAAAATTTATGAAAAATGGAGGCAGTGATGAACAGTAAATGGCAGATATACAGGGTAGGGCTGATTGATTTCTGGTACTACGACGAAGAAGAGTTTTACTTTCTGGATGGCAGGATGCTGCTTCGCGGAGCAAATGGTTCCGGAAAATCTGTAACGATGCAGAGTTTTATCCCGCTGCTCCTGGATGGAAATATGCGTCCGGAGCGTCTGGATCCATTTGGGTCAAAAGCAAGAAAAATGGAAAATTATCTTCTCGAAGAAGGGGATGGACGGGATGAGCGGACCGGATACCTTTATATGGAACTCAAACGCAAAGAGAGCGATGAATTTCTGACACTTGGCATCGGTATGCGTGCCCGGAAAAATAAAAAAATGGACTCCTGGTATTTCTGCGTTACAGACGGCAGACGCATCGGCAAAGATCTTTATCTCTATAAAGAAGAAAAAAGCAAGATCACCTGCACCATGCGTGAACTGAAAAACCGCATCGGAGAAGGCGGAAAAGTGATGGAAACACAGAGCGAGTATGCACAGTGTGTCAACAGACTGCTGTTTGGTTTTGAGACACAGGAAGAATACAGGGAACTGCTGAACCTTCTGATCCAGCTGCGAACGCCGAAACTGTCAAAGGATTTCAAGCCTACCGTGATCAATGATATCCTGAGCAGTTCGCTTCAGACCTTATCCGAAGATGATCTTCGTCCGATGTCGGAAGCGATCGAAAATATGGATGGCATGAAAACAAATCTGGATACCTTAAAAGAAAGTATTTCTGCAGCGAAACAGATTGAAAAAGTGTACGATCAGTATAATGAGATCGTACTGTATGACAAAGCACTTCTCTATACAAAAGCCATAAAAGAGTGCCGCCAGGCGGAAGAAAAAACAGTTCAGACTGAAAAAGCAATCCTGGAAAATACAGCATCTTATCAGGCAGAAAAAGAACATTATGAAGAACTTGCAGGAGAAGAAAAGCTGCTTCAGGAAGAGAAGGACTCCCTGGCAGATAATGATGCAGCCAAATTAAAAGACCGCGAGATTAAAATAAGCCAGGAGATCAGAGAGTTACAGAAAATTGTTGCCGATAAAAAACAGCAGGAGCAGACGAAAAACGAAAAGCGGATCGATACAGAAGAAATCCTGAAAAAACAGGAAGAAAAGAAATATAATAGATGAAAAATAATTAAGTACAACAGCTGATGCAGGGCTTATGTGGGACATTGATGGTTTTGAGTAAAAATGAAGATATAAAAAATGGGCAGAGCCAAATAGCCGGTCACTGTCCATTTTTGTTATATTGCATATGTACTTATTGCTTCTGTGGCGGTTCTTCCCGTAATCTCAATGCAGAAGCAGCTTTCCGACGCTGTTCATCTCCAACAGAGGCATAGTGCTTACGAGTTGTATTTACGTCTTTATGGCCTAATACATCGGCAACCAGATAGATATCTCCAGTTTCCCGATATAAGGCGGTACCGTAAGTGCTTCGCAGTTTGTGAGGGGTGATTTTCTTGGTAGATGTAATATGCTGTGCGTATTTTTTTACCAGATTTTCCACCGCCTGAACACCCATTCGTTTCCTCTGAATAGAATAGAAGAGAGCATGCTCATGACCGGCTACCGGAGTGACTGTCTCACGTACTTCAAGGTAATCCAGCAATGCTTTTTCTACTTCTTCACCAAAATATACGAACATTTCGTTTCCGCCTTTTCGTGTGACTTTTACCGCATCATTTTTGAAATCAAGATCTTCGACATCCAGACCGACACATTCTGACACACGGATTCCGGTTCCAAGCAGGAGAGTGATCAGGGCGAGATCACGGGTTTTTGTTTTTTCGTAGTAAGCTTTTTTCTGTCCGGAAAGTTGATCCCCGGCATGCTCGATATAATCCAGAAGCATGGCAACTTCATCGGTATCCAGTCGGACAATAGCTTTTTCATGAAGTTTTGGCATGGTGATCAAGGCAGGAGGATTCGTTTTGATCATTTCGTGTTTAAAGTAATAATTGTAGAAGCTGCGTAACGTCGAAATTTTGCGTTTTAAGCCAGTTTCGCCGTTAGTAACATATGTATCTTGATTATCTTTGTAAACCTTCAAATATTCCATAAATTCCTCGATGTCGAGAGCCTGCACCTGGTCCAGAACATCGATGGTCAGATCTGTGATTTTTTTATCCTTAAACAGTGGATTTTCGTTCACAAGGAACTGAAAGAAAATCCGGATGTCGTACGCGTAAGAAATTCTGGTTTTTGTGGTTGTTGTTGAATCAATGGCACGGAAATAATCCCTGGAAAATTCCGGAAGAGTACGAAGAACTTCACGAAGTTTTAAAATGTTTTCCATATCAGTTTGCTCATGATAAGTAACTCGATCCATAATAAAAATCCTTTCTGAATAGTATATAAAAAATAAGCCTTTGAAAGAATTT
>ENA-ORVG01003571-ORVG01003571.1-human-gut-metagenome-genome-assembly--contig:-NODE-3571-length-11986-cov-32.953399_pt1 | contig 11986 bp, 9 predicted proteins | sample MGYA00242091_ERZ509233 | MGnify/ENA primary metagenome ERZ509233 (study PRJEB26280, sample SAMEA2338840) | human gut metagenome | biome: human gut; feature: human-associated habitat; material: faeces... | reverse complement strand
TTTTCGCAGGGTGGCGAGCGTGAGCGTCCAGCGCAGGCGGACCAGGGTGATGGCGGTCTTGATCATTGGCGGGCCTCATCGGTGGGTGTGGCGGGCGTAGGCAGAATCGGCTGAATCGTCTGGGCCGAAGTTGGTGCTTGGGCTTGGGCCTGCCCGCCATCGAGCCACGCGAGATGGGCGGCTTCGTGGCGGCCACCGACTAGTTGCAGGAAGCGGTCTTCGAGTTCTTCGCCAGCAGCGACCTCGTCCACCGTGCCGGCCGCGCATACCAGACCGTCGTTGATTACGGCCACATGCGTACACATCTTTTCGACCAATGCCATCACGTGTGAGGAGATGATCACCGTGCCGCCAGTCTTCGCGTATTCGATGAGAATGTCTTTGAGGTTGGCGCTGGACACCGGGTCCACGGATTCAAACGGCTCATCCAAGACCAGAATGCGCGGGCTGTGAATCATCGCGGAGGCCAGGCAGATCTTCTTGGTCATGCCGGCCGAGTAATCGGTGACCATCGTGTTGGCGGCCCCGGCCAAGTCGAAAGCATTGAGCAGGTCCTGGGCGCGACGCGTGGTCTCCTCGCGGCTCATGCCGCGCAGCATGCCGGAGTAGACGAGCAATTGCAAACCGGTCAGTCGATCGAAGATCTGGTCGGGCTGGGGCATGACGCCGATCATGCGCTTGGCCGTGTTCACGTCGCTCCACACGTCATGGCCCAGAATCATGGCGGTGCCGGCGTCCGGTACCAATAGACCGGTCACCATATTGAGCGTGGTGGTTTTGCCGGCGCCGTTGGGGCCTACAAGTCCATAGAACGAGCCGACCGGAATATCGAGCGCGAGTCCGTTGACGGCGATCTTCCGGTCGAAGTGCTTGAACAGGCCACGAATGGACACCGCCGCATTCGGATTCGGCGGCCATGCTTGTGGCTGCGGTTGCGACGGCTGTGCAGGCGCGGGGGCGGCGGCTGGCATCATCGGCGGCTGAAATCCGACATTCCTTTGAGTATTGTCTAAGCTCATACATCCACTCTACCCCACCAGTCAACCCTCAGCGAAGCAAACCCCCGGGTTGCTGTTGGATTGCCCCGCTGAGCGGCTCCGGACTAGCGGACTCGGTCAACCCTTATGCGCGATGGGCTTCCACTGGGCTTTGGCGAAGATGGCCTGGAAGGAGATCGGCACGTAGCTGAGTATGTAAATCGGGAAGCTGAGCACATAGGCGAGCAGCTCCTTGTTCGTGGCACCGATCTGGTCGCGCTCGACAATGATGGTCAATGCAGCCAATGCCATCAGGCCCAACACCGATATGATGATGCCGCTGGACCAATCGGCCAGCGATTGCAGCTGGCTCGGCCAACTCACGAAGCCACACGCGGCGAACAGCAAGCCCATCACCGCGCGAATCGCGCCCAACACGGTAAACGGACACAGCATCAATGTGAAGTCGATGCAGGAGAAATCACGTTCGCGAACCGCGCGTTTCAGCAATGCCGAGCCATAATAACGGAATACCTGCAGGAATCCCTTGCTCCAACGCAAACGCTGACGCCAACTTTGCGAGAAGGTAACCGGCTGCTCGTCGTAGAGGATCGCAGTACCGCAATAGCCGATGCGGTCGCCATGCAGAATCGAATCCATAGTGAATTCAAGATCTTCAGTGAGCAGATGGAACTTCCATCCCTTGTTCCGCTTCATCACCTCGCGGGAGAACATGAATCCCGTACCGCCCACATGGCAAGAGGAACCGAGAATCATACGCGAGTTAGACAGGAATCGCGATTCACGGATGAACCACAGCGCAGAACCAGAAGACACCCAGTTATCCGCCAGATTCACCGAATTACGGTAGCTGGTCAGAATCTTGAATCCGGAGCAGAACGCCTTGTTCATTTCCTCGAAGTAGTGCTTGTCCAGCTTGTTATCGGCATCGAACACGAAGTAGGCCTCATAATCATCGGCCACACCGATGTCGAGCATATGCCCCAACAGATACGTCAGCGCATATCCCTTGCCAACCAGCTCAAGATTGTGGCGTTCCACCACATGGCAGCCCAAAGACCGCACCACGTCGGCGGTGTTGTCGGTGCAGTTGTCGGCCACCAGCCAGATGTCGATGAGGTTGGACGGGTAGGTCTGATCGCGAATCGACCCAATAAGGTTGCCGATCACTTTTTCTTCGTTGCGCGCGGAGATCAGCACGGCATACCGGTTGGTCATCGGGGCGTCGGGGAAGCGCACGGGCTTGGCGAACAGGGACATCACGATGCACAGTCCCTGATATATCATGCCGGCACCGCCGACGATCATCAGAAGAATATCGAGTACGGAAAGCAGAGTCATCAGCGCCACCCTGCCCTAGGATTGCTGGAGGCAGATTGATCAGACTGCTTGGTTTGCTTGCGTTGCTTGGGCTGCTCAGACTGCTGCGTATCCGCGGCACCACGCTGCGGAATCGCCACGGTGGCGGAATCGTCCAAATCGGATTCTTTCGTCTCGTGTGGCGGAATCGCATAGATCTGTTCCTGCAGCAAACGCAGTTCCTCATTCATCGGCACACGGCTGGTGGACCCCTTGGCCGCACGCGGCATGTGCTCGCCGATCGGCTGCAGCACATGCTCGCCGAACGCTTCGGACGCCTCGACGATCTTGGACTTCTTCTCCGGAGTCGGATCGTTCATCAGCGGTGAGTCAATCAGCTCATAGCGCTTGGTGTACGCACGGAAGATGGCCTGCAGCGATGCGGTGACCGGCAGCGCCAGGAACGCGCCGAACGCGCCGAACAGCGAGCCGAACGCCAGCACCGAGAGGAAGGCGACGGCCGCGTTGATATCCATCGTGCGCTGCGAAATCCTCGGCGAGAGAATCAGGTTCTCGATCTGCTGGTAGACGATGATGAACACCAGCACCGCCACGGCGTACGTCCACCCGCGGTTGCCCCAAGCGAACAGCACCGGCAGCGCACCGCCGATATAGGTACCGACCGTGGGGATGAACTGGGATACCACGCCGCAGAACAGGGCCAACGGCAGCCAGTAGGGCACATGCAGGATCTCCAAGAAGATGGCAGTGCAGGTGGCGTTGATCAACGCCAGAATCGAACGGGAGAACAGGAAGGACGAAATCTGGCCTTGGGCCACGGTCCACACCAGCAGGAATCGGCGCTGCGTGTTGGGGGCCAGCCACTGGCAGAAGGAGCGGCGCAGCTTTGGGCCGGCGGCGGAGATGTAATACGTGGTCATTACCACGGTCATGAGGTTCAACAGGAAGGAGAACAGGCCACCCACCGTACTCATGGCGGTACCGGCAAAATCGGTGACCCACGAGGTCTGGATATTGTTGAAGATTTCCATGCCAAGATTGCTGATCTCCGGCATCTTGAACGTGGTGTACTGGTCCGCGAACTCACGAATCTGCCCATACATTGCCGGCAAACCGCGGACCATGGCAATCATCTGCTGTACAAACATATTGCCGAACAGCGTGAGCAGCACACCCACGACCACGGCCACGCCCACCAGACTGACGGCGGAAGCCACGCCACGCTTCCAGCCATGAGCCACCAGCGCCACCACCAGCGGTTCGACGGCCAGCGCCAGGAACAGCGAGATGATGATGTCGAACACCAGATAGGAGATGTCGCCCCACGAGCGCCAGCAGAACATGAATACGATGACGGCGAGGGCCACATACAGCAGCGCGCGGCCGAACCATTCCGGTGGCCTGCGGGAATCTCCCTTGGCGGGGAACAAAGTACCAAAGTCGATACGATTCTCGTCGCCCGGGTCTGCCCCGGCTTCTGCGGCACCGCTTCTCGACGTGTCGGTGCTGTTTACGTTTCGCACGCGTTCGCTCATGGCTCCCCATTGTAGCGAGGGGTTTGAAGCTCGGATACGCCGGCGGCGTACACCCGCTTTTCTATTGTTGATGTTATGCTCAACGTTTCGATCATCATCCCAGCGTGGAACGAAGCCGAACGCATCCGCGACTGTCTGCTGAACGCCACTCGCCAGACCATCATGCCGCATGAGGTGCTGGTGGTGGACAATCGTTCTACGGACAACACCTGCGCGATTGTCGAACAGTTCATCGCCGAACATCCCGAGGCCCCGGTCAAACTGTTGCACCAGAACGATGAACAGGGGCTGATTCCCACCCGCAACTTTGGCCTGAACGCCGCGACCGGCGATGTGCTGGGCCGTTTTGACGCCGACTGTATGATCCGGCCTGACTGGGTGGAGGTGGTCTCCGGCATCTTCACCGAAGACCCGGCCGCGATGGGTGCCACTGGTCCGGTGATGTATTACGACATGCCCTCACGTCATTTCGGGTTGAAAGGCGACAATTCCTTACGCAAGCGAATCTACCGTGCCGATGGCGGCCAGCCGCTGCTGTTCGGCTCGAATATGGCCTTGCGCGCTTCGGCCTGGCATCAGATCGCGAATGAGGTCTGCCGAGATAAGGCCGATGTGATGCACGAGGATATCGATATTTCCCTGCATCTGATGGGCAAGAATCTGAAAACCGTGTACTCGCCGCGCATGATCGCCGCGATGAGCGCGCGACGGATGGACACGTCGCTGAGTTCATTCCTGAACTACATGCGACGTTTTAAGAATACGTTTGATGCGCATCCGCAACATACGCGCACGCATAAGCCGGAGGTGTTGTTCACCGCCATGTATCCGGCGATGCATATGTTCTACCCGGTGTGGCAGAAAGTGCTGAATTCCGCGGATATCAATCCTGCTGAAGCCGCGTGGATCAACGAGCAGATGAAACTGGCGGAGGTGCAAGGCAAGCAGCTGTACGACGAGACCCCCACCGACGAAGTCTACGACGAAAAGCACGAAAAGTAGCTAGATATACGAGCCCTCTCTGCTTATGCAAGCTCCCTCATCAGAGGGAGCTAATGTTTACTGTCATTGACTGATCACATCAGCGACTTGTAAATCGCGAGGATGTCCTCTTCGGTTGCCTGACGCGGGTTGCCGGGGGTGCACACGTCGTTGAAGGCATCGTGAGCCAGCGGCTCAAGGTCGGCCTCGGTGGCGCCCACTTCGGAAATCGTGGTCGGGTTCTTCAGATCCACGGTCAGCTTGTGGACGGCCTGCACGGCCTCTTCGCGCACCTTCTCCAGGTCGCCGGTGTAGGCGTCCTCAACACCGAACGCATCGGCGATGTCGCGGTACTTCTCACCGGTGAAGTCCTTGTTGTATTCCATGACCGGGGCCAGTAGAATACCGTTGGCCACACCGTGGGCCACGCCCAGACGGCCGCCCAGCGGGTGAGCCATGCCGTGCACCAGACCGAGGCCCACGTTGGAGTAGGCCATACCGGTGATGTAGGACGCGTAGGCCATCTGCTCGCCGGCCGGAATGTCGCCGTCGGCGGACTTGGCCAGGTTCTTGGCAATCATGCGGATGGTCTGCATGGACAGGCAGTCGGACAGGCTCCAGGCACCCGGGGTAATGTAACCCTCGATGGCGTGGGTCAGGGCGTCAAGTCCGGTGGCGACCTTCAGGCCGCGCGGCATCGAGTCGGTCAGATCCGGGTCCACGAAAGCGACGATCGGGATGTCGTGCGGGTCGACAGCCACGAACTTGCGCTTGTTGGCCGTGTCGGTGACCACGTAGTTGATGGTCGTCTCCGAGGCGGTGCCGGCGGTGGTCGGCACGCCGAAGATCGGGACGGACGGGTTCTTGGTATCCGCGACGCCTTCCAGAGAAAGCACGTCGGCGAACTCCGGGTTGGCGGTGATGATGCCGATGCCCTTGCAGGTGTCTTGCGGGGAGCCACCGCCCAGGCCGATCAGGAAGTCCGCACCGGACTCGGCGAACTTGGCGACGCCGTCCTTGATGCACTCGACCGGCGGGTTCGGCTTGACGTTGGAGAACACCTCGTACGGCAGGCCGGCCTCATCCAGAACCTTGGTGACCTTCTCGGCGGTGCCGGTCTCCAGCAGCACCGGGTCGGTGACGATAAATGCCTTGGTGAAGCCGTGCTGCTTGGCGACGGCCGGAATCTCCTTGACCGCGCCACGTCCGAAGTATGCAGTCTGGTTGAAAATCATGCGGTACACCATAGGGGCTCTCCTTTTGAGCTAGTGTCTTAACTGGTGGTCCACTCTGTCTTTGAGTGGTCCAACGGTTCCCCAGTCTACTCCGCGCATGAGCATTCACCTGAAAACACGCTGAAAGAACAACACTGAAAATAATGGCAAGAAATGGCGGAATTCCGCACTTGTCGAATTATTGTCCATTGACCAAACCAGTTCCATCGCCCGAAATCTCAACGATAAGACCATTTTCCGGAGTCATCTGACGCTCTCCGAGAAACTCGTCTCTCATCCGCTTACTTCGCGCGTAGCGCAATCAATATGCGAGATGCCTAATTCCATTCGTGCTTCATCAGCCGAACGCGAACTGGTTCACCAGATGGTGTATTCAACGGTTTCAGTCTCCTGAAGAGGACTAAGATACCTCGACAGTTGGGGTGATCATCATAAGAGAATGAGGTAGATAATGGCAAATGGCAAGGCTATGACGGTCGGCGAGATGGCGTCCCTGTTTCTCGACCCCGCCACTCCCGTTCGTATCGACGCTTTCGACGGCTCGCATTTCGGCCCGGCAGACGCGGATTTGAAGGTCAAAATCGCCACGCCGAACTGCATGTACCAGCTACTCGCGCACCCGAATGAAATCGGCATCGTGCGCTCATACATTCTGGGCGATTTCGACGTGGACGGCATTGACTACGCCGACCCGTATCCGGCGATGCGCAAGCTGGTGTCGCTGTCCAAATACGTTCGCCCACTCACTCCCACATCAATTGCCCGCGTATCTGCCGGCATCCTGAGCCATGGCTTCAAGAAGCCGCCGGTGCCCGCCACCGAGGGCCCGAGCAAGTTCGCCCGTATCAAGCGTGGCCTGATGCCGCACACCGAAAAGGCCGATTCGGAAACCGTCAGCTTCCACTACGACATGTCCAACGAGTTCTACGCCGACTTCCTTGGATCCTCCATGACCTACACTTGCGCGGTATTCGACAACGAACACATGAGCCTTGAAGACGCACAGGCCAACAAACTGCGCCTGATTCTCGACAAACTGGACTTGCAGCCCGGCCAGCGCTTACTGGACATCGGCTGCGGCTGGGGTTCGATGGTCATCACCGCCGCCCGTCGCGGCATCAAGGCGCTCGGCGTCACCCTTTCCAAGGAACAGGCCGCGTACGCCAACGAATGGATCGCCCGTGAAGGGCTGCAGGATCTGGCCGAAGTGCGTGTGCAGGACTACCGCGAGGTGCCTGAGCACGACTTCGACGGTATCTGCTCGATCGGCATGATGGAGCACGTAGGCGTCAAGAACTACCAGAGCTACTTCGAAGAGATGTTCCGCCTTCTGAAGCCGATGGGCCGACTGCTGAACCACCAGATCACCATCAGCCATGACAAGCCTCACGGCAAGCCCGGTACCGACGAATTCCTCGACCGTTACATCTTCCCGGACGGTGATCTCGGCGCGCCCGGCTTCATCGAATCGTGCATCCATGACGCCGGCTTCAACGTGGTGCATCAGGAGAACCTGCGCCAGCACTACGCGCTCACCCTGCATCACTGGAACCAGAACCTCTCCGAGCATTGGGACGACGCGGTCAAGCAGGTCGGCTTTGAACGCGCCAAGGTATGGGGTATGTACATGGCCGCCTGCGCTCTGAACTTCGAGCTCGACGGCATCCAGATTCACCAGTTCTTGGCCGTCAAGCCGGATCGCGTGGCCCACCCGGACGGCAAGTGGTACCCCCTGCGCCAATGGTGGCAGGCCTGATTCCTTTTTGTGGGACGGCACGCGGTTTTTACCATTGTTCATCTGCCGTCCCACACGATTCTCTTCGCACGCGCATTTCGCGGGTGCTTTTTCTGCAATACTGACTCTATGAGCGCCACAGCCCCGAACTACAACCACACTGTCACCGCCTGCTTCGTGGGATACATCACTCAGGCGGTAATCAATAACTTCATGCCGTTGCTGTTCGTCACGTTCGCGGCGACACTCGGCATCGACATGGCGCGGCTTTCCGCCCTCATCACCGTCAACTTCGTCACCCAACTGGTCGTGGACGTGCTGGCCGGCAAGTTCGTGGACCGCATCGGATACAAGCCGTGCATTATCGCCGCCCACCTGGCCGCCCTTGCCGGACTGCTGGCGTTGGGCTTGCTCCCCACCCGCGTGCCGGACCCGTATCTCGCGATTCTGGCGGCGATTTTCCTCTACGCGCTCGGCGGCGGACTCATCGAGGTCATGGTCTCCCCCATCGTCGAGGCCTGCCCGAGCGAACACAAGGCCAAGGCGATGAGCCTGCTGCACTCCTTCTACTGCTGGGGCCAGCTCGGCACCGTGGCCATCTCCACGCTGTTTCTGTTTGCGTTCGGCACCGGCTCATGGCCGGTTCTCGCTTGCTTGTGGGCGATTGTGCCTGCCATCGGCATCGCGATGTTCGCTGGCGCTCCCATGCCGCGCATTGTGCCGGAAGGCACGGCGACCATGCGGTTCGCCGACTTGTCGAAGAAGCCGGTGTTCTACCTGATGTTCCTTATGATGCTGTGCGCGGGCGCGGCCGAACAGGGCATGAGCCAGTGGGCCAGCGCGTTCGCCGAGTCCGGTCTGGGCGTGACCAAGGTGATTGGCGACTTGGCGGGACCTGCCGCATTCGCCCTGATGATGGGCCTGTCCCGCACGATTTACGGAGTGCTGGGGCATCGACTGGATCTCACGGCATTCATTGCCAGCAGTTCCGTACTGTGCGTGGCCATGTATCTGACCGCAGCCCTAACCACGGCACCGGTACTGGGTCTGCTTGCCTGTGCGCTCACCGGTTTTTCAGTGGGTATTATGTGGCCCGGAACGTTCTCGATGGCTGCAGACGCCATGCCCGGTGGCGGTACGCTGATGTTCGCGCTACTAGCCGTGGCCGGCGACCTCGGATGCGCCGGCGGCCCTGCCGTAGTGGGACTGGTGGCCTCTGCCAATGGCGACAGTCTTAAGACCGGGTTGCTGTTCGGATCGATGTTCGCATTGGTGCTGTTGGCGTGCGTAGTTGCGGCGAGGAAGACAGTTGTTGGCGAACGCGAGCCTTTGCATTGACCGGCCAGCCCGCCATTTTGGCCTATAACCCCCGCCGGAGTAGGTACGCGACGGATATGCAAAAGCCCCGCACAAGGCGGGGCTTCATTATGGTGGCTCCGAACGGCGTCGATCCGTTGACCTAGCGATTTTCAGTCGCTCGCTCTACCAACTGAGCTACAGAGCCATGAACAGTCAAAAACCCGGATAATCCGGGCTTCATAACCATTCCAGCGACCCCGGCCGGACTTGAACCGGTGACCTCCGCCGTGACAGGGCGGCGCTCTAACCAACTGAGCTACGGGGCCATTGTTCTCACTTGCGTGAGGCAACAGATGTATATATTACTGAAATTCGCCAGTCATGCAAACTTCGGCGTGTTCCGCATAATTTCAAGGTTTTTGCTATCGCCAGCACGCGAACACGTCTGTCACAAACATCCACAAAACGACGAAGGGCGCGACCGGAACCCCGGCCACGCCCTTATGGACGGAAACGCTTCGCGGCATCCACCGCAAAGTGACCGTCAATCTCAGTCAGCCTGCTTCCAGGTGTCGACGTCGATGTGGTGTTCGGGGTTGGCCTGCCAGGCATCCCACGCGGACTTGACGATGTCTTCCACGTCGTACTTGGCATGCCAGCCCATCTCCTCGTTGATGCGCTTCGGGGAGCCGATCAGGTGCGGCGGGTCGCCGGCGCGGCGGGCCATGACAGCCTCGGTGAACGGCAGACCGGTGACCTTCTTGACTTCGTCGACGATCTGGCGCACGGAGGTGCCTTCGCCGGTGCCGACGTTGAAGGCGTCGTACTTGCGCTCGTCACGGTCGAGGTACTTGAGGGCGGCGATGTGGGCGTCGGCCAAGTCGGAGACGTGGATGTAGTCGCGCACGCAGGTGCCGTCCGGAGTCGGGTAGTCGTCGCCGAAGATGGCGGGAGCCTTGCCCTGCTTGAGGCGATTGAACAGCATCGGGATGAGGTTCAGGATGGCCGGATCCTCAAGCTCCACCGGACCGCAGCCGGCCACGTTGAAGTAGCGCAGCGCGCAGAAGCGGATGCCGAACGGCTGCTCGCAGGCGCGTGCCATCCACTCGCCGAACAGCTTGGTCTGGCCGTAGGGGTTGATCGGCAGCATCGGGACGACATCCTCAGGCACCACATCGACCGGCGGCACACCATAGGTGGCGGCGGAAGAGGAGAAGACGAGCTTCTTGGCGTTCTTGGACTGGGTCATGCCGGTGAGCACGTTGAGCATGCCGTTGATGTTCTGCTGGTAGTACCACAGCGGCTTCTCCACGGATTCGCCGACCTGCTTGCGAGCGGCAAAGTGGATCACGGAGTCGACGCCTTCGGCATCGAGGATTTCGGCCAAACGCTCACCGGCGCCCGGGGCGGCGATATCCATGCCGTACAGGCGGGAGCCTTCGATGCGAGTGGGCTTGCCGTAGCTCAGATCGTCGACGACAACGACCTTTTCGCCGGCCTGATGGAGTGCGTGAACGACATGAGCGCCGATGTAGCCGCAGCCGCCGGTGACGAGAACTGTCATAGTTGACCTTTCCTTGTGCGGGTTGCAAGTGTCGGCCGTGGGGAGTTCAGCGGCTGTTCACTTTTGGTCCGCTTTGTTACCTTTTGAAACAATTTGAGTATATCACACGAACATAATCGCACAAAACGGTGGTGTCGTCCGGCAATATCTGCATTCATTAGGTCGATTTGGCGTTCATTAGGTAGGTCGGCCCGGAGCCGGCCCGCACGGACACCGGGTAAACGGCTTGATATGGTGGTTGGTATCGCACACCACCTACCTAATGAACGCCAAATCGACCTAATGAATGAACAGCGGTGCGGCGCACAAGGAAAATCCGAGGAATATATGACCAATCCCGAATCCACAGCAATCGATCCCGTCGCCGCGATGGGCACAGACCACACCGAGGCACCGGCGCACCCCCTGCACAAGGTGCTCTCCTTCGTACGCCGCTCCGGACGTTTGGACGATCGCCTGCAGCGCGCATGGGACAACTATGCCGGCACATATCTGTTGGATATTGCGGCCGGCAACCTGCTGGACGTGCGCGAAGGCGTCACGCTCGACCGCGCGTTCGTGGAGTCCGCATGGGGCAACGATAATCCGCTCATTGTGGAAATCGGCACCGGGCAGGGAGAAAACGTGGTGGCAGCAGCCGCAGCCCACCCGGAGACGAACTTCCTTGCTCTAGAGGTCTATGACCCCGGCGTGGCCCACACGCTGCTGCTCGCCGGCAAGCAGGGGCTGACCAACATTCGCGTGGCCCAGGTCAATGCGCCCGAGCTGTTCAAGGTGACCGCGGCCGGCACCGTGGCCGAGGTATGGACCTTCTTCCCCGACCCTTGGCCCAAGAAGAAGCACCACAAGCGCCGCATCGTGCAGAAGGCCATGGCCGGCGACATTCATCGCGCGCTGGTCACAGACGGCGTCTGGCGTATCGCCACCGACATCGAGGACTATGCCCTGCACGTGCACGAGGTGATGGACGGCCTCGATGGCTGGAAGAACCTGGGCAGCGTAACCGTCAGCCTGCCGCTGGAGCACGTGGGCAAGGGCAATGCCGACATGGCCGCCGATATGCCGCACGCCGACTTCACCGAATCCGAGCGATTCGAGGGCCGCGTGCTCACCAACTTCGAGAAGAAGGGCCTGGCCGCCGGCCGCGTGATTCATGACTTCACCTATCAGGCCGTTACCCTGAACTGATTGCGACACGCCGAAATGCCGTCGATTTGCATAACCGAACAACCTCCCGTAAAGTAATTCGAGTTGTTCGCCCCCATCGTCTAACGGTTAGGACACCAGACTTTCAATCTGACAACGAGAGTTCGACTCTC
>ENA-ORVG01003566-ORVG01003566.1-human-gut-metagenome-genome-assembly--contig:-NODE-3566-length-12008-cov-2.648875_pt1 | contig 12008 bp, 10 predicted proteins | sample MGYA00242091_ERZ509233 | MGnify/ENA primary metagenome ERZ509233 (study PRJEB26280, sample SAMEA2338840) | human gut metagenome | biome: human gut; feature: human-associated habitat; material: faeces... | reverse complement strand
ACTGAGTAATATTATGGTAACCGAGAGGAGTCTGGCATATGCAGTATGCACAGCAGATTATGGGGGAAGTCCGAAAAGCCGTGGTTGGCAAGGACCGGGTACTCCTGTGGAGCCTGGCCACCATCCTGGCCCGGGGCCATATCCTCCTGGAAGACATTCCCGGCGTAGGAAAAACCACTCTGGCTCTGGCTTTTTCCAGGGCCCTGGGCCTCACCTATGGGCGGGTCCAATTCACACCGGACGTTCTGCCTTCAGACGTGACCGGCTATTCTGTTTACAACAAAGAGACCGGCTCCATGACCTACCAGCCCGGGGCCGTGTTGTGCAATCTCTTCCTGGCGGATGAGCTGAACCGGGCCACTTCCCGGACCCAGTCCGCCCTTTTGGAGGCCATGGAGGAGGGGCAGGTCACCGTAGATGGCCAGACCCATCCTATTCCTCAGCCCTTCACAGTCATCGCCACCCAGAACCCGGTTGGAGCCGCTGGAACCCAGCTCCTGCCAGACAGCCAGATGGACCGGTTCACCATTCGCCTGTCCATGGGCTACCCGTCTCCCAAGGACGAGCGGGACATGATTCTGCGCCGGCAGGAGGGCAACCCCCTTCTGCAAATTCGCCCGGTTCTCTCCCTTGGGCAGCTGACGGAGCTCCAGGATCAGGCTGCCGGGGTGTACATCCAAGCCGAACTGGTGGACTATGTGGTGCGCCTGGCCGGGGCCACCCGGAGCCATCCCGCCATCCTGCGGGGGGCCAGTCCCCGGGCTACCCTTTCCGTCACGGCCATGGCCAAATCCATCGCCTTTCTGAACGGCAGGGATTACGTCATCCCTTCTGACATTCAGACGGTATTTTGCGAAACCGTAGCCCACCGGCTCCTGCTGGAACCAAGCGCTGAGGCCCGGGGCCGCACTGCCCGGGATATCCTGGAGGAGATCCTGAAGGCAGCGGCAGCGCCAAAGGTGTCCTGACCATGCTGCGCAACCGGCTTCTGTACCTGGCCGCCCTGGTGGGAGGTACCGTGTTTTATTGTTTCTTCTACGCCTGGTTTTCCTGGTTTCTTCTGGTGCTTCTGTGGTGCCTGCCGGCGCTGTCTCTGGTGGTAAGCCTGCCGGCCATGCTCACCATGGATCTGCGCCTGGTCTCCCCGGGGAATCCTCGCCGGGGAGAGGCGGCGGAGCTCCGGCTCCAGACGGTGTGCCGCCTGCCTCAGCCCATGTGCCGCTTCCGCCTCCGGATGACGGAGCATACCAGCGGCCACGAAACTACCTTCCGGGCCAGGCCCCGGTCCCTGCAAATGGCCCTGGAGCTCCCCACCAATCACTGCGGCGCCGTGACCTGCGCTGTGGACCGCGGCCGGGTCTATGATTACCTGGGCCTGTTTCGCCTGCCCCGGCGTTGGAATTGCCGGACGGAGCTTTTGGTGCTGCCCTGCCCCCAGCCGCCGGAGCAGCTGCCCAGCCTGGCTCAGCTCCAGGTTCTGTCCTACCGGCCCAAGCCCGGGGGCGGCTTTGCAGAGGTCCACGAGCTCCGGGACTACCGGCCCGGAGACAGCCCCCGGGAAATTCACTGGAAGCTGACGGCCAAGGTGGACCACCCCATTGTCCGGGAAGCCCAGGTCCCCAACCAGGGCCCTGTGGTCCTAACTCTGGACCTCTCCGGAAGCCCCGGAGAGCTGGACAGCTGTCTGGATCAGACCTGCTGGCTGGCCCAGTGGCTGCTGGCCCACGGAACCGCCCATGTGGTCCGCTGGCTCAGCGGCGCCGGACCTCAAGCCTGTTCCATCCACCAGCCTCAGGATTTAAGCTACCTGGCTGAGCAGCTCTGCCGCTCCAGTCCCACGCCTGCAGGCTCCACCAGCCGGACCTGGGCCGCCGATGCCTGCTGGCATTACCACGTCCTGCCCAGGGAGGAGGTGTCCCCGTGAAGGAACGTCCCCGGGAGGAATCCCGGTTTTTAACCTTTTTTGCCTGCCTGCTGCTAAATGCCGGGCTGACTCTTGGCAGCATATTCTGCCCCATCACCGCCTTTCGTCTGCCGGTAGACGAGGTGCAGCTGGCTGTCCTGCTGGTCCTGGTGTGCCTGCTGCTCTCCGTCCTCTATCGGTTCCGGTGGGCCGGCCTGTTCCTTCTGGGGCTATGGATCCTAACCCTGGCAGGAGCATTCCTTCTGGCACGGGAGGAGCTGGAGCAGGGCGCCCGGTTCCTCTACACCCGGCTCACTACCATTTACCACACTGCCTACCGCTCTGTCCAGCTGCCCGCCTGGAGGCCCAGAACCTCCGGGAATGTCACCCTGCTGTTGGCCCTCTGGGGCGGGGCTTTGGCCTGCGTCAACGCCTGGGTGATCCGGCGGCGGCAGAGCGTGGCCCCTGCCCTTTTGCTGGACGCGCTGCCCCTGGCCCTGTGTCTGGTGGTGGTGGATACGCCGCCGGATCTCTGGTGCCTGGCGCTCCTCCTCGCCGCCGTCTGTCTGCTGCTCCTGACCCAGTCCAGCCGGATTCGCAGCCCCCGGGGCGGCAGCCGGCTGACTCTGGGGCTGGCCCTGCCGGTGACGGCGCTCCTGCTGGCGCTCTGCCTGCTGATTCCTCCCGCGACCTACACAAGGGCCCAGACCGCAGAGGAAATCCTGCAAGCTACCCTGGATTGGGCCGGGGACATGCTCCCCCTGGAGCTGGACAGCCACGGCAGGCTCCGGCTGGCTGTGTCCGTAGCCGGAAACACCACAGCGGACGTAGACCTGCGCATGGGCCCCAGGCTGCCCAGCCATCGGACCATCATGGAGGTTCTGGCGGAAGAAACCGGCTCTCTGTACCTCCGGGGCTCTGCCTTTGGCTCTTACACCGGCATCAGCTGGAACCGGTTGCCGGAGGAAGCCTTCGCCGGTTGCCCGGAGCCGGAGGCAGGGCTGCTGGCCCAATCCCACACTCTGGAGGACTCACGAACCCTCTCCATCCGCAGCCGCACCTACCTGCCCGAGATCTACACCCCCTATTACCTCAGTCAACTGCCGGAGGTGGGCGTTCCCCGGCAGGATTCCGGGCTCCAGAATCGGGGGCGGACGACGGCCTACAGCATCTCCTATGGAACTCTCTTCTCCAATCTCCCCAGCAGCGAAGATGCCCAACCGGCCTCCATCATGACAGGCGCCTCCATCCTTTCTTCTCAAGTCTTCAGCGGGTACGACCGCTTTATTCTGGACGGGGGAGCCTACACCGCCCTCCCGGAGGTCAGCCGCCGCGCCCTGCGGGACATCGCCCAAGACGCCGGGCTCACCGACCTTTCTCAGGCGGATTTGCCCCAAGCCGTGGCGGATTTTGTCCGGGATTCCGCTCGGTATGATTTAAACACTCCCCGCATGCCCTCGGACCAGCAGGATTTCGCCTCCTGGTTTCTCACCCAGAGCGACACCGGCTACTGCGTCCACTTTGCCGCCGCCACGGCGGCCATGCTCCGAGCCCTGGACATACCGGCCCGCATGGTCACCGGCTACCTGGTGGATGCCAAGGCGGACGCTTGGGTGGAAGTAACCGGAGAAAACGCCCACGCGTGGGCGGAGTACTACAGCCTGGGTGTGGGTTGGGTTCCCCTGGAGGCCACTCCGCCTGACGGCGTAGCCTCCACCCTCCACGGTGAAGCGCCCACAGCTCCGGAGCCCCAACCGGACACCAACCCGGCAGATGGGGAGCCCTCCACCCACGAGGCGGCAGTAACAACGAAACCCGCCCAGGAGCCGTCCCCTGCCTCTCCCTCCCAGCCGCTGAAGCTCCCCGGATGGCTCCTCTGGGCGCTGGTTCTCCTGAGTCTGGCCCTTCTGCGCCGCCCGGCAACCCTCCTTCTGCGCCGCCGGGTGATGGACCGGGAACCCCCAAACCGCCAGCTTCTGCACCGGTGGCGTCTGGCCCTTCCTCTGTCCAAGCTCTTGCAGCAGTCTCCGCCGGAGGAAATGGAAGCCCTGGCCCTGAAAGCCCGATTCAGCCAGCACACCATAACCCGGCAAGAGCTGAAGAAACTGACCCACTGGCAGGCCGGCCTGACTTCTGCCCTCCGAAAGGCTCCCTGGTGGAAGCGGCTGTATGCCCGGTGGATCCGCATTCTGACATAAAAACAAGATGGGAGGCCCTGGCGTGAACGAAAAAATTCTAGTGGTTGACGACGAGCAGGAAATCGGGGAGCTGGTGGGACTGTACCTGAAAAACGAAGGATACACCGTCTTCTCCTGCACTTTGGGCGCCGAGGCTCTGGCCTGCGTGGAGCGGGAGGATCTGTCCCTGGCCATTTTGGACGTCATGCTCCCGGATATGACGGGCTTTGACCTCTGCCGCCGGATCCGGGAGACGCACATGTTCCCCATTGTGATGCTCACCGCCAAGGTGGAGGATATGGACAAAATCACAGGCCTCACCCTGGGGGCGGACGATTACATGACCAAGCCCTTCAACCCCCTGGAGTTGGTGGCCCGTGTGAAGACACAGCTCCGCCGCTACACCACCTATAACGTGGCTGCGGAGAGCCGCAAGCAAATCTATGACTTTGCCGGTCTGTACATCTGCCGGGACAACCGGAAATGCAGCCTCTACGGTCGGGAGCTGGCTCTCACACCGCTGGAATTCGACATTCTCTGGTACCTGTGCGAGCACAAGGGCACCGTCGTCTCCTCTGAGGTGCTGTTTGAGGCCGTGTGGGGCGAAAAGTACCTGGACAACAACAACACGGTCATGGCTCACATCGCCCGCCTCCGGGAAAAGATGGGAGAACCCAGCCGCAAGCCCAGGTTCATCAAAACCGTCTGGGGGGTTGGCTACACCATTGAGTAATCCGAACACACATCATCGGGCCAGCCGCCTGACCCGGCGGCTGCTGGGTCAATATTTGCTGGCCGTGACTGGATTTCTGGCGGCCCTGGGAGTTGGCGTTCTACTGGCATGGCGCATTTGCCGCCTCTTCATCTGGCAGGCATCGGACCCCCTGTACCAGATGCTGTCCTTTGTACAGGATTACATCCTGGTTTTCCTGGGCGGTGCATTTCTCCTGGGCTGGGCCGGGATCACCTACCGCTTCATTTCCCGGCCCCTTCGGTATCTGGATCAGGTGGCAGCAGCCGCCGGGAAGCTGGCTCACCCCAGCGAGGAGCCCATTCTGCTGCCAGAGGACTTGGCACAGACGGAGTATGAGCTGAACCAGGTGCGCCTGCGCGCCCTCCGGGACGCCCGGGCCGCTCAGGAGGCAGAGCAGCGGAAAAACGACCTGATTGTCTACCTGGCCCACGACCTCAAGACCCCTCTCACCAGTGTCATTGGCTACCTCACCCTCCTCTGGGACGAGCCCCAGATCTCCCAGGAGCTGCGGGCCAAATACACCGGCATCGCCTTGCACAAGGCTCAGCGTCTGGAGGACCTGATCAATGAATTTTTTGACATCACCCGGTTCAGCCTGTCCCACCTGGCCCTGGCAAAACAAGAGGTGAACCTGACCCGCATGCTGGAGCAGATGACCTATGAGTTTCAACCCGCCCTGGCTGAAAAGCGCCTGACCTGGACGCTGCAGCTGGCCCCCAACGTGCACGTCTTCTGCGACCCGGACAAGCTGGAGCGGGTATTTGACAACCTGTTCCGAAACGCTGTGCACTACAGCTACGGGCAAACAGCCATTACCCTTCATTTGGAGCAACAGGGGGAGCAAGCATCTGTCCGGGTGGAAAACCGTGGCAAAACCATCCCCCCGGAGAAGCTGAGCCAGATTTTTGAGCAGTTCTTCCGTCTGGATTCCGCCCGGGGCACTACCACAGGCGGGGCCGGCCTGGGTCTGGCCATTGCCAAGGAAATTGTGGAGCTTCACGGCGGCACCATCGCCGCCGAAAGTCAGGACGAGCACATTGCCTTTACCGTCCGCCTCCCTCGTGCCCTTCAGAAAAATGTATGATTTTCGTGAGAAAGCCATGAGATCCATGGCAGAAAAAGCGAAAACAAGGAAGTCCCCGCTGTGGTATGATAGACATGCCAGGCGGGGACTTTTCCTGCATCCATCACCACCTTCCTCTACCGCCAGGCATATGGGCATAGCCAAGCCCACGCTGGCACGGCTGCGCCGTGCCGGTTGGACGCAGTGCACTCTCAGCTGTACCCACACACCCCAAGACAATCAGGAGGTTCTTACAAATGACACGCCGGCGTATGACCCAAATCTTCCCATGGCTTCTCCCCCTGCGCAGGTGGCAGCGGCGCTTCTGCTTTTACGCCAAAATGGGGTGGGACGACATCCCCTACGCCACCTGCCGGGAAAGGCAGGAGCTGCCATATCCCCTCTTTGAAACCAGCTGCCCCATGTACAACCGGGAGACCGGCTTTGACATGGTGTACCAGGAGAACAAGGTGTTCAACCTGAAGCTGGCAGCTGCCACCCTGGACCATCTGCTCATCCGCCCCGGGGAAACCTTCTCCTTCTGGCGCTTGGTGCGGTATGCCGACCGGGATACCCCTTACCGGGACGGCCTGTCTGAGGTAGACGGAAAGCTCACCGTCCAGAAGGGAGGCGGTCTGTGCCAGCTGAGCAATCTGCTGTGCTGGATGTTTTTACACACTCCCCTCACCCTGACCGAGCGTCATGGGCACCAGGTCAAGGATTTTCCCGAGCCACCCAGCGATGCCCCCCTTGGCGTAGACGCCACGGTAGCCGAGGGCTGGCTGGACCTGCGTGTCCGGAATGACACAGAGGTCACCTTCCAAATCGCCATTTCCTTTGACCAAGCTCACATCACCGGCCGGGTGTACACCGCCCGGGATCTGGGTCTCACGTATGAGGCCATCAACGAAAACCTGGTGTACTACCGCCAAAATGGAAGGGTGTACGAGGGAGTGGACGTGGTGCAGCGCGCCATCGACACCTCCTCCGGCATTTGCGTGTCTACCCGGCGGATGTACCGGAATCAATGCGAAATCGGCTACCAGTTGCCAGCCGGTACGGTGGTACAGGAGAAAGGATGAGACATATGAAACAAAAACCCATTGCCGTCCTCTTTGGCGGCCGTTCCCCGGAATATGAGGTCTCCCTGGCCTCTGCGGCAGGCGTGCTGGAACACATGGACCGGCGGCGGTACCTTCCCGTGATGGTGGGCATCACCCAACAGGGAGAGTGGTACCACTTTACCGGCAGCATCGGGCAAATCGCCGCCGGCGCCTGGCAAAGCGGACCGGACTGCACCCCGGCCCTCCTCTCCCCCAACCCCAAGGACCGAAGTCTTCTGGTATTTCGGGAGGGAGCGGTGACGCCCATTCCCCTGGACGGGGTGTTCCCCATCCTCCACGGCAAAAACGGGGAAGACGGCACCGTTCAGGGCCTGTGCCAGTTGGCAGGGCTTCCCGTGGTAGGCTGCGGCGTCCTGGCCTCGGCGCTGTGTATGGATAAGGACCGGGCCCACCGGTTGGTCCGGGCAGCAGGCATTCCGGTTCCCGCCTCCTTCTCCCTGGAGCCCGGCTTCTGCCAGGAGGATGCCCTCCGCCTGGCCGGGGAGACCGGCTATCCCCTCTTTGTGAAGCCCGTCCGGGCAGGCTCTTCCTATGGAGTCTCCAAGGTGTACAAGCAGGAGCATCTGCTCCCTGCCATTTCCGCCGCCCTTCGGTACGATGACCGGGTGCTGGTAGAAGCCTGCATCGACGGCTCCGAAGTGGGCTGCGCTGTGATGGGGACGCACACCCTCATCACCGGAGAAATCGATCAGATTTCCCTGGGCAGCGGCTTTTTTGATTACACCGAAAAGTACAATCTCATTACGGCGAAAATCCACGTGCCAGCTCCCATCCCGGCAGAAACTGCCGCGCGTCTCAAGGAAACGGCAAAAAAAATCTACCGGGTCCTGGGCTGCTCCGGCTTTGCCCGGGTGGACATGTTCCTCACCGGTTCCCGGGAAATCCTCTTCCATGAGGTCAACACCATCCCCGGCTTCACCCCCCACAGCCGGTTTCCCAACATGATGGAGGCCGCCGGTATACCCCTGCAGGAGGTGATCACCCGGGCCATTGAGGAGGCGGTGGTCCTGTGAAGCCCATGCGGGAGCGAATCACCGAGTACAGCAAGGGGGACAATCTGGACCTGTTCTGGCGGCTCTTCCGCCTGCGGGAGCGGAGCGGCAGCAGGCTGGTCACCGACCTTCTCACCTTGGTCCTGAGCCGCATGGCCCGGCGGCTACGTGGGGAAAACTGCGGTGATTGAGGGTTTCCTGTCCCTGCCCCACGGCCTTCACGGCGTCTACATCTCCCGTTATGCCAGAATTGGTTCCGGCTGCCGGATTTATCAAAACGTCACCATTGGTGAGGTGGAGGGAAGGGCCCCGCAAATTGGCCGAAACTGCCTGATTGGGGCCGGAGCCGTGGTGGTGGGCGGCATCCGGATCGGAGACGGCGTCAAAATCGGCGCAGGGGCCGTGGTCCACACCGATGTGCCGGCCGGCTCCACCGTCGTAGCCCCGCCGCCTCGTATCATACGAAGGGAGTGATTCCCATGGAAGGACACCGCGCTTGGATTGCGTTAAATCTGGAGCACCTCCGGCACAATGTAGCGGCCCTACAGGCTCTGCTGCCCCCAGGCTGCCGCCTTATGCCGGTGGTCAAGGCCAACGCCTACGGCCACGGCGCTGTGCCCATAGCCCGGGCCCTGAGCCGCCTGGGCATCCGGTCCTTTTGCGTGGCCACGGCGGAGGAGGGAGCGGAGCTGCGGCGGCATCACATCCCGGGAGACATTTTGATTTTGGGCTTCACCCCTGTGGAGGAGCTCTCCCTGGTCCGGCGATACGACCTGATTCAGACTGTGGTAGACTGGGACTATGCCAGGCAGCTGAGCCGTCTGGGCGCTCCCATTCGCGTTCATGTGGCCGTTGACACCGGCATGCACCGGCTGGGGGAGCGGTGGGAAAATCTGGAACGCATCTGGGCCATATTCTCCATGGAGCACCTCCAGGTGGAGGGGATGTTCACCCACCTGTGCGCCGACGACACAGACAAGCCCCAGGACCGTGCCTTCACTGCAGCCCAGGCAAGGGCCTTTGAACTGGTGGTCCGGCAATTGCGTGAGCGGGGGATCCGTCCCCCTAAAATCCACCTCCTGGGCAGCTACGGGCTTCTCAATTACCCCTTCCTGGGCGGGGATTACGCCCGGGTAGGCATGGCCCTGTACGGCGTGCTCAGCACCGGGGAAGATACCCGGCGCTGGGGAGCCCAGCTGCGGCCGGTGCTGTCCCTTCACGCCAGGCTCTCCACCCTGCGGACCCTATATCCGGGGGAGCATGCAGGCTACGGTCTGGATTTCACCGCGCAAAGAGAAACGCGCATGGCCGCCCTGACCATCGGCTACGCCGACGGCCTCCCCCGCGCCCTCGGCTCCGGCGTTGGCAGCGTGCTCATCCATGGCAGACGCGCCCCCATTCTGGGCAGAATCTGCATGGATCAGACCCTGGTAGACGTCACAGAGATTCCGGAAGCCCGGGCCGGGGACACCGCCGTTCTCCTGGGCGCTTCCGGTCAGGAGGTGATCTCTGCCTGCGACGTTGCCAGACAGGCCGGCACCATCGCCAATGAAATCCTAAGCCGCCTGGGTCCCCGCCTGGAGCGCCGGACCGTCTGCGAACCCGTCCCCCAAAGGGCATATGCCCACAGCTAGGGTGCGCACCGTTCAGCGTTCAACATGCAGCTAGGTAGGGCGCGTCCTCCCGGGCGCACCCCACGCCCTCAGATGGGCAAGCGCGGAAATCACCATAATACACCCTTGCAGGGGTGCACCGTGTGCGCCCCTGCAACACCTTTGCGCTACCTTGACTGGCTCCCAGCGTTCACCTGAGCTCCACACACGCTTGCAAAAGGAATCCCCTTGTCCAAGACAGACGGAACAAATACCCAGCGCCGTGCATACAATCCCTCCCGGGGGGTGCTGCAGAGGGGCTGTCGGAATCCACCCGCTTTTCCAGCTGCCTCCTTGTACGTTTCCCTGCCCCAAATTTGGGAAATTGTGAAAATTTACAATTTCTTTCCAAATTGCTCCTCTTGCAATTGAAACGGAACGTGGTATACTTTCATGTAGAAAAATAGCGAAATTGAGGTTTTTAGCATGGGTAACTGTTTCCCTGCGGGGATTGACATCGGCTCCACCACGGTGAAGCTGGTGATTTTAGATACAAACGGGCAGATTCTTTTCGGGCAATACCGCCGCCACCGGGCCCATACCCAGGAAACCCTGGCCCAGCTTCTGAGGGAAGCCAGGCAGCAGCTGGGCCCCTGCAGCCTGCGGGTGGGGATCACCGGCTCCGGCTCCATGAATCTGGGCAAGGCCATGGACATTGGCTTCGTCCAAGAGGTGGTGGCCGTGGCTTCCAGTTTGGAGCGGGTGGCGCCCCAAACCGACGTGGCCATTGAGCTGGGGGGCGAAGACGCCAAAATCATCTATTTCCGGGGCGGCCTGGAGCAGCGGATGAACGGCGTGTGTGCCGGCGGCACCGGCTCCTTCATCGACCAGATGGCCTCCCTGTTGCAAACTGACGCCACAGGTCTGAACCGGGAGGCCGCCAGCTACCGGGAAATTTACCCCATTGCCGCCCGGTGCGGCGTCTTTGCCAAGTCGGATATTCAGCCCCTCATCAATGAAGGGGCCACCCTGCCGGACCTGGCCGCCTCCATCTTCCAGGCCGTGGTGAACCAGACCATTTCCGGCCTGGCCTGCGGCAAGCCCATCCGGGGCTGCGTGGCCTTTTTGGGCGGCCCCCTCCACTTCCTGCCGGAGCTGAAGAAGGCCTTCATCCGCACCCTGCATCTCACACCGGAAAACGTGGTGGACCCGGAAAATTCCCACCTCTTCGCCGCCATGGGCGCTGCCCTGGAATCCGGTGAGACGGAGCCCCGCTCCCTGGACGGACTCATCTCCCAGCTGGAGCAGGGGGTGCAAATGGCCTTTGAGCTGAAGCGGCTGCCTCCCCTCTTCCAGAGTCAGGAGGAATATCGCGCCTTCCAGACCCGCCACAGCCGGGCCAGGGTACAGACCGCCCCTCTGGAGCGCTACCGGGGAAATTGCTACCTGGGCATCGACGCCGGGTCCACCACCACCAAGCTGGCCTTGGTCGGCCAGGAGGGGGAGCTCCTGTGGTCCTTCTACGCGGGCAATCAAGGCTCGCCCATCCAGACCGCCATCCGGGCCATGGGTCAGCTGCAGCAAAAGCTGCCGCCGGAGGCTAAAATTCTCCGCACCTGCTCCACCGGCTACGGCGAGACCCTGCTGAAGTCCGCCTTCTGCCTGGACGAGGGGGAGGTGGAGACCATCGCCCACTACCAGGCCGCCGCTTTTTTCGATCCGGAGGTGGACTGCATTCTGGACATCGGCGGTCAGGACATGAAATGCATCAAAATCCGGAACCACTCCGTGGACACCATTCTCCTGAATGAGGCCTGCTCCTCCGGCTGCGGCTCCTTCCTTGAAAACTTTGCCAATTCCCTGGGCTACACCGCCGCCCAGTTCGCCCAGGAGGCTCTCTTTGCCTCCAATCCCATCGATTTGGGCACCCGCTGCACCGTATTTATGAACTCCAACGTGAAGCAGGCTCAGAAGGAGGGGGCGTCCCTCCAGGACATTTCCGCCGGTCTTGCCTACTCCGTCATCAAAAACGCCCTGTATAAGGTGATCAAGCTGGCCGACGCCAGGGATCTGGGCCGCCACGTGGTGGTCCAGGGCGGCACCTTCTACAACCAGGCGGTACTGCGGGCCTTTGAGCGCATCGCCGGAGTGGAGGCCATTTGCCCCGACATCGCCGGTATCATGGGCGCCTTTGGCGCAGCCCTCATCGCCCGGGACCGGTATCAGGGGCAGCAAAGCACCATGCTCCCCATTCCGGAAATCCTGGCCCTTACCTACACCACCGCCACCACCCGCTGCGGCGGCTGCTCCAACCGCTGTATGCTCACCATCAATCAATTCCCCGGCGGCCGCCGCCACGTCACCGGCAACCGGTGTGAGAAGGGCCTGGGCGGCGGCGTCTCC
>ENA-ORVG01003555-ORVG01003555.1-human-gut-metagenome-genome-assembly--contig:-NODE-3555-length-12045-cov-5.060801_pt1 | contig 12045 bp, 11 predicted proteins | sample MGYA00242091_ERZ509233 | MGnify/ENA primary metagenome ERZ509233 (study PRJEB26280, sample SAMEA2338840) | human gut metagenome | biome: human gut; feature: human-associated habitat; material: faeces... | reverse complement strand
GTATGATAGGGGTCTCCAAAACCTTTGGTGGGAGTTCGATTCTCTCATCCCCTGTTTTTAGAAGCACCGGAAAGCCTTGTAAATCAAGGGTTTCCGGTGCTTTTTGTTTTGCCGGGAAATAATCATCTGACCCTCCATGTGACTCCTGGGGTCAGATTGCTATAGTATCGTTTATCTTCTGTATTTTTTCTGTATCATCTTCAATGTCATAATGATAATATTTCTGTGTAGTAGCGATTTCCGTATGTCCAAGCTGATTCGTAACGATTGCTGTGTCAATTCCTGCTTCCAGCAGCATAGATGCATAAGACCTTCTCAGCTTGTGAGTGGATCGAGGTGTAATCCCTATTTCCTTACATACCTTCTGTAAATGGTAATTGATCTGTTTGGACGTCAAACGCTTTCCATTTTCAGAAATCAGGTACTCTGCTCCAAAATTGATTTTTTTTAGAATATCAATAATATTCTGGCATTCCATAGTAAGGATCATTTCCCGGTCACCTGCTGCCGTTTTGGATGTTTCTTTAATTCTGGTGGTTCTCAGGTTTGTTTCCGGATCAATCCCACCGGATTCTGTTCTTCGGATAAGGAGCTTATTCTTCGCAATATTGTCACAGCTTTTCAGGGCAGTGAGTTCTCCTACACGAATGCCTGTATACATCTGTAGCAGTAAAGCCAGATCTCTTATTCGACCATTTTCCAGCAACTTATTTTTCAGCCTTTTTAATTCAGATTTTTTAAAACAGCTGGCATCACTTTCGTGTTTGGCAGCTCGGCTGAAAGCATTTTTACCCGGAACGAAGTCAAGGAAGAAAGATGCAATGCTGTATGCAGTATATTTTTTCCGTTTAGCATACTTTAGGGTTCCCTTGATGATCGTACGAAAGTCACTATAGCCTTTTGCAGTAAGACCCAGCGTATAAATCACCTTTTTTACATAGCTTTCCATTATATCATCGTTCATTGTCTTTACATCTGCATTTGAAAAATCTTCATCTACCGCAAAAAATCTCTTTGCATTATTTTTATACTTTATAATGCTTGCTTCCTGTAATTCACCACAGCTTATTTTGTCATTCATCCATTCACTGAAAACAGTGACCAGTGTATGTTTTTCTGCTGTTTCCGCATGGAACTTCAAAATAACATCCTGAATAGCTTCTTCCGATGCCCGGCTGATCTTTTTCTTTTTACCGGTATCATTGTCCCGGTATTTAAAATAAAACCTTCCGTCACTCCCCTGCCAGTAATGGTATTTCTTTAATATTTCCTGTTTTTTCATTGTCTCAACATCTGCTGATACATCTGCAAGATCAATGATACCATGCTCCATTGCATACTGCAATATCTGCTGTTCTTTTATATTAAACTGCATATCAAAATCCTTTTTGATTTTAATATGTTATTTTTTTCTGTTTGTGTCAGAAAAGGTCAGTATGTGAACATAATTGGCATTGTTACACCTCTAAATAAGTGCTATCATAAAAAAAGACCAGCATGTCTGATGATTACAGTTACATACTGATCCGGAAGGATATGATTTGGTTATTGTTCGGGGGGAATATATTCGATTAGGTCGTCAAGTTTGCAGCCCAGTGCATAGCATAAACGTGATAGTACAGCTGTATCCAGTCGTGTCACCTGATTGTTACAATATTGATTCAGCTGCGTTCTCTGCATTTCAGCTCTGTGTGCTAACCTATTCTTACTTATTCCCTGCTGTTGGATGATTTCATTTAACTTAATCCTGATATAGCCGTAATCTAAAACTTCCATGTAAATTCCCCTGTAATTATGTTTTGTTTTCTATTGACAATAACAGGATATCGAATTTACAATAGGAAAAGAAGATATAGAAAGTGTACTGTAACATCTCGCACATACAGAAAGGAGAACATGAAAATGAAAAGAAACAAGTTGAAAAATCTAGCCGTTGTCCTTGCATGTACTATGATGCTTGGAACAATGCCATCCTCTATTGATGCAGGCAGCCTGCCTGCTATTACTCAAACGGTGGAAGCGGCGGCAAAGAAAGTGACTTTAAAAGCATCCAATAAAAAAGTGTGCGCAGGAAAGACCGTAAAGATCAATGCGAAAGCGATGAAGGGGGCGAAACTCAGCTATAAGTCGTCCAATAAGAAGATCGCCACGGTAAACAGAAATGGTGTCGTGACCGGAAAGAAGGCCGGTACCGTAAAGATCACCATTACTGCAAAGAAATCAAAATACAAGACTGTGAAGAAAACTATCACGGTAAAGGTGGTAAAACAGAAACAGAAGATCACTGCATCAAATGTAAAACTGACAGTCGGACAGAGAAAGAACCTGGGTGCAAAGGCCCGTACAAGGCTGTCTTATAAGAGTTCTAATCCAAAGGTCGTAACGGTCGATAAAAAAGGGAATCTCACGGCAAAGAAAACGGGGACGGCAAAGATTAAGGTCACAGCCACGGCAAGCGGTACCTATAATAAAGCCTCCCGTACCATTACAGTTACCGTGGTAAAGAAAACAGCAACGCCGAAGCAGACAGAAACCGTAAAACCGGCACTGCCTCCGAAACAGACGGAAACTGCAAGACCAACCGAGCCGCCGAAACAGACAGAGCCACCAAAAGAAACAGAAACCGAAGCTCCGGCTCCTACAGAACCGCCAAAGGAAACAGAGACCGAAGCCCCAAAGCCAACAGAGCCGCCGAAAGAAACAGAAGCACCATCACCAACAGAGCCGCCAAAGGAAACAGAGGTTCCAGGCCCAACAGAAGAACCGGCTCCGAATGTTTCTTATGTAACAGAAATGCATTTTAATGAAACGTCAAAATCCAATACGGTTTATATCGGTGAGCCCAAAGCAAGCGCCCTGGAATGGACAGCTACGGGCGATACGACTTTAAAAGATTTCGTTTTTACATCCAGTGATCCATCTATCGCCACTGTGGATGAAAATGGAACCATTACAGGTGTTTCAGTAGGAGACGTCAGAATTACGGCAAAATCCAAAACCCCATTTTCTGCATCCGGTACAGAAGATGACTGCCTGAGCGCTACTTATAAGTACCACATTAAAGTCCGCACCACGGACATTGACAGCATGTATTATCCAGAAATCACAGGAGAGGATGCAATCACCGAGAAAAATATCGCTGTTGGTGAAACAAAATCCTGTACACTTAAAATTACCAGTATGGGAAAAGGAAGCCTTGACGATATAGAATTTTCTTCCAGTGACCCGGAAACTGCAACGGTTGATGAAAAAGGAAGAGTTACTGGTAAGAAGAAGGGCTATGTAACGATTACAGCCAAGACAAAACTTCCATCTGAAATGGATGGGCAGACAATCCTTACTTCTTCAACAACTTACCATATTGGAGATTATACTTATGAAGAAGTGTTAAATGGATTAACTATGGATAAAGAAGCTGGACAGGCTGCTCACGAAGTTATGAATGATCTTCGGCAGAACCCAGAACATAGAAACTTCTTTAAGGATGATCCGAGCTTTCCTACAAGAGAATGGGACGAAGGGATTTTAAGAAATGCAGCAACCAGAGCTTCCAGAAACATCATATGTGTTATGCTTGGAGGATGGAAGGATGGTGAAAAATCTTCCATTAACCCATTAGCATCCCATGGTGGAGCATTTAACGGGTATGGTGGAGATGGCTGGGAGTCAACAGGTAAAGATCTTGGAGCTGCCGCATCTGTGTTTTTTGAAGATGCAGGCCATTACGGAAACGAAACAGACCCTTACTTTAAGTACGAGGCAGTTGCTGTTGTCCAGTATAAGAATGCTGCCGGAGTTAATTTAACTTCTATGATAGTTGCAGCATCTCCTTGTTCCTATGAGGAAGGAGTAAAGAATTGTGAAAAAGAGGGAACCACACCTATTGCTTCAAATATTAAGATTTCGCAGATTCCAGAAAATGAGTACTATGATTTCTGTAATCATTTCGGATTTGATATCAATGATGATAAACAGATAACTACAACAGAGGAAGAAGTACCTTCTGTTGGTGAAAATGAAGATATTATCTTCACTGACGGTTCTACAGGTGCAGTTGATATTACAGATTCTGCAGAAACAGCAGATGCCGGACAGCAGGAAGAGACAGAAGAAACAGAGGAAGAAACGGATGCGATTTCTGATATAGATGTAACATTTGAATAATGTACAATTGTGGCGGATGGAAACCGGTTACTTGTAAAAGGCTTCCTCCCCATGGCAAGCCATGGGGTTTCCGCCCACGAAATGAGGAGAAGTAAAAGCATTTGTGTAATTTGCACAACGAGGTGTTTGGCGGGGCTGAAACCCGCATAAACACTAAGTGTTTCCTCCCTGCACGGGAGGGTGTATCGTCAAAGATGAGGTTTTGAGACGTTTTACAGAGGTTTCCTCCCTGTACGGGAGGGTGTATCACCATTAAAAAATATGTCTCTAACCGTACTGCTTGTTTCCTCCCTGTATGGGAGGGTGTATCGATGCAGAAATTGCTGAAAACATCGAAGAGTAATCATCGCAGCCCGGAGAAATCCGGGCTGTTTTCTGTTTTATCCCCACTGGATATCCAGTGGGGATTTTTCTTTATTACTCATTCATTAATTCTTTTTTATATTTATAAAAAGTGTTACGGCTGACTCCTGCCAGTTTCATGCAGTCTGCATCAGCCAGAGTTCCGGCAAATGCTTTGCTGTATTTTAAGATAATCTCCTTTGCCTTTTTACTCTTTTGGGTTGTTAATTTGGCACCGGTTTTCTGTCCAATCTGTTTTCCGTTGATACGTGCGGTTTCAATGCCTTCTCTCGTACGCTGATGCAAATCCGCTACTTCCTTTTCTGACTGTTCAAAAGCAAGTCTAATTTGTTCCTTTGCCAGTGACAGGAGATATTTATTAATACCTTCCAGTATACAATCAATGTTTGTTCCAGTTGCCGGTATCCCGCCTTGCAGAGCAGATTTATAGGTGTCTGTGTTAATGTGTGGTTCTTTCAGGAAGACAAGGCTTATTCCTTTACTAAAGAGTTCATTGTACATATAAAAACCGTCTTCTGCATTACGTGACATCCTGCTGACAGAATCGAAAATGATTGTATCTCCTGTATGTATTCTGGAATATAAACGGTTCCATTTTGGGCGATCCATTTTTGTACCGGTATATGCCTCCTGTATGATAATCGCGTTTGGGGAATATGCTTTTATATTCCTGACCTGACGGTCTATTGACTGCTGTGGTCTGCTGATCCTTGCGTATCCATATATTGTCATATTGTTTTTCCTTTTCTTAAAAATATTAAATCTGATGTTCGTTACTTCTGGTATGTTGACAAAACTAAAAGAATGTTCCATTTCTTTTCTGTTTTGGTACAATTTTATCTGACGTTACTTTTAATACTATCTTTTTGAAAACTCTTACAGGAACCAGCTGTGTTTTTCTTCGGTTGTAGCATATTCTGAGGAATTGTAATTTCTCCCGTTGTATACAGTTCAACTTCCCATAATCCTGTTCTGGAATTGGCTTTAAACAGGTAATCCTGCATTTTTGCAATGTAATCCGAATCTTTGTCTGCATCAGCAGAATCTATTCTCATTTCGGAAAAAATATCTTTATCTACAAAATCCTGAAAGATCTGTCCTTGAATCTCATAGCTTTTTAAAGTAACCGGATAGGGTGTCTGTATCTGTGTTTTCCATGTGGAGATACCATCCTTTTTGTGATTCTCATTTAATTGCTGTGAACACAGAATAATATATCCATGATGCTGTTTCTTGGGTGTAATTGATCTATCTGCATTAGCCCGTTCTCGTAGTATCCGTAATAGATTTTTATTGAGTATCTCCTGATCTACTCCATATTGTTTGGCTTCATTTAGTTGCGTTTGCAGTTCTTCCAACTGTATTTTTATAACAGCCAATTGTTTCTCGCATTCTGTCAAAGGCTGAACATATTTTTCTCTTATGCGTTGTAGTTCCCCGGATAATTTATTGCTGCACTCCTTTTTTACTTTCTGGAAAGCATCTTTATAGTAATCTAATATTTCCTGTTCTTCCTGTTCCTTTTCCTGCTGTAATTGTCCTATTCTTTTCTTTTGGCTGGATAGTGTCTGTTGTATGTTTACATATTCGTCTGGTGAAAGACAATAACCGTCGGTATCATTTATTTCGATATCAGAAGTGCCGGTAACTGGTCTTAATCCGAATGAAGTCTTTCTAACAAAATATCCCATCAAATTTTCCCTTCCATATATTTTAAAGATCGTACAAATAAGAGGATGCGATCACTGAAATACGATTGTGTCCAAGTGCTTTTGATACTTGTGCCATAACAGGTTTAGAGAGGACTTTGCCTTTTGCGTCTTTTCGGCAATAGTACCTTTGTTCTCGTGGCAGCTGATCTGTCGGAGTAGATCTGGAAAGCAGTTCTCTATACAGATTCCGGGCATATTCTGCCCGGTATGAATGTATATCAGCACGATTTGGAATGTGGAGAAACACTTTCTGTCCAGAAGGTGTATTTTTCATCCTTCCAACTATCATATCCGTATTTTTACCTATGATCGGTGCAAAACGGTATTTGCCGCCCTTATCCTGCCTGTGATGGATAAAATAGTGATATTCAGAAAAAGTGTTCAATGCATTTTTTAAACAATGTAAATGCTTTGCTTCTTCCACTGATCGTATATCCTTTATAGATAGTTTTTCTACAGCTTTTTCCATTCTGTCCCTGTCCCATAAATCCGTTGATTCCAGCTTTTTTAAAACATTTTTCCGACATCCAACACCTTTACAAAACGCAATCAGTTCTGCATGATTTTTTGCTGAAAAATGTGCATCTGATACAGTTGTACCACGACTACGGGTGATATCATACCGGTGTCTGGAAGGAACCTGAAAACGGTGTGGATCATCAGGAGCAATCTGATATAATTTGACCAGTGCTGAACAATACAGCGATACAGTCCACGCACTTTTACCGGAATCAACCAGAGACTGCAAATATTCATTGACATATTTTTGTGCTGATTTTAAGGTAGTTGCTTCCGTATGATTTTTATTAATGTATTTACCAAAAGACTGACAAGCTCTGGAATAGCTTTGATATGTACTGTAACTGTATATTTTATTCTGCATTGTTCCGTCTGCCTTGCCCTGCTGTTTAGATTCCCCAAACGCCTGCATACTTGTCAGACGGTTGTAAATCTGTTGATGCAATGATAATCTGTAAGCTTTATTTTTCCGTCCCATGATTTAATCAGTCTCCTTGTTATATCTGAATAAATGAAAATGTTAAAATACAATATCGCCGAATCTTACGGCAAAACACTTTATTTCATTTCTTCACTAGAGAAGCCGGGCTTTATGTGTAGCCATTACATATCAGATTATCTGGCATCTACAAGGGTTTCTGCACAAAAATGCTGATATAGAGTTGTTGAGATATGCGTTTTATATCCCATGATAACGGTTTACATTCCCATTTTCTGATAAAAAAATCATCACATTTGCATGTGAATGTAAACCATTATTCGTAAAAAGGGAGGTCTGTCCTCCCTTTCGCTTTTGAAAACTCAACTGTTGACGTGATCTTGAGTATTGACTTTTTCACAGATCTTGTTAATAAGGCTGTCGGCTGTTCTTCTTATAATAAACAAACTGTTTTTGAGTTCGTGTGGAGTATGATTCTCACTCCAACTGGCAAGATACGGAAAACTGTATTCCTCTGTGTCCAGTCCCAATGCATTGCACACTACATATGCTACAGATTCAGCTTCGGTTTCTTTTACATAGGAATTTTTGCCGATATTTTTGTCCGAATGTAGCAAGGCATGTGTAAGTTCATGGATTGCCGTTTTGACTGTATGCAGTTCACTCATTCCATCTCGAATCATAATTATACGGTTCGTATAATCATAATAGCCTTTAGTTTCCGAACTGATTTCACCAAACTGGATAGGAACAGGAGCTATCTGTCTGATAGCGTCCATGATTTTGGCATATTGCGAAACATTACCGATCAGCTCCTTGTTATTCAGCAGTGGCAGTTCCTTCCCCTCAGTCTGCGACAGATCAAATACATATGCTGTGCGGAATGCAATGACCTTTTCTTCGATTTTTTCCAGATTTGATGAATCATTTTCTGCTTCCTTCTGAACTTTGATCGTAACGGGTGCAATGATCCGGATTCCTTTTTCTCCTTTTTTGACCATTCTTCCAACAGATTTCCAGCCTGAATAACTATTGATATAACTTGCTTCTGGCCGCTGCAAAAAAATTAGCATAGTGTTATTAACGCTGTATTTATGGAAGCGTGCCATAGTTCGTAAATATTCCTGATACCGGTTTTCATCTTGTTTAAGAAATGAGGAAAAATCCTGTTCCAGCGAGGTAATAATCTGAGAAACATCCGTCCGAGGTTTGTCAGTATTTGCGAAATATGCCTTGTTTCTGTACCTTTTCTGTGACTCATTATTTAATTGTTGACTCATAAAACGTCCTTTCCGCCCGCATCGTTGACGGGCTAACATAATTAATATTTGCCCGTCTGTGGACGGAAAACATATTGAGTTGTAAGGTGTGCGTTGACAATGGTTACTACACACCACAGTACATTATTATGTACTCTGATTAATATGTAATATATTTACCAGCCACCGCCTATGTTATGTAACATAAGCAGTACGCACTGAGCTTAGTGGTCTCTTTATACACGCCCAGTCGTGTTTAATGGAGGATAGGATTGTAACTTTTTAAGTACTTTTTGTTGGATTCTAAGTAATCCAGAATGACAGTTTCAGCAGCCTTAATTTCATCGCTGGAATAAATCGTATAATTAAGATAACCGTTTAAACCATAATCAGCTGCATCAGGATATTTCAGTTCATAATCTGCTGCCTTTTCCGGTGAAGAATATCTGTGAAACCTTCTCTTACCGTACACTACACAGTCCATCCAGACACCATGGATTTTCTGCGCTGGTGGATGCATTGGCATTAATCTGAGATTTCCTTTTTTCTCTGCGATAAACAGTACTTTGTCTTTCCAGTCATAATACATTTTTCTTTTATGTTGGATAGCAACAATCAATTCAGAGAGATCACCTTTAATTTTGAGAACATCCGGTGCGTTCTCTAAAAGATTCTGTTCTGAACCATATTCTTTTATCCACTCATTTTCGAAAAGCTCCCGTATATATGCCTTTACATCTATATCCATTGTTCTACCAAGCTGGTCAATTTTTTCGTTGCTTGTTTTCCCTGCCATTAGTATTCTGGGAGAAAAATTCCCCTCTTCATACTGTGTCAAATAATCTTCCAGTATACGCAACTGTTTGCAATAGCGGTTTAAAATATTGAGTTCTTTAGCAATAACTGTCGGATGAGCCATATTTTATCACCCCCTTTCTACTTTCATTATAGACCGTTGATAAATGTCGATACATAGCTGGTTATGACAACTTTCTTAAGATATTTCCCGAAATACATATTAAAGAGAAAAAGGAGTTTTGATATGTATTTCAAGGAGAATATCAAGTTTTTAAGAGAGTTGCTACAAATGTCTCAAAAGGCTTTTGATAAATTAATTTTTCCCTTTTATGCCGAAGATACATTCGTCACGTATAAATTAGAAAATGGAAAATACCGTAACCCGTTGCCATTTTTGATCACAATTGCCAACCATTTCCATATTAGCCTTGATAAGTTGATTTTTACTTTAATTACTGAAGATGATATAGATAAAATATTCCCGATGCGGAAATTGGATTACTTTTATCTTAATTTCAACAGATTAAAGAAATACAAAAATCTTACTTTTAATGACATAGCTCAGCAAACCGGTATATCAATTTATACGATTATTAACTATAGTCGTAGCTATAAGTATTACTTCATCAAGCTGGATAATCTTTATAGTATTTCCCGTATTTTTGGTAGTAGTTTAGATGATCTTCTCAGTAGAGATACTACATCAAATTAATAATATCAAAAATCATCGGTCAAGAACGACCTCGCACTCGCAGGGATGATACATCTTGTACAATATTTCCTCCGCATATGTATATTGGTTAACTAATGCTGACTGTCCATATTCCAGATTGTGAATGGCATAATCAAAGCTACGTATATGCTGTTCCAAAGTATATCCGGTTGTTAAGCCCCTGTTATCGTACAGCCGCTTAACAGCACTGCTTAAGTCTCTGATGTCAAACAAAAGCGGCATACCATAATAATTTTCGTAATAAGCAAATTCACCTAAAATAGCTGCATGATCGGTAATAATGCCATTATTGCAATGTCTCTGTATGATATTAGGCACTGTATCGCAGGAACCAATACAATCCGGTGCCAACAGCAACTTTTCATGGATATATGCATTAACTTTATCCATATACCTTGCGAAACGGAATAAAAACGCCCTTTTTATCATTTCATCTGTATACTGCACAATAGAGATATCCCCAAAATCCGTCCTTATTGTCTGTGCCTTTTTGTATAAAAACTCTACCCTCAGCAAATTTGCAGTAGGTGGCAGACAGTTCAGTTTTTTGCTTATTTCTCTGCCTTTATTATAGATTCTTATCCCATAGGTAGAGCGGTCACACTTTATTGTTTCGTATTCATATGCCTTACGCAAATTGTCAACGGTAGCTGTCAGGTTGACAGTTCCACCTTTCTTTAATATGGCATATGAAAGCAGCTTAAAGTAGCGAAAATACGTAAGAAAAGAGTGTTCTGTCGCAAAGGTTATATTCAGTTCCAGCCGTGAAAAACATGCTGTCTGTTTCTGCTTCCGGGCTAATAAAATCCCATACTCCCTCTCAAGTACATCTGCAATTACATCATATCTTTCCAGTAAATCCTTTATCTGCATATTCGCCAGATTATTCCCATCCTGCAATGCACTGTGGATTTCTATATTTGCATAGGGCGTGTGTCCTTTATTTTCATATCCACAGATAAACCTGTGAGAACCGATCACAACAACACCATTAGTATCAGACAGGTTTTTTATCCTTTCATCACCATCATGTTTTCTTTCCCTCAATACAGCCAGTATTTCTTCCACATTTTCTTTAGTTACCTGTAGGGAGACAGTTGCTACATCAATTCCTGTTAATCCGATCTTATACACACATTTCATTTTGTTCATCCTCCTGATTTTTATATAGTATTTTCAGTGATATACAGATTTTTCTGTATATTTTTTATACAGGTTCTTTTGTATATTTAGGTGATTACCGGAATATTCACTTCACAAATAACCTGCTTAAATCACTTGATACTAATAATATGTATGATGATTTTAAAAACAGCAAAAAAGGAAGAGTCTCCTCTGAGACCCTTCCTGTGATTATGCATATTTTGACAGATGTACCAGCTTTTCCTTTCTTTTTATTTTCGTGTTTGCAGGGGTCAGATTTTATAAATATCTGACCCGATATGACCCACCCACATATAAAAATTCCTTGATTTTATAAGGGTTTTATCTCTTGGTTTTTTTTAGTAAGCAGGAAGTAAGCAAGCAAGTGTAATCAAGGCATGATAAAGAGTTTATCCACAAAGTGATACTTTACGGATAAGCTCTTTTTTATAGTCTGATTTGCTTACATCATATGTGTAGAAATTTTCATTTACTTCTGGTGTGTTTCCAATCAGGACAGCAGTTGTCACTGAATCTGCACCATTTACACGCATACGTGAATTTAAAGTCCTGCGAATAGCATGTATACTTTTAACCGGAATTTTTGCCTGTTCACATTTATAACGAGCACATTCAGAAATAGATTCTGGTGTACAATGACCTGTGACAGTAGCAAATTACAAATATAAAAAAGAGTTGCTGCCAGATGGTCAGTGTTGAATATTTTATGTAAATCCACTATAATATAATCAAAAAGGAGCGTGATCGTATGGCTTTACTCAAAGAAGAATCTTATACCATTGAAGATATTTATGCTCTGCCAGATGGCGAAAGAGCTGAACTGATTGACGGACACATCTATTATATGGCACCACCATCGTACTGCTGAAGATGCCCGGTTTCTCTTATGCCCCG
>ENA-ORVG01003547-ORVG01003547.1-human-gut-metagenome-genome-assembly--contig:-NODE-3547-length-12080-cov-30.589356_pt1 | contig 12080 bp, 8 predicted proteins | sample MGYA00242091_ERZ509233 | MGnify/ENA primary metagenome ERZ509233 (study PRJEB26280, sample SAMEA2338840) | human gut metagenome | biome: human gut; feature: human-associated habitat; material: faeces... | reverse complement strand
GACCAATGGCGCGATCTGATCATTGGCACCAATTTGGGCGGCATGGGTACGCTCATCGCCTCGATGGCCTCGCTTATTTCTTACAAGAACGTCGTGCGCCAATACCCGCACAAGAAAGGCCGGTATCTGGCCGTCTACTCCGCCGTCAACGTTCTGTTTTTGGCCGTATTGCTGACCTTGAGCTGGATCATCGAGCCGAGTCTCTGAGCCGCCGTTGTGGGTTGGGCCGGTCTACCGCGCGTATACGGTGGGGGAGCCGGTCAGTCGGCTCATGGCCGACTGCGGGATGTCGTGGATGCGGCCGATGGTGGCATCCAGCGTGGATACGCCGGATACGCCGTCTGTGTTGGCTGTGTTGGCTGCAGAGGTGATGCTGGATACGCCGACTGCGGACGATGATACGGCCGCAACCATCGGCTGACGATAGGCGTTGGAGTTGCGGGCCAGCCGGGCGAGCGCAGGACGCTGCCTGCGGAACAGATTGATAAACATACCGCACACTCCTTCATCGTTGGCCGGCGGTCTTCTGGCCGCCGTGGATTCCATCCTGCCCTCCTGCGCTTGTATTCGCTATGGGGGATAGCCCCTATTATTCCCTGAATCTGCACGATTCCCCCTCATCCTTGAGGGTGATTCTAACGGCAAAGGAATCGGCCTAATGGCCGATGCCAATCAGCGCGAAACCACCAGCGTGACGCTGTACGGCTTGATCTTCATCGCCAGCAATGAAGACGGCGACGGCAATGTGTAAGCCCGACGTTCCGGCACAATCGCCCCCGAAGCCTCGCCGCGGTATCCGATAGTGGTCTTCGCCGTCGGATTGGCGCTTAACGTCGTCACCTCCAAACGCACCGGTCGCGATGGCGAGGCGCCCAGCCCGGCCAGTCCGCGCGCGATTTCCAACGTCACATCCACCGGGGAATCGGAGATATTGACGATTTTGATGTAACGGCAGGCGTCATCCCCGTCATGCCCGGTGGCGCTGACATACAGATGTTTGGCGGGGCGTGACGCGGTCTGCTCGATGGACACGGCATACGTCGTGTCGCCCAGATGCGTGGAAAACAGCCGCTCCACCTCATAATTCACTGTGGGGCTCACATGCGCCGGATTGAATTCGATAAGATTCTGCGCCCACCCCTTAGCCGGAATATGCGCGAGCAGCGGCGCATAGGAGGTCATGCGCACCACGTCGGAATTGCGCTCGCAGCCGGTCAGGAACGCGGCCTCGCCGAGCGCCGACTTCCACGTGTTCGCGCCTTGTTCGGTCTGTGGTTGGCCGGCAAAATAGCCGTTGGCTGAATATTCGCCGAAATAGACGCCGGCGCCGCAACGCGGGTAAGCGTCGAATCGTGACGCCTGGGATGCAAACCATTCGGGGGAGTGGTAGGAATGCTCGTCGACGATAATCGCGTCACCGGTGGCGGAATCATGTGCCCCGGAATCGGTTGCGGCCAACGTTCGCGCATGGTCCCAGCTGCGCTTCATCGCCGGCTGGAAGGGGAACAGTCCGGCGCTCATCACACACAGCATATCCGGGTATCGTTCATGAATGGCCTCGCTGATCATGTCAAACTTGGCCACGTAGTCAGCCCCGAAGTTTTCGTTGCCCACGCCGATCATGTCCAAGCCGAACGGCTCAGGATGGCCCATATCACGCCGGACCGCGGCCCACGAGCTGGACTCCGGATCGCCATTCGCGAATTCGATGAGGTCCAGGTAGTCCTGAATCACATTGTTGCGGAAGGTGGCCGAATTGATATCCATGTGGCGCGGATCGCGGCCGGGCGACTGGCATGCGATGCCGGCGAACAGAGTGGGCAGCGGCTTGGCCTTGAGGTCCTCGCACAGGCAGAAATACTCGTAGAAACCGATCTGATAGCTCTGCGAATAGCTGGAACCATCCGGCATCTTGAACGACCACATCGAATACTGTTGGCGTCGCGCGGCCAGAGAGCCGACGGTATCCTTCCAGCGATATTCATTGCCGGGCGTCACACCTTCGACGATGCAGCCGCCGGGGAATCGCAGAAACGCTGGATGCAACGCCTGAATGGTCTCCACCAAATCGCGGCGCAGCTTGCCGTAACGCCATTTCGGGTCGCCCGCGCCCCAATAGTCCGCATCCATGAACTGCACCAGATCCAGATCGAACGTGGTGCGTTCGCCGGCGTCAATGGTGATACGCAGCTTGCCGTAATCGGTGTTCAGGCCGGTTACGTCGGCGTTGAACCGGTACCAGCCGTCACGGCCGATGACGATGGCACCATCCGACGAATCCGGACTGATCGAAACGCCGGAATCCTGCGCATCGGCCCCATCGTCCTGCCTCAGACCGGTCTCTTCCGTATCGTCAAGCGGATCGGAGTCCACGATATACGACAATCGAGTGATACTGGTGAGCGGCAGGCCGTACCTATCGACCACGCCGACGGACAGCTCGGCCCGCCCATGAACCGGTCGTACCGCGAGACTGACGGAATAGGTGTGGTCGGCGACGATGGAGAACGCGGGCTCGCCCCCGTTGTCGCCGCCTCCGTTGTAGCCGAGGTTTTCCAGATATGCAGGGCCGGTTTCGGAAGGAACATCGGACGTGATGCGAGCGTATCGGCTATGTGCGTGAATTGGCGGGGCGGGGCAGTCGGTGGTCACCCGCTGGCCGTGAATCCCGCGTATCTCACTGCCGAGGCTGGCGGCGGAACAGTTGATGAAATCCCAGAAACGCAGGGAATCAGCCTGCGTACGCCACCGTTCGGCACCGGCCATACGCCACGTGTGATGGTCGAGATAAACGCCGTCAAAACTGTAGTTGTTCACCATGTTGGCGTTCAGCCCGCCATCCGCACCATGGTTGATGTCCTCGAAGAACACGCCGTACAGTCGCCCGCTTGTGTGATGGGTGGGGCTTCCCACGCTGATCCGCACCATGGTTTCGATTGTAGAGGGAATGGAGCGGAAAGGTAAACGGAAGAGTTCGCTCACCGTTCATGTTGCGGTCAATCCAAGTCGACTGTTCGCCGGTATACAGCCGGTAACCTCGAAACAGGAATGGAAAATACGGACGACTAGGAGCGCGGCTGTGCAATCCTCGGTGGGAATACGTGAGCGCATCGACCACGTGTATCCGTCGCTGCGTCCGGCGGAGCGCGCCGTGGCCCAGTATATTCGGAATCATATCGAGGAGGCGGCCGACCTGACCGTCGGTCAGATGGCCGACATCGCCCACGTCAGCCAGCCGACGGTGATTCGGTTCGCCCGCAAGCTCGGCTTCGGTGGTTACCGTGAACTGCGGTACGTGTTGCGCAACCCGGCCGCCGAGCACAAAGTGACCTTCAATCCGCTGGCCGGATTCGATCTGAATCCGTGGGATGGCGAAGATGAGATTCCCGGTAAAGCGGCCGATGGCGCGAAGGCGCTGATCGACGAGCTGCACAGTGCGTTGGACCCCAAGGCCTATCGCAAGGCGGTCGCCCTACTCGCCGAATCGGAGTTCATCGACATTTTCGGCGTGGAGAATTCGTTGACACCGGCGATGGATCTGTTCACCAAGCTCGGCTACCTGGGACTGACATGCCGTCTCAATACCGACGCTTACCTGCAGCAGATCGGTGCCGGGCACCTGCCCCACGGCGCTGTGGCCGTCGCCTTCTCCCATTCGGGCAGTTCGGCGGATACGGTCAAAGCGTTGCGATTGGCGAAGTCGCATGGCGCGAAAACCATCGCCATAACCAATGCCATCGGCGCGCCGCTGGCCAGCTGGGCCGACGTGACGTTGCTGACGGGTCGTGATTCGCACACGATCTATGGCAATGCGATTTTCTCGCGCGTGGCCGATACCGCGCTCGTGGACATGCTGTACATGGGCGTGATTCTGTCCGGCTATGGCCGGTTCTCCACCGCGCTCGACGAATCCGGTCGCATGATTCGCGACCGCGTATTCGAGAACTGAGCTGCTGCTTTATCGCGCCTTGGGCCGTATTGCTCTGGTCGTTGCTGCTTGAGTTGTTGACGATTTGGTCGTTGTCGCCCTGGTCGCTACCGTCCTGAGGCATGTGCCAGCGAATACGTAGTGGACTTGGCGTGCGTATGACGTTCGATCTTGCCGCTCAACTCCAGCTGGTCCAAGAGCTGCGTCATCTGATCCTTGTTCAGGCCAAGCGCTTTCTGCATGGTTTTACGGCTGAGCTTCACACCGCGGAACGCGAGGAAATTGAGCGTGAACTGTTCCAACGTTTGAGGCGACGGTTCCAGCGTTGCCGTATCAAGCGGGCGGGTACTGGCCTGATCGTCACCGTCCGGGCGTTCGCCGAATCCACTGCCGAGAATCAGCGTCTGCAGTGGCGCGCAGCCGATGATGCGTGCGCCGGCCAAAGCATCTGCGGCGTTATCCGTCATGCGCTGAATCGTGGGGAATGAGTACATTTTGGCATGCTGCGCTTCGTCAGTGGTGCTGGGCGCGGCGGAAGCATCGGCATCGGTCCGATGCGAGGACGCGGCCTCGGCCGATACCGGGATGGGCAGTACCATTGCCACCGAAGTGGGGCCCACGCGCAGTTGCGGACTGACCGCGCTCTGCGCGTAGGCGTCCATAATGCGTTGAATGCCGGTACCGCAGTTCTCGCAGAGGCCCAAATCGGCGAACAATTCAGCCAAACGCGGGGTGCGTGGCTGGCATACGCCGTTGAGTAGATCGTTGATTTCCAAACCATCGGTCAGGCCGCCGAGCGACACGATTTCCAAGCGGGAATCGAAGATATTGATCAGTGTGGGGCCGGAGTACGTGTAATCGCGATGTTCCAGTGCGTTGACCAATGCTTCGCGCAGGGCTATGGCCGGGTATTGGCCGGATTCGTTGATGCCGTTCAGTAGGGCGCTGGCTTGGTCGAGCTGGCGCAGCACCGAGCCGGTGAATGTGTGACGTTCGCGAATGGTGTTTTTGCCATTGCCCTCGAAAATGGTGGCCTTGATAACGAACGGGCATTGGTTGGACAGCAGGGTGGCAAGCGACGATTCGGTGGTGCTGGTGAAGGTGTTGTTGGTGCCGGTGTTGGTGATGCTGCCGGCGGGGGCATTACCGGCATCGGCAGAGACGGATGCAGCCATGTTGGTCACAACCGGGCTTTCCCAATCCCTGCCTTCACTGGCAAAACGACCCTGTGCGTATGTGAAAGTGAGCTCACCGCTATCGCCTGCGACGGTCTGGCCCGATGCGGCGTGATCTACGTTGCTCTCCGTTGTCCCCATATCGCCGATGGTACCGGTGCAAGCCGACGTTACGCCGAGGTGTTTTACACCCCTACGGCTAGACTTACACGAGTTTGGCCCCGTAGCTCAGCTGGATAGAGCATGTGACTTCTAATCTCAAGGTCGACGGTTCGAGCCCGTCCGGGGTCACGATGTAATAAGCCCTTGGTCCCTCATCGTTTGTGAGGGGCAGGGGCTTTTGAATATTATGCCGGTCTGGGTCCGTCTGGAGCCTGAACCGTCGACCTTGAGATTAGAAGTCACATGCTCATCACCACCATCCGGGAACACCCTTAAGGGGTGCGTCTCCTGCATAACGGCTATACACTGACTTGAGATGTGCTGAATAATAACCAGCTATCGCGCGTCCGCCAATGGCGACGAACGAGGGAAGAAGGCCCGTGCCACGAGCAATCATCGAGGTAAGAAACCTACGCAAGGAATACCCCGTCGAGGATGAGACGGTGGTGGCGCTTGACCGTGTCAATCTCAGTATCCCGCAAGGCCAGATCTGCTGCATTTTCGGCGAATCCGGCTCCGGCAAATCCACGCTGCTCAACCAGTTGGCCGGCATGGAAAAACCGACGCGCGGCGGCGTGAGAATCGGCGGCGTACCCGTCAGCAAACTCGACGAGCGTGAGCTGGCGGCCTTCCGCCAGAAGCATCTCGGCTTCGTATTCCAGTCGTACAATCTGCTGCCCAATCTGACCGCGCTCGAAAACGTGGCAATGCCGCTGATGTTCCGCGGCGTGCCCAAGGAACAGCGCGAACGTGCGGCGCGTGGCGTACTCAAACGAGTCGGGCTCGGCCATCGTCTCAGCCATTACCCGCGCCAGATGTCGGGAGGCCAACAGCAGCGCGTCGGCATCGCCCGGGCGTTTGTGACCAAGCCCGAGGTGGTGTTCGCCGATGAGCCGACCGGCAACCTTGACTCTAAAACCAAAACCGAGGTCATGACGATGATCTGCGCATTCGCCCATGACTTCAACCAGACCATCGTGCTGGTCACACACGATCCGCAGATGGCCTCATACGCCGACCGCATCGTCACCTTGCTCGATGGCCGCATCACCAGCGATCGGCTCAACACCGACCTTTCCCGCCCAACTGTTCCGTCCACGCCGTCCGCCCAAAGAACCCAAGGAGTTGACCGATGAAGCACCTCTCCCACCGCACCATCGCCATCATCGTCGCGTTGCTCTCCACGCTGTCACTGGCACTTGCCGTCATCTCCCTTCCGCACCAGGCGTACGCAGTCGACGGCACAGACGGCACAAGCGGCACGAACAGTACGTCTCAGGGAAGCGACGGCGATTCCGCGCCAATCGCCGGCCCGGTGCCGAACATCATCGTCACCAACTTCACCTATGGCGGCGATTCCGTGGCCGCCGGCGCCGATTTCAACCTCGACTTCACCTTCCAGAACATGGGTCAGGTGGCGGTGACGAACATGGTCATCACCGTGGACGGCGGCGAGAGCTTCGCCATCGCGGGAGGCACGAACACGTTCTACGTCGACGCGCTGTGGGGCGGTTACGCCATGACGCAAAGCGTGCCGATGCAGGCGCTCGCCTCCGCGAAAAGCGGTGCCCAGCCCGTGACCGTGAACTTCCGATACGAGTATGTGGACGCCAGCGCCCGCTCCTCAAGCCAGTCCGATGTCAAGATTTCCGTGCCGATCAGTCAGCCTGACCGGTTCGAAATCAGTGATCCCGTAGTGCCCGACCAGGTGATCGCCGGTCAGGAAAACACGGTCACGATGGAATATGTGAACAAGGGCAAAGGCGATATCGCCAACGTCGAGGCCACGATGGAGGGCGAAGGTTTCGATGCCACGATGAAAACCCAGTACGTGGGCAATGTGGCTTCCGGTGCCACCGGCACGATTGGTTACGCCTTTACGCCGCACGCGTCAGGTGAGCTGAAGACCACGCTCAAAGTCACGTACGAGGATTCCGACGGGCAGACCAAAACCAAGGAATTCCCGCTCGCCATACCCGTAACCGATATGCAGCCGGTGGATGATTCCGACATGGCCGATCCGAACATGGACCAGAGCGCCAATCAGGGATTGCCGGTGCTGGTGTATGTGGTCATCGTCGTGATCGCCGTGGTCATTATCGTGGTGATTGTGCTGCTCGTGCGTCGCCGGCGCAAGCAGAAGGCCAAGAAGAACGATATTGATGAGGACTGGGATGATTGGTCCGAAGGCAAGGATGATAAGACCGATACCGGCGTGACGGATGGTGCTGCGGCAGACACCGCTCCTATTGCACCAGCCTCACCAGCCTCACCGGCCGGCCCGTCCCACAAGGCCTGAAAGGCCCGACCATGCGATTCGGCGACATACTGCGGCTTTGCAGACAAAACCTATGGCGGCGTAAATCCCGTACGATTCTGACCGTGCTGGGCGTTATCGTCGGCTGCTGCTCGATTGTGCTCATGGTCTCTTTGGGCCAGGGCATTAACGAGCAGAACGAGAAGATGCTTAAATCGATGGGCGATCTGTCCATCGTCACCGTGTACACCAACGGTTATGCCGGTCCGATGGGCGGTGGCGGTTCGTCCGAGATGGGCGATACCAAGCTCGACGACAAGGCCGTGGAATCCTTCCGCGCGATGAGCGGCGTATCCGGCGTGACGCCGATGATGAACTTCCCTTATAACGTGACGGCCAGAGCCGGCGCGGGCGGCCGTTACATCTATGATTACGTGCAGATCATGGGCATCGACATGACCCAGTTCGACCAGATGGGCTACAAGCTCGTCGGTGGCGAGAAGCCGGTCAAAAAGGATCAGGTGCTTGCCGGCGAATGGTTCGCCTATGGGTTCATGGACACCCTGAAGAACGGCGAACAACGCACCAGCACACGCGGCGGTCAGTATTCCTCATGCACGTTTGACCAGGCCACCGGCCAGTGCGAGGAAGATCAGGACGAGGATCCGTTCTTCGATCCGCTCGCCACGCAAATTAGTCTGACCACCGGCACCAATTATCAGGGCGACCAGTACAGCATGAACATGTACGGCGGCGGTGGCGGCGGCACAGGCGGCGCGGGCGGCGGTGGCGGCGCGGGCGGCGCAAGCGGCAGCGCCGCGGGTCAGTCGGAAAACGTCACCCTCGATGTGCGGGCTTCCGGCATTGTGGCGGGCGACTACAACAAAGGCTATGCCACCTCCGACGGTCTGGTCATGGATTTGCAGGCGTTGAAGGAACTGGCCGCCAAAGTCGATCCAGCCGCCGCCAAAAAAGCCACCGCCTATGATCAAGTGCTGGTCAAGGCCGCCGACCTCAAGTCCGTGCCCGAAGTCGAATCACAGATCAAAGCGTTGGGCTACGAGACTTCCTCCTATGAAGACATGCGTAAGTCGTTGGAAGAACAGTCGCGCGCGATTCAGCTGATTCTGGGCGGTATCGGTGCGGTTTCGCTGTTGGTTGCGGCCATCGGCATCGCCAACACAATGGTTATGTCCGTAACCGAGCGCACGCGCGAGATCGGCATTATGAAGGCGCTTGGCTGCTACGTTCGTGACATTCGCGTCATGTTTCTTGCGGAGGCCGGCGCGATTGGATTCTTCGGCGGATTGATCGGCTGCGTGCTGAGCGGACTGATATCGCTGGGCATCAACGTTGTCGGCGCGTTGTATGCGGGCGGCATGAGCGGCGGCATGTCTGGCGGTATGGTCAGCGGTGCCGGCGGGGGCTCCGGCGACGGTACCGGTGGCGGAACATCTATCTGGACCATACTCTGGCAGGCGATAGTTGGTGGCGAGAATGTGACCCGTTATTCGGTGATTCCGTGGTGGCTGTTCCTGTTCGCCGTGCTGTTTTCCACGCTGATCGGCTTGCTATTCGGCTTCGGCCCGGCCAATAAAGCCGTTAAAATCCCGGCCCTAGACGCCATCAAAAACAACGAGTGATCGCCTCTGTCACCTGCTCCACCGTTAGTCCATAACGTTCGTTCAGTTCGCCCAGCGACACGCGGTCGGTAAATTCCTTGGCTGCGCCGAAGTTCAGCACACGAGGATTACGGCTGCCGTCCGAGACATGATGATTCGCATAGTATGCGGTCACTTTCTCGCCCCAGCCGCCTTCAAGCTGCCCATCTTCAAGGGTGATGACCTGCTGGTGGCCATCACGCAACGACTCCAGTACGTCTGAATCCAGCGACGTGCACTGGCGCGGGTCGATAACCGTTGCCGTGATGCCATAATCGTCAGACAATGCGGCGGCCGTCTGCTCCGCCAACGGATACGCATTGCCCAGTCCGATGATCGCGACTTGCGAGCCCGTCTGATTGACCCGCCAATCCAGCATGTGACGCGCACCGGCATGCTGAGCCGTTACGCTAATGGTCCCGCGGACTGTTGCGGCAGATATGCCCCCGCTGGCGGAGCTGGCGGAGGCTGGCAGCGAAGCTGACTGGGGGCGGTCAGCAATCTGCCCACCCGTCACCGGCAGCAGCGTCGCATCCCGTTCCGCCGCCAGAATCGCCTCGCCCGGCACCCGAATCACCGCCGGACCAGCAGGGGCGTCCGCCGAACCGGCCGGCGCGGTAGCCCATGCCAAATCAGCCAGATAGTCGCGAGCCGAAGTCGGCACCAGCATCGTAACCCCTGGAATATTGGAGAACATCGTCACGTCATATGCGCCGGAATGCGTATTGTCCGAACCGGACAAACCGCCCAGAAAATCAAGTACCGTGACTCGCGAACGGTTCAGGCTCATCTCCTGGAAGAACTGGTCGTACGCGCGCTGGAAGAAGGACGCCGTGGTGGCCACCACCGGCGTGCCACCCGCCCGTGCGATGCCGGCGGCATACGCCACGGCATGCGATTCGGTGATGCCCGTGTCCACGTAATGCGAACCCGCGCGTTCGCGGAATTCGTGGGTGATGCCGTTGGAGCCCGGCGTGGCGGGGGAGATGACCACGAGTCCTGGCTCGGCGGCGAAACGCGGTTCGAGCGCGGCCATCGCCATTTTGCCGTAATGCTTGCGCGGATCGTCCGGCTTGCCGATTGCGGCATCCGGATTCTGCCAATGCGAGGCCTCGCACTGGCCCTCATGCGGTTCATGATCGGACAGGTTGCAGTGATCCGAATGCCACGGCTCGCTGTGGTTCACGTTATCGGTGGGATGCACGCCGGTGGGGGAGTCGAACGAAACCGGTGAGGCCGAGGCGGTTTGCCGATCTGCGTGAGTCTCCTCACCGTCATATCCTGCGCCCTTCAGCGTATGAATATGGACCACCACCGGATGATCGATATCGCGCACTTCCTCGAAAGCTGCGACCAGCGCGGAAACATCGTTGCCGGCCTCCACATACCGATAATCCAAGCCAAACGCGTTGAACAGATTCGGCTGGGCGGTGCCACCGGACGCGCGCAGGCGGGCGAGCGGACCGTACATGCCACCGAAATCGCCGGCAATCGACATCTCATTGTCGTTGAACACAATGATGAGATTGCCGCCCTGCTCAGCCGCGTTGTTCAGTCCTTCAAACGCCACGCCCGAACTCAGCGAACCATCGCCGATCACGGCGATCACATTGCCGATGCCGCTGTTCGGGCCTTCCATATCGCGGGTTTTCGCCAAACCGCAAGCCAATGAAATCGAGGTACCGGTGTGACCGAGCACGAACTGGTCGTGTTTGCTTTCGTCCGGATTGGTGAAGCCGGTCACCTCGCTGAAACGGTCCGGGTCCAGATAGGCGGCGGCGCGGCCCGTGAGCATTTTATGCACGTAGCTTTGGTGGGATACATCGAACACGATGCGGTCACGCGGCGAATCGAATACGCGGTGCAGGGCCACCGTGGCCTCCACCATGCCCAGATTGGAGCCGATATGACCGCCGTGTTGGTGGCCATATGCCAGCAGCGTGGTGCGAATCTCACGGCAGAGTTCGGCGAGCTCGTTGGGGGCAAGGGCCTTGACATCGGCCGGGCTGGCAATGCGGCTCAGCAGATGGGAGTCGTCGCCATGGGAAGGGGTAATGCTCGGGGGTATGTCGTGAAGGCGTGCGGTCCTCTCGGCAGCGCCGGAGACGGCGAAGGAATCGCTTGAATCAAATCCGTTTCCTGACGCGCTGCGCATACCCTCGAATCTCCCTTCGCTAGTCTTTCCGAAGTTGAATGCTAACGCCCGGCATTGTCCGAGGTCCACATGACGAAGCAATGCCCCCAACATCTCCGTAAATGGGTGATTCGTTCGCTGCGCGATGTGGGACAATGAATGCGGTAATTCCTTTTGATACCAAGGAGCGCGCAATGAAGGCCGTATACGCATCCACCGTCAACCATGCCGATCCGCTTGCCGCGTTGGCAGTGGGCGAGCAGCCCGAACCCCAGGCCCGCCCGTTCTGGTCGACCGTTTCGGTGCGCGCGGTGACCGTAAACCATCACGACGTCTGGTCGCTACAGGGTGTGGGTCTCGCCGCCGAACAGACGCCGATGATCCTGGGCACCGATGCCGTGGGCATTCTGGACGAGGACATCCCCGGCAAGCATGGGCTCAAGGCCGGCAGCGAAGTGGTGCTGTACACGTTCGTCGGCACCGATGGCGCGGGCGTGGCCCCGGGCGAGCGCCGCACGATCCTCTCCGAGAAATACCCCGGCACGATGGCCGAGAAGACTTCCGTGCCGTCCGCCAACGTGTTCGCCAAGCCCGCAAGCCTCACCACGGCTGAGGCGGCCGCACTCGGCACCAGCTGGCTGACCGCCTACTCGCTGTTGTTCGATGCCGCCGGCATCAAGCCGGGCGACTCCGTGCTCATTCAGGGCGCGGGCGGCGGCGTGTCCACTGCGGCCATCCAGCTCGCCCATGCCGCCGGTCTGGA
>ENA-ORVG01003543-ORVG01003543.1-human-gut-metagenome-genome-assembly--contig:-NODE-3543-length-12092-cov-4.508598_pt1 | contig 12092 bp, 10 predicted proteins | sample MGYA00242091_ERZ509233 | MGnify/ENA primary metagenome ERZ509233 (study PRJEB26280, sample SAMEA2338840) | human gut metagenome | biome: human gut; feature: human-associated habitat; material: faeces... | reverse complement strand
CAGGTGCTGCGGAATCCCGTCCACCGGCATGATGTACGGCAGGTTGATCTCGGTCGAGGTCGAGCTCGACAGTTCGATCTTCGCCTTCTCGGCGGCCTCCTTCAGACGCTGCAGGGCCATCGGGTCCTGACGCAGGTCGATCTGGTGCTCGGCCTTGAACGACTCGGCCATGTAGTCGATCAGCACGTGGTCGAAGTCATCGCCGCCCAGGTGCGTATCGCCGTTTGTAGACTTCACTTCGAAGACGCCGTCGCCCAGTTCGAGGATCGAAATATCGAACGTTCCGCCACCGAGGTCGTACACGGCGATCTTCTGGTCGCTGGACTTCTTGTCGAGGCCGTAGGCCAATGCGGCGGCCGTCGGCTCGTTGATGATACGGCGGACCTTCAGGCCGGCGATCTCACCCGCCTCCTTCGTAGCCTGACGCTGCGAGTCGGAGAAGTAGGCCGGAACCGTGATCACGGCCTCCGTGACCTCCTGGCCCAGGTAATCCTCGGCTGTCTTCTTCATCTTCTGCAGGATGATGGCCGAAATCTCCTGCGGCGTATACTGGCGGCCGTCGATATCGACGCGCGGGGTGTTGTTGTCACCCTTGACGATCGGATAGGGGGCACGCTCTATATCGGCCGTAACCTGATCGTAGCGCTCGCCCATGAAACGCTTGATCGAAAAGACCGTACGTTTGGGGTTGGTGATGGCCTGACGCTTAGCCGGGTCACCCACCTTACGCTCGCCGTCCGCCGTGAAAGCCACCACAGACGGGGTCGTGCGGTGTCCCTCGGAGTTGGGAATAACCACGGGCTCGTTGCCCTCCATCACTGCTACGCAGGAGTTCGTAGTACCTAAGTCAATACCAATAATTTTTGCCATAATCGTATATAAGTTTAATGATATTTTTTACGTTGCCCTGTGCCCCGCCCCTTCGCCCTGCGGTTCCGGTTGCCGGTCACGCCAGTAGATCGAACAAAGGTTGTACCAAACAGCAATCCCTGCCAAATTGTCAGCATAATGGCAGAATTTCCCCGTGCGACCGTCCCGGCAACTGCGCCCAGGGTGTTATTTTGGCAGAAAGGCCGGGGAGGAACGGGAGGTGCAAAGCAGAAGGGCAAGCAACCGGGCAGCGGACGAAGGCATACGGCAGCGACACGGGCAATCAGCAGGGGCGTCGGACAGGGACGGGGAAAGGAACAGCCGGGAAAAGAAGGGCAGTCGGGGAAAGAAAGGGTTGCCGGAAAAACAAGGGTTACCGGAAAAACAAGGGGGCTCCGGAAAATAGAGCGAAAAAAACAGGCCTGCGAAAACGCAGGCCCTACGACCCGACCCGAGGGCCGGACTAACTCTTAACAACTATTTGTTCTGGTCGCCAAGGATACGCATTGCAACATCGAGGATCGTCGTGTCGTCCAGTGTAACGACTCCACCGTCCGGGCCCGGTTCGAAATGAACCCCCACGCACTCCTTAGCCTCGTGCTTGCCCCCGAAATAATTGCGGACGGTTTCTACGTCGAGTCCTAACTCATCTGCAATGCGTTGCGAGCTGCCGCTGGGCAGCCTGTCCTTGATACGACGCAACTCGTTAAATGTGATAATCATATCCGTTGAATTTTAAGTTGAAGTTCTGCATCACTAAGTTAATACAATTTTGCGGAACTGCAAAATTTCTGCCTTAAAAAGTGAAATAAAAACGTAACAAGAACGGAACATAAATAAAACCGCCCCTTCTATTGCGAAAGGACGGTTTTTCCACACCGGCAGCGAAGCCGGATCAATCTTCCGGTTCGATGTAAAGCTGGAAAATAAGGGGCGTGAACGACGGGATCTCGGTGGTGATGGTCGTCACGGTGGTACCCGTGCTGGAACTGTCGTAGCCGGAGCCGTACATGCTATCGTAGTAACCGCCGTAGTAGCTGCCGTAATAGCCGCCGTAGTAACCGCCGTAGTAGCCGCCGCTGCCGTAGTAGCTATTGGCGTAATTGAGGTAGTTGAGATAATCGAGGTAGCTCGACGAATAACCGCTCGACCCCGAAGTGGACGAACTCGACGAGCCGCTCTTGCCCGACGAACCGTAGGCGTTGGTCGACGTGGTGATGAGCTCCGCCCACTGGCCGAACTTGAGGTTGGGGATGGCGTAGTAGAACGCCTGGATCATCCCGCCGCTCGACGGGGTGTATTCGAGCGCCGTACCCGTTTGCGCGACCTCGCCGTAGATGATCTTCTTCACCTCGTCGATGTTCGTGTCGAAGATGAACCCGTCGAGAAAACGGCCGATATACCAGATTTTGGCCGTGCCTTCGAGCGTCACGGAATCTGCTTCGAGTTTCTTGACCCCCTCGTACTTCTCGTAATCGTCGCCCTCGCCGTGGAAACGTTTTTTGAGTGCCTCGGCGATCTGCATGTCGATATCCCTGACCGAAGCCTCGCTGACGTAGGGCTCGTAGCCCACGTGGTAAGGCGCAGGGAAGGAGAGCTGATCCCCGGGCTCGGCCGGGTTGTAGCGCACGTTGACATAGACCTGGGGGATCGAATCGCAGGCGCTGACCCAGCGCTTGGAAGTCTCGTTATAGGGGTGCTCGGGATCCTCGGGGTCTTCCGGCACCTCCGTGGCGGGCGTGTCGTCATCGCCCTTGCTGTAAATCTGCAGGCCGCCGTTCAGTTCGCAGAAGTCATCCACATCGGTACCCTCGCGTTCGAGCGGGTTGCTGACCGTGTCGCGGATCTCCATGGTCACGATGAACGGGCGTTTGGAACTGAGCGAATAACCTTCCTGCCCCTCATATCCGCCCGTACCCTCGACGCCGTTGCCGACCACCGACGAAGGCATGTAGAGTCGGATTTTCGAGCCGTAGCGCAGCGTCACCTCGGGGGAGGTGATGCCCAGCCGGTCTTTGTTATTCCGGAAATAGGTATCGCCGAGCGTCAGCGTACGGCGCATGGCCAGCCATGTCCCTTCCATCAGTCCTGAGTTTTCCGAGCCGCAGTAGCGGTAGAAAGGTACATAGTGGGTATACTTGGAGAAAGACCCGGCCAGCACGGCATCGTCGGCATTGCGCGTGAGGATGATGTTGCCGCTCAGGTCGCGCCCCGAGAAATCGAAAGACACCCAGATGTCCTCGGTGTTGATCGGATCGGACGCAAGGTCGCCCGCATCGAGCAGGTCGACATAGTACAGCCCTTCGGACTGGAGGTTCTCCACCAGGTCGCTGCGGTGCTGGGTCATCCATGCCTCGAGCGCCTGGTTCTCGAATTTGTCGTAAGATTCCGTTTCGTCTTTCGCGCAGGACGTCAGCACCAGAAGGCCGGCGAGCGGCACGTACAGAAAACGAGCGATAAATTTCATATGTTCGGTTTGTATTTTACTCAACATTTAATCTGCCGGATTCCACAGGGCCGTCCGGTTCTACCCGATCCACTGCATCCACCGTAAAAAGCCAGGCTATGGGACTCTCCTTCGGGATAATGCCGAAATAGTCGTCGCCATAAGCCATATTGTATGTCATATACACCTCGACGGCATCGCCCTCGCGGCAACCAAGTAACGCATCGGCCATCCCTTTTATTATACCGGGGTGTCGCATATCCACCGTCAGCGGCTCGAACGTCCACCATTCGGTATTGAGCCCCCGCCCTTCCAGAAAACTTTTCAGGGAGGCATCGTTCGTATAATAAGGTACGGTCCAGTTGTTTTCCGAACCCGTCGTCACGATATTCGCATAGGTGAAGACATAGGCGCGAAAGGTAATCTTCACGGTCGAGGTCGGGGTTACCTCCGGCCAGTTGACCCGGTCGGGATTGTAGATATCGGTAATGTAGCGGTATACGGCATCGCCTGAAACCGTGTAGTAGGGCTGGTTGCTGCCCTCCTCCAGGTTCTCCTCGGCGACGAGCCGGGGGGCGTGCGTCCCGGTCAGGAAAGAGACTATCTTCTCCTTCTGCGCGGGCTGGATGTCTTCGTCGTCGGAACAGCCGGCCAGCGACACGAGCGCAGCGGATAGGCATATGATTAGTCTTTTCATCGTCGTATTATCGTGCAAATTTACAAAAACAATCCGATTTCAAAGCATGAAACGTAAAAAAAGCCCCGGTTAGCGTGCCGGGGACAAAAAAAAGACGGCTTCAGCCGTCATAAATCTCTTCCTGCAATCAGCGGTAATAGTCTTTCCGCGGGTTTTTAAGCCGCTGGAGCCGCCGTTGCTTCAGTACATAGATCCCTATTGCGACGGCGACGGCACCACAAACGATGCAGAGCAAGAGGATAATAAATCCAAGTGGGAGCGCCTCTTCCATTTAGCAAGCAAGTTTAACAAATATTACGGCGTATAAAAATACGATGCCGCAAATGTATAGCAAATAATCTGCCCTGCCAAATTGTGGGGGGGGGGGATTTTTTACACTTTTATTGATAAAAAAAAGCTTTTTCATAGGATTTTTAAGGCCATTCGCACCAAATCCTCGACCGAAACGGCCGGATTATCACGCATGATGCCGCGCAACGCCTTCTCGGCCGGAGCCTTGGCGAATCCCAGCATGACCAGCGCCGAAAGCGCCTCCCCGAGCGCCTCCCCGCCTGCGGACGGGATCGCCTGAGTATCGCCCTCGGCCAGTCCGGTGAGCTTGCCGCTCAGTTCGACGATGATTTTCTGGGCGGTTTTCAGCCCCAGACCCTTGACGTTTTTGAGCAGTACGGCATTGCCCGAGGTGATGATCCCCTGCAACTCGCGCGGCGAATAGGTCGAAAGGATCATGCGCGCCGTATTGCCCCCCACGCCCGAAACGCTGATCAGATGGCGGAAGAATTCGCGTTCGACTTTCGTTGCGAAACCATACAGGATCTGGGCGTCTTCACGCACGATGTAGTGCACGTACAAACGGGCGTTTTGCGCATGTTCGACGGCCGCAAATGTTTCGAGCGAGATATGGAGGTAGTAACCGACACCTCCGGCGTCGATGACCACATATGCCGGGGTCGCCTCGGCGACCGTTCCGCTGATGTATTCGTACATGAAATTCAAAATTTACAAGGCGTGGGGCAAAAATAAAGATTTTTTTTTACCTTTGTGATTCAAAAGCCGAATATTTAACTAAAACAGATAAAAAACGACATGAAAAAAATGCTTTTTACGGCGCTCGTTGCGGCTTGCGCCATGACAGCCTGCGGTACGAAGACCACCGAGACGGCCGCCGAGGAGGAGGTTGCCCGCGAAGTCGGATCAAGCGATATCGCTTATGTGCAGGTCGAAGCCGTACTGGCACAATGCGACCTTTTCCTGAATGAAGGCGCAGCCCTGCAGGAAAAGACCCAGAAAGCTCAGAAGAGCTGGGCTCAGAAAGAGCAAAACCTGCAGGCCGAAGCCGCCCAGTTGCAGGAAAAATACCAGAAAGGGCTGATTACCACCAACGATGCACAGGCCCAGCAGCAGAGCATCGAAAAGCGTGTGGCTTCATACCAGAGTTCCGCACAGAAAGAGGCCCAGGCGCTCGACGAAGAGAACTACGTGTTCACCAACCGTGCGCAGGATCTGTTGCACCGCGCCGTGCAGGAGATCAACGGCGACAAGAAATACAAGCTCATCATCAACGCCACGGCACTGATCGACGCCGATTCGACGCTCAACATCACGCCCGCCGTGCTTGCGAAGGTCAACGAGCTCTACGCAGCGGACAAGAAAGCCGTCAAGAAATAAGGGAGTGTGCGTTGCCCTCCCCGCCGAGCCGTCCCGATCCGGGGCGGCTTTTTTTTCGGGCGGCAGAGCAGGCAACATGCTGCGACGGGCGACGGCAGGCACACCAGGTAACGGGCGGTGGTACGCAGGCGGAGGACAACCGGGAGACATAATCGGAGCGCAAAAGCGGAATGTCCGTAATTTTTTATACATTTGCAGGCAAACTAACAGCAACACACAAGCAATGGGTTTCGTTCCGTTCACATTCGTCGATTTCATAGACATCATCCTGGTCGCCGTGATCATGTACTGGATCTACCGCATGACCAAAGGCACCAACGCGCCCTATATCCTCTCGGGGATCATCGCCATCTACCTGCTGCTTTCCAAGGAGGTCTTTTACGCGCAGGTCAAAAAGCTGCTGTTTGCCTTTTTCCCGCGCCGGGTGGCACAGGCGACCCTCAACCTGACCCACGACAGCAACACCATCTTCTGCGGCTTTATCTCCGGCAAGATTCTGGATTCTGCCATCATCGGCGTGCTGTGCTTTATCGGATGTAGCGTTTTGCAGATGCCTTATACCGTGCTGGTCAGCTTCATCGTCGGTGTGACCAACGTCATCCCGTACTTTGGTCCTTTTATCGGCGCCATCCCCAGCATCTTCATCATTATGATTGCCGACCCGCTCAAGTCGCTGGTCTTTGCGGTGTTCGTTTTGATTTTGCAGCAGCTGGACGGCAACATCATCGGTCCAAAGATTTTGGGCGATTCCACCGGTCTGTCCGCCTTTTGGGTCATCTTTGCCGTCACCTTCTTCGGCGGCTTGTTCGGATTTGTGGGAATGCTCATCGGTGTGCCGACCTTTGCGGTCATCTACGCGCTGGTGCGCAACTTTGCAGAATTTAAGCTCGGCAAAAAGGGACTGAAGACCCAGACGCCGGACTTTGCTTCGCAGGAAAACCCCATCTTCCAGAAGGTGCGCTACCACCACAGCGAGCAGGCGCCGCACACCGGCGTAGAGGTGTTCGATCTGGATGGACAGCAGCCGGAAACCATCGAGCAGATGACCGCCTATACCGCGGCGTGCGATGAAAAGGGTGCGGACGCTGCACCAAAGGAAGAGTAGGATGCACAGCGAGCAGCAGATCTTTGACTATCTGCAACAGAAGTTTGGCATCCGTTTTACCGAACAGCAGCAGGCGGCGGTGCAGACCATCGACGGTCCGGTGCTGCTGCTGGCGGTGCCGGGAGCGGGCAAGACGACGGTGATGGTGGCAAGGATTGCCAACATGATTTTCTGCCACGGCATCGACCCGTCCGCCATTTTGACCATCACCTTTTCCAAAGCGGGCGCGCAGGATATGCGCCGGCGGTATGAAGGGTTGTTTGCAGCGCCCAGCCACCAGCAGGGAAAGGCGCTGCCACAGTTTTGCACCATCCACTCCTTCTGCTACCAGGTGCTGGGCAGTTACTGCCGTCTGACCGGCGGAGTGGCTCCGGCGCTGATTGAGCCGCGGGAGCGCAGCGGGATGTTGAGGGAAATCTACCAGCAGGTCAACGGCGAATTCCTCTCGGAGGATTTGGAGGAGGAGCTGATCTCCAACCTGAGCCTCATTAAAAACGCCATGCTGCGCCAGCAGCAGGTGGAGGATGGCAAGACCATCCAGACCCAGATCAAAAATCTGTGGAAGCTCTATCAGGGCTATTCTGCCTTGAAAAAGGAGCACAAGCGGATGGACTTTGACGATATGCTCGGCTATGCACTGACCGTTTTAAAGCGCTATCCGCCGATTTTGCAGCAGTACCGCCAGCGCTACCGCTACCTGTGCGTCGACGAGGCGCAGGACACCTCCAGGCTGCAATATGCGGTGATCGGGCTGCTGGTGCAGCAGGAGCAGAACCTGTTTTTGGTCGGGGACGAGGACCAGAGCATCTACCGCTTTCGCGGAGCCTGCCCGGAAAATCTGCTGGCATTTCCTTCGCTGTACCCGCAGGCAAAGGTGCTGAAGATGGAGGAAAACTTTCGCAGCACCGTCGAAATCGTCAGCTGCGCCCAGCGCTTTATCGAGGGCAACCGCCAGCGCTACCAGAAGAAGATGTTCACCAACAATGCGCAGGGAGAGCCGGTGGAGGTAAAGCCTCTGCACGATTTTTCCGACCAGTACCACGCAGCCATCGACGCCTATCTTGCCGAGGAGGGGACCACCGCCTTTATCTACCGCAACAACCTGTCGGCGGTGCCGATGGCGGACATCCTCGACCGCAACGATGTGGATTTTTACATAAAAGAACACAAGACCCGCTTAAAGAGCAACTATGTGGTGACCGATGTGCTGGCGTTCTTTTCGCTGAGCTTTGACAGCAGCGATTTTAGCGCCTTTTCCCGCATCTTTTATAAGACCGCCAGCTGCTTAAAGCGCAATATGCTCAGCCGCATCCCCACCTCCCCGCTGATGCAGGGGGAAAGCTACTTTGACAGGATGGTGCAGCTGTGCGACGAAAACCAGAATACCGGCAGGATCCGATATATCGCCATGATGATCGAAAAGCTGCGCTCGATGCAGCCGCTCAAGGCGATGGAGTGCATCCTGTATCAAATCGGCTACCTGAGCTATCTGGAATTTACCAGCGGCACCGGCTACTCGATGCAGGCGCAGAAGCTCAACATCCTGTGCAGCCTTGCCGCGCGGGTGCAGACGGTGGAGGCGTTTTTGGACCGCATCGACGAGCTGGACGAAATCGTTGCCCAGCACGCCCAGCGCGGGGAAGCCGGGAAGGAAGACCTGCCCGCTGCGCGGCTGACCCTGACCACCGCTCACTCGGCAAAGGGACTGGAATTTGATACGGTGGTGCTGCTCGACTGCATGGACGACGTTTTTCCTGCCCATTCGGCGGTGGAAAAATCCCGCGTGGGGATGGACGATGAGATGGAGGAGGAAGCCAGACTCTTTTATGTAGCGGCGACCCGTGCGCGGCGCAGGCTGGTGATTCCGACTGCCAACTTTTCTGCCAACACACCGGCGGTGCCCTCGCGCTTTGTCGCACGGCTGACCCAGTCAAAGGAATCGGACACAGCCGAACTGCATTCGGGCGGACTGCGCTTGTACCCGGGACTTAATATCGAGCACAAAAACTTTGGCAGGGGACAGGTGGTCGGCGTCGACCGGGAGCGCGGGACCTTCACCGTCTTTTTTGGAAAGAACGGGACCAGGACCCTGACCATGCAGATACTCAAAGGGGACACGGTGCGCAAAGCTTGAACCGCCCCATGCCATAACAACCAATCGAGAGGGGATTTGTAAGATGGGAATTTTGACCTGTCCGGTGTGTCGGGCAAGGCTGGAAAGAAAGGATAAAAGCTTTGTGTGCAGCCGCGGGCACAGCTTCGACCTGTCCGCTTCGGGCTATCTGCATCAAACATATCCACCAAGGGCAACACGCCCTCCAGCCAGATGCGCTCGAAGGTGCCGGGCGGCAACCGCCAGATGGTGCAGGCGCGCCGAAACTTTCTGCAAAAGGGGTACTACCAGCCCATCAGCGACGCGCTCAACCGCCAGCTGCTGGAGCATTGCAAAAAGAACGTGCCGCTGCAAATTTTGGATGCAGGCTGCGGCGAAGGTTACTACACCAACCGTCTGGCGCAGTTTTTGGGGAAGGAGCAGCCGGACTTTTCCATCACCGGGGTGGATATCTCCAAATTTGCGGTGGATGCCGCAGCCAAAGGCTACGCTGCCCTCTGCCGCAGCAGGCAGGCGCCCGCGGACCGGGTGCAGTATGGGGTAGCCAGCGTCTTTGAGCTGCCGGTGAAGGACCACAGCTGCCATGTGGTCACCAACCTCTTCGCACCGGTGTGCATCGAGGAGTACCATCGGGTGCTGCGCCGAGGCGGCATCCTGATCTTTGCAGTGACCTCCACCCGCCACCTGTGGGAGCTCAAGGAGAGCATCTACGACCAGCCGTATGAGAACGAAAAGTTTGACCACGAGTACGAAGGATTTGAAATGGTGGACAAACAGAAGGTCCACACCACCATCGACCTTGTGTGTCAGCAGGACATCGACGACCTGTTCACCATGACACCTTACTATTATAAGTCCTCGGTGGAATCGGTCCGTCGGCTGCACAGCTTAGGGCAGCTGACCACCCAACTGGATGTGGACATCATCACCTACCGCGCAAAATTTTAAGAGGAGCTGAAAAAAGCACCGACCGAACGGGTTCGTTTAAAATCCGTTCGGTCGGTGCTTTTGCTTTGTGGATTGTTTGCCTTACGACTCGCACTTGTGCGAGTTGCACTTGTGCGAGTTGCACTTGTGCAGGCAGCACAGGGCGGAGGCGATGAAGGCGGAGATGGGGATGGTGCATAAGATGCCGATGCTGCCGGAGAGCGCCTGCAACAGCTCGACGATAATCAGCTCCCGGTTAAGCAGCTGGCTCAGCGATGCCTGATAGCTGGCATACAGCAGCACGGTGGTCAGCGAGCTGCCGATGTAGGCTAAAATCAGGGTGTTTGCCATGGTGCCCATGATGTCCCGACCGATGGTGAAGCCCGACTGCACCAGATGGGAATAGGAAATCTCCGGCACCTTGCGGTGGATTTCAAACAGCGAGGAGCTGATGTCCATTGCCACATCCATGGTGGCGCCCATCGCGCCGATGACGATGGCGGCAAAGACGATGCCCTTCAGGTCGATGGGATTGGCTTCGTTGAGCAGAGAAACATACATCGTTTCGTCGTTGAGGTAGCCGGTCAGCTTCATCAGCTTGTCCATGACGACCGACAGGATGCCGGCGACGGCGACCCCTCCGGCACAGCCCAGCGCCGCTGCCAGGCTTTTTTTGCTCGGTCCGCTGACCAGCGAAAGGGTCATGGCGATAATGAACAGGCAGGTGATGACCGAGACGGCATAGGCGTTGTAGCCTGCCAAAATGGCAGGGACAAAGACGACAAAAACTGCCAGACAGGTCAGCACCAGCGAGAGGATGGTCATTAGACCCTTGCGCCTGCCGAACAGCAGCAGTCCCAGCAGGAAAAGCCCTGCCAGCAGCAGGATGGCGTCCGAGCGGTAGAACTCACCGGCTTCCCAGCTTTCCTCCTGCGGCGAGCCGGTCTGGAAGATGAACAGCTTGTCCCCCTCGCTGACCGGCAGCTGCCCGTTGCCGGTGAGGTTGTCGATGGTCTGCACCACCTTGACCTGCTCGCCCTTGCGCTCGCCCGACAGGATGCGCGCCCAAAAGGTGATGACCCGCTCGTAATAGACCGTTCCGCCAATCTGTCCCATGTCGTTGCGGTCGCTTACAATCGTTTCCACCCGCGCGACCGTTTCGGTCAGTCCCATCTCGTTGCGGAACAGCTGCGCCTTGTCCACGCAGATTTGATAGCCTGCCCATAAATAAAGCGCCGAGCAGGCGAGCACAATAAGATAGAACAGCAGCCGGCGTTTGGTGGGGCGCTGTTCTGTTGCAGGGGGATTCGGCTCAGGCATCCGAATCATTTCCAGCTGGATTGGTTGGGTATCGTTTTGCTGTGTGTGGTCCTGTTGTTTCAATGCAGATCACCGGTCCTCTGTAAAAGTTTCTGGAAAAAGTGTAACACACAATCCTTTCTTTGAAAAGCACCCAACCGGCGGCAGTTTGTACAGGAAGGGAAAAAAATGCCGCGCTTTTATGGGAAAAACGACCTTTTATGAAAAAGCTGTTAAAAAATTATGAAAGCGGCAAAAGACCCTTGACAGATGAGAAAATTAGTGGTAAATTATGTTTAGCACTTGAGAAACAAGAGTGCTAACAAAGAAAAGAGGTGATGGCTTTGGAATTGGACAGCCGCAAGCAGAAGATCCTCAAAGCTATCATTGAGGAATACACCCGCACGGGAGAGCCGGTCGGCTCGAAACGAATCTCAGCGCTGTTGGACATCGTCGCATCGCCTGCGACGATACGCAACGACATGGCGATTTTGTTCGAGATGGGATTGCTCGAGCAGCCGCACACCTCGGCGGGCAGGGTGCCCTCGCACATGGGCTACCGGTACTACATCGACCATTTGATGCAGCCCAGTCCCATTTCTCCCAATGAAATCGCTGCGATGCAGGCGATGTTCAACGTATGGGACCCGGACCCCGACAAGCTGCTGGCGGACGCTGCACAGGCGTTGGCGGATTACACCCACTGTGCCGCCATCTCATCGACCAGCACGCCGCCGCAGGTCTGTGTCAGACGCATCGAGCTGATTCCCGCCGGTGAGCGGACGGTCATCATCATGGTGATTGCCTCCAACGGAGCGGTCAAAAGCAAGGTGTGTCGGGTCAACTTCAGCGTCAACCAGGAAATCTGCAAATTCTTCACCAGCTTTGCCAACGCGCGGCTGGCACAGAGGAGCCTAAACGAGATTTCCTCCTCCTACATCAATTCGGTGGCATATTCCTTCGGCGA
>ENA-ORVG01003538-ORVG01003538.1-human-gut-metagenome-genome-assembly--contig:-NODE-3538-length-12099-cov-5.928595_pt1 | contig 12099 bp, 9 predicted proteins | sample MGYA00242091_ERZ509233 | MGnify/ENA primary metagenome ERZ509233 (study PRJEB26280, sample SAMEA2338840) | human gut metagenome | biome: human gut; feature: human-associated habitat; material: faeces... | reverse complement strand
ACGGGCGGGCCGCGGGCCGCACATGTGCAGCCCCTGCATGGCAGCAATGGTTTTTTCGGAATATCTCCGCCCGCAAAAAAGGCATGTACGACCTATCCAATCGTACATGCCTTTTTATTTTGTATTCATTTCCACAGCAGGAACAGCACGGCCAGCAGCGCACCTAAACCCACCAGATACACCCCGGCAATGGCCAGGGTCGCCTTCAGCACACCCATGACGGCCCAAAATTTTTCTTTGGGCGTCCAATCGGGGGCCTGCTCCCAGGGGCGGTCATTCGCCGGCTCCGGGGGCGGGGCGTCCGCCTTGCGGCGGTGGGGGCGCAGCGTCGGCGCAGGGCCGATGCCGCTCATATCGGCGATGGTGCGGCCATCGTCCTCGAAGTCGTCGCGCTTCCTCATTTTTCGTACAGGTGGCAGACCACGTAATGGCCCGGCTCGACCTCACGCTGCTTCGGCGCTTCGGTCTTGCAGCGCTCCGTGGCATAGGGGCAGCGGGTGTGGAACTTGCAGCCGGACGGCGGGTTGGCCGGGGACGGGATGGAGCCCTGCAGCACCACGCGCTCGCGCTTGACAGTCGGGTCCGGGATGGGAATGGCCGAGAACAGCGCCTTGGTGTAGGGGTGCAGCGGGTGGGCAAAAATGTCGTCGGTCTCGCCGTACTCCACCAGATTGCCCAGGTACATAACGCCGACAGTGTCGGAGATATGCTCGACGACGGACAGATCGTGGGAGATGAAAAGATACGTCAGGTTGCGCTTTTCCTGCAAGGATTTCAGCAGGTTGATGATCTGCGCCTGAATGGAGACGTCCAGCGCGGAGACCGGCTCATCGCAGACGACGAACTCGGGGTTCAGGGCCAGCGCACGGGCAATGCAGATACGCTGGCGCTGGCCGCCGGAGAACTCATGCGGGTAGCGGGTCTTGTGGTAGGGCTGCAGGCCGCAGTCGTCCATGACCTGGTCAATATAGTCGTTGAACTCGTTCTTCGGCACAAGGTTGTGCTCGCGCACGGCCTCGCCGATGATCTCGCCGACGGGCAGACGCGGGGACAGGCTGGAGAACGGGTCTTGGAAGATGATCTGCATCTTGGTGCGCAGCTCACGCATCTCGGCGGGGGTCATGTCGTAGACCTCCTTGCCGTTGAACAGCACCTGGCCGCCGGTCTTTTCGCCGCCCAGGCGCAGGATCGTGCGGCCCGTGGTGGACTTGCCGCAGCCGGACTCGCCGACAAGGCCCATCGTGCAGCCGCGGCGCAGGTTGAACGTCACGCCGTCCACGGCCTTGACGTGGCCCACGGTCTGGGACAGCAGACCGCCCTTGATGGGGAAATATTTCTTGAGGTGGTTGACCATCAGGATATACTGAGGGTCATAGGTGACGGGGGTGTAATCGTTTTCAATCAGGTGCTTACCCTTGTTTGCCATGCGTCACTCACCCGCCTTTCTGTTTTCTTCATAGTAGCGGTAGCAGCTGACCTTGTGCGTCGGGGACAGGCTGATCTCGCAGGGGTACTCGCCGCTGCAGCAGGGCAGCTGCAGCTCGCAGCGGTCCTTGAAGTAGCAGTAGTTCGGCATATCAACAGGGTTGGGGACTTTGCCGGGGATGGAGTACAGGCGGTCCACTTTTTTGCCGACAACGGGCTTGGACGCCATCAGGCCGATGGTGTAGGGGTGGCTCGGGTGGGCAAAGATCTCCTCGACAGTGCCCTTCTCGACGACACGGCCCGCGTACATGACGACGACATAGTCGGCCATCTCGGCAATGACGCCCAGGTCATGCGTGATGAGCATGATGGACGAATTGATGCGGTCCTTCAGGCTGCGCAGCAGGTCGAGGATCTGTGCCTGGATCGTCACGTCCAGCGCGGTGGTCGGCTCGTCGGCAATGATGATCTTCGGGTTGCAGGCCAGCGCCATGGCGATCATGACGCGCTGGCGCATACCGCCGGACAGCTCGTGGGGGTACATCGCGTAGACGCCCTCGCTGTTGGCGATGCCGACCATCTCGAGCATCTCGATGGTGCGCTTCTTGATGTCCTCCTTCGTCTTGCCCTCGCCCTCGTGCAGGGCAATGACCTCGTCGATCTGGGCACCGATGCGGAACACCGGGTTCAGGCTCGTCATAGGCTCCTGAAAGATCATCGAGATATAGTTGCCGCGCAGGCCCTGCATCTTGTCCGCCGGGGTCTTGGCAATGTCGTAGGCCTTGTCATTGCCGAGGTTCAGCCGGATGGCACCCTCGACGATCTGGCCCTGAGGGCGCTGCAAAAGCTGCATCAGGGACAGGCTGGTGACAGACTTGCCGCAGCCGGACTCGCCGACGACGCCGACGGTCTTGCCGATGGGCACTTCAAACGAGACGCCGTCGACGCTCTTGACGACGCCGGTGTCGGTGAAGAAGTAGGTGTGCAGGTTATCGAACTCCACCGCGTTGGCGGGGTCCTTCATCTGGGTGGTGTACTCGGACTCGGGCACGTTGCGGCGCTTGCGGCGCTTTTCGTACTGGTCCGTGATGCGGCGGTTTTCCTTGGAGATACGCCGCGACTCTTTGGCGGAAAGGTATCCGTCCTGATTTTTAGCCATCGTGTGTTTCTCCTTCCAATCAGCGTTTCATCTTGGGGTCAAACGCATCGCGCAGACCGTCGCCCACAAAGTTGAAGCCCAGAACGGTGAGCAGCAGGCAGACACCGGCAGGGATCCAGATGAACAGGTAGTTCGTCATGACGTAGGCGTTGTTGACGTCGTTGATGATGTTGCCCCAGGAGGCAAACGGGTACTTGACGCCCAGACCCAGGAAGGACAGCGTGGCTTCGGTCAGGATGGTGGAGCCGAGGCCCATCGTGCAGGTGACGATCAGCTGCGGGATGACGTTGGGGATCAGATGGCGGAAGATGCGGTGCCAGACCTTGATGCCGCAGGCCTCGGTGGCCAGCATGAACTCCTGCTCGCGCAGGGACAGGATCTGGCCGCGGACCAGACGGGCAATGCTCGGCCAGCCGAGGAAGCCCAGGATCAGCATCAGGTACATCATGCGCTTCCAGGAATCGACGCGCATCGCGTCCATGGCCGCACCGATGATGATGATGACGGGCATCGAGGGGATGCAGTAGAAAACATCGACGATACGCATAATAATGTTGTCGATCCAGCCGCCGAAGTAGCCGGAGATGCCGCCCATCAGGATGCCGAGGGACGCTTCAATGACAACAACGATGAAGCCGATGATCAGCGAGACACGTCCGCCGTACATCAGGCGGGTCAGCATGTCCATACCGTTCGTGTCGGTGCCGAGCCAGTGCTCTTTGCTGGGGGCGGCGTAGCGGTCATAAACGTAGGTCTCGGTCATCTGCTTGACGCTCCAGACCTTGGTGGAGGCGTCGTAGACGATGTCATACTCGGCCTCGTTGCCCTCGGCGTCGGTGTAATTGAACTTGGCGGCGTTGTCGTCGATGGCCTCCTCGAGGCGGTTCTTGAAGTCACGGGTGACGACGACGCTGGAATCGGCGGCGGAGACGACGAGGCGGCTGACGTAGCCCAGCTCCTCACCGCCTGCGAGGATGTTGCCGTCCGCGTCGAGGGTGTAGTCCACGCCGTCGGCGGCGAACTCCTTCTCCCCTGCCGTCATGGCGGTCAGGGCAGCCAGCTTGACGTCAAAGCTGAACTTCGGCGCACCGTCGGCCTCGTTCACGAGGTCGCGGCTGGCGTAGCCCATGATGTCCCTGCCCTGATAGACAACGTAAAAGTCGTCGCTCTGGATGTCGACGGTGTAGTCAACATCCTTATAGTTGAATTCCGTATTGCCCTTCTTGACGGCCTCCAGTGCCTTGCTCTGGGCGATGGAGCCGAAGTTCTGCCCATCGGCCACAACAAAGCGCATCGTATCGTTGCGGGTAACGCCGACGAACTCCTTGGACATCTGGGTGTAGGTGAAGAACTGCTCGTCCTGGCCGTAGGGGCTGACAAGGCCGCCGACGAAGGAGAACAGGAACATGGCCACCAGAATGGACAGGCCGACGACAGCCAGACGGTTGCGGAAGAACCGCTTGGCGACGAGCGCGCCCGGGGACAAGACCTTGACGCGGCGGTCATCGTTCAGGGAGTACTGCTCCTGCTTCGGGTTCTGGTTCTGCGTATTTTCGCTCATGGGTGTGCAGTCTCCTTTCTTTAAGAAATGCGCACGCGCGGATCGACCACGCCGTACAGAATATCGGTCAGCAGGTTGCTGGCCAGCGTCAGCACCGCCATGAAGGACAGGTAGAACATCGTGAACGGGATGTCGCCCGCGACCATGGACTGGTAAGAGATGTAGCCGATGCCCGGGATGGAGAACAGTGTCTCGGTGATGAGGGCGCCGCTGAACAGGCCGGGCAGGCTGCCGCCGATGATCGTGACCAGCGGGATCAGCGTGTTGCGGAAGGCGTGCTTATAGATGACCGTGCGCTCCGACAGGCCCTTGGCGCGGGCCGTGCGGATGTAGTCGGCGTTCAGGACCTCGAGCATGTTCGTGCGGGTATAGCGCATGTAACCGCCGATGGAGACAATGACCAGCGTGACGATGGGCAGGACCAGATGGTTGGCCTTGTCCAGGAACTGGCCCATCGAATCCAGCTGGGCGTAATCGCGTCCGACGAGGCCGTACAGGTCGAACCAGCCGAGCTTGACCGAGAAGAACAGCTTGAGCAGCGTGGCAAAGAAGAAGGTGGGCAGCGAAATACCGACCAGCGCCACAGAGGTGATGACATAGTCCGCGCGGCTGTACTGCTTGGTAGCAGCCAGCACGCCGAGGGGCACGGCGATCACGAGGGACAGCACAAAGGAGATGCCGCCCATGATGACAGACAGGCCGATGACCTCGGTGAATTTCTGGGTGGCAGGCACGTTCCACTTCCAGCTGTCGCCGAAGTTGCCGACAACGGCTTTGCTCAGCCAGGTGAAGAAGCCGGGGACGATGTCCAGGTCAAGGCCGTAGGAAGCGTTGAGCTGGGCAAGCCATTCCTCATAGGGCTTGGCGCCGGGGGCCTGAGCCAGCTGCATTGCCATTGTCTCTGCAAAGGAGCTGGGCAGGCTGCGGATCAGCGCATAGATAATGAACATGACACAGAACAGGATCAGTACCGACTGCGCGACACGCTTGATGATGTAGTTTCGCAAGAGTTTTCGTTCCTTCCTTGCACGGTTAAACCGCGTTTATTTTGCAGGGAAATGCCGTAATGTGGGCATCCCCATCCCACGCAGGGACGACGCCCTGCGTGGGAGTGGGACGACCATATTAGTGGTATAGGGGAAGAATGGCGATTACCGCCGGGCAGAGGGCCGGGCATGCCCGGCCCCTACAGGGCAGCGCATTCGTAGGGGCGCATTCTATATGCGCCCGCACAGGCTGCCCGCTCCCCCTTTCCTCGGTTCGTCCAATACAGCAAGCAACCGCCCTTGGCGGGCGGTCACCTGCGTTTCACAACGGTAAGTTGAACTTAGTTCAGCTCGAGGTTGTTTAGCTCAGACTTGTAGGTCCAGTACGGGGTCTGATCCTTCGCGATGGTGTCGATGTTGACACGCTCGGTGGAGAAGATCGTAGCCTCGCTGCGCTGGTATACGGGCAGCTCGACGCCCCAATCCAGGATGATCTCCATGGCCTCTTTGTACATGGCCTTGCGGGCCTCCTGGTCGGTGGTCGCGCGGGCAGCCATGATCAGCTCGTCCAGGTCAGTGTCGTTGATGGCGTAGTAGTTGGTAGCGCCCTGGCTGTGGTACAGCTGGTACATATCGGGGTCATTGGTGGACTGCCAGGCAGCGACCCAGCCCTCGGCAGCGCCGGACTGATAGGAAGCGAACAGGTCAGAAGCGTTGGCCATATCGTTGACAGTCAGGGTGAAGCCGATGGTCTTGAGAGCGGCGGCAGCGTTGGTCAGGGTCTGGAAGGAGGGGTGGTCACCGTTGCCGGAAGCACCGATGTTGATCTGATACTCCATCTTGGCACCGGCAGGAGCGGCAGTGATCTGGCCGTTCGCGACGGTGTAACCGGCAGCCTCGAAGTAGCCCAGGGCAGCCTGCAGAGCGGCGGCGTACTTGTCCTCGCTCTTCATGTCGGAGGTGTAGATCTCGTTGCCGTCCACGTCGGTGGAGTAGGCGATCTGGTAGCCGTCGTCGGTGACGGACGGGGCAGCCCAGGAGGTGTTGGAGATCGGGTAGTTGATGACGGTGGCGGTGTCGCCGTAGTAGGAGTCGATGCCCTCATCGCGGTAAGCGGCGATGACAGTCATGATGGCCTTGCGCAGGTCCTTGGAGGCCTGGGAGGAGGGGTCGCCGCCGACGTTGACGTTCTTGGCGCTCAGGGCGATGTAGCCGTAGCCGCGGTAGTCCTTCAGGCGGGTGGTGATGACGGGGCCGTCCTCACCCTCGACGCCGTTGATGTCGGCAATCTGGTCAGCAACCTCCAGAGAGTAGGAAGGATCGGAGATGTCGATGGTGCCGGCCTGAACGCCGGTGATCTTATCGGCCTCCTGGGTCTCCTTCATGTTGACGTGGGCGACCTTGGGTGCGCCGTCATAGTAGGAGGGGTTGGCATCCAGATAGACAACGCCGTCGCTGTACTTGGAGAAGGTGAACATACCGGCACCCATGGGAGTGCTGGTCTTGGCGCGGACGCTGCTCAGGTCGCCCTTGGCAAAGCCGAAGGAGTTGTTGTCGTAGTCGTACAGGCTCTCATCGCCGTAGTAGTGCAGCGGGGCGATGGGCATCTGCAGCTGGTAGATCATGGTGGTGGACAGCTCGGTGGTGGTCAGCGTCATGCTGTAGTCACCAGTCTTGACGATACCGGCCACAGAAGCAACGGCGTCACCGACGTTGACACCGGTGGTGGAGTAGGCGTAGACGTCCTCGGGGATCAGGTCAGACAGGGCGGTACCGGCAGTCTCGGCCTCCATGGCAGAGAAGTTCCAGTCGTAGTTCGCGCCGATCAGCTCGAACATATCCTTCGCGGTTGCGCCTGCGGGCAGCTCGCCAAGGTTCCAGGCGGCGGCGGCACCGGCAGCATCGTTAGCGTCGGCGGCAGCGCCGCTCTCAACGCACTTGTCGATGATCTCCTGGGCAAACTTCACACCGCCGTCGTTGACAGCGTCCCAGAAAGCCTTCTGCTGCTCGGCAGTGAATTTCGTGTTGTCGGTGTTGTCCTCGCCGGCCTCAGCGATCAGCTTGGACAGCGTGGTCATGGAGCTGCGGTACTCGTCCAGACCAACGATGGGGGTAGAGTACATGGTTACAGAACCATCATACGTAGGATCGAGGAAAACATACATCGAGAAGATGACGTCGTCGATGGTGACAGGCTCACCGTCGGAGAACTTCAGGTCCTCGCGCAGCTTGATGTCATAGGTAACGGTGCCGTCGGCGTTCTCGGTGACAACGCAGTCGGCAGGACCGTGGTAGGTGTAGTCAGTGCCGTTGTACTCGCGGGTCTCGCCCTCGATGCCGTTCAGGACCATCTCACCCTTACGGTCAGCGCCCAGCAGGGCGATCTGGGTCAGGTCGATGACATCCTGGTCAGCGGCAGAAGCAGCAAAGAAGGGGCTGAACTTGCTCTCAAAGCCGGTCTCGGCCAGAACGAGCGTACCGTCGGAAGCGGCAGTGGTGGATGCCTCGGCAGTGGCCGTGCTGTTGCTCTCACTGGACGCAGTCGCAGCGGAAGAAGCAGCACCGCCGCAGCCTGCCAGCATGCCGACGCTGAGAGCGGCAGCAGATGCCAGTGCAATGGCTTGCTTTGTGTTTTTCATGTGGTAAAACCTCCTATAAATTTGCCCTCACCCACAAATCAATATTGTGCTCCCCAAGAGCGCAACACGAGAAAGGGGGAACCCCCTCTCCGCACCCTGTATCTCTTTACAGTGTACACTTGTCGATAATGACTTTGCTTATAAGATACCTTAAAATTGACAAAAAGTCAACCATAAATCACACTTTTGTTGCTTTTTGTACCTTTTGCCGAATTTGAGAGGAAAATTTTGTAACCCCCAAAGTCTTTTTCCCCCTGTGGGAAGACTTTTCCTGCTCATCCAAAAAAGCGTGCCCTGCGTTTTTCTGCGGAGCACGCTCTATTGTGATAATGTATAATTATTCTTCTTTTTCCCACGGCATCCGTTTGAGGAGGCACGCAGCAGCGGCAAAAGCAGCGCAGGAGAGCAGTTCAAAAAGTATAAAAACACCTTGCATTCCCCAAAGCAGCTGTGCGTCCGCTGCAAACACAGCCACCCCCTGCCCCGCAGAGGCAGCAGCGCAGAGTACCGCCGTCGCCCTGCACAAAGAGGGCAATTTTTGTGCGGTCTGTTCATGGATATAAGCCCGCACGCGCGCGCCGCCCCGGGTCAGCCGCACCAGCAGCACCACCGCATACAGCGCCAGCACCAGTGCCGCCATGTAGGGCAGCAGCAGGTACACAGGTGCGTGGGCCGTGGCCCCGGGCAGTGCGCCCGCGCCGACGGTCAGCGCAGCCCCGCCGCCGCAAAACAGCCACAGCAAGGCCAGCACCCTGGTGTGAGAGTGCTCGCCCGCATAGCGGTAATGCGCGCCGCGATACTGATAATTGCCGTTCAGATCCTTTTCAAAGTCGTCGAGATAGGCGCGCTTCTTTTTCTTCTCGCGCTCGCGGTCCGCCATCAGAGGATCCCCGTCAGATCGTAACTGTCCAGCCACGCCTTGGCCGCCTCGCTGACGCCGCGCAGACAGCTTTCCTCAAACGGCGTGGTCAGGCCGGCGTTTTTCAGCAGTTCGGTGAAGGTGCGGCTGCCGCCCTGCTTCGTGTAGGCCATGTAGTGGCTCCACGCATCGGCGCGGTCCTTTTGCAGCATCGCCCAGAACTGCAGGCTGACGGTCTGGGCCAGACAGTAGTCGATGTAGTAGAACGGGCTCTGATAAATGTGCATCTGGCGCTGCCAGTACTCACCCGCGCCGTAGAACGGGATCTCGCCGTCCAGACGCATCCAGGGCTGATAGATAGCAGCCAGCTTTTTCCATTCCTCGTGGCGCTGGGCCGGGGTCAGCTCGGGATGCTCGTAGACGATGTGCTGGAAATGGTCCACCATTGTGCCGTAGGGGATGAAGGTCAGCGCACCCGCCAGATGGCTGTAGCGGAACTTGCGGGCATCCGCGCCGAAGAAGCCATCGGCCCACGGCCAGGCGAAGAACTCCATCGACATCGAGTGGACCTCGCATGCCTCCATGCTGGGCCAGACGTAGGAGTACGGGATGCGGTCACGGTTCATGTAGGCGGCAAAGGCGTGGCCGGCCTCGTGGGTCACGACCTCGACGTCGTGCTGGGTGCCGTTGAAGTTGGCAAAAATAAACGGCATTTCGTAATCACCCAGGCTCGTGCAGTAGCCACCGCCCGCCTTGCCGGGGGTGGACAGCACGTCCATGAGCTGGTCGTCCAGCATTTTGTTGAAGAACACGCCGGCCTCGGGGGAAAGCTCCTCATAGAACTTTTTGCCCTGTTTGAGGATGGCGTCGGCGTCGCCCGCCGGGCGGGGGTTGCCGCTGCGGAACATCAGGGCGTTGTCGGCTGCGTTCATCGGGTACTGCTTGCCCAGCCGCCCGGCCTGCTCGCGGTAGATGCTGTCGGCCAGCGGCACGATGTACTTGACGACGGCGGCGCGGAACTTTTCCACATCGGCCTTCGTGTAGCAGTTGCGGCCCATGCGGTAGTAGCCCAGCGTGGTGTAGCCCTCATAGCCGAGCTTTTTGCCCATGGTGTCACGCAGGTGGACGAGCTGGTCGTAGAGGCCGTCAAACTCGGCCCCGTGCTCTTTGTACCATGCGCCCTCGGCCTTCCAGGCGGCCAGACGGCGGGCATCGTCGGGGTCGTTCTTGAAGGGGGACAGCTGGCTCAGCGTGTAGACGCCGCCCTCAAACGGGATCTGCGCCGACGCGATCAGCTTGCCGTACTCGGTGGTCAGCTTGTTTTCCTGTGCCATCTCGTCGAGAATATCGGGCGAGAACGCCTTGTCCGCGATCTCGGCGTTGACGAACATCAGGTCGCCGTACTCGGCGGTGAAGTCAGCGCGGAACGGCGAGTCGAGCATCGCGCGGCTCCAGGCGTTCTGGCACTCCTGCAGCTGGGGAGTGGCCTCGTTCCAGAAGTTCATCTCCTCATCGTAGAATTTGTCGCGGGTGTCAATCGTATTGCGCACGCTGGCCAGCTGGGCGAGCGTGTCCACATGCTTGTTGAGCTTTTCCTCCTCCAGAAAAATGGCGTGGGCCTCGGCGTAGGTGGCAGCCGCCTTGAAGCGGGCCAGCAGGTCAGCAAACTGCTGCTTGACGGCGTCCAGGTCGGGGCGTGCATAGGGCATTTCCGAAAATTTCATAGTGTAGCTCCTTTACGGACAGTTTTGTCTGTATTATAGCACAGCGGCGGGCAAAAAGCAAAGAGGCGTAATTTGCATTTCTGTATAAAAATTCTGCGTTTTCATCTTGCAAATTTGGCGCATGTTGAGTATAATAGAGCTAGTAATATCATAATGAAGGGGAGAATTGAAATGCCGATCTCTGAACCTACCGCCGTTTTTTCCATCCGTGATGACCGTGATATGGAGATCAAGCAAGCGGTGCTGCAGGTGTACCGTGCGCTGGAGGAGAAGGGCTACAACCCCATCAATCAGCTCGTCGGCTACATCCTGTCGGAGGACCCGACCTACATCACCAACCACAATAACGCTCGCAGCCTCATCTGCAAGCTCGATCGCGACGAGCTTCTTCAGGAGCTTGTCCGGCACTACCTGTTTGATTAGTTCCCCGCCCGGGGAGGCTTCTGCGGCAAGTAGAGGCCTCCCCTCTTTTTCTGCCCTCCCAAGCAAAAAACATCCGACAGTTCCAGCATCGCATTCCCGGACCATTGTAACGCTTTCCGCCGCAATGATTACAAATCGGCAGAAATTCCGAATTTGCTATTGACAATTCGGTTTCTATGTGTTACAATTCGGTTACAATTTTTAAAGGAGTGTTTCCATGGCAGAGAGCAAGTCCAAGAAGGCAGAAGGTTTGACATACAAGGGCCATCCCCTTCGCCGGGTGGACAATCTGATCTACTACGGCACGATGGCTGAGAAATATATCATCATGATGCAGATCCTCAACACCAAGAAGGAGCAGGACATGGAGGTGGCCACCAAGGTCTCCATCCAGCTGCAGCTGACGGACCCGGAGCTGAAGTCCCGGGACCGTGTGGTCAAGAAGAGCGAGAAGGACAGCCTCTACGCGGCGATGGACATCGCCACCGTCTGGCTGGATCGTGCTCTTGCTGGCAAGCTGTAAGAAACAGGACCTTTTCCCCGCGCTACAAAAGACTGACGAAAGGAACGTACACCTATGACGCACTTCGCAGGCAGAGCAGGCAAGGTCCTGTTCCTCTCCGTTCTCATCGCAATGCTGCTGGCGGCCACCGCCCTGGCAGCGGACATCGCCACCGGCGCCGGCTGCACCACAGGTTCTTCCCTGCGGCTGCGGGCCGAGCCCTCTACCTCCGCCTCCGTGGTCACCACGCTGGACAAGAGTGTGGCGGTGGCGATCTTGGATGACTCCGTGGACGGCTGGTACAAGATCGCCTACAACGGCAGCACCGGCTATGTGTCTGCTGACTACCTGAACGTAGATCAGGACAATGTCTTCACTACATACGGCCGCGTCAATTCCGACGGCGTGAACGTCCGCTCCGACGCCTCTACCGACAGCTCTGTGCTGGCCACCATTGAGGAGGACGCCATCGTCACGGTCAACGGCTTGGTGGACGGCTGGTACGACGTCACCTGTGAGTACGGCACCGAGGGTTACATCCGCAGCGACTTCCTGGACCTGACGGAGTCTTCCTCCTCCAACAGCGACATCGCGGCCACCGCCAAGCAGTACCTGGGCACGGGTTATGTGTACGGCGGCGCCTCTCCCCGCGGCTTTGACTGCTCCGGCTTCACCATGTACGTGTACAGCCAGCACGGCTACTCCCTGCCCCACTCCGCCACCAGCCAGTGGCAGAGTGGCCTGGGCACCCGGGTATACTCTATCTCCGAGCTGCAGCCCGGCGATCTGGTGTTCTTCAACGATCCCAGCCGCAACGCCGG
>ENA-ORVG01003535-ORVG01003535.1-human-gut-metagenome-genome-assembly--contig:-NODE-3535-length-12112-cov-3.927843_pt1 | contig 12112 bp, 7 predicted proteins | sample MGYA00242091_ERZ509233 | MGnify/ENA primary metagenome ERZ509233 (study PRJEB26280, sample SAMEA2338840) | human gut metagenome | biome: human gut; feature: human-associated habitat; material: faeces... | reverse complement strand
CCCTGACTCTGAGCGTCTGCCCGCTCCTGATACGCTTTCAACACATCCTTCATCGGTCGCTTCTCCCGCCGCCAGCTTGAATTTTTTATATTGGCGCACCGCGAAGCAATCCGGCTTTTCCCGCTCCAAATCCTCAAACATCAGGTCAATGGAATTCCGGAAATCCTCGTTGTCCTCGCGTGTCTGCATGCTGCCGATCATATCAATCAGCGTCGCAAAGTTGCGATCTTCTTCCAACGCTTCCTGCCACAGATAGCCGATCAGCGCCGTGTAGAGCAGCACTTCCGATTTCTCCCAAAATGGATCGCCGCCCTTGCCCTCGCCGCGCGTATTGGCAATCAGGCAGTTTACCAATTTCAAGATGTCCTTTTCACTATGGATATACGCCAGCGGGTTATAGTGCATGCTCTTGGCAAAATTGATCGTGTTCATCACCTTAATGCGGTAGCCGAAATGCCGCAGCATCCTGCCGCACTCGACGATCAGACTGCCTTTCGGGTCGGTCACAACGAATGAGCAGGGGTATTTTTCCGACACACATTGCATGAGATTTGGTTTGACGAAGAATCTCGTCTTGCCGCTGCCCGAACCGCCGACCACCAGCACATTTTTGTTTCGCGCCGTCCGCGGGTCTTTGGGGCGGCTGTTCATGGTCAGCCGCTCGGTCTGCGTCAGGATGATGTTGTTGGCAAATGTGGGATCGACATAAGGCTCGATATCCTTCGCCGTTCCCCAGCGCGCCGAACCGTATTCGACGTTGTGCCGAAACTTCTTTGCGTTTTTGCTCTTCACATAGACCGCCGCATAAAACGCTGCCGCTATCGCCATGCCTGCCAGCATATCCTGCGAATGAAAACTCGGAAGTGGGGACTCAAACGCCTGCATGAAACCGTCGCCCCAATGCAGAAACTTCTCGGCGAACGCCGTTCCCGCCGCCAGCCGCCACGCCTGACCGATTTTCGTCCCGTACAGCGCAATGCAGACATACGGCACCGTGCGCAGCACAATCTTTTTGATGTTCATCGGCTCTGCTCCCGCTGCTTTTTATGCGTGACGACCCGCTCAATCGGCGCGCGCAGTTTCTCCCGCAGTTTGGAATGTTCTTTGCCGTGCATCTTCCGGCTGGTGTATTCGGACAGCGCCGCATTCAGCGCGTCCGCATCCCGTGCCTTGAAGAATATCAGGAACCTGGGCGCATCGCCTTTCACCTTCTTCACCGCATAATCCACGCCGTATTTGCGCGCCACGCGCTCAAAGGCTTTGATATCCTCGCCGCTCAGTTCCACGTTGCTCACGCCCTGATTCTGCCCGACCAGCTTTTTGACCGATTGCCTGCCCACATAGCGCACACCCGTCTGCGCATCGTGCTTCTTCTCCTTCTTGTGTGCCACATACTTGGCGATTGCCGCGCGAAACAAACGTGCGGTCATCTTCGCCGCGTTGACCGTCAGGGTCAGGCTTTTCTGCTCGACCTCCTCCTGCATCCTTCACCTCTCCTCCTTCTATTTGCAGACACAAAAAAAGAACTTCCAAAGCCTTTCAGAAGTTCTTTTCCCTTATTCAATTCTTTTCGTAAAACCCTTCGCGGCTGTATTCAGACAGTCGCCTTGTCCGGACAATTCAGGTTCAAAACGCGGTATCCTTCCGGGCATAGGCTAAACGCATAGCCATTTACAATCATTTCCGCTTCATCGGCAATCTTTTTAATGTCTACCATCTGCTATCTGCACCCCTTTAATCTGCGATAAAACCGCGTCCGCATCAAAATACAGGTTCTGGAGGATGGGCGCAAGATCAATGTACTCTTCTTCCGGTTTGTCATTGTGCTTATACTTTGCCATAACCACCAGATAACCGTGATCCCATTCCTTGACTGCCGTATATCGTTCTAGCGAATACGGTGCGCGAAAACGAATGACCTTATCATCAAAACGGAAAACCGTATAACCGGTTTCATTGCTGAGCCATGCATACTGCATCTCTTTTTTCATCGCGCTCACCTCCCGTTTTTCCTGATTTCATTATACGGTCATACCGTCGCTCAGTCAATAGATCTCATCCTTCGTTTTTTAATTGCCCTTAAAACAAAAATTGCCATTCCACAAATCACGGAAGCCACTCCAAACAGCATCATCGGCGTAACGGGAACATCCACGCCCGTCTGAATCTCGTCCTTGGGACGCTCCTCCTCCGGGAAATTGACGAGCCTGAACAGCTCATCCGGCACAATATAGTTTTCGTCGATCACCACGCGGATGGTTTCCTCCGTCAGGCGATAGCCAGCCTGCGTTTCGATTTCGCGGATGACGTACACGCCGGGCTTGAGGTCGTCCGCACGGACAATGCCATCCTCGCCGGACGCCAGTTCGCGCAGCACATTTCCATCCTCATCTTCCAGCGCAAACTTCACGCCTTCCATCGGGCATCCGTCCTCATCCACCTTGACGAACTCGTAATGGTTCGGAATATCCGTAAACAGCAGCGTGTTCGGCGCCTTCCAGTCCTCGTCCACATGAATCCGCACGTCCTCCACGCGGTTAAAGCCTTCCGGCGCAACGGTTTCACGGATAATCCAGTCGCCGTAACCAAAACCCGTCAGATAGAACTCGCCCTTTTCGTCGCTTGCCGCCACATCCACAATTTCACCCGTGTCGGCGTTGATCAGGCTGAACGCCGCGCACGGCAGCACCTGCCCCGCCGTATCGACTTTCAAGCCGCGAATCTTCTGACGCTCGTTGACGACGGTCGCAATCGGCTCTTTCGGGTTGACGAACGTGCCGTCCACCGTGAGCCTGATTTCCGTATCCGCCTTGAGATAGCCGGGGAGCGCCTGCGTTTCAACGAGCGTATACGTTCCGAACGGCACTTTTTCAAACGTCGCCATCCCCTTTGCGTCTGTTTTGGCGGTCATCATCAGCATCCCATCCGCCTTTTTCAGACCGAACATCACGCCCGCAAGCGGTTTGCCGTTTTCATCCACCTTGTGCAGCGAAAAGCGCGTGTAGTCGTCGCGAATCATCGTGTCACCCGTGACGTTTCCATCCGCATCGACGGTAAACCGCATCTCCGCTTCGTTCAGCGCATAGCCGTCCGGGGCATACGTCTCTTTGAACGTGTACGTTCCCGGCGCGACGGGAATCTGCGGGAGCTGTCCGTTCGCATCGGTCGTTTCGCGATAAATTACCTTTCCCTGTTCGTCTTTGACCTCGATGGTCGCGCCCGGCAGCGTCTTTTGCCCGGTGATGTCCGTCTTGGTCAGCGTCACGCGGGTATAAATCAGCTCGTTATGCACGATTTCGGGCAGACTCACGCGAATCACGCCGCCGCTCTGCGCTTCCGACTCAAGCGTCACAGCAAACTTCGCCGGATTGAGCTTCCATCCGTCCGGCGCGGACAGCTCTTTGACGTAATACGCGCCATGCGGGAAATTGCCGACAAACGCCAGCCTGCCAGTCGCATCGGTCGCGCCTGTCGCCACAAGCGTATCCGTCGTCAGCGTCACGTCGCCGACGCGCAGTTCTTCATCGGCAAACAAGCCGAACACAAAGCCCTCGCCGGGGGTATTCACAATCTCCCGCCGCACATGATCGCTATCCATGATGATTTCCAGATCCTCCTTTTCCTTCTCCAGCGTGATTTCCGCGGACAGGTAGTCGTTGCCGATCGTCACGTTCGTTTCGACCACCGCCGTGCGGTCGTCCGCATAGCGCAGCTCGACCTCATGCGGCGTGCTGTCCAGCAGGTATCCCTCCGGCGCGCTCACTTCGACCAGCTCATACCTTCCCAGCGGAAGCTCCTTTGACGCATCCTTTCCCGCTTCCGTCGTCGTGATCGTGTCCGCCACGTCGCCTGCATGAAACCAGACCGTCCCGTCTTTTCCGATGATATCCTCCGCCGCGCGCAGCTCAAAGACCGCGCCCGCAAGATATCCTTCCTCATACACAGGCTGATGCACGATGTTGCCGAAAGCGTCCGCCTGCTCCGCCAGACGCACAAACTTCAAGCCCTTCTTCTCGACCATCACCCTGCCCATGACGGGTTCATTCTGGATTTCAATATCCAGCGTGTACGCTTCGCCGGGCGCATCGCCCGTTTCGCCCACAAACACACCGAGCCGTTCCGTACGGATGAGGTACCCCTGCGGCGCATGCACTTCTTCAATGAAATACATGCCGCGCGTCACCGTTTCCGGCAGCGTCACCTCGCCGTTTTCATCGGTGTAGAAGGTGTCGATTTCCCTGCGCGTCGGGTAGCTCACCGTCTGCGTCACCACGTTGCCGTCGCTGTCCAGCAGCTTGAATGCCGTGTTCGCCAGCCTGACGGTTTTGCCCGTTTTCGCATCCGTCTTGATGAGTTTGAGCCGATAGCGAATCGCCTGATTGTTGATCGTCAAAATCGGCGGGTTGGCAACGTCCTCGTCGCCGCGAATGAAGATTTCCACGGGGCTTTTGAGCGCATGTCCCGCTTTGCCCTTCACCTGCTTCAAGACGTACAAGCCATACGGAAGCAGCTTGGTTTTGGCATAGCCGTACCTGTTGGTCACGAGATAATCCCGCTCAAACGCCCGCGCATTGCCGTAGCTTCCGGCTTTTTTGAGGTACAGCTCAAACTCCGCGCCCTCCTCCGGCGTTTCGATCAAGCCCGCATCGTCGTGAATTTCGTTGTCGCCGAGGAATTTCACGATGGCATACACACCCTGCCTGATGATGTTGAGCTTCAATCCCTCATACGTCACGACCGCCGTTTCGGACTGGCTCGCCGCACTCCGCGCATCCACGAAGAAGTGCGCGTCGCTAGGTTCATACCCGACAGGCGGGGACGCCTCGACGATTTCATACAGCCCCGGCCACAGTTCGCCCGTTGCGGCGCTTGCATCGTCGCCCGCCGTCGTCAGCGCGTCCACGACCGTATCGCCCTTTTTGAACAGCACATTGCCCTGCCTGTCCCTGATCTCCGCACCCGCCAGCACGCGGAAAACCGCGCCCGTCAGTTCGCCGTCGCCGCGCGTGCTTGGCGCGTCGATGTTCGCGGGCTGGGGCAGCTCATCGCGCCGTCTGCTGTTCGGATCGTCGCCGCCGTATTCGTCTCCGTCGCGCTTATAGAGCTTGAGCTTCACCATGACGGGCTGATTCGTCGCGCGAAGCTGCGTCGTTTCGTCCGAACGCACCGTCGCGTCCAACACGATTTCCTCCATGACATAGCCCGCCGTCGCGCCGCGCTCGCGCACGATGTATCTGCCCTTGCGCAAAGGCGGCGAAACCGCCGCGCCGTCCTTTCCCGTCGTCATGCTGGCAACAAGCTCGCCGCCGTATTCGTCGTTTTCGTAGATGTCGAACGTCACGCCCTCGATGGGATTTCCGTTCAGCCTGTCCGTTTTGACCAGACGAATCCAGCCTTTCGTCGGCTCGTTTTCCGCTTCTACGGTATAGGTCTGCATGTTCTCCCCGTCGATGGTCACATCCACGAAAAATGAGTGATCTATAAAATGCTCCGGCATCCTGGTTTCAGTCACGCGGTATGTGCCATACGTCAGCAGCGGCGAAATCGCTTTTCCTTCCGCGTCCGTCGTCATCACCGCTGCCGCTTCGCCATCCTGACTGCCGCCATGAGAGGGCAGACCGCTGATTCTGGTGATGGTAAACTCCGCGCCCGCCAGCGCTTCCTTCGTGAGCTGATCCCGCTTGATGATTTGAATCCGCCCCTGAATCGGCTGGTTCGACGCGCTTAAATCCGTCGTTTCGTCCGACCGCACTTCCGCCTGCATCTCGATCAGCTCTGCAACATATCCCGTTGGATTGTCATGCTCGCGCACGGTATATCTGCCCTTGTGCAGCGGCGGCGACAGGGCAAAGCCTGTTTCGTCCGTCGTCATGCTGCCCGCAGGATTGCCGGAAGCATCATAGAGATCAAACTGAACGCCTGCAATCGGCACACCGTCCAGCGCATCGGTTTTCACCACGCGGATATAACCCTTTGTCGGCTCGTTTTCCGCTTCGACGGTATAGGTTTTTCCGTCCTCCGTGCAGTCGATTTCGGTTACAAAACCGCCATCGGCATAGTGTTCGGGAACGCCCGTTTCGGCAATCCGATATCTGCCCCATTGCAGCCATCCTGTTTCCGCCGTACCGTCTGCGCCTGTCGTCAGCGTTGCGACCACCTCGCCGACCGCACCGCCGCCCTCTGCGGCAGACAGGCGCGTGACCGTAAAGACTGCGCCCGCCAGCGCTTTTTTCGTCAGCGCATCCCGCTTCACGATTCGGATTTTGCCGTTCACCCGGTCGTTTTCAAAACGAATATCGCTCGTCGCGCCCGCCGCCACCGTCACCGCCTGCGACGGGTTGACGGCAATCTTGTAGCCCGTCGGCGCGCCGACTTCCCGCACGGTATAGCCGCCAGCCGGAAGGTTGTCAAAGCGCGCCGTGCCGTCTGCGCCCGTGGTCTGCGTCGCAAGCACCGTCCCCGCGCCGTTCATCAGCTCAAACGTCGCGCCTGAAAGCACCGCGCCATTGTCCGCACTGGTTTTGCTCACGCGGGCAGCCCCATACGGCTGTTCAAACTCGATGCGCACTTCCTTCATTTTGGCAGGCATACCGTACTGCGGAATGATGACCTTCTGGATATCCGCGTTTGGAATACCGATTAAAAAAGCCGCTTCCTCGTCTTGCGAAGAAACGGACTGCGCGGTAATCGAAAAGGTGCTTTGAGTGGAGGTGACGGAAATCGTGTCGCCGCTGTGCAGATAGTAATACTCGCCGTCCGAACCGGCGCTGTTGCCGGTCAGGCTGCCGACGCTGCGGCTGATGCGAATCAGATCCGCGTCCGTCGTCAGCGTAACCGTGCCGACGTAGCTGCCGTTCTGCATGCTCACCGATTTGCTGCTGATGCCGATCTCGCCCGTGATGCCCGCGCGCTCAATCGCGCAAGCCGCCAGCCAGCGCGCGTATTCCAGATAGTCGCCCGGCGCTTGACCGGATGCGCGGTAGAACTCATCCATCCGCCAGTAATCGCGCACATACCAATCGCCCTCAAGCTGCTTGACCACCTCACGGATGGCGAACTGCCCCGCGACGCGCGACCATACGTCGCTGTCCCCATAGCCGGTATCCACGATCATGTACGGATAGGTGTGCCGCAGCACCCAGCCGATGGCGTGCATGGTGCGGCTGTCGTAAATATCGCCGGAATACCCCGGCTTGACCGCGTACCCGTCCAGATCGACAACCTCAAACGGACCGCTGGCGTTGTTCTTCGTGCCGGGGCTGTTCATGGTGTGTTCCAGACAATAGACCGTCTGCCCCTCCAGATAATGCGGCGTGGCGTAAATCGTGCCGTAGCCGTCGAGCTTGGCAATCTGCTTGTATTCGCTGTCGTGCCCGGAACTGCCGTAAAGGTTCTGCTGACCGGGATAGAACGTCTGCACGCCCGCGTTGTAATCCTGAAGGTTGAAATCCGAAGCCGCATAGAGCGCAGCCGGCGGGTATGGGAAGGCGTAATCCGTCACGTCATAATCCGCCGCGTCGGACGGCCGGGTTTCCTCCGCCAGCACCCAAACCGTCGCCGTATCCGTCCACGCCATCTCTCCGTTCGGTTCTTCCGCGCCATACAGATAGCGCACCAGCAGCCACGTTTGCCCCTGCGCATCCTGCCGCGCCTGTTCCACATACACGTTGGCTTCCTTCACGAAATTGCCATCATACCATTCGCCGTCATCATCGTCGCCCGCCGTTTCGTCGATCTCCAGATAGACGCGCGTGTTCGGCGTGACCCGAACGAAATCGCCTGCCTGCACATCCTGCGGTTCTTCTTCCTCCAAAACAAGCGGCTCCTCCTCCGGGATGAAATCCGGCAAATCCGGCGTTGTTTCTTCCTCTATCAGGCTTTCTTCCTGCTCTGAAAGCTCGTCGGCAGATTCGTCGTCTGCCGCGCCGTCCACCACATCCGTCTCCGGTTCGGGGATGTAGTCCGGCAGACCGTCCGCAAATTCTTCTGCCGATTCATCCAGCCCGCCATCCAGTGTTTCCTCGCTCGCATTGGCTTCTTCCTCCCACGCCGTTTCTTCCGCGTAAATGCCAAAAGGCAGCGCCGTCAGCGCCATGCCCAGCGCAAGCAGCCCTGCCCAAATTCTTTTTGTCATAGTCCTTCCTTTCAGCGCTCCACCGCCAGAATCACCAGCCGTCCTTCCTTGCCCGCATAGCTTCTGTCGCAGGTAATCAGGGTCAGAATGTGGTCGTCCGCGCCGACTTCCACGCCCGTATCATACAGGGATTCCGATTTTGCCCGATTGGCAAACGCCATGAACGCCGCGTTCCCGGAAAACGTCGTCCTCGACGGTTCCCAGTCGCCGACTTTCATGTTCACGACTGCAAAAATCGTATATTCGCTGTGGCGGTACAGGCTGTCCAGCACGATGGTTTGGTTGTCCTCGTAAAAATCCGGGTTCTTGTACCGCATGAGCGACGTGAACATCTTCTCGCCGCTGCTGCGCAGGTGATGTCCGTAGATGGCGATGTTCCGTCCCGGCGCTGCATAATCCGCATCCGCCAACGAAAACAGTGTTCCGACCACGCTTGACTTTCCGCTGAACGTATGGTTCAGGTAATAGTCGGGATTATCCGTCTGCACGACGGGATAATCCACGTTCGTCCCCGGAATCCGCAGCCACGCAACAAAATCCGGATTCTGCGCCAGACATGCGGACAAGTCCACCGTAACCTGTGCCGCCTGTTCGCCGACTGCGTTTTCGGACTGCTGAACGGTTGAACCTTCTTCCGCCAGCGAAACCGGCGGCGCAGCGTGCTGATTCTGCGTTTCTCCTTCCGCGGTTTCACATGCTTCTGCCTGCTGATGCTGCTCCCGAAGCTGCTCATATTCGCCCGCTTCCGCGCTCACCTCCGCGTCCCATTTCAGCACGGGCAGGATGATGGCGAGCATACCGCCGATGAGCAGCAGCGCCGCCAGAAGGGTGAGCGGGGAAAACGGGCATCTCCCTTGCTTTTTATTGTTTTTCATATACACTCCCCGATACAAAATAAGGACAGCCTTTTTCAAGCTGTCCCGCAGTTATTCGCTTTTTCGCTTTCTTCTCAATAATGCAGATGATGTCTGTGCAATAATTTGAATTTCTCCTTATCAAATCACGATTTGTCAAATCAGGGTTTGATAATATACGAATGGGTGTGAAAAACCAAGGGAGCCTGTGAAGATCCCTAATCTCTCCTTGCAATGTGCCGCCCGTTTCTACATCGGCTCCAGCAGCCTGTGCAGCAGATACCGCATCCCATCCGCCCCCTTACAGCACCGCCATGAAGCGCTGTTTGCCGACATAGCTCTGCATGAAATCATCGTCTGCGGAAAACAGGAAGCAGCGCCCGTCCTCCAACCTCGTCACGGCGTTGAGCATGAAATCGTCCTCGTCACCGCCCGGAACGCCAAGCGGACTTCCACGGGTTCTTCCCCGAAGAACAGCGCCGTATTCTCATACGCTTCGCTGTACAGCCCGCTCAACTCATGCAGCAGTTGGACGCGCTCATATTCCGGCGCATTGTATGTCTCAAAAAGACGCTGGTTCACGCAATTTTGCAGCAAATCGCCGAAAACCATCGTGCCCGCCATGTTGCTTGTCGTTTTCAGTTCACAGACGTAGTTAAAATTCATATCGCTTTTCCTCCGTTATTTTGGTCGTTTTAAGCCAGCCCCCTGTACCGCATATCCGCCTCGAAGATGTTTTCCTTGGTCGTCGGCGCTTGGAACAGGCTGGTCAGCAAATAGCCGCGGATGTTCCGAATCTCGCGACTCGACCGTTTCATGCTCCACAGCAGCGTGTCAATGTGGCTCGAAGTCAGCTCGCGAAAGCGCTTCTTGACCACCTCCACGCTGTATGGAACGCCGCTGATGCGCATCATTCCGCCGGGCATACAGTATATCTCGGTCATCAGCTCGACGATTTCGTTGATGACATTTCCGTTTCTCGTTCCCTCGTAGGCTTCAAAGCAAATCTGCCGCTCGACCTCCGCGTGAATCCTGTTCCATGTCTGCACGTCTACACAGTTTCCCATCCCGTCATATCCATCCGCTTCGTAGACTTGAACGTGTGATGGATACGGATTGGATTTATGGGTATTGGGTGAATACGTTTTGGATATATGGGTATTTGATTGTACCGAGTTTCCCGCATCCGGCTTTTCCGTATGCGGTTGCTCCGCTTCCGATGTTTCCATCTCCGGTTCTTCCGTGCCGGATTGTCCGTCATCCGATTCTTCCGGCTGTTCTTCCGGCTGCCGGATGGGCTCTTCGTAAAAGTTGTATTCGGTATCATTCATGCGTCCGTCTGCGCCGCGCACACGTTTGCGCACCAGATAGCCGCCCTTTTCCAGCTCCTTGAGCGCCGTTCCGATGCTTTCCACCCCTTCTTTACAGATGGCGGACAGCCCGCGAATCGTGAAATTCCAATCCTCCGGCAGCGCCAGAATCATTGTCAACAATCCCTTTGCCTTGAGCGACAATCTCTTATCCCTCAAATGATAATTGCCGATCGTCGTGTAATCCTTGACCTTCTCTACGCGAAATATGCCCACATGAAAACCCTCCATTCCATTTGTAAATTCAAGACGCGCTGACCCCATGGTCAAGCGCCGTTCTGTCATCGTTCCTGATTTTTCTGCCGCTGTTTCTGCCACACATCCAGCAGCTTGATGATGGTCTGCTCCATCTGCTTGGGCGTATACGACTTCGGAAAATACTTGCGCAGCGTGTCGCTCCTGAGCGTCACCTTATCCATGTCGCTCTTTTTTTCCTCGCTCATAATGGCGGACATCGCTTCCTCCGTCAGCCGCCCTTCCTGACTGAATTTCTTGAGCCGCTGCGCCTGCGAAAGCGACGGTGTAGTCTGCTCCGCATCCATCGCTTCCAGCAGCATCCGCTGTTCATCCCGCTTCAAATAGGACACCTCCACAGCGGGATTAAACGCCAGCTTGCGCTCATCCACCATATCCAGAAGCTCGGAAATCAGCTCGGTTAAACGGATAAAACGTTGAACCTGATTTCTGCTTTCGCCTGCCTGTTCAGCAAGCAATTCGTCAGCGCGTAACTTCGTCCCAAGTTGGGACGAAGTTAAATCTGACCGTGCGCCCTGATGTTTCAGCGCTTCGAGCTTCATCTTATAGGCAAACGCCCGCTCACTCGGCAGAAGCTCCTCTCTCTGGATATTGGAATCGACCATCACCAGCACGGCAGCATCATCGTCCAAATCCCGAATGATGACCGGCATGGTTTGAAGCCCCGCCATTTCACAGCCGCGCTTACGCCTATGCCCCGATATCAGCTCATAGCCGCCTTCCGGATCGGGTCGCGCAATCGCGGGAACCAGCACACCGTATTCACGGATGCTGTCCACCGTATCGAGCATCCGCTGATCGTCGCGCACCTTAAACGGATGATTTCTAAACGGCTTGAGCTGGTCAAGCGGAATCTCCTGCACCCGTTCGCGCTGTGCATCTGCTCGATTTTCTTCGGTCTGAAAGATATCATCGACCGATTTCAGCACGATGTTCTTCGCGCTGCTTTTCAAGCGCCAGCACCTCCTTCGTCAACTGCCGATAGGCTTCCGCGACCTTGCTTCTGGGCGCATAGGCAAAGATGCTCTTTCCCTCGGCGCTTGTTTCCGCCGCCCGCACGGAGCGCGGAATTTCCGTTCCAAAGATGTTAATTTTCCCGCCGTATGCGTTCCGAATCATCTCGCTGATTTCGCGCTCGTAGACCGTTCGCCCGTCCATCAGGGTCATCAGAATCCCCTCGATTTTCAGGCTGGGGTTGATTCCGCGCTTGACCTGATGAACGCTTTCCAGCAGCTTCTCGATGCCCTTTGTCGGCAAATGCTGCGGAATCGTCGGCACAACAATCCCATCCGTTGCCGCCAGCGCGTTGATGGTCATCATCCCCAGCGACGGCGCGCAATCAATGAGAATGTAGTCGTACTCATGTTTGTAAGGCTCAATCACCTGTTTGAGTATCGTTTCGTGGTACATGACGCTGACCAGCGACATCTCCATGCCTGCCAGCTCGATGTTGGCAGGCAGGAGATCCACCCCTTCCTCGTGATGAAGCATCCCTTCTC
>ENA-ORVG01003530-ORVG01003530.1-human-gut-metagenome-genome-assembly--contig:-NODE-3530-length-12135-cov-2.866060_pt1 | contig 12135 bp, 7 predicted proteins | sample MGYA00242091_ERZ509233 | MGnify/ENA primary metagenome ERZ509233 (study PRJEB26280, sample SAMEA2338840) | human gut metagenome | biome: human gut; feature: human-associated habitat; material: faeces... | reverse complement strand
CCAGAAATATGCATAGAATAAGGCACAGAGTATGATGACACCTAAAGAGGCTATGACATCCCAAACGTTCCAACTTTCACGGATGGTCTTCTTATAATTGCCTGTAAAGGTGATTGCAGCAATCTGCTCGGCAGATGGTTTCGCTGTGAACATTGATACAATGTACATCAGAATGATGATGAATACGAGCAGCCAGACCTCGAAGATGAGCCAATTGGTCTGCCAGAACCAACTGGTATATTCCCAAAATGCGCCGTCCATGACAGCTTTTCCAGAGTCGGTAATGACGTTGGTGAGCAAACGTACCATACCAATCAGGAAACCGCCAATCAGACCCCATTCACCCGCTTTCGGAGTGATTCTCTTGGAGAATATACCAAGGGTGAATACGGCAACCATGGCTGGGGCAATCAAGGATTGGATATCTTGAAGGTATGAGTATAAGTTACCCATGTTCATCATGATGGGCATCCATGCCAATCCGAGCAATACGACCACAACTGTAGCCACACGTCCTACCAATACATAATGACTTTCACTCTTTCCTTTTTTCATAGGCTTGTAGAAATCCTCTGTAAACAAAGTGGCACAGCTATTGAAGAATGCGGCCAAGGAAGCTACGAGTGCACAGATAAAACCGATAGTCACAATACCTTTAATTCCAGCCGGGAGAATGTTTTTTACCATCATGGCAAAAGCACCATCGGTGTCATGGGTGTTAGTGATATCCATGACAATACCACTGCCGGCTTTTTGGGAAAGTGCAAAAGCCACCATGCCGGGAATGAGGAACATGAAAACCGGAAGGAGTTTGAAATAACCGGCCGCAATTGTACCACGGCGCGCACGTGCCATGACTTTGCCGTTATCTTCACCTTTGGTTTGTCCGAGTACACGTTGTACAATATGTTGGTCTGTACACCAATACCAAAAACCGATGATTGACGCACCGAGGAAGACCACATAACCGGGGAATTGCGGATACATGGGGTCAGCGGGATCGGTGTGGAACATGTGGGTTGTTCCGAACCCATCATGGGCTGCATTGCATACGGCCATCATTTGAGACCATCCTTCAGTGATGCTACCGTCACCCAACATGTTCAAACCGAGGAACAGAACCAAGAAAGAACCGATAATGAGAATCGGCGTCTGGATGGCGGATAAAGTCATTACTCCTTTCATTCCGCCAAATACCGTGAATACGGCAGTGATTGCGATAAGGCCAATGGCACCGTACCAGAACGGAAGGCCGAGGAGATACTCAAAGAAGATACCACCGGTAAACGCAGTGACGGAGACTTTGGTCAACACGTAGGCAATCAGTGTGATGATGGACAGCCACGAACCTGTACGTTGGGTATAGCGGAATTTCAGGAAGTCCGGCATCGTGATAATCTTTCCCATTTTGTTATTCAACAATTGATAGAATGGAACGAACAACCAACCTAATATCAGAATCATCCATCCTTGCATTTCCCAATGGGCCATGCCTACACCGTCTTTGGCTCCTGTGCCGGCCAGACCGACAAGGTGTTCGGAACCTATATTGGCTGCAAAAATAGCCGCACCGATGATGTACCAAGGTTCGCCCTTTCCGAAAAGGTAATCTTGGCTGTCGGCCCCTTGCATTTTCTCTTTGTCTTTTTTGATGGAACGGTAGACAGCCCATACAATCGCTATGACTCCGATGGCGAGAACCAACCAGTCAAGCCATATAAATTCACTTGAATTCCAATTCATGTCTTTGTTTTTGTTTGATGATATAGTTAATGATGATTATTTCTCCACGGTGAATTTGAAAATACATTCGCTGTGATAAGCCTGTCCCGGCTCCAATATTACCGAAGGCCATTCCGGTCTATTCGGGCTATCGGGGTAGTGCTGGGTTTCGAGGCAAACGGAAGCACGCTGGTTGTATACGATTCCTTTCTTTCCGCTTAATGTACCATCCAAGAAGTTTCCGCTGTAGACTTGAATGCCGGGTTCATTCGTATAAACTTCTAATGAGATGCCGCTTGTCGGCGAAGTTAGTTTTGCTGCTAATTGGTTGATATCTCCTTGGGTGTTCAATACCCAATTATGGTCATAACCGTTGCCGTTTTTCAGTTGGATAAAATCAAATTTGTCTATATCCTGTCCTACGGCTTTCGGAGTAGTAAAATCCATTGGAGTTTCTTTTACCGTAACGATTTCGCCCGTAGTCATATATGTACTGTCTACAGGAGTATAGTTGTCCGCATTGATATATAAAATATGATCGGTAGCTGGTTGAGACGGATTGCCTGATAAGTTGAAATAAGAATGGTTGGTCATATTGATGACGGTCTTCTTATCTGTGGTTGCATCGTATTTAATGTCCAAGGCATTATCACCGCTTAGGGTATAGGTCACCGTTGCAGTTACAGCTCCTGGGAAGTTTTGGTCCCCGTCAGGAGAATACATCGTCATAGCCAGTGTCGTATCGTTCAATTGCTTTCCCTCATACACTTGATATTGCCATCCTTGAGGCCCTCCATGCAGACAATGGCCAAAATTATTGGTGGGCAATTGAATAGAATCCCCATCAATAACGATTCTGCCTTTGTTTATTCGATTGGCATAGCGACCTATTGCGGCCCCGAAATCACTGGGCTTGTTAATGTAATCGGCTATACTGTCGAAACCTAACACGACATCGCGTAAAGAATCATTTTTGTCTGGTACCATAATAGATACGATCCGCCCGCCAAAGTTTGTGATACAAACTTCCATTCCATTGGAATTTTTAAGAGTGTACAAACTTGTCGGTTTGCCTTTTACGTCGGCTACGAAATTCTGCGGATCAAGTCCTGAAACGGTTAAATTACTTTGAGGTTGTTGGCTGCATGAAGCCAAAAGAACTGTGATAAGTCCTACACCTAAGATTGCATTTCTTTCTTTTTTCATGGTGAATGAATTAAAAGATTTAAATTGAATGTAAAGTTACGACTTTATCTCGTATTTCTATTGCAAATATAGATGTTTTTGGGCATAAGGTGTATGCCTTACACTTCTTTTTATTCTTTTTTCTATGTTATAGTTTATTAAAAACCGTACAACTGTAGAAAAATAAGATAGATAAGACACCATTTTATTCAGTTGTGGGTTGCGTTAATAAAAAGGGAACCACTACATTATAATGATTCCCTTTTTCTACATAAATAAGATGCTAAGATTTTGTTTTTAGCAGAGTTTTCTGGATCCGTCTCCGATGACTACATCAATAATGACCGGTTCTTTGCCGAATTTTTCTTTGAATTTCGATTTGGCTACTTTTACGAAGTTGTCATAAAGTTCATCACTTACAAGGTTGATAGTACAACCTCCGAACCCTCCTCCCATAATACGAGAACCAGTTACCCCTTCTTCTTTTGCTATATCATTCAGAAAGTCCAATTCCGGGCAGGAAACTTCGTATTCTTTGCTCAGGCCGTAATGGGTTTCGTACATTTTCTGTCCTACGGTTTCGTAGTCGCCTTTCTCCAAAGCGTCACAAACAGCCAAGACACGTTCTTTCTCGCCAATGACATATTTAGCTCGCATGAAATCTTCAGCTGATACTTCGTTCTTCACTTCGTCCAACATGGCATAGTCTGCATCGCGTAAACTTTTTACCTCTGGGTGATGCTTGTTGATGGTGGCAGCTACGTTTTCGCAACTTCTGCGGCGGTCATTATAGGGGGAACCTACAAGTTCGTGCTTTACGCAAGAGTTTACCAATACCAATTTATAGCCTTTCGGGTCGAACGGGAAGTATTCAAACTCACCGCTACGGCAATCCAAACGCATCAAACTACCTGCTTTACCGTGAACAGAAGCGAATTGGTCCATGATACCGCAATTGCATCCCAAATATTTATGTTCTGTAGCCTGTCCTACTTTAGCCAATGTCATTTTGTCTATTTTGTTTTCGCCGAACATATCGTTGAGTGCAAAAGCATATACGCTTTCCAATGCAGCAGAAGAAGACATTCCTGCGCCGAGAGGAACATCACCAGCGAATGCTGTGTTAAAACCTTCCACAGGAACACCCAATGCCATCATTTCCCGGCACACGCCGAAAATGTAGCGAGCCCAACTTGCTTTTGGTCCCTTTTCATCGTCTAAAGAAAACTCCACGTAATCTTTCAAGTCGATAGAGTAGGCACGTACATTTCTTGTCCCGTTTACTTTTATTTCAGCTATCATACCTTGTTGAACAGCACCGGGGAATACAAATCCGTCATTATAATCAGTGTGTTCACCGATGAGGTTGATACGACCCGGAGAAGCATATACAGAACCGGTTGTTCCATCAAAATGTTCAATGAAACGGCTTCTTACATCATCTATTGTCAATTTCATAATCCATTTATTTTATGAGGTTAATAAAAAGAGATTTTTCTTATCCTTTAAGTCCTACCTTAGAACCTTTCCAACAGAACCAAATAACATAGAGGTAGTAGATAAACATCATGCAGATTGCCATTCCTACACCTGTATGGTCCACTACGACACCCATCAACAACGGCAGTGTGGCCGCACCTATTACACCCATGTTAATGATACCGCTAGCTGCTTTTGTATGTGGTCCCAATTCCTGCAAACCGAGGTTGAAGATGAGCGGCCACATTACAGAGTGGAACAAGCCGGCTGCCAACATGGCGTATACGGCCGCCATCCCCGGAAGAACGAATGAAATGCCGACGCATGCCGCACCTCCGAGAAGGCAAACCGTTAACAAATGGCGTGGTTGGTATTTGCTTAACACACCGGCACCGATGAAACGTCCAACCATCATACCACCCCAGTACAAGGGCAGGAAATCTTCGGCTTTGCCGCCCAAATCAGGCTTGCTGTCGAAATAAGCAGACAACATGGAGGGAATACCGATTTCCAATCCCATATACATAAAGATGGCAAAAGCACCAAACCATACGTGGGGGTACTTGAACACGCTCGATTTGTATTCTCGTGTGTCACCATTGTCGGCAGCTTGCTCTTCTTCTTTGATTTCCGGAAGTTTCAAGAAGTAAAGAATGATGCAAAGCAGGAAAGTAAAAATACCCAATCCCAAGAACGGAACGGTCACGTCATTTCCGCTTAATTGATCTTCCGATTTGCCTGCAATAATAAAGTAGGTAATAAACATCGGAGCCAATGTCGTGGCTACAGAATTTAGGGCCTGGCTTAGCGTCATGCGGAATGCCCCTTTCTCGGGTGCGCCTAACACCATGACGTACGGATTCGCAACGAGTTGCAACATGACGATACCCAATGCCACACAACACATGCTAGCCAAGAAAATATTATAGATGGTCGTCTGGGCGGCATCCAAATTCGTTGAGATACCAAAGTAATTGATTACGAATCCCAATCCGACAACGGCCAAACCAAGAACCAATGTCATCTTATAACCAATCTTGTTCATCATAAGAGCAAAGGGAATTGACAAGGCATAAGCTCCATAAAATGCGGAATTAACGAGTTGTCCCTGTGCTTCTGTCAGGTTGAATACGGTCTTGCAGAATCCAATCATAGAATTGTTCATTGTCGTTACGAAACCGATAAGGAAGCAAACGATAATGACCACCGTGAGGGCGAACGTGTAGTTCGGTTGCGTTTTTTGAGTCATTTGATAATTTGTTTTTTTAAGATTTGTTTTTCTATTATAGTTTCACTTATTTTTCAGTACCGAATTTATAGATTGTGGTTTGGGTATAAGTTTCTCCCTGTTTTAGAACTACAGACGGAAAGTAGGGGCGATTGGGAGAATCGGGGAAATGTTGGGCTTCAAAGCAAATTGCGCTTCGACGCGGGAATGTTGCTCCCAATTGTCCCTTGTATCCGTCAGCCCAATTATCCGTGTATACTTGAACTCCAGGTTCGGTGGTATAAACTTCCATTGTACGGCCGGAAACAGGCTCATATATTTTAGCTGCAAAACTCAGTTCGCCTACTTCTCTCTTGTTGAGGACGAAGCAATGGTCGTAACCGGCGCCATTCCGCGTCTGTTCGTCATCGGCATCTATGCGTTCGCCGATTTCACGCGAGGTCGTAAAATCAAAAGGAGTGCCTTTTACAGGTTTGATTTCTCCCGTAGGAATAGAGGTGTTGTCAATAGGAATGAAATAATCAGCATTAATCTGACATTGCAGTTTTTCAATAGTTGGAGTGGGGTTGGCAATACCGGCCAAACTGAAGAACCCGTGATTAGTCATATTGACGATGGTTGTTTTGTCGGTTGTCCCTTTGTATTCGATGATCAATTCATTGTCGTTGGTGAACGAATAAGTGACATCCATGTCTAATTTTCCAGGAAAACCTTCTTCATTATCTGCGAATGTATAATGTAAAAGTAAGGTACGCTCGTCCGTCTGTCGGGCATCCCAAACCCGGGCATGGCATCCGGTCGGACCGCCGTGAAGGCTATTCGGCCCGTTATTAACCGTCAATGAATACTCTTTCCCTTCTAACGTGAATTTACCCTTACAGATACGATTACCATAACGGCCTATCAGCGTACTGAGGAATGGCTCCGGGCTACTGATAACCTCCTGGATGTTGTCATGCCCTTGAATGACATTTGCCATTTTTCCGTCGCGGTCAGGAACCATGATGGCAACCAATGCTCCTCCGTAGTTTGTAATGGCTACTTCACAACCCTTATTGTTTCTCAGGATAAACAAATCTGTTTGTTTGCCCTGAACTTCTGCTTGAAAATCTTCTCTTTTAAGACCACTAATATTTTTTAAACTCATCAGACTAATGATTTAAAGTTAAATTATCGTTATGCAAAATAAGAAAAAAACTTTCTTATTGCAAAAGATTTCGGGGAAAAAGATGATGCAGAAATGAGAAGATTTGCAGATTATGCTTGTTCAGGGTGATAAAAGGCTAAAAAGTCGGCAACAACGAACGTGCTGCCTCCTACGAAAATCAAATCCTTTTCCGTAGAAGATTGCCGTGCCGCCTGAAAGGCAGACCGTACGTCGGGCCAGGAAGTTCCCCTTAATCCGGCTTCTTGGGCGAGTGTTTGGAGTGTGTGTTCGTTAAGTGCCCGTTTGACGCTTGCTTTTGTGAAATAATAGATGGCACATTTGGGAAGTTGTTGTAGGACAGAATGAATATCTTTGTCATTCACCATACCTATTATAATGTGGAGTTTATCGGCTTGGACGCATTCCAGTTGTTCGGCGATATAACTTATCCCCCCTGTATTATGTCCAGTGTCACAGATTACAGTGGGGCGCGTTCCGAGTTGCTGCCAACGACCTCGTAAACCGGTAAGTTTGCAGACGTGTCCGAAGCCGAGTTCAATGTGTTCTTGCGCGATAATATAACCGGTTTTTCGTAGTTCGTCAATAGCTGCAAGTATGGTTGCCGTGTTCTTTTCTTGGCAGAGTCCTCCCAGTTCGCCTATAAAACTTCCGTAATGAAGAGTCTCGTAAACACGTGTATTGCCTTCCGGACGGGAGGAGATGATTTCATGCTCTTCTTCTGCAAATCTTATTGGTGCATTCATCTCCAATGATTTATCCTTGAAAACCTTTTTCGTTTCCTCGGTAGTCTCTCCGATGACCACTGGAACTCCGGGCTTGATGATTCCTGCTTTCTCCCCGGCAATTTTCGCAAGGGTGTTTCCCAAAAATTGTACATGGTCAAAGCTGATATTGGTAATGACGGACAAATCCGGAGTTATGATGTTGGTGCAATCCAAGCGTCCTCCCATGCCCACTTCGATAACGGCGACATCCACTTCGGCTTTTGCAAAATATTTAAAAGCCAAAGCCGTTGTCAATTCAAAGAAAGAAGGGTGCAGAGGTTCGAAGAAAGAGCGTTCGTCTTCGACAAAAGAAACCACTTCGCATTCCGGTATCATTTGTCCGTTTACCCGTATGCGCTCTCTGAAATCGGTCAGGTGAGGTGACGTATAAAGCCCCACTTTGTAACCTGCGGTTTGGAGTATGGCTGCCAATGTATGGCTGCACGACCCCTTGCCGTTAGTGCCCCCCACGTGGATGGTTTTGAATTTACGGTGGGGATGACCAAAATGCTCATCTAGCAACAAGGTGTTGCTTAGACCTTCTTTGTAAGCAGTTCCTCCTACATTTTGGAACATGGGTACACTGTTAAACAAATATGTCGTGGCTTCTTTATACGTCATCTCCTTATTTATAGCTTTTATTCAAAATAGCTTTTGAACTTTCTGAATATCTTTTCTTTAATGGATGGATTCGGAGCGAAGTTATCACTCTTCTTCATCTCTTCCAACGTCTTCTTTTCGTCTTTGCTCAAAGTTTCCGGAATATACACACTGATATTTACGATAAGGTCTCCTGTGCCGTATCCGTAACCTTGTACGGCAGGCAGCCCCTTGCCTCTCAAGCGTACCACCTTGCCCGGTTGTGTGCCCGGTTCTATTTTGATTTTTACCTTTCCGTCGATGGTAGGGATTTCCGCATCGCCGCCCAATGCCGCAGTGGGGACATCCAAAAGCAAATTGTATATCAGATTATTGTCTTCCCGCAAGAGTTCCTTGTGCGGCTCTTCTTCGATATAGACCTGAATGTCTCCCGGGACTCCGTTACGTCGGGCTGCATGGCCTTTTCCCGTGACGGTGACGACCATGCCGTCTCCTACGCCTGCGGGAATTTTCACTTCAATGACTTCTTCGCCGTTGACGACACCTTCCCCTCCACATTCTTTGCACTTATTCTTTATAATAGTTCCTTCTCCTCCACATGTGGGGCAAACAGCTTGTGTTTGCATCATGCCGAAAATGCTTTGTTGGGTTTTCACGACAAAGCCGTTACCATGGCATGTCGGGCATGTCTCGGTCGCGCCGCTACCCTCGGCTCCGCTTCCGTGGCAATGAGGGCAGGCCACTTTCTTTTTGACCTTGAATTTTTTGGTTACTCCTGTGGATATTTCCTGGAGCGTCATTCTTACTTTGAGGCGAAGATCCCCTCCTCTGTATTGGGGTTTCCTGGTTCTGCCGCCTCCGCCGAAGCCACCAAATCCGCCATGTCCTCCGAATATGTCACCAAACATAGAGAAGATATCATCCATGTTCATACCACCGCCGCCAAATCCGCCGGCACCATTTACGCCTTCTGGCCCAAACTGGTCGTAACGGGCACGTTTTTGCGGGTCGCGGAGCACGTCGTATGCTTCTGCAGCTTCTTTAAATTTAGCTTCGGCTTCCTTATCATCCGGATTACGATCGGGATGATATTTGATAGCCATTTTCTTATAAGCCCTTTTTATCTCGTCGTCCGAGGCGTTTTTTGAAACGCCTAACACTTCATAATAGTCACGTTTCGCCATATTTTATTGAGGTTTAAAGTCCTACGGCCACTTGAGAGTGGCGAATCACCTTTTCATTTAAAGTATAGCCTGTTTTGACACAGTCGATGATTTTACCTTTCATTTCATCAGAAGGAGCTGGTACTTGGGCGATAGCCTCATGCAAATCCGTGTTGAAATCGGCATTTTCGGTCTCTATTTTCTTGACCCCTTGTTCGCCTAAGACTTTTACGAATTTTTGGAATATCAGGTCAACCCCTTCTTTTACGGCAGCCACGTCTTCCATCTTGTCCATATTCTTCAATGCACGTTCCATGTCGTCCAATACAGGCAGTATGGCCGTAATTGTTTTTTCCGCCCCGTTTAAAATCAATTCAGCCTTTTCTTTGATGGTACGTTTGCGGTAATTGTCAAATTCGGCAACCTGACGCAGGTATTTGTCTTGCAGTTCTGCCACTTTGGTTTCTGCAGCAGCCAATTTGTCTTCCACAGACATTTCCTTTGCAGGTTGTTCTTCAGTTTTGTCGCCTTCGTCTTGTTGTGTGGTTGCTACATTATCCAAAGTTTCCTCTTGTTGGGCTTTCAGCTCTTCTTCGTTCATATCTTTATTTTTTTCCATGATGCAATATTTTAAAAGGGTATTTAGTCGCTAAATACCCTACAAATAGTTTGCCATTCGGCTTTTGTTTCTCAAAAATATTTTTAATCCCCGTACATTCTTGTTTTAAGCTCCTTGATGTGGTCGCTAGCAATGTACTCGTCGTATTCCATCATCTTGTCGATAATGCCGTTGGGGGTGAGCTCGATGATGCGGTTGGCTACGGTTTCGATGAACTCGTGGTCATGGCTGGAGAACAAGATGTTGCCTTTGAACAGTTTCAGGTTGTTGTTGAAAGCCTGGATGCTCTCCAAATCCAGATGGTTTGTCGGAGTGTCCAAAACGAGGCAGTTGGCGTTTTTCAGCTGCATGCGGGCTATCATGCAGCGCATCTTCTCTCCTCCTGAAAGCACGTTGACTTTCTTCAGGACCTCCTCTCCCGAGAACAGCATTCTTCCGAGGAAGCTCTTGAAATAAACTTCGTTGCCTTCACCGAACTGGCTCAGCCAATCCACAAGGTTCAAGTCGCTTTCGAAGAAGCGGGTGTTGTCGAGAGGCAAATATGCCGTAGTGATGGTTACTCCCCACTTGTAGTCGCCTCCTTGTGCTTTACGGTTACCGTTGATGATTTCAAAAAAAGCTGTCATGGCACGAGGGTCACGGCTCAGAAAGACAATTTTATCTCCTTTCTCTACGGTAAAGTTCACGTCGTTGAAAAGCACGGTTCCGTCATCCGTCGTGGCGCGTAACCCTTTCACCTCAAGGATTTGGTTGCCTGGCTCGCGTTCCATCTGGAAAATGATGCCCGGGTATTTGCGGGTAGAGGGGCGGATTTCCTCTACATTTAGTTTTTCCAACATCTTTTTCCGACTGGTGGTCTGCTTGCTTTTAGCTACGTTGGCTGAAAAACGCCGGATGAATTCTTCCAATTCCCGTTTCTTTTCTTCGGCCTTGGCTTTTTGGTTTTGAGCTTGCCGCAGAGCTAACTGACTGGATTCGTACCAGAAACTATAATTGCCTGCAAACATCGTTACTTTGCCGAAATCAATATCCACTGTATGTGTACAAACTGCATCCAGAAAATGGCGGTCGTGGCTTACAACCAATACCGTATGTTCGAAATCGGAAAGATAGGATTCAAGCCATTGCACCGTGTCGAGGTCGAGGTCGTTGGTCGGCTCGTCCAACAGCAGGTTGTCCGGTTCGCCGAAGAGGGCTTTTGCCAACATGACACGTACCTTTTCCTTACCGCTCAGTTCGCCCATCAGTGCGTAATGCTTGTCTTCTTTGATACCCAGTCCGCTCAACAAGGCCGCAGCATCGCTTTCGGCATTGTATCCGCCCATTTCCGCGAACTTTTCTTCCAGTTCGGCCACTTTGATGCCGTCTTCGTCCGAAAAATCAGCTTTGGAATAAAGCGCATCGCGTTGTTGCATGATGCCCCACAATATGGTGTGTCCCATCAGCACGGTGTTCAGTACGGTACATTCGTCATATTGGAAGTGGTCCTGGCTAAGTACGGAGAGCCTTTCGCCCGGTCCTAGTTCCACGCTGCCTTTTGTCGGTTCCAATTCTCCGGAGATGGCTTTCAGCAACGTGGACTTTCCGGCTCCGTTAGCCCCGATGACCCCGTAAATGTTTCCATTGGTGAACTTCATGTTTACATCCTTGTACAGAACTCTTTTCCCGAACTGGATGGCAAGATTCGATACGCTAATCATACTCTATATACCTTATTATATATGTCTTGGTTTGTAATACGGCGCAAAGGTACGAAAAATATTTTATTCGTTCATGGTTTCTCCCGTAAACTGCAACGGGAGCAGGGCTTTGATGGAGTCGACCACGTAAGTGCCCTCTTCTCCGAACAGCAGGATGCGTATGGGGCGACCGTACCGTTCTTCCACTCCAAGGATGACTTGCCGGCAAGCTCCGCAAGGAGGGATGGGGGATTTCAGGAAAGTCCCGTGGGCGTATGCCGCAATGGCCAGTTCTTCCACGCTTTTCTCCGGGTAGCGTGCGTTGGCGTAGAATAGTGCGGTACGTTCCGCGCACAGGCTTGACGGGAAGGCGGCGTTTTCTTGGTTGCTTCCTGTGACTATGGTGCCATCGGACAACCGGGCCGCAGCTCCTACACAGAATTTTGAAAAAGGTGCATAGCTGGTTTGTGTGGCATCTTTGGCTTTGTCTATTAACTCTCGGTCCGCATCCGTTAGTTCCTCGTAATC
>ENA-ORVG01003524-ORVG01003524.1-human-gut-metagenome-genome-assembly--contig:-NODE-3524-length-12158-cov-5.747501_pt1 | contig 12158 bp, 10 predicted proteins | sample MGYA00242091_ERZ509233 | MGnify/ENA primary metagenome ERZ509233 (study PRJEB26280, sample SAMEA2338840) | human gut metagenome | biome: human gut; feature: human-associated habitat; material: faeces... | reverse complement strand
AAATCTGACGGAAATTCCGGTTCACCACACGACCGCTGTCCCGGTCGGAAACCACTGTATCGGTACGGAACTTGCTTTCCAGACCATCCTCCTTGAAATTTATCAGGAAAAAGTATTTACAAAGCGGAATGACATAATAAAAATGATTTCGATAAGATGATTTATTTCCCAATATACAAATAATCAAATCCCCAGCCAGCCAATTCCTGTGCATCATAAATATTACGCCCATCAATTACCACCGCATGATTCATTGTTTTCTTTATCACACCCCAACTAGGCAAACGGAACAGCTTCCATTCCGTCAATAACAACAATGCATCTGAATCCAACACCGCACCATACATGTCGACAGCATATTCCACCGCATCCCCTACCCTGCGACGACATTCATCCATCGCTACAGGGTCGTAAACACGGACTTTACAACCTGCGTCCAATAATTTCTGGATCATCACCAGTGAAGTGGCTTCACGCATATCATCCGTTTCAGGCTTGAAAGCAAGTCCCCAAAGAGTTACAATCCTACCTTTCAAATCACCTCCATAATAACCGGACAGTTTCCGAAACAACAAATCTTTCTGTTTTTGATTTACCTCTTCCACGGCTTTCAACACACGCATCTCGTAACCATGCTTTTCGGCTGTTTTTATCAAAGCCTTCACATCCTTGGGGAAACAGGAACCTCCATAACCGCATCCCGGATACAGGAACTTGTTTCCGATACGGCTGTCAGCACCTATGCCTTTGCGCACCATATTCACATCAGCCCCTACCAGTTCACACAGATTGGCGATGTCATTCATGAAACTGATACGGGTGGCAAGCATGGAGTTAGCTGCATACTTTATCATTTCCGCACTGGGAATATCCGTAAAAATAACACGGAAATTATTCAGCATCAAAGGACGATACAACTGGCTCATCACGTTTTTTGCTCTTTCTGAATCGACTCCTATCACCACACGGTCCGGACTCATGAAATCCTTTATGGCAGCTCCTTCCTTCAGAAATTCCGGATTACTTGCCACATCAAAAGGAATATCAATTCCTCGTTTGTCCAACTCCTCACGGATAGCCGCCTTTACTTTTTCAGCTGTGCCTACGGGAACTGTAGACTTGGTTACCAATACCAAATATTTGTTCATATTCCGGCCTACGGTACGTGCCACCTCCAACACATATTTCAAATCGGCACTGCCATCTTCATCAGGAGGAGTTCCAACAGCACTGAACACAATATCCACCTTGTCAAGGCAAGTCGTTATGTCTGTAGTAAAACGCAAACGTCCCTCCTTGTTATTACGAAATACCATTTCATCCAGCCCGGGTTCATAAATAGGAATGTTCCCTTCCAATAAGGAATTTATTTTTTCCTCATTCACATCCACACAAGTTACGTTCACCCCCATTTCGGCAAAACAAGTGCCGGAAACCAAACCGACATACCCTGTTCCCACAACTGCTATATCCATATTGTTTGCTTTATTTCAAAGGATTCTTCTCAGATTTGTACCACTCTATAAAACGTCCGATCCCTTCATGTAACGAAATTTTTGGTTTATATCCCACTTCCTGTTCCAGACGCGACGTATCCGCATAGGTCTGATACACGTCTCCCTGTTGCATGGGGAGATACACTTTCCGCGCTTCCCTGCCCAACGCCTGTTCCATCTTACCGATGAAATCCATCAGTTGCACCGGATGCCCGCAACCGATGTTATAAATCCTGTAAGCCACTCCATCGGGAGTATCCGCCGGTACAGGAAGATGATCTATCACACGCACCGTTCCCTCCACAATGTCGTCGATATAAGTAAAGTCACGGCTCAACTGTCCGTTATTGAATACCTTTATAGGTTCATCGGCAGAGATGGACTTGGCAAAAAGCATCGGAGCCATGTCCGGACGTCCCCAGGGACCGTATACCGTAAAATACCGCAGGCCGGAAACAGCGAACCCGTACAGCTTGCCGTAGGCATGCGCCATCAGTTCGTTTGACTTCTTGCTGGCTGCATAAAGGCTGACAGGAGTATCCACCTTGTCGTCCTCACTAAACGGAACTTTTGTGTTCATGCCATAGACCGAGCTGGACGAGGCAAATATCAAATGTTTCACCCGGTTATGTCTGCAAGCCTCCAGGACATTCAAAAATCCGTCCAGGTTACTTTCCAGATAAGCGTAAGGATTGCTGATGGAATAGCGTACCCCGGCCTGTGCTGCCAGGTTCATCACCTTGTCAAACTTTTCCTGTTCAAACAGTTTGAACAATCCCTGTTTGTCCTCTATGCCCAAACGGATAAACTTATAATTGGGAAACAGGGTACTCTGAAAAATCGCGCCATAGTCGCAGTCCGCTTCGCTGACGGGTAATCCGCATTCCTGAAGACGGCCGTATTTCAGACGGACATCGTAATAATCATTGATACAGTCCAAGCCTACCACTTCATCTCCACGGCTGGCAAGGGTATAAGAAAGTTTGGAACCGATAAAACCTGCGGCTCCTGTCACCAATATTTTCATAAGATTATCGAGTTTTTATTTAAGATGGACTTTAAAGATCAAACCGCCTGAAAAATATTTGCATCGGTTCAGCTCTACAACGGCGTTGATGTAGTCTTTCCAGAAAGAGTATTCAAAACCACAATTGACGGTGCGGGAATCATATTCGGCCATCAGATTAAGTTTATTAATGGCTTTAGTAAAAAACTCCTCATCAGAAAGTCGAGGACGAAAATTGACACCGAATGAAGGACGTTTATAATGTTCCATACCTTTGGCATTACCATATACAAATGCGGCATGAATACCCCATTCACCTACGTTCCGGAAATCCAGATGTTTGGTTACAGCCAGATAATAGCGTGTCGCGTAATTATTGGAACCGCTTGTATTGCCAGACACCAGTTCACCGCCGCCATGATCGGCATGAGAAGTGGGATCGTCCAGGCCAAGGACGATTTGCGGTGTCCACTCCTTCCACCATCCTTCCTTCCAAAGACGCAGACGCGCACTGAAAGCCCGGTCCTGATTAGCGAATTTTCCCCAAGACTGTTCCGGGAAATAAGTAGAGCCATGATCCGCATGTACCAATGTACAGATATACGACACCTCCAGCCAAGGAAATATCGTTATGTTAATGTAATAATTGAAAGTGTACCCCACCTCACTACTATGAAAATGGGTAGACAGCGGACGGGTATTCAAATAGTTACCACCGAACAGGAACGTTTTATCACGCTGCATATCGGCCGTGGGAGCATGAAGCAGTCCGGTAGTCCCCAGCAATGCCTGGGCATCAGCCCATACTGAAACACAACACCCCAAAACGAGCAATAAGATTCTTTTCATCAAGCTACTCCTTACATATATTCCATACAAACAACAGATTGCCGATCATGTAGCGTCTCCACATCCGGCGAGGTTCTTTCAATAACCGGTAGCACCATTCCAGAGAATGTCTCTGCCACCAGGCGGGAGCACGCTTTACCGTTCCGGCATAGAAATCGAAAACAGCGCCTATCGTTCCGCAATGGCAATGGATTTTTAATTCATGCCAATGCGTGTACACCCATTTCTCCTGTTTGGGGGCAGTCATCCCTATCCAAAGCAAATCAGGATTTGCCCTGTTGATAGCTTCGACTATCGCCCGATTGTCCTCTTCCGAAAACTCCGGCTTATAGGGTGGCGAATAGGTTTCCACTTCGATGTTAGGATAATCCACCTTTACACGCCGCTTTATCAATGCCAATACTTTTTCACTGCTGCCCATGAAAAAACATTTTCCTCCGGTAGTATTCAGCTTGTTCATCTCGAACTCGAACAGATTCCAGCCGGCAATACGCTCTGTGGGTTTGGATCTTGCATCCAGCCAACGGCACGCCTTGACGATGCTTGCCCCGTCGGGGATTAACACATCCCCCCGTTGCAAAGCTTCGGCAAAGAGCTTGTCTTTCTGGGCGGTATTGTAGGAATGGGCGTTGATGGTGTTGATCAGGAGTTTTCTTTTTGGAAGAATACCAAGATTTTCTCTTTTTTCTAAAATTACTAAATTTTTCAGCCTAAACATTTTTATTATTAATTAGAAAGCTATTTTTTCCTGTTATGCAACATCAACGTTCAAACATGAAACTCATTTTTCCCTATTATATGTATCTACTGAACTGGGTATCTCAAGCAAGAGAAAGTAATGTTCCTTAGTCGATGAAAATGGCTGCAACCATTATGGCTCATAAAAGGGGGGGCTTAGTATGGTATGACGCCATATATCAACCGCAAAAGTAGAAGGCATCAACAATAAAATAAAGGTAATGAAACGGAATGCTTATGGTTTTAGAGATGATAGGTATCTTTGTCTAAGATTCTATGCACTTTTCACGAATGCCGTATCACTCGAAATGCCGAATGAACCTAATTGTCATTCCATAAACTATCGCCTAATTTTTCATTATTAATATATGAGCCCCCTTAAAAAGTGTATTTTTGCACCTTTACCCTCTCTCAGAAACATCTGTAGGACGATGTTACTTAATGACAAAAATGATTTTTTAGAAAGGACTCATATATTCCAATAAAAACAAAGGTTTATCAATACAGACACAACAGAATTTTAAGACCTACTATATTCTCAACACAAATTAATATAAATCATTTCTATTTCATGATTAATGTTCATCATATCAAAAACTGTTCTCGATAACTTAATCGACTCATTAGCAATGGAATTACGTAGTTCTATATTTTCAATCATTTCTTTCATTTGCTTTGCCAGCTGATGCGTGTTACCAGGCATAAATAACAACAAGTTATGTCCATCTATAGCTATATCTGATATGCCACCGACAGGTGTAGTAATTACAGGTAATCCATAACTCCAAGCATCCAATACCGCCATAGGAAAACCCTCCGCATAACTAGGTAAACAGAAAATTGTTGCCTCCTTGAAAACTTTATCTTTCTCTGTTCCACTTACCCATCCAAGAAATAATGTTTGTTTATCTATGCCTAATTGAGTTGCTAAAACTCTTCCTTCATCAATTTCACCATTTCCTGCAAAAACAATCTGCCAGTCAGGGTAATTTTTAGCAATTAGAGCAAATGCTTTAATCATATCAACATATCCTTTACGAGAATTTATAGTTCCAGCATAAAGAATCTGCTGTCTTTTATTGTATTTTTTATCTGACATCACGGTACTACATGGATTGTACACTACTTTTATCTTATCCCCTAACAAAAATACATCGTCGCAAACCTTTTTCCATGTTTCTGAAAGTACAATCACCACATCTGCCTTTCTAAAGAGATAATGATATAAGTACCGATATTTACTACAAATTGTTGTATCTGGTGAGAAAGAATGAAAATGAATAATTGTTTTCTTACGCCAAAACTTAGCATAAGCCATAAATATGCATTTACGGAAAGCTGACGGGGGTTCACTTGTATGAATATGAACAAGATTATAAAAAGGTAACATAATCAAATATTGGATAAATCCTGTAATAAAATACCACAGTTTATATACCCAACCTTTATCAATATGTGTTTCAATCCACCTGCAATGAAAATGTTTCCATTGCGCTCCTTTCTCGTGAGCATTAATTACGGATGTGATTCCCCCACGTGTTTTTCTTGATGTAGCCACAACCAAAACTTTAAACATAATTCAAATATTATTTACATCAATATAAAAATCAGTATTCGATTTCACAAAGGAAATGTCAATATATCTATTATAAAATAATTAGTAAAAGAATAGGGTATTCAATTTGATGTACCCATTTTGAATGTGGTTTTAACGCTTTAATAAGTCATAGACCTAACAGTTCCAATAATATACGATTACATGTATAGGCTATATTCGTGTATTTAGTTCTTGAATATGACTTTCTTTCAGAAACTTATGAGAACTTTGGCTTTAAAAGCCGCCAAAAGCAAAAATATCAAATTAGACATTCTGTTCAAGAATATTCAAATTACTTTTTGATTTTCTTGAACAGCTAATAAAAACATAGGAATTAAGCCTAAGTTTGTCTGTATGGTCGGTGCTGTAGAACATTCTATTAATATATACACCAAAAGAGAGCAAAAAAAGACATAAGATTTAATGGAGCCTGTTCTTCTTAAAATAAACACAACGTTATAATATCTTCTTTTCCAAAATAAAATGAAGCAAAGAAATCCCACAAAACCGTATTGTACTAATTGCGGATAATATGCATCAGCAATGAAATTATGTAATCCTTCACCTTCTTGCATCCCCCACACCTTATGTAGACCATATTCTTCATATAATGGAGAATAATATTCACCTGAAAAATAATTTGCATAAGTACCAAACCCAGGTCCAAAAGGAAAATAATCACTTAAAATCTGAGGAATTCTCAGATATAAAAGAGCTCTGGCAATCCCATTTTCTTCATCTACTCCAGAAATAATGTAAAGATTAATTCTATCCCATATTAAATAACAAGTAAGAAGGATCAAAATTATTGCATATATGACAGTTCTTAAGTTTATTTTTATTTTTCTTTTGACACAAAATAAAAAACAAAAAAATGATACGATTTCCCCATATAATTTCCCCTTTAAACTTATTAAACCTAATAGGATTATCAATAAGGTTATTTTTCTATTTCTAAAGGTAAAATCAGAAAAATAGAAATACAATAGTGCATAATTAATCAACAAATTATAATAGTGAGTAGGATGTCCAAAACAGAAAAAAAGGTTTCCTGATATTACAATAAGCAGAAAAGCTGCAATTGATAATATTAATGATATTTTGCATATATATTTCTTATTACTTTGAGTAAATTGAGGATTTATCGCATAAATACTATAAAAAAACAAGTATGGCTTTATTTGTTGTAAAGAATCTAATATTACTCCTAAAAGAGATGGATTTACTTTTCTTATCAGAGAATATGTTAAATAGAAAATATATAATAATACAAAGAAAATAAATTCTCTATTTCTACACAGCTTCCTAATTCTAAAAAAACAAGCTAATATAAATATAAAAAATACACTAAACTCATCAATCAAAGACCAATCTAATGCATTATAAAGAAAGACACCAAAGACACAGTAAAACAGAATATAGAAATACAAAAAGCGATTTAGGCTATATTTTTTATACCACTGCATATATCTATAGTGAAAGGAATAATTCAATAAACTCTTTTTTTGTTGAACAAATATAAGGTACAAGTTGAACTTTTAAACTCAGTACTTTTATCATATTTTCGTATAATAGAATATAATCTTCTGCCGGTGATTTATAACCATTTATACCGTCCTGTATCAATCGGTCTATTATAGGAACGCATGTTATAGCTACTACTTTTTTCTGTAAGTACATAGCATCAATTAAAACATTTGGAAGTCCCTCTAAACGTGAAGACAATACAAAAACATCTGCATATCTAATCCACACATAAGGATTTTCCTGAAAACCAACAAAATGAACTGAAGTTTCTAATTTGTAAAATTTCACTAAAGCTTCCAGTTTCTTATAATATTCATTATAAAATATTTTCCCCACAATGTAAAGATGGGCATTCTGTTTTCTTTTTTTTACCAGATAAAATGATTTTATCAAAATATCAAACCCTTTTGAAGGATGGATACGGCCTACCGCAACATATTTCAATTCATCTAAAAAAGTATAAGGATTATATTCTTCTGCCTTTTCAAGTAAAATATTAACATCTACAGGATTTTGCATCACCTCAATCTTACATGGCGAAATTTTACAAGAACTCACAAATTCTATTTTCATTTCCTTCGTTTGAGAAATTATTCTATCAGCAAAAGGATAAGAAAGTCTTATTAATAATTTGTTATCAAAACGTAAACTTTTAAATGAATTATCACACCTTACTACAGTCTTACATCCATTTATTTTCGAGGCAAAAATAACTCTTGAATTAAGATACATCAAAGAGCAAAAAGTGATATCCGGTTTCTCACTTCTTATTATTTTTATTAATCTTAATGTTACAAGTTCCCAAATAGTATATACTCTTAATAACTGAACAGGCATATCTTGCGGTATAAATTTAAAGATATCTCCTTTTTCCCTACCTACAATAACAAAAGATGCTATAAAATCAGCTTCTTTTAAAAATTTAGCTATCAAGATAGTCATTCTTTCAGCTCCACCACAACTTGAAGGGAGAAAAAACAAAACTTTTTTCTTCATTTGTCTTTATTATTATACAATACACATCCATCTGTTTTATTATAAACTAAATATATTATTAGTATTGAAAATGAATACAATACTAATAAGCACTTACCTCTATTTTGCATATCCGCGTATTTTAGAAATTACTTGTTGTCGTTCCAATTTATTTAATCCTATAAAAAAGATGCAAGTACAAGTTATAATGACAGAAGTCAAGCAAGTTAAAATTAAATGACAAAAACTTCTTCCTGGAAATTGATATACTAAGTAAGTAAACGGCAATGAGAGTATTGATATCAACAAAAGCGGAAATAGAACCTGCTTCATAAACCTCTGAAATGAGAAAAGTCCTATAATTCTAAGATAGATCATATAAAAAATAACATAAACAAATACTGCTCCTGCTTCTAGAAAAAAAGCCCAATAAGCTTCCGCACCTAAATACAAAACCAAATAAACAATCAATAATTCGATAAATATGGTTATCGAAACACCTATCATCATATATTTAGTACGTCCAGTAGCAAATATAGTTGACACTAATGGTTTCTCAAAACTTTTAATCAGACATCGACTTATTATAATACTAGTAAAAAGTAATGTAGATTGAGGAACAATGCCAAGCCATGCCTCCAACACATAATCCAATTCAAGAAAAAGAGGTAATCCAATTATCCACAACAAATAAAAATTCCACTTGAAATTATTCATCATTAATGATTGAAGAGCCTCAAACTCTCCCTTTGCATAATGATGAACTATTTGAGGATTGGATGCCATTTGTACATTCCCGGACAATTCGTCAATCTTTGTACCTATTTGCATTGCTATTGCCCGGGCCGCATTCATTGATGGACCAAAAAATATATTAAGAATGATATTTATCCCTTGCAAATTAATGGCATACGCTGAATTTCCCAAAATATTCCACCCTGAAAAAGTTAACAATTCTCTATATATTGCAGTCTGTTTATGTAATTGAAAACGCGCTTCTGGATATTTCAAATTACAATATATTTTATAAACTATACTTATTATGATTGTTACTCCAGCTGTGATTACACTATATAATATCAACTTATCATATTCGTAAAAGCTCAAACAATAGGCGCATATACATTGTAAAATAGAATAACTTATACTAATAACCGCATAAGTTCCCATATTTTCATGTGCCATCAGCAATCCTATATGAGGTATTTGAAATATGGAACTTACTATGAGAATCAATGCAAATTGAAAAACAAAATTTGCAGCAATTACCCGGTCATGAGGAATATTCATATAATTATTTAAAAACCATATACCTAACGTCTCACCTAAAATAAAAACAATAACAGCTAATAGAACGGCAATCACAACAGAAGCTGAATATACTTGATTTAATGCTTTAAAATCACCTTGTGCAAGATAATAATTCAAAAAACGTTGAACGCCTTGAGCTAGTGAACCATTAAAGAAGCCCATAAGCATTACTATTCCGGCCACTACGTTATATATTCCAAAATCAGCTATTCCTAATTGTTGCAAAACTATGCGCGAAGTATAAAGTGCCACCACAAGCATAATACCCATGCGTACAAACAGCATTATGGTATTTACAAGAATTTGTTTCTTATTTGAATGCATTTGCTCCCCTTGGTTGTATCCAACGATTATAAAGCCAAACAAAAGGAAGTAAGATACTACGCATCAAACGAGGAAATGGAGTATATAACCAAAAATACAGCCATGCATATTGCTTTCTTTTTAAATGTTCTCTATATTCTTTTATCTGTGTTCGATAATGTTTTCGATTATAGATCATTAAAGAAGTAGTCATAGCCAATTGAGAAGTAGACAATTCCTTTTCTTTAAAAATTTTATATATCCCAGGTGAGGCATTATCTAAATCCTTAAACAAATTAGCACGCCCCAAAATAGTCGAATCAAGTAATTCACCAATGAAAGTATGTTTTTGGCCACAACGTTGAATCAACAAAGGCATAGAGTAAAACAAGCAAGGAGAACCCAATTTTATAATTCCATATAATTCCTTAGCAAAAGTTTGATATAATTTATACCTCGTTGTTTCTGTGTCTTTACCTAAATTCCATGCGGCTCGTGATATAATGACTGAAGAAATCAATCCTCCTATCCACATAATCCGTTTTATAAATTCGCTTGGTGGCTCTTCATCCAACATACGAATAAATGCAGAATCTTTTATAACTATCTCCCGACAATCTATATCGCGACTACACATAACCCCTGTACATATCATTCCATATCTTTTTTGCCGAAGAAAAGGTAATAATGTGGCATAAAAATTGGGGGCAAGCAAATCATCATCACCTAAGACATGAATATAATCCCCTTTACTGTTTTCTATCAAATAAATAAAATTGGGCTCAAGTCCAATATTTTCCTCTTGTCTAATAAATTTTATAGGAAATTTATATTGAAATTCTAAATCTCGAATTTCTCTTTCGGGACTGTCTGGCGAACAATTATCACTAATCAATAACTCAACCTCATTTCTAAAAGAATCAAGTTGTGACAAAACATGCCGTAATGTTTCAACGAGATACTTTTTACGGTTGTACGTTGGAATACAAATAGATAATAACATATCAAAATATTTTAATCTGTTTCTAACCAAGAAAGCATAGACTTAATACCTGCTTCTTTTAATATTTGAGGTTTCCATTTAAGAACTTCTTTTGCCTTAGTAATCTCTGCTATAAATACCTTTTGGTCACTTTCACGCCAAGGCAATTGCTTATAACTCATTTTTATACTCAGCTTTTCTTCTAGTATTCCGAACAATTCCAGTAAAGAAAGACTATTCTCTATACCGCCACCAATATTGAAGACTTGTCCATAAGCCTCCTTTACATCTTTCGCAGTAAAATAAAGGTTCACTATATCCTCACCATGCAATACGTCACGTACTTGTTTACCTGTACCCGATATCGTAAAAGGTTCTTTTAATACACCATTCTTTATTTCTAAGGCCTTTTGACAGAACCATCCAATCCAACCTTGATCATAAGTGGCATGCTGGTTAGTGCCATACATAGAGGAATGGCGGAACACAATCGTTTTCAGCCCATAAATCCTATGGAAATCCAACAAGTACTGGTCGGCGCATCCCTTGGAACAGCCATAGGGGGAATGGAAATCCAAAGAAATAGTTTCCGGGAAACCGTCAGGATATTCTTCACAGACGTAACGCGTACTTTCTTCCTTAAAATGCAAATATTCAAAATCCCCATAAACTTTATTCGTTGATGAATAAAGTATGACAGAATCAGGAGAGTATTTACGGACAGAATCAAGGAGATTGAATGTTCCCCAAGCATTTGTTTCGTAATCCAAACGGGGATTGGCAATGGAGGTGGTCATGGCAACCTGACCCGCCAAATGGAATATATAATCAGGTTTCACTTCTTTAATCACCGTTTCCACATCATTGATATTACGAACATCAAAAGGATAATATTTAAATTCTCCCAATGTACGGAGCCAAGTCAGATTGTCCGCACTGCCAAAACGAAAAAGATTGTCGATAATATAAAGTTCCTCGCCACGGAACAATACCTCTGCGGCCAGATTTGAACCAACAAATCCGCATCCACCTGTTATTAAATATCTCATAGTTTTTGAATATATTCGTTTAATCGTTCATTCATATTAAAATTTACTTCTTGACAGATGATAGATGCTAGCTTATTCTCAGAGCACTTCAAATCCATCATTTCATTTTCTCTGTAAGGCAATGCTCCATAATTAATCTGCGAGACATTACCCATACCGGCTTTACATATTTCAATAATATTTCGTAAGGAAATACTTTCTCCACTGGCTACATTCACAATTTCACCTACCGCACTAGGATAATTCTTAATAAGTCGGCCTATACACCAGGCAAAATCATCCACATAAATAAAGTCGCGTTTCTGTTCGCAAGGAGAGACATTCA
>ENA-ORVG01003519-ORVG01003519.1-human-gut-metagenome-genome-assembly--contig:-NODE-3519-length-12180-cov-4.647505_pt1 | contig 12180 bp, 10 predicted proteins | sample MGYA00242091_ERZ509233 | MGnify/ENA primary metagenome ERZ509233 (study PRJEB26280, sample SAMEA2338840) | human gut metagenome | biome: human gut; feature: human-associated habitat; material: faeces... | reverse complement strand
CAACGGTTTTCAAGACCGCCGCAATCGACCACTCTGCCACCTCTCCAAAACTCTTTTAAGAGTTGCCTTGTTTTTCAAAGGCGGTGCAAAGGTAGGGGTTATTTTTTATTTTGCAAACAAAAGAGGAAAAAATTATTTGGACACTCTATGATTAACCAAAAGAGGAAAATTCCGAAATTAGAAATTGTCGTATTAAAAATAAAAAACGCTCGTGAATCGTAAAGCGTCCTACATTATAGAAAGAAAAATGATTATCTTTGCCCTGCTTTTTTTACAGAATATAGTTTTATTACATCATCTAAGGTATATTTATGAGTAAGAAGATTCTACTTAGCTGGCTTTTCATGGCCATTTTATGCTTGCCGGTATTAGCTCAGATACAGGAACCGGTAAAGTTTAAGACTGAATGGAAATCGGTTTCTGCCGATGAGGTGGAAATTGTATTTACCGGAAAAATGGAAAAGGGATGGCATGTATATTCTACTGACCTGCCTGAAGGAGGTCCTATTTCAGCTACATTCAATACGGATAAGCTTGAAGGGGCAGAGGTGGTTGGCAAACTGAAACCTGCCGGTAAGGAAATTGACAAGATGGACCCGATATTCGGTATGCAGGTTCGTTTCTTTGAAGGCACGGCTACCTTTGTGCAGAAAATCAAGTTGAAAGGTGGAAAATATGAAGTGAGCGGTTATCTGCAGTATGGTGCTTGTAATGACGAAAACTGTTTGCCTCCTACTAATGTAGAGTTCTCTTTCAAAGGGGAAGCTGCTGGAAAGCAAACAGCGGAAGAAGCAGTCGCAACGACAGAGGACCTGATGTTAGCAGATACGGCATCGGTGGATTTGGTTCCGCTTCGCATTGGTGAAGATACGGCTGCGGGCGAAGCTGCTGACTACTGGAAACCGGTTATTAAGGAATTAAGCTCATTCGGTGAAAACGTGAACAATGAGTCTCATTCATGGATTTATATCTTTTTTGCCGGATTTGTAGGCGGACTGCTGGCATTGTTTACTCCTTGTGTATGGCCGATTATTCCGATGACGGTAAGTTTCTTCCTGAAACGTACCAAGGATAAACGGAAAGGTATTCGGGATGCCTGGACGTATGGCGCTTCTATTGTAGTGATTTATGTCACTTTGGGTTTGGCCATTACATTGATTTTCGGTGCCAGTGCCTTGAATGACTTGTCTACGAGTGCGGTATTTAATATCTTGTTCTTCCTGATGCTGGTGGTTTTTGCCGCTTCTTTCTTTGGAGCATTTGAAATTACCCTTCCGTCGAAGTGGAGCAATGCGGTAGACAGCAAGGCAGAACAGACTACCGGATTGTTGAGTATTTTCCTGATGGCTTTCACGCTGTCACTGGTTTCTTTCTCTTGCACCGGTCCGATTATCGGTTTCTTGCTGGTGGAAGTATCTACTTCTGAAAGTATCGTGGCACCGGCCATCGGAATGCTGGGATTTGCCATTGCGTTGGCTTTGCCGTTCACCCTGTTTGCACTCTTCCCGTCATGGCTGAAGTCCATGCCGAAATCGGGAGGCTGGATGAATGTCATTAAAGTGACACTGGGATTCCTGGAACTGGCATTTGCATTGAAGTTCCTTTCTGTAGCCGATTTGGCTTACGGTTGGCGTCTGTTGGATCGTGAAACCTTCTTGGCATTGTGGATTGTGATTTTTGCGTTGCTGGGTATGTATCTGCTGGGAAAAATCAAATTCCCGCACGATGATGACGACACAAAGGTAAGTGTGCCCCGTTTCTTTATGGCACTTGCTTCTCTGGCGTTTGCCGTATATATGGTACCGGGCTTGTGGGGTGCTCCGTTGAAGGCTGTGAGCGCTTTTGCTCCTCCTATGCAGACACAGGATTTCAATTTATATAAGAATGAAGTGCATGCGAAGTTCAATGACTTTGATGCCGGAATGGAATATGCCCGTCAGCAGGGAAAACCGGTGATGATTGACTTCACAGGCTATGGTTGTGTGAACTGCCGTAAAATGGAACTGGCTGTATGGACAGATCCTACAGTAAGCAAACTGTTGAACGAGGACTACGTGCTGATTACGCTGTATGTGGATGAAAAGACCAAATTGCCAGAACCGGTGAAGGTGATGGAAAATGGTACGGAACGTACATTGCGTACGGTGGGCGATAAGTGGAGTTACTTGCAGCGCTCCAAGTTCGGAGCTAACGCACAGCCTTTCTATGTGTTGCTCGACAACGAAGGAATGCCGTTGAATAAGTCTTATTCGTACGATGAGGATATTCAGAAATATGTGGAATTCCTGCAAACAGGATTGAAGAACTATAAAAAATAATCAGTATGATTGCACAAGCAGAAAGAGAGCGTATCATCGCACTCATTCAGCGGGAGGTGGTCCCAGCCATCGGTTGTACGGAACCGGTGGCTGTGGCTCTTTGCGTGGCCAAGGCTACGGAAGTATTGGGGAAGTGTCCGGAAACGATTACCGCACGTCTGAGTGCTAACATCTTGAAAAATGCCATGGGAGTAGGTATTCCCGGTACGGGCATGATTGGTTTGCCAATTGCCATTGCACTGGGGGCCTTGAAGGGTAAGTCGGAATATGGACTGGAAGTCCTGAAAGACATTACTCCCGAGAGTGTGGAAGAAGGAAAACAGATGATAGCCGGTCAAGGCATTAAGATAGAACTGAAGGAAGGTATCGAAGAGAAACTGTATATTGAGGTGGTTTGTTCGGCCGATGGAGATGAGGCTACTGCTATCATCAGCGGAGGGCATACAAACTTTGTGTATGCAGAGCGGAACGGTCAGGTTTTGTTCGATCATAGAACCAAGGCGGGAGCTGAAGCAGATACAGAAGAAGTGGAATTGAACCTGAGCAAGGTGTACGACTTTGCTACTACAACTCCGCTGGATGAGATTCGCTTTATTCTGGAGGCCAAACGCCTGAACTTACAAGCAGCGGAACGTTCGTTTAAAGGGAATTACGGGCATGAACTGGGAAAAACCTTGCAGAGCAGCCGCAGTGAGCAGAGTATCATGGGAAGCAATACATTCACACATATCCTTTCGTACACATCTGCTGCATGCGATGCCCGTATGGCAGGAGCCATGATTCCGGTGATGAGTAATTCCGGTAGTGGAAATCAGGGAATTGCTGCTACGCTTCCGGTCGTAGTTTTTGCGGAAGAGAATCACAAGACGGAAGAAGAACTGATTCGTGCCTTGGTACTCAGTCATCTGACAGCTATTTATATCAAGCAGAATCTGGGACGTCTGTCGGCTTTGTGTGGTTGTGTCGTGGCGGCTACAGGAAGCAGCTGCGGAATTACTTACCTGATGGGAGGGGAGTATAAGCAGGTAGCTTATGCCGTGCAGAACATGATTGCTAATCTGACAGGTATGATTTGCGACGGGGCCAAGCCAAGCTGTGCTTTGAAACTGACCAGTGGGGTATCTACCGCTGTGTTCTCTGCTATCTTGGCCATGGAAGGAAAGTGTGTGACTTCAGTAGAAGGTATTATTGAAGACAATGTGGATTTCAGTATCCGTAATCTGACGAAAATCGGTTCTGAAGGCATGAACGAGACCGACAAGCTGGTGCTCGACATCATGACGCATAAACATTGTGATTGAGTTGTTCCGGTAATGAAACAGACTACAGACGCGGATTATATACAACAACTCATTACTGAAGGTGAACATGTGCATCAGGATTTCAAGTTTGCCATTTCCGATGCCCGGAAAATAGCAAAGAGCTTGTCGGCTTTTGCCAATACCGGAGGGGGAAGGTTGCTTATAGGAGTAAAAGATAACGGAAAAATAGCAGGAATACGTTCGGAAGAGGAGCTCTACATGATAGAAGCTGCAGCTACAATGTATTGTAAGCCTTCCCTACAACTTGATAACCGATTATATAAGGTGGAAGGCAAAGATGTGCTGGAGGTTTATGTTCCCGAAAGCAAGGAGAAGCCTGTCTATGCCCTCGATGAAGACAATCGGCTCAAGGCTTACTTGCGCATTAAAGATGAAACAATCTTGGCCACTCCGGTCCACTTGAACGTGTGGTTTCATAATAAAAAAGAAGTGGTAGTGACTTATACAGAGAAAGAACAGTCTATATTAAACCTGGTGGGGCAGCACGGCGAATTGACGTTGAATAAGTGTGTCAGGCTTTCAGGGCTTCCGCGGAAGCTGGTGATTGGCTTGCTGGCAGATTTTATTCGTTTTGACTTGGTGGAACCGGTATTCAGAGAGCATACATTTTATTTTAAACTCAAATCTGATTAATAAATTTCATGGAGCTATTCACGAATATCATAAATGAAGTCAATTATGTCTTGTGGACTTATGTCCTGATAATCATGTTGTTGGGATGTGCCATCTGGTTCAGTGTTAAGACTCGTTTCGTACAGTTCCGTATGTTGGGTGAGATGATCCGGTTACTGGGTGATTCGACTGCTAAGATAAACGGACACGAGAAACATATCTCTTCTTTTCAGGCTTTTACCATTTCGCTGGCAAGCCGTGTTGGAACCGGCAATCTGGCTGGTGTGGCAACGGCCCTTACGGTAGGTGGACCAGGAGCGATTTTCTGGATGTGGATTATTGCGCTGCTGGGTTCCAGCAGTGCCTTTGTGGAATCTACGTTAGCCCAGCTTTTTAAAGTCAAAGGAAAACATTCCTATGTCGGAGGCCCTGCCTATTACATGGAGCGTGGATTGAAGAAACGTTGGATGGGAGTACTTTTTGCGGTACTGATTACGGTCACGTTTGGTCTTGCATTCAATTCGGTGCAAAGTAATACCATGAGTGCTGCCTTGCAAAGTGCTTTTTCTATAGAGCCTTTGAACTCAGGAATTGTCATTTCGGTATTAACCCTTGTCATTATTTTTGGAGGTGTACATCGTATTGCTGCCATCAGTAGTGTCATTGTTCCTGTCATGGCTGTCGGTTATATTGCATTGGCTTTGTTTGTTGTATTGGCTAATATTGACCGTATTCCAGCAGTTGTTGAACAAATTGTCGGTAATGCTTTTGGCTGGCATCAGGCCGTTGGTGGCGGAATAGGAACGGCTCTGATGCAAGGGATTAAACGGGGACTTTTCAGCAATGAGGCTGGTATGGGATCTGCCCCCAATGCTGCGGCAACGGCTCATGTAACCCATCCCGCTAAACAAGGATTTATTCAGGCACTGGGAGTGTTTACAGATACTCTGCTTATTTGTTCCTGTACAGCTTTTATCATTTTGTTCGGTGAGGATTATATTGGTAGTGGTCTGGATGGTATTCAGTTGACCCAAGCGGCGCTAACCAGTGAGGTGGGTAATATTGGAGGCATCTACGTGGCCATTGCTACTCTTTTTTTCGCATACAGCAGCATTTTAGGAAACTATTATTACGGAGAAGCTAATATCCGCTTTTTCACTTCTCGACAGTGGCCGGTAGTTTTATACCGCATGTTGGTTGGAGGGATGGTTTTGTTTGGTTCATTGGCAAGTCTGAATCTAGTATGGAACTTGGCTGATGTTACTATGGCTTTAATGTCTATTTGCAATCTGATTGCAATATTCTTGCTTGGCAAATATGCTTTTCGCTTGCTCGATGATTACTTGGCACAGAAGCGAAAAGGTATCAAAAGTCCAGTCTTTCACAAAGAGCAGATGAAAGATATTGAGCAGGATTTAGAATGTTGGTAACTATTTTCGTATCTTTGCAAATCAAAAAACAATAAAAAGTACAAGTATGAGTATATTTTCAAAACTATTAGGCAAGAAAACAGCAGAAGGTGCTGATGAAACGGTACGTGTGGGTGGAATGGAAGACTTCATGACGCTGATTCGTGTGTACTATCAGGCAGTAATGGCAGCTCAGCTGGGTATCAGTAACATTAACTTTCTGCCGGATTTGGCTGTGTTCAAACGCACATTGAAAGTTCCTACGCAGAATAATAAACTTGGTATCGCAGAGCGTACACGTTGCCGCAAGATGCTGATGGATATTTATGGTCTGCCTGAAACCTTCTTCAAGGAGATTGACGGTTCTATCAAGCGCAACTGCCGCAATGTGAACGATATAAAGAATTATCTTTTCATGTTCCAGGGATTTAGCCAGGATTTGATGATGGTTATCGGCAACCTGATGCAATGGAAGTTCCGTATGCCGGGTGTATTTAAGAAGATGCTTCGTAACATGACAGAAAAAGCCGTACACGACATTCTGACAAAAGTAGACTGGAAGGATGATGGTGTACGTAAGACTTGCGGAAACATTCGTCAGTATCAGCATGCATTAGGCTATTCTGAAAGCTGGATGACAGAATATGTCTATAACATCGTATTGCTGGCTAAGAAGGAACCTAAACCAAAAGCATGACGTTGGACGAACATTTGCTTGCAGGAGTGGAGCATCATCCGCTGGAGCCTTTTCTTCCGGAGAATGCAGTCTTGCTGATGTTGGGTAGTTTTCCTCCGCAGAAGAAACGCTGGAGCATGGATTTCTTTTATCCCAACCTGCAGAATGATATGTGGCGTATTTTCGGCTTCATTTTCTTTGATGACAAGGATTATTTTCTCAGTCCTGAAAAGATATTTGATAAAGAGCGTATCATTGCTTTTCTGCGAGAAAAAGGAATTGCTCTGTATGATACGGCTTCGTGTGTGCGCAGATTGCAGGATAATGCTTCTGACAAGTTTTTAGAGGTGGTTTCGCCCACGGATATTGGGCTGCTTCTTCAGCAGCTTCCTTCCTGTCGGGCGGTGGTGACTACCGGTCAGAAAGCGACGGATGTGTTTTGTGAACAGATGGAAGCAAAAGAGCCGCCAGTAGGAGGGGGAAGTACGTTTCATTTCAGGGATCGGGAGCTGACCCTCTATCGGATGCCGTCTTCCAGTCGGGCTTACCCTTTAAAGCTTGAAAAAAAAGCGGCATATTATCGTCAGATGTTCAATGACTTATCTTTACTGTAGAGGGATTCTGGAAAAATATTTTTCGAAATCCCTTGCAGTTTCCGAAATTTGTACTACTTTTGCAACCGCAAACACGGGAATAGCTCAGTTGGTAGAGCATCGGTCTCCAAAACCGAGTGTCGGGAGTTCGAGCCTCTCTTCCCGTGCCGAGATAAAAAGCTGTAACTGAATAAGTTGCAGCTTTTGTCCGTTTATAGCCCTATAGACAATGGGAAAGAGTTTCCGATGTCAGTCTCTTTTCCTCGTTTTTAAGGCGTATTTTGAAGAGTGGGAGGAAAGTATATGAATCATCAATCTCAAGCAGTATTTAGCCGGAATTCGAAACCGGTGGTTGTGATGAATTTTACAGGCGTGTACAATTATGAGTCTTTTGCCCGGAATCGTCAGTTTGTGTGGCTGGACTGCCAGCATTTGAATGGAACTGAATGCTATTGTGATGAAGAAGGTGCTTCTGCCTTGCAGCGCATGATAGCAGATTATTCTCCGCAGGGAATTCATTTTATAGATTCAGGAAATTATCATTATGTGACGAAATTCTGGACCGATAAGCTGACTACTCCATTTGCTTTGCTGGTGTTTGATCATCATCCTGACATGCAGCCTCCTTTGTTTGAACATATCTTGTCGTGCGGAAGTTGGGTAAAAGATGTGCTTGATGCGAATGCGAATTGTAAGAAGGTAATTATAGCCGGTGCTTCAGACCGTTTGCTGCAGGAAGTTCCAAAGGAATATGGTGACCGTATTCATTTTTATAGTGAATCTTCTTTGGATCAGGAAGCAGGCTGGAAAGCGTTTGCCTCTGAGCATGTGAGTGAACCTGTCTATATTTCTATCGATAAGGATGTGCTGGACCCTTCTTCTGCGATAACCAACTGGGATCAAGGCTCACTGACTTTATCAGAGCTGGAACAGTTGTTGGCCGTTGTATTTCGGCAAGAGCAGGTAATAGGTATTGATATTTGTGGGGAATGCCCTGCTACCCTAAATTTGTTTGAAGAGATGCGAGAGACGGAAATCGATAATCGGGCGAATGGAGAGCTATTGCGCTTTTTCCGTTCGTTTGAGAAGAGATAGTCTATGTCAGAAGTTGTATATTATAAAAAAAGTCCGAAACGTGTTTTGCTTCGGACTTTTTTATGGTAAAAAGGATAATTATTAGTCTAATACAGTTACCCATCCGTATGGATCAGCTTCGTCACCGTACTGGATGCCACGCAGCTTGTGATATAGTTTTTCGCTGATAGGGCCTGGTTTGCCGTCTTTTGCAATGACGTATGATTTCTGGTTTTCCAGGTCGTCAATGCGGCCGATAGGGCTGATTACGGCTGCTGTACCGCAAGCTCCTGCTTCTTCGAAGGTCGTCAGTTCTTCTTCCGGAATTGGACGGCGTTCTACTTTCATTCCCATGTCTTCAGCCAGCTGCATCAGGCTGCGGTTGGTGATAGAGGGCAGGATAGAGGTAGACAGCGGAGTAACGTAGGTGTTGTTCTTGATACCAAAGAAATTGGCTGCACCACATTCGTCGATGTATTTCTTTTCTTTTGCATCCAGATAGAATTCACTAGCATACCCTGCATCGTGTGCCATTTTATTGGCGCGGAGGCTGGCAGCGTAGTTACCACCTACTTTAAACGTACCGGTTCCGAGTGGTGCCGCACGGTCGTACTGGCGGATAATTACGTAGGGGTTAGTGGCAAATCCACCCTTGAAGTACGGGCCTACCGGAGTGACGAATATCACAAACATGTATTCGCTGGCAGGATGTACACCTACTTGTGCGCCTGTACCAATCAGCAGCGGACGGATGTAAAGAGAAGCACCACTTTCGTATGGAGGAATGAAGCGTTCGTTGGCCTTTACTACCTTCTTCACAGCTTCACAGAATTTTTCAGTCGGAAGTTCTGGCATCAGGATACCCCGGCAAGTGCTTTGCAGACGTTCTGCATTAGCTTCAGGACGGAAGATACGGATTTTACCATCTTTTCCGCGATAAGCTTTCAGTCCTTCGAAAGCCTCCTGTCCGTAGTGCAGACAAGTGGCAGCCATGTGAATGTTCAATGTTTCTTCTGAACAGAGTTCGAGTTCTCCCCATTTTCCGTCGCGATAGTAGCAACGTACATTGTAATCTGTCCGCATGTATCCGAAAGACAGATTCGACCAGTCTATTTCTTTCATGGTTATCTTATTTTATAAGTTTTTTGAATGTTCTTTTAGCTACGCAAGCAAAAGTACGGTTTATATTTACAAAATCCAACATAAAACCATTCTTTTTTGACATAAATAAAGGGGATGAAAGAATACTTCCTCTTTTTGCAATAAAAATCTTTATGGTAAAGTCGTTTGTTTCTGTTCTTTAAATGTTTTTATAGCCAACTCAGGAGGGAAGTGTAAAAGAGTCTTTTGGGTATTTGCCTTGATTTTTTCTGCTGATATGGGTATAAAAAGAAAGATTTTCTGTAAGTTTGCATGGAATAAAACAGAGAGATAAATACTGCAAAAAGATTTTATAATCATTTGTAGGGTATCAAAATGAACTGAAATGTGTTTTTGTGTGATAAAAATGTTATATTAGGAGAGAGAATAACTGGATGAATTTGAAACTAAAATACATAATAACCTCAGTTTTTGTGCTTGCCACCGTACTGAATGTTGCATGTTCAGACAGAGACAACTATACAATACCTAAAGGCTCTTTTGAAGAAAAGCCAATTGTTCCCCCCGTTAAAGTTGAGACATCAAAAGTCGACGGGAAATGGAGATTACTGGTAGACGGTCAAGAACTATATGTCAAAGGGGCCGCATGCAACAACTTCTATGCTGAAGCAGCCGATTTCGGTGCTAATGTCGTCAGGACATACGGAGTATCCGACAAAAGTAAAGCCATTCTGGATGCCGCTCAGGAAAAAGGACTCTATGTCAATTTCGGACTTTACATAAAAAGAGAAACCGACGGTTTCGATTACAACAACGCAGCGGCGGTAAAAGCTCAATTTGATGAAATGAAAGCGACAGTCGAACGTTTCAAGGATCATCCGGCACTTTTGGTATGGTCGATAGGAAATGAAGCGGAAGCAAGCTACACCAATCTCAAACTATGGGATGCCATCAATGACATAGCCAAGATGATTCATGAAACCGATCCTAATCATCCCACTACAACGACATTGGCTTCCTCTAATGTGAACCATATAAAAAATATTATAGAAAAAGCTCCGCATATAGATATTCTTTCAGTCAATACGTATGCGCCTAACCTGCCGGGAGTATTAGGCAATCTTCAGTCCGCAGGCTGGACCAAGCCGTATATGATTACGGAGTTCGGGCCTCGCGGCACTTGGCAAATGAATCCCGAACCCGAAAGAGTGCTGCCGTGGGGAGGTTTAGTAGAACAGACCAGTAGTGAAAAAGAAGCTGACTATCTGAAAGCCTACCAAGAGAATATAGCCGTCAATAAGGACAACGGTTGCTTAGGTTCGTTCGTATTCTTATGGGGATACCAGACTCACGGAGAAGTACTGACCTGGTACGGGCTGTTCGACAAAAAAGGATATACCTTCCCGGCAGTCGATGCCATGCAATATGCATGGACAGGAAGTTATCCGAAGAACCGGGCTCCAGTAATAGCAACCCGTAATGATATACTGATGAATGGCAAAAAAGCGGAAGACGCTATTATTGTCAGCCCGAACTCATCCAACGAAGCTAAAGTCACAGCCACCGACCCGGATGGGGATGCACTGACCTACGACTGGATGATTATGAAGGAAAAGACGGCTTCTTCAGACGGCAGCCTGCCGGATGGCATCACCGGATTAATAGATGATAACACTAAAAAGGAAATTACATTCAAGGCTCCCTCAACGGTCGGTAACTATCGTCTGATAGTCTTTGTGCGCGATGTGAAAAACAAGAAAGTAGCAAGTGCGGTTATTCCATTTTCAGTTCAATAAAAAAATTATCGACTATGAAACTATTAAAATATAATTTAGGCATCTTGTTGTGCCTCACAGCTATCTTCTTCATTGCATGTGACAGTGACGATGAAACTATACAACAGAACCCGAAACCGACTATTAAGTTCACGAAAGTCGGAGACGAACCAGTCATTGCTTATCCGGGCACAGAACTCAGTTTTTCTGTTGAGATGACAGGCACAGCCGGTATTAAGAAAGTCGTTACCATGCTCGACTCACAAGAAATACCCGGAAGTGCCAAAGAATATCCGGGAAATACGGATAAAGACTCATACAGCGTATCATACACCATAAAATCGGAGGAAGTAGGTAAAACACTGAACTTTGTAATACTGGCAACTGACAATGAGGAAAAGAAATCCACTGCCGAATATGTAGTTTACATCCAGGCTGCCAAACCGGAAATTGAAATAAAGATTCCTGATACCGCACCGGAAACGGTTACTGCGGGAGAAGTGGTAACGTTCGACATTGAGATTACTTCCGCAACAACATTAAGAAGCATAAAAACATATCTCGAAGGTCTGGAAATTACAGATTTAACCAAAGAGACATTTGAGAATCCCAACAGTGATACCTATGTATTCTCATACACAACTACTGATTTGAATGCCGGACAAACCCTGTCATTCACATTTGAAGTGATGGATGCTAACGGTGGTATCGTAAGAAGTGAATATAGCATAGAGGTAACGAGAGCAGTAGAATTAGACATAAATGAATTCTACACACTTAAAATCGGAGCACAAGCCAGTACAGACGCAGGACCTTTCTTAAATACTACTAACGGAGAAATTTATGTACGAGACGGAGCTGCTGCCAAATCAGCCAATATCGACATTACCCTATTCTATAGTAACGGTTCATACGGCTATTATTTCGTATCCCCGTCTGATGCAAGCATCGAAGCTATTTTCAAAGCACCGGATGCAATAACAACTTGGGAACATCGTAACAGTACGAAACTGAAAGTTATCCAAATGACGCCGGACGAATTCTTAGCAATCAATTCTGCTGAAATGATTCAGAATCTCTACACGAACTCATCCGAAGCAGAAGTAGAGAAACTGACAAACAAGCTGGGAGTAGGCTCTATCATCGGATTCAAAACTGTTGCCGACAAATATGGCATTATAATTGTCAGGTCATTTGCCAGCGGCAGCTCAAAAGGAAATGTCACCATCGACATGAAAGTGGAAAAATAACCCGGTTCTCAAAATAAATTAATTCTTAAACCGCCCTTATTTATGACAAA